>Ga0208695_1000129_pt1 | contig 102714 bp, 90 predicted proteins | sample AD_UKC111_MetaG_FD_184449 | JGI IMG/M metagenome (GOLD analysis project Ga0208695, IMG submission 184449) | Active sludge microbial communities of municipal wastewater-treating anaerobic digesters from Hong Kong - AD_UKC111_MetaG (SPAdes)... | ecosystem: Engineered > Bioreactor > Anaerobic >... | reverse complement strand
GCATATTCGTGATTACCAACAGCCTGCGTTTGAGGCGATTCAAGTAAGCCGCCTCGGCCAGCTGTTTTTCCAACTGCGCCGCGCGTTCCTGGGCTTTCGCCAGCTCGCTTTTGTTCGCTTCTTCTATTGCACGCTTCTGCTGCACCAGCGTCTTCAGCTCGCCCAGATCGGCCAGCCCCACATCCGCCAGAATAGCCTTCAACTCGCGTTCAGCCCTCGCCTTGATAATCCGGTTTACATCGTCCTGAGAAAACATCTGCCCGCCCGCCCCGCCGCCGTTCGCGGTTACTTCACCGGCCTGTTCGCTGGTCTGCGTGTTTTCGCTTGCTTGTTTGGCTTCTTGTTCAGCCATCTTCACATCTCCCCACCGATTAACCGCTGGTGTCGCGTATTTGAATCAAAAAAACCCGCAGCCGCAGACCATTTTTTGGTCCACAGCCCCGGGTTAAGTGCCGCGTGAGCTATGCTCTATCAACTTAGTATTTGATTAATTCAAGTATAGCACAAAGAATCTAAAAACGCAAATGCAATTGTGTCAGACTAACTTAAAGCACACCGCCCCGGGTTAGTGGGGCGGGGCTGACGGAAGCGGGGGCGCTTTTTGTCAATTTCAAAGATTTAGCTCAACGAGCTGATCTGCTGTAATCATTATAGGTTCTTTTTGACTAAAGTCAAGTAAATAGATAATTGCCACTGACGGGATTTGAACCCGCAACCTTTGATTTAGCAGATCAGTACTCTTTCCATTGAGCTACAGGGGCATTCCCCAATTTTACTCGTCCCGCCCCAGATTCACAATAAAAAACGCCCCATTACTGAGGCGTGGTTTTCATCGGTGCTTTGTGTCGCTAATCTAATAATCATCTTCCATGACATTGACGACTCTTGGCTTTATTCCGATTCGCGCTTCATTTTCAAGAGAAATACGCACATCTTCAAACAGCTTAGTCAACGTTCCATCTTCGTCGTCTTCGACCACTTCCCAGCGTCCACGGACAGTCTGGTCGTCCCAGGGCCCGGGTATAACTGAATAAAGATAATCCTCTTCGCTATCATCAACGATGCGCAATAAGCCGTCTTCGAAACCTAAGCAAATATATACCTTTCCATCGGTAAGGCTTTCTACGCCAAAACTCGGTCCAATGTACTTTAGCTTCATCGTCGTGTGCTCCGCTTTATCTTCAGATCATATTTTACATCATTATGCTGGACCCAATGAATCTCGTATGTGTAATACTTTCCATCGACAATACCAACAAGCTTTTGCCAGTCGCCCGGACTGCCTCCAATTTTTTCTGCCCAGGTTGACGCTGTACGAAAAGGTGTAGCAGTCATATTACCTGCAATAACTCGTACATTGACCAAGTCTACCCCGGCCGGCACTAAAAGATCAATCGAACCGACACCAGGAACAAAAAACTTTCCTGACACAGGTTTTGGCAAGATTGAATTCTTTACAACAGCGACTTTTGGCAGTAGATCAGCTACGGTTTTTTGATCCACCTTCTCCCAATTCGTGCTTCGGTTCCATTGTGAAAGTCTGATATACTTTGCCGCCTCATCCTCCCCCAGCAGTTCCTTCAGACTTGCCGCACCCCTGCCCGCGCCCCAAACGGGGCTGTAGGTCTTCTTCGCCAGCTGAGCAAACGCGAACTTCCCTTCCTTCCACGCCAGCCACTTCGCCGGTCCCAAAACCCGCCGCTGCTCCTCCGCGCTCAAGGACCGGAAATACGCCTCGCCTGTCATTTTCCGCTGCAAGTACGTCCGCTGCCGCTCAGGCGAAATGTTGTACTTCTTCGCGATCTCCTCGAAAGATGGACCCGATTTTTCCACCCCGGACCAGTCGACCCCCAGCTCAGTGCCCAGCTCATCCCAGCCTTTTGTAACTGGAGATGGACTGCAAATCAACAAAGCTTATATGTCGGGCTCCCCAGCCCGATTTTGTTTATTGACCCGCCAGCTATCGTGCGCTTCCAACAGCACAGCATTCTGAGGGCAATGTATAATCAGCGTATATACCGCCTTATCGGAAAGCCGCGCCTTTATGGATAGATTTATCCCGCTTGTTTCAGTCCTCCTCTGGGTATTGCTTTGGTCCTTCGGTGGATTTCTGATCCTCATCAACACCATCAAGACCCAACGGCACGAATCAACTCTGCTCGGCTTGGGGTTGGGTCTTGTCCTGCAAGTCTGGCTGGCCAACCTCACAGGCCGGTTCCTGGCGCCCGTCCCGGCCTTCTGGCTCAGCGCAGGCCTGGTATTCGCGCTTGGTCTGGGTCTGACGCTTGGGCTGAAATCCTGGAAAACCGCGCGTGAAGCCCTGCGCTTCCCGCTCGGGCAGTGGCTGGCATTCATTGTCCTGCTCTACATCTTCTTCATGATTGGGCGCGGTCTGGCAATTTTCGACGACTACCAAAATCTGCCGGTGACATCCATGCTGGCTGCCGGCGATATCCCGCCCCATTTTCCGCTCAACCCTGCGCTCAGCTTTGACTACCATTACTTGCTGCTGCTGAACGCCGCGCAGTGGATGCGCACTGGAGGGTTCCCCACCTGGGCGGCTCTGGACTTCTCCCGGGCCATTTTCTTCAGCCTGGCAATCCTCTACGCGTTCTTCCTGGGGCAGCGCCTGACCCACGGCAAAGACGGCGGGATATTGACAGCCCTTTTTACTGCCTTGGCCGGCGGTATGCGTTGGATATTGCTCTTTCTGCCCGGCAGGCTGCTCTCGGCAATCTCAGAGCGCGTCACAATGATTGGTTCCGGCCTGGCGACGGACAGCAGCCTGAAAATGGCGCTTTCCAAGCCCTGGGCGATTGAAGGCGGCGGCCCATTCCCCTTCCCCTTCGCGTATGGGAACGGCTTTCACACCCCCGCGGTGATGGAACACGATGGAACCGGCCTCATGGGGCTGGCAATTGCCCTGCTAATCATCCTCTTCTTTGAACGTTGGAAATCCAAAGGCGGCATGGTTGTGGTTGCCGCCCTGCTTGCGGCACAGGCTATAACCGATGAAATCTGGTTCGTGTTCTTTCTTGGAGCCTTCGTTGTGGTTTATGTCGCGCGCCTCCTCCGACCTGGAAAAGAGAACCGTCGGGAAATCTGGACAGCGCTTGTGGTGCTCGCGCTCCTGCCAGGCCTGATTGCGCTCATCCAGGGCGGCGTTCTCAGCGGCGCTGCTGCTGGCATCGCAGCCCGGATAATCGGCCGCGGAGGAACGGCCCAGAATCAGTATTACAGTCTGGGTTTCCGCCTGCGCCTGCCGCCCGCGTTTGTTTCCGCGCATCTGGGCACCCTTGCCCTGACTAATTGGGCGCAGGCATTCACCGCCGCTGCCGAAGTCGGTCCGATTTTTCTGCTGCTCCCGCTCTTTATCATCTGGGGGCGTAAGGGCTTTCGCGCCGGCCGTTACATTTTCCCTGTTCTCGCCCTGGGCGCGGCAGCCAGTTTCCTCACAATTTTTGTGGAATATCAGGGAGCGGCCGGCATATCCGCCACCAAACGCCTGACCCTTTACAGCGCAGTGCTGCTAATCCTCTTCGCGGTCCCGCTGTTGTGGTACTGGCTGCCCGGCAAAAAGCAGGCTCTGCGCTTCATTGTTATCGGCCTTTGCGCGCTCAGCACATTGGGGGGCGCGGTCAATTTCGCAGTAGAGTCCGCCGCGGCGCAGGTGCCGCAGGAAAGTTATTTTCTCGACCGGCTGGATGCCGCGTTCCAGGAAAAATATTGGAACGCGCTGCCAGATGACGTGATGGTTTTCGACCTTATACCCTCCCGGGCAGTCACAGTCTTTGCCAGGCCGCTGCGTTCCAACGAAAGCTGGTACGCCGCGCTGCCTGAATACGAAGCCCTTGCCAGCAGCATGGACCCCCGAAAAATCCAGGCGGGAGGTTACCAATATATTTATTTGGGCAGCGGAGAGTGGGACGATTTTTCTGAGGCAGTCCGGAGCGGTCTTTCAGAGCCCTGCGTGGTTGTGGTCGGGGAGGAATCTGGCGGCAGTGGCGCTTTCCGGCGCCTGCTCGATATTTCTGCCTGCCAGTAATCACACAAACTTGAGGCGGACAGCAGCCACCCACAGCATACGCAGCAGCAAGAGCCCGTGCCGCCAGCGCTGAATATTTGTGCTGCCGTAAGTGCGTTCGCGGTAGCGGATGGGCATATCCACCAGCTTGAGGTTCTGCTTAGCCGCGCCAAAAATCAGGTCAAAATCCCCAAAGGGGTCAAAGTCTCCGAAGAAAGCGCGGTTCTTCGCGATTTTTTCGTAATCTATGCGCCAGAGCACTTTCGTCCCGCAAAGCGTATCCTTAATGCTTTGCCCGAGCAGCCAGGAAAACGCCACGCTGAAAAATTTGTTGCCCAGGCTGTTCAAAAAGCGCATTGCTTCCTCTTCCATGGGGTAAACCAACCGGACGCCGTTGATGAATTCGCCCTGATTGTTTACCAACGCGTCGTAGAAACGCGGCAAATCCTCAGGGGGCACCGTCAGGTCCGCATCCAGAATCATCAGCACATCTCCGCTGGCAGCCTGAAAGCCTGCCCGTACCGCGTCTCCCTTCCCCTTGCCGGGCTGCTTCAGCAGTTTCACGTTCCGGGAGGTTTGCTGCATGGTTTCTTCAATGACCTGCCAGGTATTATCCTGGGAATGCCCTTCCACAAACACAATTTCCGTGCCGCTGCCCATTTCAGGTACGCGCTCAAATATCTGCGGAATATTCCCAGCCTCATTGCGCGCGGCCACGACCACGGAGACGGATGCCGGTTTTTCAGCGCCAGCGCTGCGCGGTCTGGCAATCATCATATTGGTCATACACAGGTGCTTAAAAGGCCAGAGCCGGGCGATTACCCGGTTTACCAAAGGGCTGAAAAGGGGAATATTGAATGGGAAAAGAACTTCGGTCCATTTTCGCACAACTTCAAAGTTGCCCAGATTGAGCAGGTTCTTCATATCTGTCTGGGTCAGCCAGTTCTGGTCCAGCAAAGACTTCGCGGTTCCAATGAATTGGGCAATTTTGAGCGGCAGTTCCCATCCACGGTTATAAAAGTTCAGCACCACGCGCGTGCGCGGGCTGCAAACCTGTTGCAGCTGGTTTAAAACATGCTGGACATCCCAAAGGTCGTTCACCAGGTCGGAGAGGATGATGTAATCGAAAGTCTCTCCCAGGTCAGGCAGAGCGTGCGCGTCCGCCTGGAGAAAACGCATTTCGGGGTGCGCCCCCCGGGCAGCGCGGACCATTGCTTCAGAAAAGTCAATGCCCACGCCCAGAGCAGGCTTTACCGCGGCCAGCAAGTCGCCCTTGCCGCAGCCCACTTCCAACACTGCGCATCCAGGAGGAATGATGTGCTGGTACACGTGACGGAGGCGCCTGTGATAATACGCGCTCCAATTGATTTTCTTGGGCGGTTTTTCCGCGAGTGCATCCCAATGCGCCGTGCGTTTTTGGGTAAAATCCAGATAGGCCTTGTCGGTGGAATTAAGATAGGTTTTCACGCGTTTTCCGCATCACTTTTCTGCATTGGGACTTTACTTTCCCCCAAAAGTATAACAAAAATCGCCGTCCGCCCCGGGATGAATCCCGGGAAATTCAGTCTGTTGAAAGCATCAGTCAGCCGGCACCGCGTTTCTGGCTTCCTTATCCGCGCGCTCGTTGTAATGATCGCCAGAGTGTCCGCGCACCCACTCCCAACGCACCTGATGCCGCTGCATTTCCCGGTCAAGCGCCTGCCAGAGGTCGATGTTCGCCAGAGCGCCTTCCTTGCGTTTCCAATTGCGCTTTTTCCAGCCGGGCAGCCAGATAGTCGCGCCGTTCATCAGGTAACTGGAGTCGGTGATGAAGGTAACCGCGGAGGAGACGTCCAGCGCCTGCAAAGCTTTAATTGCGGCGGTCAGTTCCATGCGGTTGTTGGTGGTTTCTTTCTCCCCGCCTTTCAATACGCGTTCACCCCCCTGCGGAAAGAGAAGCACGGCCGCCCAGCCTCCCGGTCCGGGGTTGCCTCTGCAGGCGCCGTCACAGTAAATGGTAACTTCCGGGAGGCTATTCACCATTGCCTGAGCCTGCCAGTTCCAAGAGCGTCGCGTCAAGGGTTTCCAAGACCGTCGGAATATACGCCAAATCCAGCTGATACGCCCTGCGCAGCGCATCTTGCAGCACAACGCGGGAAAACGCCCAATTTTCGCGTTCTGGAGCCAATTTGAGGCGGACGCCTTCGCGAAGAGCGCTGGCCCAGGCCGGATGCTGGCGCGCGTAATCCGGCGCGATATCCCGCGGGTTACCCGCAGCCGGCCAGTATCCGCTGACGCGTACCAAAGTTTCCTGGGCGGAGTCTTCAAGCAGCCAGCGCGCAAAAATCCAGGCTCCCAGCTGCTCGGCCGCGCTGCCGGCGCGAATGCCCAGCGAAAGCGTTTCCAGCGCGATGCTGCCGCTGCCGTCCGGGCCCGGATAGGGCAGCGTGATGAATTCGTCGGCACTGCCGGCGCGCGCCAGGTAACCTTCCTGTTCAAGCAAATCGTCCAATGTGCCCTCATAGGCCAGTGCCTGGCGCCGCGCGAAGTAATCATACGGCTTTTTTTGCAGCCCAACCCACGAGGCGTCTTCCTCGTAGGCGCTTTTCAGGAATTCAATGGCCTCCAGGAAGATTTCGTGATTGAAGGCCAGCGCTCCATTGCTGGCGGCGCATTCTCCGCCAAAGGCGTAGTACCACGCCAGCGGCGCCCGCGCGGAGTCGGAAATCCACATACCGCCCGCGCCGTTATTGGTGTCATCCTTATCCAGCAGCTTTTCAGCAGCGGCTGGGACCATTTGCGCGCGCAGTTCCGCAGCAGTCGCCGGAGGGCTGTTAAACCCCAGTTCCTGAGCCCAGGTTTGGTTGTAGAACAACAAGGCTGGCTGGTAGGCAAGCGGCAGATAGTTCCATTCCCGCGTTTCCGCGAACGAAGGCGCGAGCGGGGCAAAAACCGACTCGGGAGCGTAAGCAGCACCAAGCCCCCATTCGGCATCCCGCATATAGGGAGAGAGGTTAATCAAATTACTCGCGCCGACTGCCAGGGCGAGGTCAAAGCCGTTGGCGATGAACAGGTTATGCCCGGCCTCTCCGCCTGCCAGCGCATTGGCAACCGCCGAGAAGCTGCCCGCGCTTTCAGGCAGCACGCGTATTCCCCACGCGTTGCTCGCGTTGAAGGTTTCCACCAGAGCAAGAAAGTCCGTTTCAGCGGCATTTATCCAGGGATGCAGCAGGCGCAGTTCCAGACCATTCAGGTCTTCAATATCGGCCGCCGGGATGGGCACTGCTGTCGCGGTCGGGGTGGAAGTCGCCGTCGGACTGGGCGTTTTTGTGGCTGTTGGCACAGGGGTAGCGGGCGAAAGCGTGGATGTTGGGGACGCCCGCGGAGTTTCAGGCGCGGCCTGACAACCTGCCAACGCCAAGGCCAGAAGCAGCAGTACCATTACCCGTGGAAAAGCAACTTTCAGTTTCAAGTCTCTACGCCTTAATAAGAAGGCGGGAATGGATGGGAGTCGAACCCACCACGGCTCGCAGCGCGACCCGACACTGATTTTGAAGACCAGGAAGCCCACCGGGACCTAACCATTCCCAAGGGTAAGGATATCCGAAATGGAAGAGGGTTGTCAAGCAAGAACCTGTTTCGCGACGGATTCTGATTTTCCGGGCACCGTCCCACAGCATAAAATTAATGTATAATGTGCATCCAATTCATATTCGAAGGAAATCTATGTCCGCAGAGTTAAACCACACACCCGATTGGGTAAAAAATGCTGTTTTTTACCAAATTTTCCCTGACCGTTTCGCCTGGAGTCCCCGGGTGGAAAAACCCGGCAACTTTGAAGCCTGGGACAGCGCGCCAACTGTTCACGGATTTAAAGGCGGCGACCTTTTGGGCGTCGCGGAAAAGCTGGATTACCTGGAAGAGCTGGGCATCAATGCCATCTACTTCAACCCGATTTTCCAATCCGCGAGCAACCACCGCTATCATACGCACGATTATTTTCTGGTAGACCCGCTGTTGGGCGGCAATAAAGCCTTCAAAGAGATGCTGGATGAAGCCCACAAGCGCGGTATTCGCGTTGTCCTGGACGGCGTTTTCAATCATTCCAGCCGCGGGTTCTTCCAGTTTAACCATATCCTGGAAGTCGGTCCAAGTTCCCCCTACCTGGATTGGTTTTTTGTGCACGGCTTCCCCCTAAACGCCTACGAAGGCACTCCAAATTATGACTGTTGGTGGTCGCTGCCGGGGCTGCCCAAGTTGAACACGAACAACCCGCAGGTTCGTAAATACATTTTTAATGTCGCCCGCTATTGGTTGGAAGAAGGCATCGACGGCTGGCGTCTGGATGTGCCATTTGAGATTGACGATGATGATTTCTGGCGGGAGTTTCGTGAGGTGGTCAAGACCGCCAACCCGGAGGCGTACATCGTCGGCGAGATTCCGACGGAAGGCCAGCGCTGGTTGCAGGGCGATATGTTCGACGCGGTGATGAACTACCAACTCACCCACGCCTGCCTGGCATTTTTTGGCGGCAGCCGGATGGATAAAGCCCTGGCGCAAGGGATGATGGGACTGGACGCGCCGGAACCGATGGACGCCGCACAATTTGCCAGACGCACCCAGGAGCTGCTCACCATTTATCCGCGGGAATTCGCCTACGCGCAGCTCAACCTGCTCGACAGCCACGATATGCCGCGCTTCCTGAGTCTCGTCAGCGAAGACACCCAGCGCCTTTACCTCGCTTATCTCTTTGTAATGACCTATCCGGGCGCGCCGTGCATTTATTACGGCGATGAAATCGGCCTGACCGGCGGCACTGACCCAATGTGCCGAAAAGCCTTCCCATGGGACCAAAGCCTCTGGAACACTGCTCTGCGTGAAAAAATCCGCGAGCTCGCGCTCATCAGACATGCCATGCCAGTGCTGCGCACCGGTGAGTATTTGCCGCTGCTCAGCGAAGGCTCGCTCCTGGTCTACGCGCGAAAGGATTCCGAAGACGCGGTGATTGTCGCCATAAACCTGGACAATTCCGCCCGGACTTTCTCAGTCCGCGTTGACGGTTTCTTCGCGGACGGCACCACTCTGCAGGACCAAATCAGCGATCGGCAGGTCGTTGTCGAAGAAGGGACTATTCGAGATCTGAACCTTCCCAGAATGAGCGCCGTGATTCTGGCCTGAAGCCTCTGCAACTTAAATGAGAACCGCGCGGACAGCCATGTCTCGTGCGGTTTTTTCATTATGACAGGAAACGCGTTATCCAGGGTTCAATCAAGGGGAACAGCCGGGCAGCCGCTGCCCCACAGAAGATGCCGATCATCCAGCCAGCAGCGACATCTGAAAGATAATGCAGTTTGAGCGCCACGCGTGAAATCCCCACGCCCAAAGCCCATAGAATGAAAGCCGCGGCTGCCAGCGGCGGCGCGCTCATTCCAATCATCAGCGCGATCGCGGCAGCCCGAGCTGCGTGCCCGGACGGGAAAGAATGCGGGTCGCTGACCCGGTAGATTTTCCCCCATTCCCCTTCCGGGCGCGGTCGGCGAATGATAAACTTCACCGCCAGGACGAGCGCGGCCAGGCCGACCATCCCGAAAATCCAGAAAAGCGTGCGCGTCCGGATGGCATCACTGCCAAAAAACAACAGGCAGCTGAGAAAAATCAGCCAGTACCAGGAATCGCAGCTGTGCCCGAGCAGAATAAAAAGCCAGCGCAGCGGCCCGGGTTTTTCCGGAACCACCAATTTGGCGGAAAAACGGGCGTCCAGACTTAAAAAGCGCTGCAGAAGCGAAAGTTCCTCTGGGCTTTTCGCCTCGGTTGGGGTGTTTTCCGCTGACAAATCAGGAATTTCTTGAGTATTTTTCACAATTATCCAAATTCAGGGGAGAATTTTATCATACGCGCGGCAGACGCCAAATCCATCTGACGTGGAGACTGTTTCGACAGCTGCGAGCAGCAGGGAAAGACGCAAAACAGCCTTTTTAACGATGGTCTGTGATAATATTACGCAACCTGGAACCCTGAGGTGCGTATTGGAAAACAAACAACTGGCTGTGCTGTGGGATATGGATGGGACCATCCTGGATACCCTCGATGTGCATTATCTGACCTGGAAAGAAGCTTTTGGCAGCCGCGCTCCGGGTTTTTCCCGAGAATTATTCCGCAAACATTTTGGCGGGAATAACCGCAGCACTGTGCCAATTTACTTAGGGTATGAGCCAGACGAAGAAACCTACCAGCAGATAGTGACCTATAAAGAAGAGCTTTTCCGCCAGCAATTCCTTGAGAAAGCGGAGTTATTCCCCGGCATTCGCGATTGGTTCGCGTATTTTTCAAAAATCGGCGCGAAACAGGCCATCGCTTCCTCTGCCATGTTGGAAAACATTGAGAAAGTGGTGGACGCGTTTGACATCCGCGGTTATTTTTCCGCCCTGGTTCCTGGAGAAGACCTCCCCTCCAAGCCCGCTCCGGATATCTTCTTGCGGGCGGCCGGCCTGCTGGGAGTGCCGCCGGCCCGCTGTGTGGTTTTTGAAGATTCTATTCATGGGATAAACGCCGCCAGGGCCGCGGGAATGGTGAGTGTCGGCGTGGCGGGAACAACTGAATTCAAGCCCGGCGACGCGGACTTTTTACTCGGCAGCTACACGCAAAATCCTGCCGTCCTGACAGAGGCAATTCTCAATCTGATGAATACACACCAGTCGGATTAGAACCTGATAAAGGGAACAGCCGCGATCAGTCCAAACCCTATCACGACAATCAGAACGGCTATCCACAAATCGCTTTTCTGACGCGTGTCTTGCACCCGCGGCGCGTTCGGGCCAAATTGTAGCTCCCACTTCGGCCCGGCCAAAAAAGCAAACAATCCGCCGGCGATTGCTCCGCCCAGATGCCCAAAGTTGTCGATATTCGAACCGGGAGTCAGCCCGATGGCAATGTTCAGGAAGAAGATAAACATCAGATTACTGAGCATAGGCCTGGCGCGAGGCCCAAAGAATTGTTTATTCTGCAGAATCAGCAAAACTTCTGCTGCTAGCAAACCGAATATCGCCGTGGATGACCCCAAGGAGTTGTAGCGCGAAAAAATAAACGAGAGCACATTCCCGCCAAAACCTGCCACCAGGAACAACACCAAAAAGCGCCAATGCCCGTAAATTCCTTCCAGCTGCCTGCCGAGAATCCAAAGAGCGTATAAATTCAGGCCAACATGCAGGATAGACCCATGCAGGAGCACCGGCGTCAGCAGACGCCAGAACTGACCGGCTAGAATGGCGCTCTGGCTTTTACTTAGGAGAGCTGCCAGAAAATCAAAGCCGACAAACTGGATGAACAGCATCTGCGCGATGAAAAAGAGCGCGATGACCCCCATTAAGACGTAGGTCACGATGGGCCGTTCCAACTGCAGCGCGGCCGTCCTGCGCACCTGGCCGGGGGATTCCGGACCGGGCTGGTTTTCCGGAGGTATTTGCTCGCTCACAAGCATACCTGCCTGGGGTGAACGCGGTGGTGTTCGGCTGTGATGATTTTTTGAATTGTGTCCACAGTCTCTGCCAGCTGACAGTCAGCGTTTACCACAATGTAATCAAAAGCATCCAGTTTTTCATATTCCTTTTCGGCGGTTTGGATGCGCAGAGCAAATTCTTCCGGGGATTCGCTGCAGCGGCCGGCCAAACGCGCCACCCATTCTTCGCGCGAGCTCGCGGTCAGAAAGATGAGCACCGCTTCCGGACACAGGCTGCGGATGGTCGTCGCGCCTTGCACATCCAGCCGCATGATGACATCCTTGCCGGATTGCAGCGCCTGGCGCACCTGTTCGCGCGGAATGCCTTTGTAATCGGAGTAAACGCGCGCGTGCTCCAGCAGTTCCCCCGAGGCAATCATCTCCTCAAATTTCTGACGGGAAACGAAAAAATAATCCACGCCGTCCTGCTCTTCCGGACGCGGAGGACGGCTGGTCATAGTCACCACAAAGTGAGTATTGGGATTTGCGTCGCGCAAAGCCTGCACGACAGCATCTTTGCCAATTCCGGAAGGACCGGAAATGACAATGAGCAGCGGTGTGAAAGGTTCTGAGCCAAAGTGAAAAACTGATGAAGTCATGGATTTTCCCGTTTATCGAATTTGATGTCCTTGATTATAAGCTATCTGCCTTAAATGATAGCAGTGTACCAGCGCGAGAAGGCATTCCGGCTGGTGGAGTTTTTCTTCATGAAAGCGAACAAGAAACGCTGATACCCGCTTTCTGTGCTGTTTGCCTGCGATTAATCGGGCGTTACGGCTGGGTTTTCAGGATGTTCTGCAGGTCTTCAAACGAGCGCACCGAGCGAATGGATGCGATGAACGATTTCAGGTCGGCGCTGCGCGCCCACAGCCTGCGCACAGCCGGACCCACCGGGTCGCTGCCGGACGCGCCCCCGCCTGGTTGGTCATTGTAGGACCCATAAAAGGCGAAATAAGCCTGGTTGAGCTTGCGAATTCTATAACCCTGCTCCCAAAAGAACTGCCGACGGGATTCCATGTAGGCTTCCGCCTCATCCACTTTTCCTTCTTCCAACAGTTTATCCACCTGCACGCGGGTCTTCCGCATCTCCGCGCGAAAGTTGAACTCCGCCGGGGGCTGACCGCTTTGCCCGGGCAATCTGGAGCGCGACCTGGGTCCGGGCGGCGGTACCAGGTAATCCGAAAAACTCCTTGTTAACATTTCTCGGCTGATTTCAGCGCCTGCCAGGCTGGCAGCGGTTTCATTGATTGTTCGCATCTGCGGATTCTGGTCATATCGAATACCCAGAGGGGTGAAGGTCAGGTAATTATGAATCCACTCATGCGCCACTGTTTCCGCCAGCCAATTGAAATCGGTTGTGCGCATCACCATGGTGGGATAGGCTCCCAGGCCGCCAATCGGTTCCACCAGCGCGGAGTGGGCATACTTGCTATAAATGCCGTTCTCAATCGTCTCCTTTTGCAGCGTATCCAGTCCGGCAGTGAGATTTGTTGACAATACTGTCCGGATTTCGTTTCGGGGTGAGACAATCAGATTCAGAGGCAAATCGGTCACCCTATAGAGTACCGGCGGCAGCACCTGGCCTCCCACACTGAAACCAAGGTCTGCCAGGATGCTCTCGGTTTGGGATTGAACGACTGCTTCAGTGAGAAAAGAGAGGGCAGCCAGCCTCTCCTTGGCGATGGTCAACTGCCGGCGTGTTTTTGATATTTCTTTCAGGCGGTCGGTAAGCCCCGGCTGGGCTACTACCTGGTCCAGCCGCGCGTTCCACTCAATCGTTGTATTCACCTGCGCGAGATAATTTTTTATCAGAGCTTTTTGTTGAACCGGGCTCAGAAATTTTTCAGCCCTCAGCGCCGCGGAAAGCGCTTTTTGCAAGAGCGCCTGCGCGGTCCATTCGGTAAAGTCGAATTCAACAGGGCGGCTGAATTCGCGCATCGCCTGGATGGGATCCCAAAGCGCCGCCGATGAGGCTGAGAGCAGCAGCACAACCAGCCCCAGCATGAGAGTCAGTCGGAAAGCTGTGCGCGTCAGGTTAATTTCATACGGAGATTCCACCAGCCCATTTTAACACGCCAGAGGACCCGCTTCTGGGCAAGCTTTTACTGTCGTTTGCGAGCCCGACTGATGCGGATATAATCCCCTCACAGACGCGAGCTGCATGATGACCAAAGCGGATTTTTTGAACTTACTCAACAAGAGATGGCAGGAGCTTTTAGACTCCTTTGCCGGGCTCGACCCGCAGCAAATGCTGATTCCCGGTGTGGTCGGAACCTGGACGGTTAAGGATGTCCTCGGTCATGTGACCAGCTGGGAGCAGGAAACCCTTTCCACCCTGCCGGAAATACTGGCCGGCAACCCTGCGCCGGTCTATTCCCAGCTGTACGGCAGCATCGACGCGCTGAATGCCTATATGGTTTTGTTGAAAAATCGCCAGACATTGGAAGAAGTCCTCTCTGACCTTGAAAAAGTCCATTCAAAGCTGCTGCAGTTTTTGGAAGAGGCAGACCCCGCTTTGTTCCTGGACGAAAACCCCTTCCTCATCCGGCTGAGCATGGACACCACAGAACATTATCCGGAACACGCGCAAGCCATCCGGGACTGGCGCGCCAGCAAAGGATTTTGACTCATGAAACCGGCACAGATGACGCCCCGTTCGATTTCGGAATACATTGCCGCCTTCCCGGCCGATAAGCAAACCCTTCTGAACACGCTGGCAGATACAATCCGTGCGGCCGCGCCCGGCGCGCAGGAAAGAATCTCTTACGGCATGCCAGCCTTCTTTCTTGACGGCATTCTGGTTTATTTCGCGCTCCAGGCGCGCCATATCGGCTTCTATCCCACCCCGGAGGCAATATCTTTCTTTGCAGAAGACTTGCGAGCGTATAAAACCTCCAAAGGCGCCATTCAATTTCCGCTTGATGCGCCCCTGCCGCTCGAATTAATTCGGAAAATAGTCGCGCACAGAGTTCAGACCAACCGGGCGGCAAAAACTGTGGGCTAAAGCCGGCGCCTTTGCCCGCGCTTCCGTCCCCTGTGCTGATGTATAATTTTTCCATTGTGCCATTCTTGGGCAAGCGAGAGGGAGAGCCTTGTGAAAAAACTTTCTACCAATACCATCATCATCCTTGTGATTGTTTTGCTGGCGCTGCTTTGCGCCTGCGCTGCGTGCCTTTTTACGATCACAGGCGGAGCGCTGCTCAACCGCTGGGGCTGGGAGACTAATACCGAGCTCTCCACCCAGACGATCACCGCAGAAGAAACTCCCGATTCAGAAACCTTGCAGCAGGCGCTGGAAGAAGAAATCAGCCCGGCTGAGTTTACGACTGCCCTTGAAAATCTGAACGCTCTCAAAGCCGAAGTGGTTCCGGTCAACGACCCGGTGGACCTGGCTGAAAGGCTTGGCGGAAAAGTGGACGTGCCCGCCACTCTGCCAGATCTGGACGCGCCCTATGAAGTCGGCGACCGCAAACTTTTCTGGGTGTCTAATACCGATACCAATGAAAATTTCCAGGTGGAAGCGGTGCTGCGCTATCGCGGAGATAATATTTACTTTTGGATAGAAGACGGCGTGGATTACAGCGATTCGGACCTGACCCGACTGGCGGAAACCTTTGACCAGGAAATAATTCCCACCAACCGCGAGTTCTTTGGCATGGAATGGAATCCGGGCGTGGATAACGACCCGCGCTTCTATGTGCTCTACGCCGGCGGGCTGGGCTCCTCGATTGCCGGGTACTTCTCGTCTGCGGACGAGGTTCATCCGGAAGCGCACCCATATTCCAACGCGCATGAAATGTTCCTGATGAACTCCGACACGGTGCAGCTTTGGGAAGATTACATTTACGGCACGATGGCACACGAATTCCAGCATATGATTCACTGGTATCAGGACCGCAACGAGGAGACCTGGGTCAATGAAGGCTTCTCCATGTTGGCTGAACATGTCAACGAATACGACGCGGGCGGCTTTGACCGCGATTACCTGATGAATCCGGACCTGCAGCTGACAGACTGGGGCGGCGATACGGGCGCCAACGGTCCACACTATGGCGCTTCCTACCTCTTTATGACCTATTTTCTGGATCGTTTTGGTGAAAACGCCACCAAAGCATTGGTCGCGCACAAAGAAAATGGCTTGGTCAGCATTGAGACTGTGATGCGCGAGCTCAACATTGTCAACCCGAGTACCGGAGCTCCATACACAGCCGAAGAAGTTTTCATGGACTGGGCTGTCGCCAATTATCTGCTCGATACGAAACTGGATAATGGGCGCTATGATTACAAGAGCTATTCTCCCTCCCGAGCGCGCGCCAGCCGCAGCTTCAGCACCTGCCCCGGCTCTACCCTGACAGACGTGAACCAATACGGCGTGGATTACATTGAGATTAGCTGCCCTGGCACTTATACCCTGAGTTTTCAAGGCACCACATCCGTTAAAGTTTTGCCGCTGGAGGAGAACAATAACAACACTTTCTTTTGGTCAAATCTTGGGGATGAATCCAACATGTCCCTGGAGCATACTTTTGATTTGACCGCCGTGAACGGCAGCGCAGCGCTGACCTTCCGCACCTGGTATGACCTCGAAGAGGATTACGACTACGCCTTTATCAGCGCCTCCACCGACGGAAAAAACTGGCAGATTTTAAACTCCCGCACGTGCACAACCAATAACCCCTCCGGAAATTCGTACGGTTGCGGATGGAACGGCAGCTCGGAGGGATGGATTGAGGAAAGCGTCGACCTCTCGCGCTTCGTTGGCGCGGTTGTGACCGTCCGCTTCGATTACGTCACGGATGCGGCTGTTAACGGAAAAGGCATGGCGCTGGATGATTTCCGTCTGGACGCGATTGACTATTCGTCAGACCTGGAAAAGGACGGCGGCGGCTGGCAGAACGCCGGCTTTGTGCGTCTGGGCAACACGCTCCCTCAAACCTACGCTCTGCGCCTGATAAAAACCGGCAGCAGCCCAAGCGTGCAAACCATCCCTTTGGATGAGAATAATCGCGCCCAATTGAGCCTGACCATAGGCGGCGATGTGAAAAGCGTTGTTCTGGTAATCTCGGGCACAACGCCTGTCACGCGCGAAAAAGCTGTGTACGAACTGAAATTGGAAAAATGACAGGCTGGCGAGTACGCCAGCCTGTCTCTGTCGGCAGATAGATGGAGAAGCTTAGAGGTTTCCCAGGGCTTCCACCATGTTGGGATAAACCGTGAAGTACTGCAGGATGCCGATTAAATCCATCGAATCCCGCACATTTTCATTGAGCGACACCAACACAAGGTCCGCGCGCTTTTTCTTGAGTTCCTTCTGAACACGAATAATGGACCACCACCCCGCGCTTGAGACAAAATTGATTTCGGACATATCCAAAACAATATCCTTATCAGCTGGGATCAGGTCTGTCAGAACTTTCTCAAGCTCTCCGGCAGTGGCGCTGTCATAACGGCCAACTGCTTTTACAACGATACAGCGTTTATACTCCGTTTTTGTAAATTCCATGTCATTCCTCAATTTTTGATATTGCTGTGACCGATAAAGGTATTATAACATCTTTGGGTTTTGATTTTTTCCTAAACCTGTATAATAGGCACCTATGCGATACCATATCTGGACAGAAGGCTGTCAAATGAACGCCGCCGACTCCCGCCGTCTGGCGCGGTCGCTGGAAAACCTGGGCTACGAACCGTCTGCTGACGTTGATGAGGCGGATGTAATCGTGCTGAACACCTGTGTCGTTCGCCAAAGCGCGGAAGACAAGGCAATCGGACGCCTCAGTTCCCTGAAATCTCTCAAACGTCAGAAACCCCAACTGGTTATCAATCTGATGGGCTGCCTTGTTGGTGTTCATGGGAACCCCGCGCTTCAGAAGCGCTTCCCATGGGTGGATGTTTTTTCCGCCCCCTCTGACCCGCAGCCGCTCCTGGACTTTCTTTCCAGGCGTCAGGAAGCTGATCAGGCCGAACAATGGCGCAGGGAAATTGACGTCCTGCTTGATGAGGAATTTGGCGTTGCCGTGCCAGGTGAACAGCGCTCGGTTTCTGAAAACCTGCCTGTAGTGCTCGGCTGCTCGCACGCCTGCGCTTACTGCGTTATTCCTCTCCGGCGCGGGCGCGAACGCAGCCGCGATGCCCAAAAAATCTTGAAAGATGCCAAAACCTTCGCGTCGCAGGGCGTGCGTGAAATTGTGCTTTTGGGTCAGATTATCGACCGCTATGGGCTGGACCTCCCCGACAGCCCGCGTCTGCCCGGACTTCTGTCACTGCTCTCCGATATCCCTGAGATAAAACGCCTGCGTTTTCTGACTTCGCACCCTAATTGGATGACCGACGAATTAATCACAAGCGTGGCGGAACTGCCTAAAGTAATGCCGCACATTGAAGTTCCCATTCAGGCGGGCGATGATGGAATTCTTATGGCGATGCGACGCGGGTATACCAACCAGCAATACCGCGAGCTGGTGGCTAAACTGCGAGACCGCATTCCAGGGGTTTCCATCGCGACGGACATCATTGTCGGATTTCCCGGGGAGACGGAAGCGGCCTTCCAAAAAACCTACGATTTGCTGGCCGATTTGCGCCTGGATGTCGCCCATCTGGCACGTTACTCTCCAAGGCCCGGAACATATTCTGCCCGCGAACTGCCGGACGATGTGTCAACTGAGGAAAAAATGCGCCGTTTTCGCCTGTTGGAGGATTTGCAGGAGAATATCCTCAGAGAGCTAAATCAGGCCTACCTGGGAAAAAGCGCGTCGGTCCTGTTTGAATACCGCATCAAGGGACGTTGGTACGGTCGCACGCCAACTAACCGCATTGTATTCGTGGACACGGAAGAGGACCTGGCAGGTCAGGAACGTCAGGTCAAAATTGAATGGACCGGACCCTGGTCGTTGGTTGGCAGCCTTGAACCGACCGGCGGTCTTTAGCCGGCAACCTTATCCGGAAACTGACATAGGTCAGCAATCGGACAGCTCGGGCAGGCCGGCTTTCGCGCCTGGCATATTTCCCGACCTAATCTGATGAGATTCAAGTGCAGCGCGTAGTAATCCGCCGGGTCCGCTGCCGCTTCCAGATAGCGGTGAGCGGCATCCGGGTCTATCGCCTGCGGACGCAAGCCAATTCTGCCTGAGACCCGATAAATATGGGTATCAACGGGAAATGCAGGCATTCCCAACGAAAAAAGCAAAACAATCGCGGCGGTTTTTCGGCCGACTCCCTTAAAGCTCAGCAGCCATTCGCGCGCTTCTTCCACCGGCAGTTCCCGCAGCCATTCGAGGTCAATTTCACCCCGTTCTTCCCGGATACGCCGTAAAGCCGCCTGAATATTCGGTCCTTTTTGGTTTGCCAGACCAGCCACCCGGATGACCTGCATAAACTCGTCTGGGTCAGCTTCACAAACTTCGTCCCAGCTGGCATAGCGCGCGCGAATGTTGGAAAAAGCTTTGTCCCGATTAAGGTCGTTGGTGTTTTGGGAAAGAAAGGTGCAGACCAATTCATCCACTGCGGGCAGCGGCTCCCGCCACTTTGGATATCCAAAAACCACATTCAGCCGCGCGTTCACACGGCGCAAACGTTCCCGATGCTCAGGCGCGACTTCAATTACAGGTTTCAATCTATCCCCCCGTCCTGGGTAAGCGCGCAAGCGCGGCAGTAACCAGTTCCGTGACGCGTTTTTCCCCGGCGGTCAGGCCGCGCCAATTGCGCACCTCCCTGTTCGCGAACGGTAAATACGCTTCGCTTTCCAGTTGTGCCTCGTACCCAAACGCGCGCAAGACAGCTGTCACAAGGATAAAGGTGGCACGTCTGTCCGGATCCCCGTCGGAAAATTTCATGGCAATGCCAATTCCCGGCTTCGTTTTGTGGGTGTCAGGCAGCAGCCCAATCATTTGGTAGCCTTCCGCCCCGCCCTTGGAAATCAAGCTGTCACCCAGGATTTGCATCAGCACAGTATCCAGCTTTCCTGGACCAGCCACCATAACCGGATAGGCGCGCATGGCATCGGTAATCTTTTTACAGGCGGCCTGGCGCTTCGGAGCAAGACCGGTTGGGTCGCACAGCCGCGCGGCAGCGTGCGCAAAAGCGCGCAGCGGCAGGGCAAAAACCGGAGCGGAGCAGCCGTCCAAGCCGGGAATCAGTGCTTCCGCGCGCATCCCGCTCATTTCCGCCATGGTTTGCCGGATGCGCCGCTGATGCGGATGTTCGAGGTCAAGGTAATTTTCGATGGCTTCCCCGCGCAGGCGCGCCGCCGCCAGCATGCCGCTGTGTTTGCCGGAGCAGTTATGCCGGTACGGAGTGGGCAGTTCCCCGCGCGCGCGAATGGCTTCGCTGGTTTGTCGGTCTGATGGGTAATGCACACCGCACTGCAAGTCAGCTTCTCTAAGCCCAGCTTTTTGGTGAATGCTGCGCAAGACAGCAACATGCGCATCTGTACCCGAGTGGGACGCGCACATGATGGCGAGTTCCTCGTCACTAAGGCCAAAATGCTCAGGCCCGCCGTCTTCCACAAAAGGCAGCACCTGAAAAGGCTTCATGGAACTGCGCGGAAAAGTGACCAGGTCTGGATTTCCGACGGAACAAAGCAATTCACCCTGCGAATCAACGACGGCGAACGCGCCAAAATGGACGCACTCAACAATGCCGCCGCGGGTCAGTTCCACCAGCGGCGCGTACCCAAGTTCTTGAGTCATATCAGTTACCTCGGATTTCAGCCGTGATTGAGTTCGTAAAACGTGGTGAGCCCCCAACGAAGGCGGTTGTAATACATGTCGGCTGTGTTGGTATTTGGCTCGTATCTTTTCATGATTTCCGGAATCAGCGCGAGCACATCCTCCAGGCTGGCTTTCGCGGCCATCAGGGGCACGAGCAGCGCTTTTATCGCGCTGAGATGCTCAGACATTTCTTCCACCTGGCTCTGCCCGACGACGCCGCTGCGTCCGGAAACGATTTGATAGTTGCGGTACTTTTTGCCGCGGAGAATTTCCAAATCCTTCAGCCACAAGTCCAAATCACAATACGCCAGGAACGGCGGCTGGTCCGTCAGGACGGCATCCCCGACAAAGATGACCTTTCTGGAAGGTAATTCCGCCCAAATTCCGGCAAAATTGGAGCCCGGGTGATGTTCCAAATAGATTTCGTGGTCGTCCAAAAAAAGTGAGAGCGCCTGAGTAAAAACAACTTCGGGAGGAAGCAAACGAAATGGGCTGACTGTCACTTCGTATCCGTCGCCAGCAGGCTGGTTTTCATCCACTGTCTTTGCGGATGAAGGCTTGGCCTTCTCCTGTACGAGGCTGTTGGCATGCGTGACAATCACGCAGTCGCTCCCCTTGATGCTCAGCATACGGTCGTAGTGGGTATCAAGATGCACCAGAAATTTGGGTTCTCCGGTAATCAGACGAGCTGTTCCGCTGCGCCAGGAACGCATTTCATCCTGCCGGCTGGGAGAATCAATCAGGATTGAGCCCGCTTTACCCCGGATGACGCCTGTTACCAACCCAAGGGAGTTGTGTTCAATAAACACGTTTGGGGCGATTTCTTGCATTCGCGAATACCTCCTACGTTTTCCTGTCGGTATTATAGCGAATATTTAAATTATTTCCAAACGGATGAATAGACCTGCAAGCAGCGCGCCTGCCGAATGCTACCAGGTATGTTTTTTTTCCGCGCGGTGCTCGTCACTTCCCAGACCGCAGGCCCAGGCGCGGCCTGTCGGTCCTCAATTCGCCGGGGACGCGCACTTTGGTATAGAGCTCCGGCTGCCGCTGGCGTTTAAGGGCAAATTGAAGTATGGTGATGGGTCAATGGTATTCTCGAATTCCAGTTCATTCAGATACCTGCCGCTGCCGTCGTCGCGGACAATCGAAAAATGCAGATGGACCCCTGTCGGTCTATTAGGATCGCCGGAATAATTACCCTGATACCCCAGTAACTCACCCTTCCGGACGGCTTTTTCCGCTGTGCCGGGTGGAAAGTCGGCAACAATCAAAGAGGTTCCCTGCGGGTCTGCCAGATGGGTCATATACAGCCAGATTTGGTTGCCGGGGTGCAGGGGGTCGCTGGGGATTCGAATAATGAGGCTGCTTTTCCAACTATCCAGACGGGTGAGATAGCCGTCATAGGGAGCGTACACGGCGGTCTGACCCACATCGGTGCCGGCAAAGATATCAATGCCCTGGTGCTTGTGCAGCAGCCGAAAACTATCGCCCCACAAATATCCGATAAAACCATCGGTTGGGAAGCTGAAAGGCGCGTCCCCGCAGCGGGAAAGCGCGCTCGTTTTCCAATCCGAATGGGCTTCAGGAGCGCGCAAGAAAGTCATTACGGCAGTGCTCGGTCCGGAAAGATAACCGCGATACAGGTACAAACCGGCCAGAACAACAAGCCCGGCCGCTGCCGCGCCAAGCACAATTTTGCCGCTTTTTTTCATCAGGTATGGGTCCTTTGTTTTTCTAATGATTTGCCTACATATTGTAAGCAAAAATCTAATATCCCGCGCATAAAGTAAACACATCAAAATCACTAACAAAAGGAGCCAGAAATGACCTTCTACTTAAACCCTTACGGCCGCAGATTTAGAATGCAGGCGCTTGCCGACGCGATGAGCGAATTGGAAAGAGAATTTGAACCCCAGGTTTCATTCCCGATGGACGTGAAAGCCACACCGGAAGGATACGAGCTGAAAGCCTACTTACCGGGCGTCCGCGCAGAAGATGTAGATATTCAGATTGTGAACGAAGTCGTGACCATCAGCGGTGAAGTGAAGCTGGAAAGGGACGCGCGCGCGGAGTATTTGCTGGCAGAACTGCCCGCCGGCCGTTTCCACCGCGTCATCTCGCTTCCCACTCCGCTGGACAGCAGCAAAGTGGAAGCCGTCCTGGACAGCGGAATTCTGACCTTGAACATCCCCAAGGCCGAAGAAGCGAAACCGAAGTCCATCAAAATTACCCAAAAGTAATATGGGGTTTATCGACCCAAAAAAGCACCTTTGAAGGTGCTTTTTTTAATTTTTACCAAAACCTGTCGCAAATATTTGATTCAGACTACGAAAATGCTATAATCTTAAAACTCACCTGAATATGGAACTTTTCCAGCAGATTCTTCGTCCTGAGTCCGAGTGAATAACAGCAATCGGGCTCATCGTCCTCTTGAACCCGAGTATTATCGAAGGAGAAAAGCATGAAAAAGCATCGTCTTGTACTACAGGCAGCGGCACTTGTTCTCGTACTCTCCCTGTTCCTGGGGGTCGGAAAAGTGCAAGCCTCCACGTATCCCACTTTTACCATCACCGCGGTGGAGAAAGGCGTCAGCGTCACAATCCTCACCAAGGATATGCCTGCCAATAAGAACTTTAAAGCCCTGATGGGTGAAATCGGGACGAAAGGAATTGGCGGAATTGAAGTGGCAACATTTGGTTCCGGAGAAGGAGGCGCGTTTACCGCCACCTTTAACATCCCGGCCGCGTTAAAGACCCGCGCGCAGATTGCCATTCGCATCCAGGGCACAGATAATCCCTATTTCGCTTACAACTGGTTCTGGAATGACCCCAACGGCACCTGGCCGGAACCCACCGAACCGGATGAAGGCACCCCGGGCTGCGGCTGCAGCACTATCCCCACCTTCTCAATTAAAAGCGTTGTGAAAGGTGAAGATGTCACCATCCACACCTACAACTTCCCCAAAAATGTAGAGTTTACAGTCTTGATGGGCAAGATGTGGACGCGCGGCATCAAGGGCATCGAGGTCGCCAAGTTGAACTCCGGTGAAGGCGGCAGTTTTGAAGCCACTTTTGATATTCCCGCGGAGCTGGCCAATGATGAACGGGTCTCAATTCGTCTGGAAGGCACCGGCGGTTATTACGCTTACAACTGGTTCTGGAACAACACCGGCAGCGAACCGCCTGTACCGCCCGCGGACGGCTATACCGGCTACCCGTATTTCTTCATCGAATCCGTGGTCAAGGACAGCAAAGTAACCATTAAAGCCTACAACCTGCCCAAGGACTATGAGTTCAAGGTCTTGATGGGCAAGATGTGGACCCGCGGAATCGGCGGCATCCAAGTGGCAACCCTGGAAACCGGCGAAGGCGGCACGCAGACGGCTACCTTTGACATTCCCTCCGACCTGGTCGGCCTGGAGCGCATCTCGATTCGACTGCAAGGTGATTATTACTACGCCTACAACTGGTTCTGGAATAACACTGCCAACTAAGCAAATTTTTACGCACGAACGGGCTGACCAATCTCCTTGATCAGCCCGTTTTTCCCTGTCGTTTTAACAAAAACTCATCAATTTTCCCGCCTTTTTTCGGGGCGTTTATGGTATCATAGCGGCTGGAGAAAAATGGACAACAAAATCACCATCATTGAAGGTCCCACACCGGATTTTGACCTCATCGAGGACGCGCAGGAAGAAGGCAGCGCGTCCGCCTGGACAGCAGGCGTGCTGGAAGGCCCGCTGCTCTATCGCGTCGCGACCACAAGCGTGCGCGCATTCAACAGCCAGGCGCTTCTGGAGCGCTGCACGCGCGCCTGGAAGCAGAACCAAACCATGTTTCTGGAATACCGCGATGAAATCGGGCTGAGAAAAGAAGCGCTCATCATCGCGGCACAAGCCCTGACTGTGGAAGAAGGCGACATCCTGCAGCTCTGGGTCCGCCGGGATCTTGAAGAAAGTGAGCATTCAGGCCAGGACCTGAACGCCGACGACGAGGACGGTGAGGACGACGACTTTACCGACGACCCGCCCTTCTAAGAAGCAAAGCAGCCCCTCCTTCAGGAGGGGCTTTTCATTTAGAAGAAACCCGGCATTTCCCGCCCACGCGTGTCTTGCTGAGCCTATTTTTTTCTGCGCAGGCAATTAGCAGACCCCGCCTGAGAACCAAATTAAAAAATCTGCCCATCCTCCCCAGGCGGACCTTAAGAAACAATTCGGGCAGCCCGAAAGCTGCCCAAACCATTCTTATTGATGCCCCAGGAGGGAATTGAACCCCCAACCTAGGCGTTAGGAGTGCCTTGCTCTGTCCATTTGAGCTACTGGAGCGCGCGCTCTGATTATATCATCCGAACGGCAGTACCGTTAGTGGATTGATAAAACCACCCATGTAGCGAATTTCAAAGTGCAGGTGTGCGCCGGTCGAATTGCCGGTGCTGCCGGCTGAGCCAATCTGGGTTCCCTGAGAAACCGCGTTGCCGCAGTTTACATAGATCGCGCTGAGGTGAGCGTACACGGTTGTGTAACCGTTATTGTGGTCAATGATTATCACATTGCCATAACCGCCGTTCATCCAGCCAGCGTATACCACCACCCCGCCGTCCGCGGCGTAAATCGGCGACCCCATCCCGGCGCCGATGTCGATGGCCAGGTGCCCGGACCAGTAGTTATTCCCGGAAATTGTATGCACCGCGGAAGGCCAGATGAAATATCCACTGCCGCCGTAGTACATGCCGCTTGTATCGCATTGAAAGAACGGTGAGGTGGCTACCCCTGCCGCACCGCGGGGAATTTCGGGGATGACCCACTGCATATACTCGCGCTGCCCGCCCGGCACCATAACATATTGTCCCGGCTCAATGACGGGATTGCTCAAATCCAGGTTGTTGCCGACGTAGAGCTTGATATCGTCCACGGTCACAGAAAATTTCGCCGCCACTTTTTCGAGGGTATCTTTGGAGGTCCATTTGTACCAGATTCCATTTGTTGGCGGGATTTTTAGCACCTGTCCAATGGAAAGTTCGTGCGGGTTATCGCTGAGCACATCATAATTGGACCAGAGTACCGTTTCCGGGGAAATATCAAATTTCTGCGCGATACTAAACACCGAATCGCCTTCCGTGACGGTGTATTCAATCGCGGTCGTCCGCAGGCTTGTATCAATTTCCGTGTGCGGGTTTGGTTCTCGGATTAATACTTCCGCGGTCGGGGCAAGCGTGAATTGCGGCGTGCTTTGCAGCGCCGAGCCGCTGACTCTCTCAACAGTCGCTGGCTCTGCCGTGACCAAAGGCAGGTTTTGCTCCGCCATTGATCGGGCGATTTTTGGCTGCCATGCTAGCACGGAAATCAGCCCGGCGCAATTAAGCACAGTGAGCACCCACGAAATCAGGCTTCGCTGGCGCAGACTGCCTTTGCTTGGGCTCTGGTTTTGTTCTGTCATGTTTCCTCAGTTTTTCTGACGGACCGATTAATTATCGGTCAGACTTTCAAGAAACTCCGCGTTAGTCTTGGTTTTTTCCATACGCTGGAGAATGGCTTCGGTTGCCACGGCAGTATCCATTCCCGCGCCTTGCGGCGGGTTTGCCACCATTTGCAGGTACATACGGCGCATCAACCATGCGCGCTGGAGAGTCTCACGTTCCAGCAGCAGTTCTTCACGTCGGGTGGAGGACCGCTCAATATCAATCGCCGGAAAAATGCGGCGTTCCTGCAGGCGTCGGGAAAGGTGCAGTTCCATGTTGCCGGTGCCCTTAAACTCTTCGTACACCACATCATCCAAACGCGAACCGGTATCCACCATGGCAGTAGCGATGATAGTCAGACTGCCGCCGTCCTCAAGATTGCGTGCGGCGCCAAAGAAGCGTTTGGGCGGATACAGCGCGGACGGGTCCATACCGCCGGAAAGCGTGCGGCCGGACGGATTGACGACCATATTGTAGGCGCGCGCCAGGCGGGTCAGGGAATCCATCAAAATCACCACATCCAGCCCGTTTTCCACCAGGCGCTTGGCGCGGTCCAGGGCGATTTCCGCCATGCGCACATGCGCGTTGACGGGTTCGTCAAAAGTGCTGGCAACCACTTCCGCTTCCACGGAGCGGTCCATGTCCGTCACTTCCTCAGGGCGCTCGCCGATCAGAGACATAATCTGACGCACTTCCGGGTGGTTAATGGCAATCGCGTTGGCGATATCCTTGAGGATGGTGGTCTTGCCCGCTTTGGGCGGCGAGACAATCATCGCGCGCTGACCGCCGCCAATGGGCGCGATCAGGTTTATCAGGCGGGTAGAAAGGTTCTTGGAGTCGTGCTCCAGATTGAGGCGGTAATTTGGGAAAATTGGGGTCAGAGACTCAAAGCGGACGCGTTTGCGGGCTTCGTCGGGCGAAAGGCCGTTGATGGATTCCACTTTCAGCAGGCCAAAGTGCCGCTCAGACTCGCGCGGCGGCCGAACATGCCCGATTACGAGGTCCCCGGAGCGCAGGTCGTACCGACGCAGCTGCGCCTGAGACACATACACATCCTCAGGGCCAATACGATAATTGGACCGCAAAAACCCGATACCTTCATTCATGATTTCCAGAACGCCGCCGCGCATTTCCAGGCCTTCTTGTTCAGCCAGCACCTGGGCAATCTTCACGATTAACCCTTCACGCTTCAGACGAATTGGCTTGGGAAAGTTCAGGTCCTCAGCAATGCGCCGCAGTTCTTTGAGTGATTTCTTTTCAAGTTCGAATATGTCCATGTTGTCCCTTTAATATGCCAAAGATAAGGGCTTTGTGCAGGCCCGCGATGATTCCGACGTTAATAAAACTGTCAAGTGAATTCTTGGTTTGTTAATAAATTTCATTTCGATATGATGAGGGATTTTGCTCTCGTAAAAAAAAGAGCTCTAAAACTTTCTAAGTGATTTTTACATGATGAGTTATAACCCGATTATAACAGCTTTCCAAAAACGTGCAACATTTGTCAAGCCTTCGATTTATAAACATACGCCCGTAAGCTTACTGGCAGGTCCAAAGTCGGCTAAGAACATTAATGCTATAATCGCATATACCTTAGCAGCCGTCGGAGGAAAAATGGCGACGAGCGCCAGAGCAAAACCAAAAACCAAAAAAATCGCGCCAAAGAACGCCTCAAGAAGCGTTCGGTCGGCCGGTACAACGCGCAGATCTTCCTCCGGGACGAGAAAAAAAACCGCGCCCCGCAGCACCAGCCAGCGCGCCGCCGCCCGCACCGCCCCGCGCAAACCAACGCCCTCGAAACAGTCATTTTCCATCTCGCCCGACCGCAAGGTAGATATCACTGGCATTGTGATGATAGTCATTGGCGTCCTGACTCTGCTCAGTCTGATGATTGGCGATTCCGGAGTGGTATCAAAATGGTGGTCAGACGCGTTGTACAAATTCACCGGCTGGGGAGCCTACGCCATCCCGGTAATCCTCACCCTGACGGGAACCTGGTTCCTGCTGCGAAAGATGGACCAATTCCCCGAACTCTCAGGGGAACGTATTATCGGCATTGTTCTGGCCTTTTTCAACGCCCTGGCCTGGTTTCAATTGATTGGCCGCAGCACTGACTCCCTCGGAGGTTCCGGAGGAGGCGCGGCAGGGAAATTTATCCTTGACCTGCTCGCGCGTTGGTTTGGCACCCCCGGGGCGCTCATCTGGCTGGTGGCATGGCTGCTCATCTGTTTAGTGCTGCTGGTGGATTTCTCAATGTCCGACCTGACACTCTGGCTGGCAGAAAAATTAAAGAATAATCAGGCGCGCTTCGCACGTTTCATCAAGGCCAAGGCTGCCCAACTGCAGGCAAAAAGAGCCGCCCCGCCCCAAACAGCGGGCCAGACAGAGGAAGAACCGGCGGTCCAGACTGCCGCTCCCCTTCCAAAGCGCCCGACGATACCGGCTCCGCAGGCGCCTGTCGGCACACACGGCGCTGCCCATTCCTGGGTACTGCCGGATCCTGAAGAGCTGCTCATGCCTGTCCCCACCCAGTCGCAGGACCAGGAAAATGATCAGGACCGCGCCCGGGTGATTGAAGAGACTTTGCGTTCGTTCAATACCCCTTCGCGCGTGGTGGAAATCCGGCGCGGACCGGCGGTGACGATGTTTGGGGTGGAACCGGATTTTGTGGAATCGCGGAATGGAAAAAAGCGCGTCCGGGTCAGCAACATTGTCAGTCTTGCCGATGACCTGGCCCTGGCGCTAAAAGCCTCCCGCATCCGCGTTCAAGCCCCTGTGCCTGGCCGGGGTTACGTCGGCATTGAAGTGCCCAACAATAAAACCTCAATCGTTTCGCTGCTGGAGCTCGTGGAGAGCCCCGGGTTCGCCGCCAACGCAAGTCCGCTTAAGTTTCCATTGGGCAAGAACGTCGCCGGCCAGCCGTACATAACGGACCTGGCGGATATGCCCCACCTGCTCATCGCCGGCACCACAGGTTCAGGAAAATCGGTCTGCGTGAACGCGATTTTGGCATCGTACCTGCTCACCCTCACCCCCGACCAAATCCGTTTTGTGCTGGTAGATCCCAAACGCGTGGAGCTGACGGGCTATAACGGCGTTCCGCATCTGCTCGCGCCGGTCATCGTAGACGCGGAGAAGGTGGTGGGCGCGCTGCAGTGGATGCAGCGCGAGATGGACCTGCGCTACCGCATGTTCGCCGAGGCAAACGCGCGCAATATCAACGAATACAACAACAAGCAAAGCGCGGCAGGCGGAAAGACTTTGCCGTATCTTCTGATTGTGATTGATGAACTCGCGGATTTGATGCTGCTGGCACCGACAGAAACAGAACGGCTGCTCACGCGGCTGGCCCAGCTGGCCCGCGCGACGGGCATTCATCTTATCCTTGCCACCCAACGTCCCTCGGTGGATATCATCACGGGTCTGATCAAGGCCAACTTCCCCGCGCGCATCGCTTTCGCGGTAGCCTCCGGGACGGACAGCCGCGTGATTATCGACCAGACCGGCGCTGAAACGCTGCTTGGAAAGGGAGATATGCTTTTCCAGGCGCCGGACTCCCCCGCGCCGGTGCGCCTGCAAGGCACGTATGTGTCAGAAGAAGAGCTGAATCAATTGGTGGATTTCTGGCGCGCTCAGGCGCTGCAAAAATCCGGGGAGGAACGCCCGGATACCGCGATTTTTACCTCGCAATCCAGGCCTCCTTTACTCGATGATTCCCAGCCGCAGCTCTCGCTTTGGGAAGAAACCAGTAAAAACCCCGATGATGACCCGCTCACTGACGAGGTCATTCGCATCATCCGGCAGGAAGGCCGGGCGTCCGTGTCGCTGCTGCAGCGCAAACTGCGCATTGGTTACTCACGGGCAGCCCGCATCATCGAAAGCCTGGAAGAAAAGGGAATTATCGGAGCGCCAAACCCGCAGACTGGAACCCGGGAAGTACTGGATTATGGGGAGTACGGTCCTCTGAAGGAAGATTGACCCGGAAATTGCTGATATTGTCAGGGGAAATTCATGTTTTCCGGTTAATTTTCTTTCGTGCAGGTCAATTCGGGGAAAAAGAAGCGAGCAAGCTTGCAAAAGTAGGTATTGTCTACTATAATCACCTCCAAATTTAATGCTGGAGTAATTTATTCATGACTGACATTGACGATGTAAGCAAGCAGGAGAAGACGGAAGAGAACGAACCTCAAACCATGGAACAAATGGGGGATCTGCTCGAGTCCAATCTCAATATTGACTTCCCCAAAGCCGGGGAAATTCGGGACGGCATCATTGCCAGCATCGGTGAAAACCAGATTCTGGTCAGTGTCGGCGCCAAATCCGAAGGTATCATTTCAGGGAAAGAATACGAAAGCATCCCCGCTGATATTCTTGCGACTCTGACCGTTGGACAGGCTATCCCGGTCTATGTGGTTACCCCCGAAGATCAAAATGGCAATTTGGTTCTCTCGTTCATCCGTGCTGTAGAGGAACAAAGCTGGTTGGACGCTGAAGCCATGAAAAGCTCCGGCGAAAGCTTTGAATCCGAAATCGTTGGTTACAACAAGGGCGGTCTGCTTGTACCGTTCAGCACCATCCGCGGTTTTGTCCCTGCTTCGCAGCTCAGCCTCACCCGCCGATCTGAAATCTCCGGCGAAACCCCGGAAGAAAAATACAGAGCGATGATTGGCGAGAAAATCCAGTGCTGCATCATCGAGGTGGACCGTGAACGCCACCGCCTGATTCTGAGCGAACGCGCGGCCAGCACCGAGACGCGCGACATGGTGCGCGAAAAGATTCTGGACAATCTCAAAGAAGGCGATGTCCGCACCGGCCGCGTTACCAGCCTGGCCGATTTCGGCGCCTTTGTGAACATTGGCGGCGCGGACGGCCTCGTGCACGTCTCGGAAATTTCTTACGACCGCATCACCCATCCCAGCGAAGCTCTCAAGGTTGGCGATGAAGTCAAAGTGAAGGTCATCAGTGTGGATAAAGAACGCCGCCGCATCGGCCTTTCCATCCGCCAACTGCAGAACGACCCCTGGTCCAGCCAGGTGAACGCCCTCAAGGTCGGCCAACTGGTGGAAGGCGAAATTACCAGGCTCACCAACTTTGGCGCTTTCGCCAAGCTAAATATCCCGGGCGATATGGAAGGCCTCATTCACATTTCCGAGTTGAGCGATAAGCGCGTGGAACACCCGAAAGAGATCCTCAAGGTTGGCGACAAGGTCACCCTGCGCATCCTGCGCATTGAGGAAGAAAATCACCGCATCGGCCTGAGCATGCGCCGCGTGGATTCCGCGCAGTATGCCGACCAGGATTGGAAATCGCTTGCCCAGGATTTGGATGTCGTTGGTTCCTCCTCCGGCGAAACACTCGGCGATATTGTTGGCAATATTCCTCAGGAACCCGCTGACGAAAATTCCGCGCCGGAAACCCCTGAAACCGAAAAGCCTGAGGCATAAGAATTTGACCCCTAAGCGCCGGAGTAATCTCTATTCCGGCGCTTTTTCATTTGGATGAACTGGTTCATAGACGCGCACGAAGATTTAGCCTGGAACATGGCCTGTTTTGGCCGGGATTATTCCCGCTCGGCGTATCAAACGCGCCAGATGGAACAAGGCACGCCCATCCCTGCCTACGCCGGGGACACCATGCTCGGCTGGCCTGAATACAACCTGGCTGGGGTCGCGCTGGTCTTCGGAACCCTATTTGCTGCTCCCACCCATCCCGGCGTCGTTGACCCCATGGACAAACAGATGTACAGCACTCCGCGGGAGGCCAATCAAATCGCCTGGAACCAGCTCGGCAGCTATCACCGCCTATGCGATGAGAAACCGCACGCCTTCCGCCTGATTGGCAACCAGGAACAGCTGCAACAGCACCTCCAACTCTGGGAGGAGAATCCCCCGGAACAAGAGGGCAGCAATTATCGCCCGGTGGGTCTAATTCCATTGATGGAAAGCGCGGAGGGCATCCTGAACCTGGATGAACTCCCCCGTTGGTGGGACGCCGGCTTGCGCGTGATAGGTCCAGCCTGGACTGGCACGCGTTTTTGCGGCGGGACGCGCGAACCAGGGCCGCTTACCAAAGAAGGGAAAGCGCTTCTGGACGCAATGGCTGAGCTGGGTTTCATTCTGGACCTTTCTCACATGGATGCGGCTGCCGCTTTTCAGGCGCTGGAGTGCTACCCCGGTACCATCATCACCAGCCACGCCAATGCCAGCCGCCCTGTGAGAGCTTACAGTGGAAACCGCTTGCTGGACGATGACCTTATCCGTGCGATGTTCGAGCGCGGCGTCGTGATTGGCGCAGTCCCCTTTAACAATTTCCTGGCGGCAGACTGGAGGATGAACGGCGGGCGTCAGTCTGTCAGCCTCAGCATGGTCGCGGACCAGGTGGATTATTTGTGCCAGATTGCCGGCGATGCCGACCACGTGGGAATTGGCACCGATTTTGACGGCGGTTTTGGACTGCAATCTGTCCCAAGGGAACTGGATTCCATCGCGGATTTACCCCTTTTGCTGCCATTCTTAAGCGCCAAGGGATACGCGGAGCCTGAACTCGAAAAAATCGCGCACGGAAATTTTTTGCGTGTGTTACAATCTGCATTACCCTGAAATTGGATGAAAGGCGGTTTACCCATTGGAACAAAACTGTCCCGCTCCCACCCCTGAACTCTCCCAGAAACCGAACGGCCAGAAAAATGGCTCTACCACGTTTCGCGGACGTTTTGGGCTGACGCTGCTCATCATCGGTTTCCTCATCTTTATCATTGGCGCTAAGCCGGAGGTTTTTGGGCTCAACCGTGGCGTTTCCATTGGTTTCGTTCAGATTATCGTTATCCTCCTGGGTCTGGGCATACTGACCTGGGGCGGCGCGCTTGTCCTTCTCTCTCTGTGGGGGAATACGACAAAATCACTCCTGGCAGATTTTGGCACGCGCACTATCGCGACAGGGTATGTGATTTGCTTTTTCACCGCGCTGGCGGATGCCTTTGGCTTCGGCACCAATCCCATGCCAAATGTGTTCCTTGGCAGGCTGCAATCTCAGGGGTTGATTATCGGAATGGTCATCATTGGCGCCGGCTTCGTGATGATGCTGCCCTTTAAACATGAACAGCGCTGAACGCCGCTTCTTTCTTAAACATCAAATTCCACCAGAAATCTGCCAGAATGCCTGAAACACTCATTACGCACACACTTGATAACGGCCTGAGGCTGTTAATCCGTGAAATTCATACAGCCCCCATCGCGAGTTGCTGGATTTGGTACGGCGTTGGCTCCCGCAACGAAGTTCCCGGCAAGACCGGCCTGAGCCATTGGGTGGAACACATGCAGTTCAAGGGAACCGCTCAACGCTCCGCTAGCTGGATGGACCACGCGGTGGCGCGCCTGGGCGGGCACTGGAACGCGTTCACCAGCCCGGACTGGACAACCTACTTTGAAACCCTGCCTGCCAGCGCACTGGAAACGGCGCTGGCCTTGGAGGCTGACCGCATGCGCGGCAGTTTATTTGACCCGGCCGAGGTCGAGACCGAGAGGACTGTAATTCTTTCTGAAAGGGAAGGTTTGGAGAATGACCCGCTGTTTCTGCTCAACGAAGCGGTGCAGCTGCGGGCATACCAGCACCACCCTTACCGCGGAGAGGTAATCGGCGCTAAAGAAGACTTGCTGGCGCTCACCCGCGAGGATTTGTACGGACACTACCAGAACTATTACCAACCCGCGAATGCGCTGCTCTGCCTGGCGGGAGACATCGAGCCGCGGCGCGCGCTGGACCTGGTCCAGAAGTTTTTTGGCGGGATTCAAGGTTCGCCATTCAACAAGCATCAACCCGCCCCAGAAGAAGACCTGCCTGAATTTGAACGCGTCGACTTGCGCGGGCCGGGAGACACGACCTTTATCGAAATCGCCTGGCGCGCGCCCAAAGGAAACTCCGAGGAATTCTTCGCGTTCACTATTTTGGAGAGCCTGCTCACAGGGCCGTCCAGTCTGAACATGTTTGGCGGCGGCGGCATTAGCAACAGGACCAGCCGGCTGTACCTGGCGCTGGTGGAAAAAGAGCTGGCAGTAAGCGTGAACGGAAGCCTGAACGCCAGTATTGACCCGGGCACGTTTTCCATCAATCTGACCAAACATCCGGCCCGCAGTGTGGACCAGCTCCTTGCAGCCCTGGACCGAGAGATTAAAAAAATCCAGTCCAAACCCATCGCACTGGCAGAGATTGACCGTGCGGTGAAGCAAGCGAAGGCTCTTTTCGCGTACGGCAGCGACAACATCACCAATCACGGTTTTTGGATGGGGTACGCCAACAGTTTTGCGGATTATTCCTGGTTTACAGAGTACGTGCAGCGCCTTGCCGCGGTTAGCCCGGAACAGGTCACAAATATCGCGCGGAAATACCTGCGGCCGGACGCACGCGTGATTGGGGTATACACCCCCAATGGAGAGGAGGCCCGGGATGCCTGAGTCGCTCTTCTCAACCGCAAAACTGCCAGGTTCAGATGATATCACCCGAAAACAATTCGGCAACGGCGCGATCCTGCTCACCCGCCCCAACAACAGCAGCCCGGCAGTTTCCATCCGGGGATATTTGCCGCCGGGTTCTGCCGCGGAACCACCCGAAAAATACGGCCTGGTCAATTTTCTGGCCAGCATGCTGACTGCCGGCACACGCAGACGGACCTTTCGCGAGCTTCACAATGAAATTGAATCCATGGGAGCTTCATTAAGCATCGGCGCCGGAGGGCTGGCAACATCCTTCGCCGCGCAGTGCCTGCGGGAGGATTTGCCTCGGATGCTGGAAATCATGAAAGAAGTTTTTTCCGAACCCAGCTTCCCGGCCAAACAATTTCAGCGCATAAAAACGCAAATCCTGACGATTATTGCAATCCAGGCTCAGGATACTGCCGCCATGGCCGACCAGGCTTTTGACCGCGCTATTTATCGCGCCCACCCGTACGCGATACCAGAACTCGGCTTCCCTGAGACTGTGCAGATGATTTCGCGGGAAGACCTTGAGGCCTTCCATCAGCGCTATATGGGACCAAAAGGTCTGGTCGCGGCCATTTCCGGCGGAATCCAACCCGCTGAAGCGCTGGATGCCTTTGAACGGACCTTGGGAACCTGGGTGAATATAGACCAGCAGGCGCAGCCGGAATTACCGCCGGTGGAACCGCTGACGGGAATTATCCGCGAACACGTCACCCTGCAAGAGAAAAGCCAGACGGATTTGGTGATGGGAACGTTCGCGCCCAAAACTACCGGTCCGGACTTCCTGCCGGCGCAGTTGGGCAATGAAATATTGGGACAGTTTGGCATGATGGGACGCATTGGTGAAGCCGTGCGGGAAAAGGCAGGCCTTGCTTACTACGCGCAATCCGAGCTTGGCATGGGGCTGGGACCCATCACCTGGCAGGTTGTTGCCGGGGTAAATCCAAACAATGTGGATAAAGCCATAGCCCTCATTCGCAAGGAGTTGTCCCGTTTTACGACAGAACTGGTAACAGAAGAAGAACTCGCAGATGTCCGTTCCGCGGTGGTTGGCAGGCTGCCCCTTTCCCTGGAATCCAACGCCGGAATTGCCAGCGCGCTCCTGAACCTGGAACGGTATAAGCACAGCCTGGATTACATCCGCGAGCTGCCTGCCCGCATCGCGGCCGTTACCCGTGAAGACATTCTGCGCGTGGCTCAGACTTACTGGCAGCTGGACAATATGGTTATCGCGTCCGCGGGAGTGGCTCTCTCATGATTAAATGCGGTGTGGATATAGTTGAGATTCAGCGTCTGGATAACATTCAGCCTGCCATCCGCGCCCGCTTTCTTCAACGCGTATTCACTCCTCTCGAGCTGAGCCAGTCAGGCACGGAAAGCCAGGCTTTGGCAGGCGTCTTTGCCGCTAAAGAAGCCGCCTCCAAGGCGCTGGGAACAGGTATCGGTAAGGTCCGCTGGCAGGATTTTGAGATTGTCCACGCGCAAAGTGGAGAACCCGAACTGCGCTTGCACGGAGAAGCGCTGCGCGCCGCCCTCGCCCGCGGCCTGCACGAGTGGACGGTTTCCATCACACACGACGGTGGAATTGCTGCGGCCTTTGTAGTCGCCCAGGGATAGTCCCCCCATGAAAATCCTGGCTCTGAGCGATGTGGAACTGCCAGCGGTATACAGCACCCGCATTCGCGAACGGTTTCCGGACGTAGACCTGGTAATCAGCTGCGGAGACCTGCCTTATTACTATCTCGAATATGTACTCAGCTCGCTGGACATACCGCTCTACTATGTGCACGGCAACCATGTAACCGAAGTGCTGCAGGTCAGCGGAGAGACGCGGGCGGAACCCTGGGGCGCCGTGAATCTGCACCGCAAAGTTGTCTACGACCGTAAATTGGATTTAATCCTTGCCGGGATTGAAGGCTCCCTGCGATACAGCCAGAATCCGCATCAATATTCGCAGGCGCGTATGTGGTGGATGGTGCTGGGATTAATCCCCGCGTTGCTTTGGAATAAGCTGCTACGCGGGCGGTACCTGGATATCTTCGTCACGCACAGCGCACCGGAGAAGATTCAGGATGACACCGACCTGCCGCACCGCGGTATCAGGGCGTTTCGTTGGCTGATTAAGGTTTTTAAGCCCCGTTTGCACCTGCACGGGCACGTCCACCTCTATACCCCTATCAAACCCTGGAAAACCCGCTTCGCGCAAACCCTGGTTGTGAACGCCTATGGGTTTCGCGAAATAAGCTGGCCCTTATCTCAGGATTGATAACACCCGCTCAGCCGAGCGGCAGCGCGTAGAGCGGGATGAGCATCTCCAGACGATTCAGGCCGCCGTGCCTGCCTTGCATCACATTCGGCTTTTCCGGCCACCACAAATAAGCATCCTCATGAGGAATAACCATTATGTCGCCCAGGCGGTCGCGCAGGTCAGGGTGTTCCGGGCCGTTCCCAAACAGACGCATCGAAAGCGCCTGTTCGGTGGTGATGAGGGTGAATTTTCCCGGCCAGGCGTTTTCAAAGTAAGCGCGCACGTTTGTTTCCATTCCCGGTTTGATGAACAGGAAAGGCAGCCGCGTTTCGCAGGTGGGGGGCAGGTGCAGCATGGCTGTTAATTCCGGATGGCCGCGCAAATTGTATTGTTCATAAACAGGCGTCGCGATTGCGCCGTGGTCCGCGGTGAGCAGCAGCAGCGTATTTTCAGCTGCTTTTTTCTCCAGACGGCCAAATAAGTTTACAGCCAGTGAACGGGAAAGGTCAGCGAATTGATTGTCCACGCGTTCGTCTGCCGGTCCGTAGCGGTGAATCAATGTATCCAGGGTGCTCCAGTAAACGTACAGAAAGCGCGAGCCGCGCGCGGGGGTATTGAGAATGTCCCTCAAGTTGGCCCACATGTCACTTTCAGCGACATAACCGTGCACGCTGGTTTGTTCCAGATGCATCCGCGAAAGCCCCGAGCCGCCAATAGAATAAGGCAGAAAGACGTGACTCTCGATGCCCCTGTCGGCAAAGCGCGCTCCCAATGGGCTGATTCCCAGAAAGCTTTCCGGAACGAAACCGCTCTTCACCAGGCTGCCAGTATCCCCAAAATAAGAAGCCGGCATATGCAAGATGGTGTTGATGACCATACCGTAGCGCTTAAGCCACATTTCATAGCCAATATAGCCGTGTTCAATCGGCTCCGCGCCGGTCCATACGGTGGAAAGCGCTGTGGCAGTCGTGCTGGGGCAAATGCTGGTAAGGGGGAACATACTGGCCCGTTCCAGATTTTGGCTCCAAAACTCTGCTTTTCCCTCAGCCATCAGCCGCTGAAAATGGTCATAGCCCAGGGCGTCAACGAGCAGCACAATCACATTGCGATAGCGGCCGTCAAATTTGTCCAGTATCTCAGGGCTGAGTGCCGGGCGGCTCATTTCCGGGCCTCCCAAAAGTTTGCTCACAGTTCCAGGGATGTTGCTAAGGGAATGCCCCGCAATATCCGGAAGCACAATCTGCTGTGATTTTTCAAGCAGGGGGCTTTTCCTGGAAAGCAGTTTGGGGAGTATTGAGTCGCTGTAATCGGGCATGGTTATCTCCGTTTTATTCCGTCTTAAGCATCAGGCAGGCATCCGCGGCCAGCCAAAAAAGATTTTCCCGGATTTCTTCGCGCCTGTGCCAATCGCGGTGGTCCCAGCCTTCCGCCTGCACCAAATCCCCGCCGTACAGGAGCATTCCAAAGCGCGCCCCGCGGAACTGGGCGACCGCCATAAAAGCCGCGGCTTCCATTTCCACCGCCAGGCAGCCTTCCGCCCGGTATTTGCGCACTTTTCCGGGAGTTTCGCGGTAAAAAGCGTCGGTTGTCCAGGTTTTCGTGAGTTGATAAGCAACCCCGCGCGCGCGAAGCGCCGCTTCAATCGCCTGGAGCGCCTCCGGGTCTGCCTGCACTTCTCTGGCAGGCGGCAGGTAATGGTACGAAGTGCCCTCCGCCCGTATTGCCGCCGTTGGAACGAGCAAATGCCCGACGGCGAGTGATTTATCCAGCACGCCGCAACCTCCGCAGCCGATAAACGCGCTCGCCCCCAGCGCAATGACTTCATCCATCAGTCCGGCAGCCAGCGGCGCTCCCACTCCCGGGAAAAAGAAAACCAGACGCTCACCGCGGTGCTCAATTTCGTAGATTGGGTGCTCCCCACCCTCAGAAGACAGACTGGCAATCTTCCTGGCCTTGTGCTCCAGGGCGACTTTTTCAATCACTTCTTTAAAAAAGCAAATCACAGCGCGCCGCGGGAAACCTCCGGGAATTTCCTTAGTGGGAGGGGAAATAATGGCTTTGCGCTCCGGGTCAAAATCGAGGATAGGAAATTGCGAATAATCTGTCATCGGGTCGGCTCCAATTCCCATTGAATATCAGGGATGCCCGCAAAACGCCTGCGCATGGTTTCCAGTGCCTGGGGATTGTTGTCAATCAAAATAAAACGCCGCCCCAAATTCAGGCAGGCCTGACCGGTGGTGCCACTGCCAGCGAAAAAATCCAGCACCAGGTCGTCGGGATTGGAAGAAGCGCGCAGAATGCGTTCAAGAATGGCGACCGGTTTTTGGGTGGGGTAACCGGTTTTTTCGCGGCTGTTGGTACCTACAATGGTGTGCCACCAGGTATCGGTGGGCAGCTTTCCACGCTCAGCTTTGTCTTTCCCCACCAGGCCGGGGGCAAGGTATGGTTCGCGGCCAATCGCGTCCCGATTAAAAATGTAATTACGCCTGTCCCTAACGTAGTAGAGGATGTTGTCGTGTTTGGCCGGCCACTTATCCCGGGCGCGCCCCCCAAAATCGTAAGCCCAGATAATTTCATTCAAAAAGTTTTCGCGCCCAAATACCTGGTCGAGCAGGATTTTGCAGTAATGCACTTCCCGGTAGTCGATGTGGAAATATAGGCTGCCGCTGTCTTTCAGCAGGCGATGAGCCTCTTGCATTCTTGGCAGTAGAAACGCTTCGTAATCACTGAAGGCATCCGCGTAAGCCAGCTCAGAAAGGACTTCTGTGCGGTAGCTGTTCTCTCCAAAACCAATGCGGTCTCCCTGGTCATCCCGCACGGTTTTCAGGCGTTTGTGCGCCTGGACTTTGCCGGTGTTGAAAGGCGGGTCAATATAAATCAGGTCCACCGACTTATCAGGGAGCCGACGCAGGATGGGAAGGTTATCGCCAAAGTAAATTATGTTAGTCACCGAGGCCGCATTTCCTGGAACAAATCGGCGTGGCAGGCTTTATTCCGCTAATTCAGAGGTGCAGTGCGGGCAGCGCACTGCTTTTACCGGAATGCTTGTCTGGCAGAAAGGGCATAATTTTTCCGTTGGTTCAGCAGCCTGCGGGGATTCTTCCTTATGTAACCTGGCAGCGCTTTCCCTCAGCTTCTGGATTCCCTTGACCAGCAGAAAGATGCAGAACGCGATAATGATGAAATTCAAAACTGTTGTGAGAAAACTGCCGTAAGCCAGCACCACCGCACCCTGCTCTCTGGCGGCTGCCAGGGTGGTATGCGGCGCGAGCGCTACTGCCTTGCGGTTAAGTTGAATATACAGGTCAGAAAAATTCACATTGCCCAGCAGCAAACCCAGGGGCGGCATCAGCAAGTCGTTCACCAGGCCGTTGACAACCGACCCGAACGCGCCGCCAATAATCACGCCAATCGCGAGGTCCAGTGCGTTTCCTTTGGTGATGAAATTTTTAAATTCTCCCAACAACTTTTTCATAATTTACTCCTGAATATAATTAATCCCGATTATAACCGCACACACCCCATAAGCCGGGATTGAACTCTCAGGTTTGCTGTATAATAAGACCAGTCTAGCCAAGAGAAAAGAGGATTTCATGGACGATAACACCAACCCCACCCCGCAAGAAACACCTGAAGACGCCGCAAAATCCTTCGGTGATGAATGGCAGCAGATTCCGTCCGCTTCGGCGGAGGAATGGAGTAAAGAAGTACCTCCCGCGCCTATTCCTCCCGAGCCCCCCACAGAGACAGACCGCTGGGGCGCCGCGCAGCCCTCAGCTGCGGATGACGCCGGACGCTGGTCAGGCGAACTCTACACTCCCGGAGCAGAAACGGCTGCCGAGGTTCCCCCGGCTAAACCCGCCGAGTCTGTGGTCGTGGACGTACCAACCACCGGTCCGACCGTCAGAGCGCCTGAAACCGACAAGAAAAAATTCCCGGTATGGGCGATTGTTCTGATTGTGCTACTTGTCCTGCTGCTGTGCTGCGTTTGCCCGATTGCGATTTTCCTGGGATTTTTCTCAACGGCATGGCAAAATTCAGCTCTGCTGCTTTTGGTTATGTAAGCACCGTTCACACAAAGAAACTGCCCTCTTCGGGCAGTTTCTTTGTTTCCGGTAAAAACACTTTACTTTCCACTTTTCAACACAGAGGTCAGCCGTCCCCACTCCGGGATGCCAAGCGTCTCAGCGCGCCGCCGGGCATCGATACCCGCTTGCAACAGCAAGGCTTCCATCTCGCCTGCCGGCAGACCCAACCCGGCCGAGAGCGCGTTGCGCAGCGTCTTGCGTTTCTGTGAAAAGCCCGCGTGGGCCAGCCTGAAGAAATCGTCCAGTTCCTCAAGCGCGATGAGCGGCTGGGGATACAGTGTGATGGAAAGAACGGCCGAGTCGACATCCGGCACCGGATAAAAACAGCCCGCCGGGATGTGCGCTTCCACACGCGGCTGCCCGAAAACCTGCACGGAAAGCGCGAGCAGGCTGAGCTTGCCATCCCTGGCGCAAATTCTTTCCGCGACTTCCTGTTGTACAGTCAGCACCACGCGCGAGGGCCGGATTTTTGACTCCAACAAGCGGCGGATAATCGCCGAGCTGATGTAGTAAGGAATATTGGCCGCCACGAGATATTCTCCCTCCGGCAGCAAATCTTCCAGGGGAAGCTTCAGCACATCCCCTTCAACAATCCGCACATTCTGGTAAGGCTCAAGAACTTTTGTAAGCGGGGCAATCAGACTGCGGTCAATCTCTACGGCCACAACCTGCCGGGCAGCCTGCGCCAGGAGCACGGTCAGGCTGCCGAGCCCCGCGCCAATTTCCAGCACTGTGTCCTGCGGCCGCACCCCGGCCGCCAGCATCACCTTATCCAGTCCGTTTGGGTCAATCAAAAAGTTTTGCCCAAGCGATTTTTTGGGCTGCAGCCCATATTCCCGCAGCAGCGCAGGGACGTTCAGGTACTGCCTGGTCATGGAAGCACCACCGGAATATAACTGGGTACGGGCGTCAGGAAGTACAGGGTCGTCCAAAAGTGCCAGCTTTCGTAATTCTCGTTATCGTAACCAAGGTCAATCCAATATCTTCCAGGAATTCCTCCGCCGGTATCGGCAATGATGCCGCGGCCGTACCCCGGCACATACACAGGCTGAAATTTCATACCCAGGTACCACGCCCGCGTCACCGCGATGATTCCCTTGGTCAAAGGGATACCAGAGGCTGTACCGGTGCCCCCGCCCTGAGAACTTGGTTTATACGATGTGGCATAAACGGTCACCTTGCGCCAGTACTCAATGGTCTCACCGTTGATTGTCTCGGTCCGCACAACCACCTTAGTGCCGCGGCCAAGCACACCGTCCTGCGGGTCGCTGGCTTTCCAGGGACCTTCCACCATTTTTCCTTTTTCCACGCCGTCTTCCAGACGCAAGCGCTCGCGGGTCACCACCAACCCAATCTGCCCGGGTACGAGCACGGAAATAGTATCCAGTTCGGCATTGGGGTCATCCTGGTAGGTGTTGCTGTAGGCCGTCTCTTCGGTCTGTAAAAGAATTTCTTCACTCACCCGCACGACCTGAATTTGTCCATCCGCCGGAATGGGTTCTTTTTCATCCGGCAGGGAATAATCCAGATTCTGAAGCGGCAATCCCAGGTCGCGCAGCGCTTCGCCGACCGTCTCAGCGGCACTTAAACCGGTATATTGCTTGCCAGCCTGCTGAACGGTAATCTCCCTTGCCAACCGGACGGCAACCTGAGTATCGCCGCTCAGCTCTGAATCAAGCGGCTGAGAAAGCGCGTCCTCAGGGCGCAGCCTGATGCCGGCTTCTGCCAACGCGCCGCTCAGGGTTTTTTGCTGGGTAAAAAAGGTCTGGATAGAATCTTCTATCTGCAGCGCTACCTTTTTCGCGGGAACAAATTCCAGCTGTAATTCTTCCCCTGGTGGAAGGGACTGAGCCGGGTCAATTGGGGCACCGTTCCAGAGCAGCAAATCCTCGGGATATAGACGCAGTTGGGCTTCCGCCAGCAGATTGGCCGGCAAAGTATCTGCAGAAAATACAGTTTTTTGCTCGTTCCCAACCTGAATGGTAACCGTTCGGGCCTGGTCAAGAACGATAGTCCGGTGAGTAAGATTTAACTTGTTAGGGGAAGGAAAAACGCGGTCTTCAGGCTGAAGCGCGTATCCGGCTGCCTGCAAAAGCTGCCCGGAAGTGAATGCCGCGGCGCGGGCTTCGCGGACCCCGCCGTTCACGAGCAAGGTGTAATTCCCATAAAACTGGGCGAGGATGAGGAGCAGCCCGCAGACAACCAAAAGCGCAGGCAGCCAGAGCGACTTGAAAGCCAATTTGATTGGGTGGTCGTTTTGCATCTGTTTTTGCAGTATAACACAGCGCCAAAAGGTGAAATCAGGCCCTCTCCGGCAGTTTTCGCAGCACGCGCATAAGCACTTCCTGCCAGCTTTCGTTCTTCAAGCCGGCCAGATTAATCCAATAAGCATTTTTTCCAGCCCGCGCGGCAGGGTCCACCTCCGGAAGCCCGCGCTGTCCCGCACCTTTGGGCAGCGGCGGGTAACTGAGCACCAGTTGATTGTTGATGATGCTGATGGACTCCAGGCCAGCCCGCTCACCCAGAATTTTGATTTTCATCTGAAACAACAAGTCTTTCACACCCTGAGGGGGTTCGCCAAAGCGGTCGGCAAACTCAATTTCGGTGGAGGTCAGCTCTTCCTCGCTGCGAATGGACGCGATTCTGCGGTAGAGCGTCAGCCGCAGCTCCTGGTCCGGGATGTAGCTGGCCGGAATTTCGCTGGAGAGAGGCAGCTCGATGTTGATGGTCAGGCTGGGAGCGTCCAACCAGGGTAAACCGCTCTCAGATTCCGATTCCAGCCCGGACGCTGCCCGAAGTGAACGCACCGCCTGGGAAAGCAGCCTGGTATAAAGCTGGAAACCCACCGCGGCAATGTAGCCGGACTGGCGCGTGCCCAACAAGTCCCCAGCACCGCGCATTTCCAGGTCGCGCATGGCAATGGCATAGCCCGCCCCAAGCTGGGAATTATCCGCCAGCACCTCAAGGCGTTCCTGCCCTTCCGGCGTTGGTTGGTGGCGCGCGCTGCGGAACAGGTACGCGAACGCGCGCTGGGCACCCCGCCCAACTCTGCCGCGCAGCTGATAAAGCTGTGCCAGGCCGAATGTATCCGCGCGGTCAATAATCAGCGTGTTGGCGTTGGGGATATCCAGGCCGGACTCAATAATGGAGGTGCACAATAAGATATCAAACTGTCCGGAGGTGAAGGCGTGCATCACATCCGCCAGCTGCTCCTCATCCATCTGGCCGTGCGCGATCCCGATTGTCGCTTCCGGGACCAGGTTCTGCAAATGGTTGTAAACCGCTGGTATGGACTGCACGCGATTGTGCACAAAGAAAACCTGGCCGCCGCGGTCCAGTTCGCGGATGACCGCCTCGCGCACCAGTTTCGGGTCGTAAGGACCGATGTGCGTGATTATCGGCAGCCGTTCTTCCGGCGGCGAATTGATGTTGGAAATATCGCGGACGCCGGTCAGCGCCATGTAGAGGGTACGCGGGATTGGCGTGGCAGTCAGCGTCAGGACGTCGACCGAGTTGCGCAGTCTTTTCAGGTGCTCTTTGTGGGAAACGCCAAAGCGCTGCTCCTCATCAATAATGACCAGCCCCAGGTCCTTAAATCCTACGTCGCTGGAAATCAGGCGGTGCGTGCCAATAACAATATCCACCTGTTTATTGGCCAGGCGCTTGATAATATCTGTCTGTTCTTTTTGGCTGCGGAAGCGCGAGAGCATTTCCACGTTCACCGGGAAAGTTGCCAGCCGTTCGCGGAACGTGTCGTAATGCTGCTGCGCCAGGACGGTCGTCGGCACCAGCACCGCCACTTGCTTGCCGTCCGCGACCGCCTTGAAAGCCGCGCGCAGAGCCACTTCCGTCTTGCCGTACCCAACGTCACCGCAAAGCAGCCGGTCCATCGGTCGGGGTGATTCCATATCTGCTTTGACCTGCTCAATCGCTTTCAACTGGTCCGGGGTCTCGATATAGGGAAAGCTGGCTTCCAACTCTCGCTGCCAGTCGCTGTCCGGGCTGAAGCTGAACCCCTCGGCGACCTGACGTTTGGCGTACAGGTCCAAGAGTTCAGCGGCGACCTCCTGCACAGCGCGCCGCACGCGCTGTTTGGTCTGCGTCCATTCCTGACTGCCCAGCCGGCTGATAGACGGCGGGCCTCCTTCAGCGCCAATGTAACGCGAAACCCGGTCAGCCTGATGGATAGGCACGTACAGGATGTCATTATCCTTATACTGGATGGTCAGGTATTCCCGCTGCACGCCGTCGATAACCGGGCTGAGCAGCCCGACAAACTGGCCGATGCCGTGGTCCACATGGACCACCCAATCCCCTGGTTTCAGGTCGCCAAAGACCAGTTCCGGCGCTTCAGAAATTACCGGGGCTTTCCGGCGAACCTGAGGGCGGCCCCACCCAAAAATTTCACTGTCGGTTAATAGGTGGTGCGCGCTGCCCCCGCCGCGCTGAAGCACCCACCCGCCGCTTAATGAGCCCTCCATAAAACGCGAAGCGGCTTCTTGCGCCGGGAAATCAGGGCTGCTTTCAAGCCAAAGCTGGCGCAGGCGGGCAGCCTGACGGGAAACCACGGTCCAATCCTGGCCTTTGCGCTCAAGGTTAGCAACGTGAGCCTGAAAATCCTTCAACTTCCCGGCAAAACGCGGTCCGGGTTCAAAAGCGGAAGCGAGCGGAGTGCCCCCGACCGCGTTGGTATGTCCAAGTTCGAGCACCTGACGCCGCGCGAAGCTGTCTTCGATTTCGGACCAGGTGATGTAAGGCACAGGGAAATCCGCTGGAAGCGCTTTCTGTTCCACCAGGGCTTTAAATCGCGCGATTGATTCTTCCTCAATATCATTTACCGCGGCGGTGATAAATTCTTCACCATCCAGAAGGATGAGCGCGCTGTCTGGCAGGTAATCCATCAGGCTGGACGGGAAAGCATAGATCTCCGGCAGCCGGAATTCGCTTAGATTCGCGAGCGGGATTCCCATTTTTTCGGCAGCGGAGGGCATCGCTTCTGAGGCCGGGAATATCAGGGTGCTTTCGAGCGGTTGCTGTGTGCGCTGCGTGGCAGGGTTGAACTGCCGCAGCGTGTCAATCTCATCTCCGAAAAATTCCACGCGCACAGGCAGCGCCTCGGAAGGAGACCAGATGTCGAGTATGCCGCCTCTGCGGGAGAACTGCCCGCTCTGCACCACGATATTGCTGTACTGGTAACCCAAACCCACCCAGCTTTGAACCAACTCCTGCGGGTCGCGCTGGTCACCCACCTTCAGGCGCTGGGCCGCGCGCAGGAATTCACGCCGGGGAACGGTGCGGGTCATCACCGCCCGGATGGGAGCGACAACGACCGGCGGAACAGGGTCCTTTTCCGCTCCCGGCAGCAGCAGCTTCGAGAGCTCGGAGAGCACTGCCAGCCGTTCTTTGCGGGTCGATTCCGACCAGGGCAGTGCTTCATAAAAGAGGGGATTGGGCTCCGGGAAGTAATAATTCCGTTCGGAACCCAACCAAAAATTCAGCTCATCATACAATCCCAGCGCGCGGTCCGCTCGGTTGGTAAGCAACAAAATCGGCACTTCCAGGTCCGCTCGCAGCGCCGCCAAAAGCGCGAGGCGGGAAGCGCGCGGAAGACCCATACCAAAACGCTCAGAATCCCGGAATTGCCCTTCCGAGAGACGGGAGAGCAAATCCTGATAAGCGCTGAGACCGCTCAGATGTTTTAAAAGAGGGTGGTCAGCCGACTTCACCATTGTATAGGTTCATTGCTTTTTCTAAACCTTCGCGAATAAAGGTCACGGCAGCAGCTGCGGCCTGGTCCAGCGTCATTTTGAGCAATTCCTGTTCGGAGGCGCCAAATTTTTCCAACACATAGTCGGCCGGGTCCATTCTGCCCGGTGGTCTGCCAATACCAAAACGCAAGCGGGGAAAAGCGTTGGTGCCCAACTTGTCGGCGATAGACTGCATACCGCGCTGCCCAGCGCTGCCTCCACCGGGGCGCAGGCGCAGCGTTCCCAGGGGCAAATCGAGGTCATCGTGAATTACCAAAAGGCGATTCAGCGGCACCTTAAAGTAGTGCAGCAGAGAGGATACCGCGCTGCCCGATTCGTTCATATAGGTCAGCGGTTTCGCGATAATCACAGGGATGCCGTCCAGCCGGCCGCTGCCCACCTGACTGCGGAACTTAACCCTGGTAAGACTGATGCCAAGTTTATCCGCCAGAGCCTGCGCCACCATGAACCCGGCATTGTGGCGGGTATAGCGGTATTGCACGCCGGGATTCCCCAGGCCGATAATCATCGCGGTGTCGTTTGTAGAGTCCATGGTTAAGCTTTCCGTAGTTTGCAATCTTTAAGTTTAACACGGATTTCCCTACCAGTCCGGGCGGGCTTTTACAGCCATTAAGGTTTGCCAGGTTTTGCCATTTACGCGGACGAAAAACGATTAACAGGAAAAACAGGCTGGTTTTTTGTTCAGGCCGCGCAGCCGCGCGAGTGAATTATGGTATCTCTCCCGGGGCTGTCTGGCCTTGCCAGGGGAAAGACGGTAAAGCCCCTTTTTCCAAATAACTGCGTAGAAAAAAACTGTAGCTCAAGCCCGCTCCGGGGCGGGCACCCACTGAAAAAAAGGGGCCTTACGCGGCAGAATTGATTATTTTTTCTTCTTGCCGGCGATCAGGAACGCTCCACCCACAAAACCCATCAGCGCGGTAACCACCAGCCAGGGCCTTTTCCGGAGTTCCCCCTGAATTTTGCGGACGCCGCCGGCTTTTCTGCCTTCCGCTCCTGGAATTTCCCCGTTCCATTCCAGTGTAACCATGCGGTCCAAAAAGCCCTGCTTCGCGCAGCTTTCCAGCGACAGTATGTACAGCGCGGCGCTCTCCTGCCGGGCGAGGCGCAGTTCCTGCGCGAATTCGGGCCAGGTCTTCGCTTCTCCGCCTGCCCCTTCTGCTGGATATTGGCCTGCCCGCGTACTGCTGACGCATACTGCCTGGCTGCGCTCACGAGGAGCGGAAAGCTCGCCGCCTGCTTTCAGGCGGCAGGGCTCCAGGTTTACACAGCGTTCCACATTGGTCGGAATCCGCGCCGAGAACCGGGGGCTCCCCAGATATTTTGCCGGCTGCTTGTCAGCCTTTGGCCAGTTGTAAAAGACCTCGACGGCCAGTCCGTCCGCGTGCGCGCGCTCAATCAGCTGAATGAACGCGTTTTCAGGATTTCCAGCAGGCTTGCCCGCCCCCTCAGTTTTACCAGGAGTGCAGGCCGAAAAACCAACCGCCGACCAGCGCAGGCCTTTGCGCTCCGACCAGCGCGTCAGGGTATCATAATGTTCAGCAACCCGGGCGCAGTCCCAGCGGCCGCTCTCCTCACCCGACGGCATCAGCCACGCCGAAACCGGAATGTTCAACCGGTTCAGCAGACGCACCGCCAAGGCATGTTCCTCAGAAAAATCCCGCACCCCCAAAGCTACCCCCGCGCCAAGGCTTTTCAGGTCATCTAATACGAAGCGGTTTTCAAAAAGCGCGCGCAGCGTTTTAGGCTCAGGCGCGCAAAGAAACATGAGATTGGGTAATGGGTTTATTGTAGTGGCTGTCATATAAAAATTAACCCCGCGTGCTGCCTCAGAGTTGCGGACATGGGCAGATAGAATTAAGCAAGCGGCTGTTTGGAAGGCAGACCGGTTCGGCGAGGAAACTCAGCGGAAGTTCGCGCGACCTTCTCCAGCACCACCAGATAGCGTTCATCAACGACTCCGGGCAGCACCACAGGCAGGATGACCTTGATTTTTCCGCCCAGACGCTGGATGACCTTTTCGCTTTGCAGGGCTTCGAGCTGAGCGCTTTCCCCTTTTTGCATAATCACAAGTCCGCCTATGCGCACCAGAGGCAGCAGGTATTCCACAAGTGTGGGCATCGCGGCGACCGCGCGGGCTGTCGCCAGGTCGTAGCTTTCGCGGTGTTCAGGGTTCTGCCCGACGTCCTCCGCCCTTTCCGCCAGCACCTGCACCTGCCGCAACCCAAGCTTCTCGACGATATGCACGCAAAAGCCGGCCTTTTTTTGAATGGATTCGACCAGGGTCAGGCGCAACTGCGGGAGAATTAATTTGAGAGGAATGCCAGGGAAGCCAGCGCCAGTGCCGACATCAATCAAGCTGCGCGGAGAAGCGGCTGGGTCCAAAGCCATCAAACAGGTCAGGGAGTCCAGAAAATGCTTGGTCTCAATCCCTTCCTTATCCCGGATTGCGGTCAGGTTAAATCGGCTGTTCCACTCTATCAGTTCATCCTGAAAGAGTTTAAACGCCGCAATCTGTTCGCGGCTGAGCTGCAGCCCTAATAACTGGCGCGCGTTTTGCACGAAATTTTCCACAACCGGCATTATAACTTAAAGGATTCTACGCGGGAGCAGTAAGCCTGTATTCATGAACAGAGCCCATGGTCAGCTGAAGATGGAAAAAAGCCCCGCTCCGAGATACGCAAAAAACAGCATTTTCGCGATTTTTCCAATCGCGCAAAGCAGCAGGAATTTCCAGACCGGGATTTTTAGAGAACCCGCCGCGAACCCGGCGATATCAAAGAGCGGGTTGGGGATAAATGCCAGCACGAGGATGGTCCACAAGCCGTATTTCCGCATCCAATCCATCACTTTGGAATAATTGGCCTTGTTTTCAAACAAAATCTGCCCGCTTACCCCCGCCAGATACCCGGAAATTTCGCCAAGAGCGGCGCCTAAACCAGCCGCGAGAGCTACCCAAAAAGGATTAAAGACCGCCCCCATAGCGGAGGTAAAGACCACCCCTGGCAAAGGGAGCAGAATGGTCGCGTTGGAAAGTAGAGAAAAAAGGAAAATGCCGGGATAGCCGAAGGCCTGCAGCTTCTGCACCTGTTCCCTGAAGATAATTAATGTGAATGTGGCCGCGATGAGGACAATCAGCAGGACGACCCGCCAGACTACCTGGGCAGGCTTAAGCGCGTTATTAGCTGGTGAGCTTGTTTGCATCATCAAGCAGCCCTTGCAAGCGGGCAATGACCATATTCAAAGCGACGGTATTCTTCCCGCCTTCAGGAATAATGATATCCGCGAACCGCTTGGAGGGTTCCACAAATTCAATATAACTGGGGCGGACCGTGCTCAGATACTGCTGCACGACCGATTCGACCGACCGCCCGCGTTCTTCGATATCCCGGGTGAGCCTGCGGATAAAACAGATATCCGGGTCCGCGTCCACGTATACCTTCATATCGAAAAGTTTCCGCAGCTGAGGTTCATAGAAAAGCAAGATGCCTTCCACCATAATAATCTGACGTGGTTCAATCAACATGATTTCCGAGGCGCGCGTGTAGAGTTTAAAATCATAAACCGGCCGTTCAATCACCTTTCCAGCCTTGAGCGCGAGGATGTGCCGGATTAGCAAATCGGTCTCCAACGCGTCGGGGTGGTCATAATTGACTTTCAGGCGCTCCTCAAAGCTGAGCTGCGTCTGGTCGCGGTAATACGCGTCGTGCGGTAGAAAAGCAATCCGGTCCCGCCCAATCGCGTCCAAAATGGACTGCGCGAGGGTAGTCTTTCCGGAGCCGGAACCTCCGGCAATGCCAATCACCAATGGGAGCGCGGTCTTATCCATAACGAAATTATACCGTCGATTCGGGTATAATCTCATCACCAACTGCATAGAGGAAACATGACAGCTCACCTGATCAATGGTAAACAAATCGCCGCAGAGATACGAGAAAATGTAAAACAAAAGGTGGAAGAGCGCGCGCGCCTGGGTCTGCCCGTCCCCGGTCTGGCAACCGTTCTGATCGGAGATAACCCAGCGTCGCAGGTGTATGTGCGCAGCAAACAAAAAATGTGCGCCGAAGTCGGCATCCGCTCTTTTGGTTACGAGCTGCCGGCGAACGCCAGCCAGGAAGAAGTTGAAGCACTGGTGCGCCGGCTGAACGCGGACCCCAACGTGAACGGCATCCTGGTGCAGCTGCCTCTGCCATCCCATCTGAATGAAGAACGCGTCCTCAGTGCAATTGAACTGAACAAAGACGTCGACGGATTCCATCCGGTCAATATCGGCAGGCTCGCGCAAAAGGGACGCGAACCCCTGTTTGTGCCCTGCACGCCGGCGGGTGTGATGGTGCTGCTGGAAAAAGCGGGAACAAAGCTGGCCGGCTCCAATGCCGTTGTGCTGGGGCGCTCGAATATTGTCGGCATGCCCGTCGCGCTTCTGCTGGTGCGGGCGGACGCTACCGTGACTATCTGCCACTCAAAAACCCGGGACCTGCCCGCGGTGGTTCGGCAGGCGGATGTGCTCATCGCGGCAATCGGAAAACCGGAAATGGTGCGCGGAGACTGGCTTAAACCCGGGGCTGTTGTGATAGATGTGGGTATCAACCGCGTGGAAGACGCTTCCGCGCCCAAAGGTTCCCGCCTGGTTGGGGACGTTGCCTTTGAAGAAGCCCTTCAAGTCGCGTCCGCCATCACGCCGGTGCCCGGCGGCGTCGGACCCATGACGATAGCCATGCTCTTGCAGAACACTTTGCGAGCCCGCGAGCTCGCTGATAATGCGGCTTAATCGTTAATTAATTGGAGGCAGACATGTCAACGCTGCTCGTAAACAACGCCTCACTCATTGTCACGATGGACTCGGAAAACCGAGAACTGCGGGACGCGGCCATCTTCTGTCGGAACGGCTTCATAGAACAAATCGGCCCGGCCGGAGACCTCCCCACGCAGGCAGATGAAGTGTTGGACCTGCGAGACCATGTGGTACTTCCCGGACTGATTAACACCCATCATCACTTTTACCAGACGCTTACCCGCGCTCTGCCTGCCGCGCAGGACGCGAATCTGTTCAACTGGCTGAAAACGCTCTACCCGATATGGGCGCGCATGGACCCCGAAGCGGTGTTCATCAGCACGCAAACCGCCCTGGCGGAGCTGGCCCTTTCCGGCTGCACAACAGCCTCAGACCATCTGTACTTATTCCCAAACGGTTCCCGATTGGATGATGAGATTGATGCGGCGGCCGAAATCGGCCTGCGCCTGCACGCTTCCCGTGGCTCCATGAGCCTGGGCGAATCTAAAGGCGGCCTGCCGCCCGATTCAGTGGTCGACAGCGAGGAAGCCATCCTGCGGGACAGCCAGCGCCTGATTGAGCGCTATCACGACCCCAAACCCGGCTCCAGACTGCAAATTGTGCTGGCGCCTTGCTCCCCGTTCAGCGTCACCGGCGACCTGATGCGTGAATCGGCCGCGCTCGCGCGGGAATACGGCGTTCACCTTCACACGCACCTGGCGGAAACGGAAGACGAAGACGATTTTTGCCTGCAAAAATTTGGTTACAAGCCGGTCGCCTACATGCAAACGGTAGATTGGATTGGGAACGATGTCTGGTTCGCCCACAGCGTGCACGTGAATGAAGCAGAGATAGACCTTTACGCCCGGCACGGCTGCGGTGTGGCGCACTGCCCCAGCTCAAATATGCGCCTTGCCTCCGGCATCGCGCCAGTAATGCAAATGCTCTCCCGCGGAGTGAAGCTGGGGCTGGGCGTGGACGGTTCCGCCAGCAACGACAGCTCACACATGCTCGCGGAAGCCCGGCAGGCGATGCTGCTTTCGCGCCTGAACAGCGGTGTGCACGGAGCCAGCCGTTCCGCCCCCGACGCGCCTCCGCTGATGACCGCCCGGCAGGCGTTATCGATTGCCACGCGCGGCGGCGCAGCCGTCCTTGGCAGGCAGGATGTTGGGTCGCTGGAAGTTGGCAAGTGCGCGGACTTTTTTGCCGTGAACCTGAACCGGCTGGAATACACCGGCGCGTGGCAAGACCCCGTCGCGGCGGTAGTTTTTTGCGCGCCCGTCAGAGCGGATTGGACCGTCGTCGGTGGGCAGGCAGTCGTGAAGGCCGGCGAGCTTGTCAGCCTTGACCTGCCCCGCCATATTGAAAAACACAACACAGCCTCAAGGAAGATGATCCAGGGCTGAAATTCACTCCATAAACGCAAAGGATAGCATATGCAAAAAAAAGGTTTAGCAGTTGTCGCGGTCGGTGGAAACGCCCTGATTAAGGACAAAGACCATCAGACAGTCCCCGATCAGTATCAAGCCGCAGTTGATACCATGGCGCACATCGCCACCATGATTGAAGATGGTTGGGATGTAGTTGTCACCCATGGAAACGGCCCCCAGGTCGGATTTATCTTGCGCCGTTCCGAACTCGCGGCCCATGAGTTGCACGAAGTTCCGCTGGATTATTGCGGCGCGGATACCCAGGGCGCGATCGGCTACATGTTCCAGCAAGCCCTGCAAAACGAATTCTATAAGCGCGGAATTAAGAAATCCGCTGCGACCATCGTGACCCAAACCATCGTGGACAGGGAAGACCCGGCCTTCAAGCACCCGACCAAACCAATTGGTTCCTTCCTCGATGAAGCCCAGGCCAAAGTTAAGATGGAACACGACGGCTGGACTATGGTAGAGGACGCCGGCCGCGGTTGGCGCCGCGTGGTGCCTTCGCCCATCCCGCAGACCATCGTGGAAGCTGACGCGATTCGCAGCCTGATTGACCACGGCTTTGTGGTTGTGGCGGTTGGAGGCGGCGGAATCCCTGTCATGCGTACGCCTGAGGGCAAACTTGTCGGCGTCGAAGCGGTTATTGACAAGGATTTTGGCTCAGCCATCCTGGCTTGTATGATTAAAGCGGATTTGTTCCTGATCAGCACGGCCGTGGAAAAGGTTGCCATCAACTTTAATAAACCCGACCAACGCTGGCTGGACCGCTTGACCGCGGCGGAGGCGCGGCAGTATATCAAAGAAGGGCACTTTGCCAAGGGCAGCATGCTTCCAAAAATCGAGGCTATCCTCAAGTATCTGGACTGCGGCGGAAAAGCAGCCCTGATTACTGACCCGGAACACATCAAAGACGCTTTGGACGGGAAAACCGGAACCTGGATTCTGCCCTGAGAGAATTTGGCAAACAAGCGCGAAGCTGCCAGGAAAGCTTGAGGCTCTTTATGAACATTGCGTATTTTTCCTGTTCTATTTGCGGTGCGGTATATTCCAGCGGCGAGGTGCAGTACGTCTGCCCGCGCGACGGCGGAAATCTCACCGTCCACCTGGAATATGAAACCGCGGCACGGAAACCTAACCCTGCCGATATCCTTGAGTCCAAAGAAGCCTCCATCTGGCGCTACCTCCCGCTGCTGCCGGTGGAAGACCCCGGCTATTGGCATACCCCCCTGCGGCAGGTTGGTTGGACGCCGGTCTATCAGCCCGGACTTCTAAAGCAGGAATTAAATCTGCGCCAGCTGTGGATAAAAGATGAGAGCCGCAATCCGAGCGCTTCATTCAAGGACCGCGCCAGCGCGCTGGTCGCGGCGCGCATGAAAACCACTAACCAGGAGACTGTTGTCGCGGCCTCCACTGGCAACGCCGGCGCGGCGACTGCCTGCATGGCTGCCAGCACAGGCATGCGCGCCGTGATTTTCGCGCCGCGCTCCGCTCCGCCAGCCAAAATCGCGCAGCTGCTCACATTTGGCGCGCAGGTCATCCTTGTGGATGGAAATTACGACCAGGCCTTTGACCTGAGCCTGGCGGCCTCTGAGACTTTTGGTTGGTACAACCGCAACACCGGGCACAACCCATTCACGGCGGAAGGCAAGAAAACGGCCGCCTTTGAAATCTGGGAACAGGTGCTGCGCACGCTGCCTGCCGGGTCTGAACCGCTCAGGGTTTACATCCCTGTGGGCGACGGCAACATTATCTCCGGCATCCATAAAGGATTTCTGGATTTGCTTTCCCTTGGTTGGATAGAGAAACCTCCCATGCTGATTGGCGTCCAATCCGAAAATTCCGCGGCCATCGCGAACGCGTTTTTTGCCGGAACGGAAGAAATCACGCCGGTGCGCGCCACCACCCTGGCCGACAGCATCAGCGTGGACCTGCCGCGCGACGGACTGCGGGCTCTGCGCGCCGTCCGCGAGACTGGCGGGCACTACACCACCGTATCGGATGACGAAATCCTGAAAGAAATCCCGCAGCTGGGAAAGGTCGGCATCTTTGTCGAACCGGCCGCTGCCGCGGCTTTTGCCGGCCTGCGCAAAGACATCCGGGAAGGCGCCCTGACCCCGGAAAGCCCGGCGCTGGTCTTGTGCACGGGCAGCGGCCTGAAGGATGTTCGCGCCGCGGCAAACGCTGTGCCTCCGGCGCCAATTATTGAACCTACCATACAGGCACTGATGAAGGTGATTCATGACTAAACCCGTTTTCACGATTATTGCGCCAATTTTTAACGAGCTCGAAAACCTGCCCTTGCTTTACGCCCGCGTGCGTGAGGAACTGGATAAAACCGAGCAGGATTGGGAACTGATCATGGTCGATGACGGCAGCCAGGACGGCTCCACAGAGGTTATCCGCAAGCTGGCAGCCTCCGATGAACGCGTCCGCCCGGTCATTTTTGCGCGCAACTTCGGCCACCAAATCGCCGTCAGCGCCGGGTTGGATTACAGCCGCGGAGATGCGGTAATCATCATCGATTCTGACCTGCAGGACCCGCCGGAAGTCATCGGCGAGCTAATCGCGAAATGGCGCGAAGGTTACGAAGTGGTTTACGCGGTGCGCACCGAGCGGGAAGGCGAAACCAAATTTAAAACTCAAACCGCCGCTTTGTTCTACCGCCTTATTGACCGCATCACCGATATCAAGATTCCTTTGGATACAGGCGATTTTCGCCTGATGGACCGCAAAGTGGTTGACGTGATGGTATCCATGCGCGAGCATAACCGCTTTTTGCGCGGCATGAGCGCCTGGGCGGGCTTCCGTCAGATTGGCGTGGAGTATAAGCGCAAAGCCCGCCATGCCGGTGTGACGAAATATCCGCTGAAGAAAATGCTGCGCCTGGCGATGAATGCCGTCACTGGCTTCTCCATGTGGCCTTTGCAGCTTGCCACGCGTCTGGGCTTCCTTCTGGGCGCGTTGGGTGTGCTTGCCATCCCTGTCGTCATTGTCCTCCACAACGCGGCCAAGGTTCAGTTCCACGGACTGGCTTCCCTTGCTATCCTGATGACGCTCCTGAGCGCGTTAATTCTGGTATTTCTGGGGGTCATTGGTGAGTACCTTGGCAGGATTTATGACGAAGCTAAGAACCGCCCCCTTTACATTGTCGCGGAGGGTCCGCGGGAACCTTTTAATCCCATCCGCCTGGACCTTCCGGCAGATTCCTACAAACACAATCCAAATTCCTGAACCTGGAGCAAAAATGACCAAAATTGACCTGACCACCAATACGGAAAACCTGCAGCGCACACTCAAACGCGTACGCGAGAAGAGATTTTACATCCCGACGCTTGCCCAACAAAAAAACCCCGCGTTGATTCCAGCCAAAATCCTGGAACAACTGCGGGAAGTGGGGTTGTGGGATTTGAACCCACTGAATTTGTTCCGGATTACCTGGCATAACGAACCCCGCTCCCAGGGAGGGTTGTTTGGGAAGGTCAACTACCTGGAATTTCCATCCGAACTCACAGGCGTGCCGGCGCGCATTGTGGCGCTGGTTGGCAAGTGGTTTCCGACCGGCTGCCACAAGGTGGGCGCGGCCTTTGGCTGCCTGGTCCCGCGCTTGGTGACCGGTCAATTTGACCCGACCCGTCAGAAAGCGGTCTGGCCTTCCACGGGCAATTACTGCCGGGGCGGCGCGTATGACTCCTATCTGCTGGGCTGCGAATCCATCGCGATTTTACCGGAGGGCATGAGCCGCGAGCGCTTTGAATGGCTTAGCAAGATTGCCAGCGAAGTGATTTCTACCCCGGGCAGTGAATCGAATGTCAAAGAAATCTTTGACAAATGCTGGGAACTGCGCCGCAGCGGCGAGGACCTGGTCATCTTTAATCAGTTCGAGGAATTTGGCAACTACCTGTGGCACTACACGATAACCGGCAGCGCGGTTGAGGAAGTGGTGGGCGATATCAGCCGGCCAGGAAACGCATACCGCGGATTTGTTTCCGCCACCGGTTCGGCTGGCACTATCGCGGCCGGGGACTACCTTAAACAGCGCTTCCCGACCAGCAAAATCGTGGCCAGCGAAGCGCAGGAATGCCCGACTCTGCTGAACAACGGCTTTGGCGCGCACCGCATCGAAGGCATCGGGGATAAGCATGTCCCCTGGATTCACAACGTGCGCAATACCGATTTCATTACGGCCATCAATGACCAGGCTGTGGTCAATCTTGCCCGGTTATTCAATGAGCCTGCCGGCCGGCAGCACCTGATAGACAGCGGCGTGGATGAAGCACTGGTGAGTCAGTTGGATATGCTCGGTTTTTCCGGCATCTCCAATCTGCTTTCTTCGATAAAGTTCGCGAAATACAACGAACTCACGAACAAGGATATTGTTGTGACCGTCCTGACCGATTCCATGGACCTCTATCAGAGTCGTTTGCGCGAAATGCATGAGCAATACGGTGAGTACACCTCCGCCAACGCCGTGGCCGACGATGCCCGGTATTTGAAAGGTCAGCCGATTGATTACATGCAGGAACTGAGCTTTTACGACCGCAAACGCATCCACAACCTGAAGTACTACACCTGGGTGGAGCAGCAAGGCAAAACTTATGAAGAAATCCAGGCGCAGTGGTACGACCCGGATTACTGGCTGGAAATCCAGGCTCAGGCGCCGGAAATTGACGCCCTGATTGAGGAATTCAACCGCGCCGCGGCCTGATAATACCTGTGATGAGCCCGAAAACCGCAGCTCCGCCTGATACCGCGCTGGTCCTTGTCGCGATTGCGCGGGACCAACGCGACCTGGAAATTGCCAGACTGTTGGGGTGGTACCGCATTCCGCTGAAGAGCGCGCCAAAGGTGATTTCGGTGGATTACCTGGCGCTCTACCAGACGGGCGCGTTCAGGCCGGAGGACCGCTGGCAAATTCGCTGGATTGCTCCGATTTTGGGGCACGAGCTGACCACCCGCGTAGAACTGCTGCGCGACCAGCCGGACCATCCCCGCGCGCTGGAGGAGTACTTTAAACTTCAACTCGGTCCGCTGCAGGAACTCCCCAATCCCATCCTGGCGGACAGCTGGAAACGGATCACTTTTTTCTACACCACCTACGGGCGCGTACGAACAGCAGCGGTGCTGGCAGATTTACCGGTTCACGACGAGGAACGCGCCGTTCTCTGGCAGTCACTGCGGGAACGCGCGTTAAAAGCCAATGAATACCAGGCGGCTGAACTGCCGCAAATACCAGTAGACCCAGCAATTCTCGCGCTTTTCAGCGGAGGCTTCCTTAGTCAAAAATCCGATTAGCGCTGATGCAATTTCGAAATCAGAAATTGCCAGCTCATTTACCAGACCGGGGCAAAAATGCGAAAACTCATTAAAAACGGAACAATTGTCAGCGCCGAAAACAGCCTGAAAGCGGATATTCTGATTGAAGGCGAGACAATCGCGCGTGTGGAACCCGGCCTTTCCTGCCCGGACGCGGAAGTGATTGACGCGGCAGGCATGGTTGTGCTGCCCGGCGGCATCGACCCGCATGTGCATATCAACCTGCCCATGATGGGAACGCGTTCCAGTGATGACTACTACACCGCTGGCAAAGCTGCTGCTATTGGCGGCACTACCTGCCTGATTGACTTTGTGGCGCAGGACGAAGGCAGCCTTTCGGAGAACATCAGCCGAAAGCTGCCGGAAGCCCGGGGAACTGCCAGCGTGGATTACGGCCTGCACATGAACATCACCCGCTTTTCCAGTCAGGTGCTGGAAGAGCTGGCAGACCTTCCAGGTCAGGGCATCACCAGCATTAAAGTCTTCACTGCTTATAACAATCGCCTGCGGCTCGGCGACGGGGAGATTTTCCAAACCATGCGCGCGGCCGCGCGGCTTGGATTGCTCACGCTCGTTCATGCCGAAAACGGCGATGTGATTGAAGTGCTTACAGCCGAGGCGCTCGAACAGGGGCGCACTTCGCCGGTTTGGCACGCGCGCACACGCCCTGCCTGGGGCGAAGTGGAAGCCAGCCTGCGCGCTGTCGCGCTGGCAGCCCAGGCGGAGGCACCGGTGTATCTGGTGCATATGAATGTGGCCGGCGAAGTGGACCAGCTGGCGTACGGACGCGCCCACGGCGTCCGCGTGATGGGTGAAACCTGCCCGCAATACCTGTTTTTTACCGAGCAGGACCTTGAGCGGCCTGACGGAACCAAATGGCTGTGCTCGCCGCCGCTGCGAAGCCCCGCGGACCAGCAAGGCCTTTGGCAGGGTCTGGAAAACGGCACTATCCAGGTGCTGGCAACCGACCATTGTCCGTTCTTTTATGATGGGACAAAAGCAATCGCGTATGAAGACGAACTCGTTGCCCTGCCTGGCAAGGAATTGGGCCGGGGATGCTTCACGCGCGTGCCCAACGGCGTTCCAGGCGTTGGGGACCGCCTGCCGGTTTTTTGGACGCATGCCGTGCGCTCGGGTCGCATTACCCCAAATCAGTTCGCGGCGCTCACCGCGGCCAACCCCGCTCGGATTTTTGGTCTCTACCCCAAAAAAGGCTGCCTCAAGCCCGGCTCCGACGCAGATATCGCCATTTGGGACCCGGAAATGCGCGTCAACTACGGCGTTGGGACCGCCAAACACCGCACGGATTACAACCTCTATGAAGGCTGGCAGCTGACCGGCTTTCCGCGGCAGGTTTTTCTGCGCGGAGAATGGATAGTGAGGGATGGAGAATGGCGCGGACGCGCGGGGATGGGGCAGTTCCTGCGCCGCCAGCGTGGAGAGGTCATCTAAATTGTTTCTTGCTGAGGACTTGTGGTAATCCCCCTGCTCATCCTGGTGCTGCTGGCTGCGTCGGCTGCCATCACAATCTTCAACGCCGTAAAACCCAAGGTTTCGCGCGCCTGGATGATCGCCTTAATCAGCGCGTTGGCTGCCTGGCTGGCTTTTTTTGTGCTCAGGCTCTACCTACCATTGGATTTCGCACTGCCGCCGTGGAAACCCGACGCCCTTTTTTATTCAGCCCCCAGCCTCGCGATCAATTATGAAAACTGGCCGTACGCTGTTTCCCTGGTGACGCTTTGCACGGCGGTAATCCTGACGGATTCCACCCGCAGCTTTTTGCCGTCATCCCCAGATTCCTGGGCAGGCGCGATCGCGATTACTGCCCTTAATTTGGTGGGGCTGCTGGCCGGCGACCCGCTCACTTTGATGTTTGCCTGGGTGGTCATCGATACCATCGAGTTCATTCACCTCTATCAGAACCGTCCTGAACGAAACACAGACGCCGGACTGGCAGGTTTTCTAAGTGTGCGCATCCTGAGCGTGATAGCCCTCGCGGCAGGAACAGTGGCAGGCTGGAAAACCTTGCCCGCCTTCGGACTGGCACAGATACCCCAGAACGCCGGCATCTATTTCCTTTTGGCAGCCGGATTGCGTCTGGGAGTACTGCCCCTGAACTTGCCCGCGCTGAACAGCAGAACCGCCAAACAGGGCTCGGCGCTGCTTATCCGCCTGGCGCCGGTTGCTTCCAGCCTGGCGCTCATCGCGCGGCTTCCAGAGGGTTTTTTGCCCGCTAAAAGCAGCTTGCACACTCTCCTGCTGGTACTCGCGAGCATTGCCGCGCTCTATGCTTCCGCCATGTGGCTGACCGGCAAAAGCCAGCACGAAACCCTCCCTTTTTGGATTGTCGCTCTGGCGTCCTTTGCGATTACCTGCGCGTTGAATGACCGCGCGGAAACCAGCCGGGTTTGGGGCGTCGCTCTTTTGCTGAGCGGTGGGGTGCTTTTTCTTTTCGACCCACCCATCCGGCGCATTCGTTTTCTCCCGCTGCTCGGTCTGATTGGCCTAAGCGCTCTGCCTTACACGCTCGCAGCCAGCGGTTGGAACGGTTTGCTCGGGGAGAAGTTCACGCTCAGTGGAGCAGTCATGCTCCTTTCGCACGCCCTCCTGGTGCTTGGTTTTATACGCCACGCTTTTGAAATCAGCGGCACGGTTACCGGCCTTGAAAAACACGCCCGCATTACCTATCCGCTGGGTCTTATTCTGATTGTCCAGACCATCATCATCATCGGGCTGGCCGGATGGCCGGGCATTCTGACCCTGGGAGTCTGGTGGGCAAGCCTTGCCAGCCTGGCTCTAACCCTTCTTGGCACCTTCCTTTATCGCAAATGGGCGGCCAGGTTGCCGCTGTCCAGTATCGCGAACAACCTGCCGTTTTTCCGCCTGTGGAATTTTTTACTTAAATCATTCCAACAAGTGCTCAGCTTGCGGTGGCTCTATCAGGCATTTGCCTGGTTGTTGGAACGCTTTGCCGCACTTGTGGGTCTTGTTAACCAGATTATGGACAGTGAAGGCGGCATCCTTTGGTCGCTTGTGTTCCTGGCCGTCCTGATTACACTTTTCCTTTCGGGGGTGACCCCATGAACAGCGCGGCCTGGATGTACATTCCAGCGGTACTGGCCCTTCTGGCAGCTGGAACCAATCTCACCCGACGCGTCTGGATTGTCAACGCGGCAGCCCTCACGGTTCAGTACCTGGCAGTATTTGTGCTGCTCTGCACGGTGCGCCCTGCCAGTCTGGCAGTGGTCAAGCTTTTAGTTGGCTGGATGGTGACCCTGACCCTCTTCCTTTCCCTCATCACCGAAGGAGAAGTGCGCAAAGTGACGGGCTTTTTCAAATTTAGCGCGGGGGAAGTTTTCAGGCTGGCAGCTGGATTATTCGCTGTTGCTTTCCTGGCTGTATTTACACCCAGTTTACAGTCGCTCGTATTCCCACAGACTTCGCTGCCGATTCTGCTCGCTGTGTTTGGCCTGGCGGTGCTGGGACTGCTCCAGGCAAGCATGATTTCCGAACCATTTTATGTCATCATCGGACTTCTTACCTTCCTTTCCGGCGTGGAATTGCTCTATGCCAGCCTGGAACTTTCCATCCTCCTCGAAGCGCTCTTTGCCGGGGTGAACCTGGGCCTGGCCTTGGTTGGCGCCTTCTTCGTGATTAAGGACGCGGAGTTGAGAGAACCATGAGCACTCCGCTGATATGGATTGTTATCCCGCTCGGATTTGCGCTACTCCTGGTTTTTACGCGCAAAAAACCCATACTATCCGGCATCCTTGCTTCTGTTTTCAGCTTGCTGCTCGCGGTGCTGGCACTGATTTTTCCGCGCGACCTGAGTTTCCTTCTGCCCGACCGGCGTCTGGAAATCGCGAGCACGCTGGTAATTTTCGGCAGAAGCCTGCAAATCACAGGCAGCCAGCTGACCATGGTTGCCTTATTGTACGGCATCACCTTCCTATGGAATCTTGGAAGCACGCTTTTTAGGCCGAGCCTGTGGTTTAATGTCCTCTCGCTTGGAATTAGCGTCCTGTGGATTGCAACTCTTTCCGTGAACCCATTCCTCTATGCCGCGGTATTCATAGAACTGATTGCCCTGCTCAGCATACCGCTGCTTTCACCGCGGGGGGTGCGTACTGAGCGCGGAGTACTGCGCTATCTGGTTTTTCAAACGCTGGCGCTGCCGCTGATTTTGCTTACCGGTTGGATGCTTTCCGGCATTGGCTCCGCCCCATCCGCGAATCCGCTGATTGTACGCTCAGCGATGCTGGTTCTTTTTGGCTTCGCGCTGTGGATTGGGGCTTTCCCTTTCCATTCCTGGATACCCATGATCAGCGAAAAAAGCCACCCCTGGGCATTAAGTTTTCTGCTCGCCGCTCTGCAGAGCGCGCTTTCCGTTTTTCTGCTTCATTTTCTGGACCAATATGCCTGGCTGCGCAATCTGCCCGTGCTTTTTAGCGGCCTGCGGTGGATTGGGGTGATTATGATCGCGGTCGCCGGACTGCTTTCCGCTGTTCAAAACAATTTGGGTAAAGCTTTCGGGTATCTGATACTGTTTGAAACCGGCTATTCCCTGCTGGCCATCGGCCTTGCCCGCACCGGAGGCTTGAATTATCTGGCAATGCTCTTTGTTCCGCGCGTCCTGAGCTATGCTGTCGTCGGCCTTGCGCTTTCGGCACTGACTCAGCACCAGCATCCAGAGGCGCTGGACTACAAAGCCCAGGAGGGTCTGTTCAAAAGAAGGCCGCTTGTCACCGGAGGGATACTCATTGGAACATTCAGTCTGCTGGGTCTGCCGCTTTTACCGCTTTTCCCACACAAGCAAATGCTCTGGCTGCTGACCGCCCGGCTGGACCCGCATTTGCTGGGATGGGTTCTTGCCGGCAGCCTTGGCTTGCTGATTAATGCTGCCCGCTTAATGAGGGTATTCTCCCTCGAAAAACCTGATGCTGTTGAATCCCTCCCCGTGCGAGAAAAGACCGGTTTTGTCATCCTGATGGCAGCGCTCTTTTTGTTGATGCTAACCATGGGCCTGTCCACACAGATACTGGTGCCGCGCTTCTTAGAGATACTTTCTCCCTTCAGCCAGCTTGTTCCCATGCCGTAAGACCGCTGTGGGAAATGTGTATAATCAGGTACAAGAACCCAATACGGAACAGGTGAAAAATGGACGAAATTACAAGTTTTGAACAACTTGAAAAAAGAGTGGAGTGGCTGGATAACGAACGCCGCAACGATAAGACCAACCTGGCCGCGCTGCAAAACCGCCTGACAGGGCTGGAGAGTGAGAATATCGCCCTGCGAAAACAGATGAAAGAACTGGAGCAGGAAATCAGTGCATTAAAGAATCAACTTGCCAGCCTGGATAAATATGACAACCGCATCGAGCGCCTGAACATCGACCTGACAAAACAGGTGCGCGACGTGAACGAACGCGCGGAAATGAATTTAAACGAAGCCGTCAAACGTATTAAGTTGGAGACAAACACCATCAGAAGGTCACTCAACGAGGTCTATCAATTTTCTGAACAATTCGAACCAATCCGGAACGAAATCAAAGCCAATAAAGTGGAAGATGCCCGCCTTGCCAGATTGCTGGAGGAGCTGAAGGTCAAAATTCAGGAAGTGAGCCGCTTTGATGAAGAATACCGCCGCTCCTTGCATCTGTTGGAAGAAAACTACCGCCAGGAGAATAAGCGCCTAAACGACTTCCAGGGTGAATTGGTCGCCCACCGTAAGCGCGTGGAAGAGACCCGCAGCCGCTTCGATGTCTTCAGCGATACCTTCCGGACCCTGGATATGCGCATCGCGGAACTTCAAACATTTGAGAAAGACCGAAAAGAAGCCCAGTCCGTCTTCATTGAGAAAGTCAACAGCGCCCTCCTGGACAAGGAAAAGACTTTCCGCGAATGGGAAAAACGTTTCGCAGATATTGACAAGGTCAACATTAACCTTAATTCCCAGTTGGACGAACTGGAAAACGCCAGAAAAGCGGTAGATAAATCCATCAGCGGCGCCGAGGAAGTCATTGCCCGTTTTGAACGGCGCATCAACGAAATCAGCGAAATTCAGCGATTGAATGACGAACGCTTCCGACAGGAATGGAATTCTTTTAAAGCGGACGACCTGAAGCGCTGGACGAACTACCTGCTCGGTCAGGAAGAGCAGCTGCGCATCATCAATCAGCAGTTGAACGCCGCGCGCGAAGACCTGGAAGCGGTCAAAGATGCTTCCGTCCGAACCCGCGACGACCTGGATAAGCTCACCCGCGAAACCTTCAGGTTTGTTCAGAATATTTTGGGCGCTTACCAGGAATCCATTCAGAGCATGGCTCCGCTGGCGGAGAAGAAAGCCCAGTAGTTCCGTGCACATTGTTGGGACTGCCGGGCACGTCGACCACGGCAAATCAACTTTAGTCACCGCCCTGACTGGCATCAATCCCGACCGCCTGAAAGAAGAGCGCGAGCGGGAGATGACCATCGACCTGGGTTTCGCATCCCTCACGCTCCCAAACGGCGAAAAAGTGGGCATCATTGATGTGCCCGGTCACCGCGATTTTATCGGCAATATGCTCGCGGGCATCGGGGGCATTGATGCCGTTCTTCTCATTATCGCTGCCGATGAAGGTGTCGCCGCGCAAACGCGGGAACACCTTGCCATTCTGGACCTCCTGCACATCACCAGAGGTCTGGTGGTGCTGACCAAGCTCGACCTGGTATCCGACCCGGAGTGGCTGGAACTGGTGGAACTTGAAGCGCGCGAAACGCTGCGCGGCACAAGCCTCGATTCCGCGCCGATCATCAAAGTCTCCGCGCGAACAGGTGCCGGAATCCCGGCGCTGCTCGAAAACCTGCAAACGCTGCTGGAAAACACAGCCACAAAACCCGACCTTGGCAGGCCGCGCCTACCAATTGACCGCGTGTTTTCGCTTACAGGCTTTGGAACCGTTGTGACTGGAACGCTGTTGGACGGCAGTTTTTCGGTGGGGGATGAAGTGGTGAGCCTACCGGAGGGACTCAACGGACGCATCCGTGGACTGCAAACTCACAACCAAAAGTTGCAAAAAGCCTTCCCTGGCTCCAGGACGGCACTTAACCTGGTCGGAATTGAAAAAAGCCAGCTCATTCGCGGGAGTGTCATTGCCAGGCCGGGTACATACAGCCCGACTGCGCTGCTTGATGTGCACTTCAGGTATCTTCCGGATGCGCCGTTTGAACTGCGGCACAATACCCAAGTAAAAATCTTTATTGGTTCAGCGGAAAGAGCGGGAAATGTGCGCCTGTTGGGAAAAGACATCTTGAAACCCGGCGAGCAGGCCTTTCTTCAGATTAAACTTGACAGTCCGGTTGTGGCTGCCCGCGGAGACAGGCTGATTGTTCGCCTGCCTTCGCCCGCGGAAACCCTGGGCGGTGGAATCGTATTGGAGCCGCATCCCGCGCGCCTGCACAAACGTTTCGAAGAGACAGTGCTGCAAAACCTGGAAAGGCTGCTCTCCGGGAAAGAAGCTGACGTGCTGCTGCAAAGCCTGAAAGCGCTGCGTGCAGCCACGGGTGAGGCGGCTGTTGCCAGGGCGGGCCTGGATGCCCAGGCCGGCCTGGCGCTGTGCGCCCGGCTGATCGCGGAGGGCAGCATCGTGACGCTTCAGCCGGAGAAGGAACCTGTCCGCAGCCTTTTGATGGAAAACGAAACCTGGCAGCAAATTCGCGCCAGCCTTCTAAAAACCCTGTCAGATTTCCACGCGGCCAATCCTCTCAAACCGGGTATGTCCCGCGAATCCCTCCGCGCCGCCCTGAAGCTGCCGCCGCAGCTTTTTGAGGCGGTGCTGGAAAAATTAAGCGCTGTCAGGGAAGTCTCTGTTCGGGGCGCGCTAATATCGCTGGCAAGCCACGAAATTCGTTTCACTGCCGACCAACGCGCGCAAATTTCCAGCCTGCTGCAGCGCTTCGCTGAAAGCCCTTATTCGCCGCCGGATGCCTCAGAAGTCTCCGCGCTGCTGGGTCCTGAATTGATGGAAGCACTGATAGCCGCTGGCGACCTGGTCCAGGCTTCAGGGCTGGTATTGTTCACGCCGTCAGCCGTGCAGGAGATGACCGCCTGGGTAAAAGCTCATATTCAAGCGCGCGGAAGCCTGACTCTGGCGGAATTCCGCGACCACTTTGGTACCAGCAGGAAATATGCGGCCGCGCTGCTGGAGTTTCTGGATGAAATGGGCGTGACGCTCCGAAAAGGCGACATACGGGTGCTTAAACAGGTAAAATAACAATACAGAACAAACAAACCACTAATAGGAGAGAACTATGGCATGGAAAGTATTGATTACTGATGGGCTGGAAAGCAACGGAAAAGCGATTCTCACCAAAAACGACATTGCGGATGACAGGAAGGGAATAGAAGCAGCAGAACTGCTGCAGATAATCCCCGATTATGATGCCATCATCATACGCGGGCGTACAAAAATGACCGCGGAAGTAATTGAAGCGGCAAAGAACCTCAAGGTGATCGGCCGCATGGGTGTCGGAGTTGACAATATCGATTTGAACGCAGCCAAAGCGCATCAGATAACCGTTGTGAACGCGGCCGTCGCAACCACGATCGCGGTAGCGGAACTGGCGGTGGGCATGATGTTTGCTCTGGTGCGGGAACTGCCCCGCGCTGATGCGAGTATGAAAGCCGGTCAGTGGCTGAAGAAGGATTTTAACGGCATTGAACTCTTTGGGAAGACGCTGGGTGTGGTCGGCTTTGGCAATATCGGCCAGGTCGTCAGCCGTTACGCGACAGCCCTGGGCATGAAAGTACTCGCGCACGATCCTTTCCGGGACGCCGTGTACATGCACGAACGCGGCGTGGAGGCGGTCAGCCTTGAAGCGCTGCTGGAAAGAGCTGATGTCATTACCATTCACACTCCGCTAACCGACCAGAACAGGCACCAGTTCAACGACGCCTGCTTTGCCAGGATGAAGGACGGCGTTCTCATCGTGGATGCTGCCCGCGGCGGCATTATCGATGAAGAAGCGCTGCTCCGCGCGCTGGAAAGCGGCAAAGTGCGCGGCGCGGCTCTGGATGTCTACGAAAAAGAACCGCCGGTTAGTTTTGAGTTGATAAAGCACCCCAAGGTCATTGCCACTCCACATATTGGCGCGCAGACAGCCGAAGCCCAACTGCGGGCTGCGGAAGACATTTCCACGGAAGTGCTGAACGCGCTGAATGGTCTGCCTCTTCGCTGGAAGATTTGCTAAATGGCCGGCACTGAAGAGAAATTAAAAAGACTGCGGGAAATAACCGCTGAAATCAGCCGACTGAATTCCATACAGGCGCTGCTGGAATGGGACCAGCAGGTGAATATGCCGCGCGGCGGCGCCGAGGACCGCGGCAATCAGACAGCGTTAATTGCCGGACTGGCTTTTGATAAGAGCACGTCCGACGAACTTGGCACTCTGATTGCGGACCTGGCCTCCGAGGTGACAGACCTGGACGCGGATGATGAGTACGCCCGGGAAATAAAAGTGGCCAGGCGCAATTTTGAACGCAGCGCGCGCATCCCCAGGGAAAAGATTATTGAGTTTGTGCTGGCCACTTCGGCAGCCCACGAAGTGTGGGTGAAAGCGCGTCAGGACAATGATTTTAAGAGCTTTGAACCGCATCTGACCCACATCTTTGACCTGCGTCGGCAGCAGGCCGAGCTCTTTCAGCCTTACGAGCATCCCTATGACGCGCTGTTGGAAGAATACGAACCCGGCATGAAAACGGCGGACGTCCGCGCGATTTTTGAAGCTCTGCGGCCGCGCCAGGTGGAACTGCTACGCGCGATCGCGGCTTCCGAGCAGGTAGACAACACGTTCGTCAAGCAGTATTACCCCTTTGATGACCAGCGCAAACTTGGCAGCTTCATCGCCAGCCGCTTCGGCTACGATTGGGAGCGCGGCCGCCTCGACCTGGCGCCGCACCCCTTTACTACCAGCTTTGGCGCCGGGGATGTGCGCATTACAACCCGTTTCCTTGAGAAAGACGGCATGTCCGCGCTCTTCAGCATGATGCATGAGACCGGACACGCGCTCTACGACCAGGGCCTCTCTCCCAAGTACCGGGAAACCAGCCTGGACCGGGCTGCCTCGTATGCGATACACGAATCCCAATCCCGACTGTGGGAAAATATGGTCGGCCGCTCGCGTGAATTCTGCCGCTTCGCCTTCCCGGTGATGCAAATGCTCTTTCCGCAGCATCTTGGCAATATCACTCTGGAGCAGTTTTATCGCGGCATCAACCGCGTGGAACCTTCCTTCATCCGAGTCGAGGCGGATGAAGCCACCTACAACATGCACATCATGCTGCGCTTTGAGATTGAAACCGGCCTGCTGGACGGCAGCTTGCGCGCGCGGGACCTGCCGGAAATCTGGAATACCCGCATGCAGGAATACCTTGGCATCACGCCGCCGGACGACACCAACGGCGTCCTGCAGGACGTCCACTGGTCAAGTGGATTAATTGGGTACTTCCCCACTTACGCCCTCGGCAATCTAATTTCCGCGCAATTATGGGAAAAAATGCTGCAGGACTATCCCGGCATCCCGGACGCGATGACCGCGGGCGATTTCAGCCAGATTCTCGCCTGGCTGCGCCAAAATGTGCACAGTCTTTCCGCCCGGTATGACCCTCTGGACCTTGTGCGGAGAATTACAGGCGGACCCATTGACCCGGAACCATATCTGCGCTACTTAAACACCAAATATCGCGATATTTACCGTTTCTGAGAGCATGAATTGAGGAAAAAACACGGCCGCTTGTCGCGGCCGTGTTTTTTTGCGTTGTCGTTCATGGAATCCGTTCAAGGACCGGTGCTGACTCCGCCGTAATAAGCCGGGTCTGTCGGAGTCTTGCCGCTGGGGTCGTGAACATAAACCCAATCACCTTCCCTGGCCCAGTGATACACCCAATTCGCGTCGCCGGGAGACATATTGACACAGCCGTGCGATTGATTGAATCCCAACACCACCGGCCAATAAACGCCGTGTATGGCCGTGTTGCGGTCGTAAAACATCGCCCAGGGCACCGCCTGCAGGTGATAAAAATCGGAGCGGTCCGCCTCGTAAGCATCCTGCATCGTTACAGTTTCGTACATCTTGTATATCTGAAAGGTCCCCGGCTGGGTATAGAAAGGCGGCAGGCCGGTGGCTATCAGGCTGGCGAAAACCAATTCGCCGCCTTCGTAGACTGCCAGGGTATAGTTGCCTAAATCAATGTTTATCCAACGGTCGCCGGTCACACCCGGCGGGGGAGTGGTATCCACCACCACCCGGCGGGATTTATGCGACGAAACCCATTCATCCTGACTGATGCGGTACCATTCATATCCATCAGCCTCCGCCATCTGGAAAATCTGAATCACTTCATACTTGGCATGCACACGGCCGGTTTTTGGGGAGGCGTAGCCCGGCGCTGTGTATCCTTCCGCGTCATTCACAATCCAGCCAAAGTCATTTTTAGGCGTGCGGGAAAAACGCAGCCCCTGAAAGCGCGTCCAGGAATAAATGGGTTGGGCTTGCATCCACTCGCCGCTTTCCAACTGCACCAAAATGCGGTTGCCGTCGCTGACCTGATTGACCATGGAGACGTAGCGCATCGGCCCTGCGGCCAGCGTACGCAGCGGCGTCCCGCCGTTGCGGGCTTCATCCAGGCTGGCATAGACTGGCACGGCTTCGGAGCTGCCGGCGACGATTTTTGCCACCCAAACAGGCAGTTCAGTGAGGGAATAATCCGGAGAAGCCGCGGGAAGTTCCTCGAGGATGTAAGGGATTCCTTCTTCAGCCAGGTTTTTTAATGACAGGGAAGCCCCCAAAGGAAGGCAGTCTTCCGGGGCGTCATTGTATAAGCCGGGTAGACACAAGGGTAAGTCGTAATAGAACGAGCCATCTGTCTCGGCAGAGGCTGCCTGCACCTTCGCGGCTGGATAAAAACTGAACAGCAGCGCGCTCGCGAGCAGCAGCGCGGTGAGCTTACCATAAATTTTCATAGCGGCATTATACCTGTTCTCAGCAAATGTGCCGCGCCAGGTATAAGCTCCCGGAAGGATAATCAGGCCGGTATTGTGCGACAGCGTCGGGCTTTCGCCTGGCAGGTTTTTCCTTTTTTCAGGCGAAATTCTCTCCACAGACGGCTTGAATTAGGATAGAATCAACAAAACCTGAATAGAGGAGTTCGCCATGAAGATACCTATCTATCATGTAGACGCGTTTGCTGTGGAACCCTTCCGGGGAAATCCCGCGGCAGTATGCCTCCTGCAATCGCCGCGCAGTGCGGAATGGATGCAAAATGTCGCTGCTGAAATGGCGCTTTCCGAAACCGCGTTTCTTTATCCGAAAGGCGAGGGCTATCATTTGCGCTGGTTTACTCCCAAAACAGAAGTAGAGCTCTGCGGCCATGCCACGCTGGCCAGCGCGCACATCCTCTATGAATTCGGTTTTTACGAACCGGATGAAACCATCAAATTTCAGACCCTGAGCGGAACAATCACGGCCAGTTTTTCTCGCGGAACGATTGAACTGGACATGCCCCGGCGAGACCCTGTTCCCATACCAGTTTCGGATGAACTGATTGAAGTTCTCGGCCAGAAGCCGCTTGCGGCTGCCGTCGTTAAAGACCAGGTCATCCTGGCGGAACTGGCAGATTCAGAAGCGGTCCGGAATTTTGTGCCCGATTTCAAGAAAATCGCGACCTTGCCCCAACCGGACTTAATCATCACAGCTCCCTGCAAAGAAAAGTACGATTTTGTTTCCCGCTTCTTTTCGCCTGTCACCGGCATCCCCGAGGACCCGGTTACCGGAATGGCCCACTGCACACTGGCGCCTTATTACGCGGAACGCTTGAACAAAACCAAATTTTTCGCCTATCAAGCCTCAGCACGCGGCGGCGAAATTTGGGTGCGTTTGGGAACGGACCGGGCATATATTGGCGGCAAGGCCGTCACAGTATCCCAGGGTGATTTGCTTCACCAAAAGGACTGACCGCGCGGATTACCTGGCTGATTTTGCGCTCCTGCTAAGCAGAGCAATTTTCACGAAATTGGGTCCGTCTCCGCGGTGTCGCGAGCAAGCGGATGGACGCCCCTTATCATCTATTCACACCCAGGGTCTTAAGGAGTCATTGCATGGAACTGCTCAAACAAAGAATATTGCGGGATGGTAAAAACCTTGGTTCGGGAATCTTGAAAGTGGACCGGTTCATCAATCACCAGGTAGACCCAAAGCTGATGGACGCGTGCGGCGCGGAATTTGCCCGCCTTTTCGCTGGGATTAACGCCCAAAAAGTGCTGACTGCGGAGATATCGGGCATCGCTCCCGCGTTAATGACAGGCAAGTATCTGGGCATCCCGGTGGTCTACGCGCGAAAAACCAAGCCGGTTACCATGCCCAATGAGGTTTACCTGACCGTCGCCCCTTCCCATACCAAAGGCAACAATGTGGAATTAATCGTCTCGCCGGAATATCTCGGAAGGGACGAGCGCATCCTGATAATTGATGACTTTCTTGCCTCAGGCGCCACCATTGCCGGACTGGTACGGCTCGCGCAGGTTGCCGGCGCGCAGGTTGTAGGGATTGGGACTCTGATTGAGAAATCCTTTGAAGGCGGTCGGAGCTTACTTTCGTATCTCAATATTCCGATTCACGCGTTGGTCACCATCACTTCGATGGATGAAGGCAAGATCATTTTCGCGGACTAATCCGGCACGCAGGCATGACAGAAAAAATCATCATTGTAGACTTTGGATCGCAATACACCCAGCTGATTGCCCGGCGCGTCCGTGAAGCCCGGGTTTACAGCGAAATTCTGGCATGGAACGACCCGAAACTTACCGAACCCGAGGTTGGTACGCGCGGGTACATCCTGTCGGGCGGCCCAATGTCTGCCTACGCGCAAGGCGCGCCCGGCATTACCGGCGCGCTGCTGAAAAGCCAGCTGCCAATCCTGGGCATCTGCTACGGCATGCAAGCGCTCGCGCAGGCGCTTGAAGGCGAGGTCAGCCGCGCGGGGGAACACGAATATGGACTGGCGGAGATAACCGTTATTAAAGAAAACCCGCTTCTACCTCAGGGCAATCTCACGGTCTGGATGTCGCACGGCGACCGCATTACCCGGCCGCCCAAAGGCTGGGAAGTGCTGGCAAGCTCGGCGAACTGCCCGATTGCGGCGGTTGGGGATTTAACACAAAAAAGGTTTGGCTTGCAGTTCCACCCGGAGGTTCGCCACACACCGCTGGGAACAGAAATCCTGCGGCGGTTTGTTCTGGAAATCTGCGGCTGCGCGCCGGATTGGACGCCCGAATCAATCATTCAACAAAGTGTCGCCCGTATCCGGCAGCAAGCTGCCGGAAAACGCGTGCTTTCAGCGGTCAGCGGCGGCGTCGATTCCAGCGTCGCGACGGCGCTGGCGCGCGAAGCGCTTGGCGCGAATGTAAGCAGCGTTTTTGTGGATACCGGCCTGCTGCGCCTGGGGGAAAGGGAACAGGTGGTCAGAGCCTTCGAAAATCTCCCTGGCGAACCTCTGCGGGTCGTGGACGCTTCGGAGCGGTTTTTAACCAAACTGAAGGGCGTGACAGACCCGGAAGAAAAGCGGAAAATCATCGGCGAGGCATTCATTCGCGAATTCGAAGCTTTTGCGCGGGAAGTGGGAAATCCTGGGTTTTTAGTTCAGGGCACTATCTACCCGGACGTCGTGGAATCGCAGGGATTTGGCGCGCAGCAAGCGCAGCGCATTAAAAGTCACCACAATGTGGGCGCTCTGCCTGCTGAGATGAAATTCGAACTCATCGAACCCCTGCGCCTGCTGTTTAAGGATGAGGTGCGGGCGGTTGGCGAAGCTCTGGGCTTACCGCGCGCGCTGGTCTGGCGGCAGCCGTTCCCGGGTCCGGGGCTGGCGGTGCGCTGCCTGGGCGAAATTACGCGCGAACGGCTGGACACGCTGCGGCAGGCGGACGCGATATTTACCTCGGAACTTGAAAAAGAGGGTCTGCTGCAGCTGGTTGAGACCGCCGGAGGGCTGGCGGAAGGCAGTTCGCAGGCTTTTGCCGTCCTGCTGCCCGTCCGGTCGGTCGGTGTGATGGGCGACCAGCGCAGCTATCAAGAGGTCGTTGCCCTGCGCGCGGTCACCACGACCGACTTTATGACCGCGGATTGGGCGCGGCTGCCGCACGAATTGCTGGCAAGAACCGCCAGTCGGATTGTGAACGAAGTTCCGCGGGTGAACCGGGTGGTGTATGATATTACCAGTAAACCCCCTGCGACGATAGAATGGGAATAATCCTGGAATAAGCGAGGAATCATGAACTACTCCGAAATCCTGAAGAAAGCCTGGAATATTGTGTGGAAGCACAAAATCCTCTGGCTGTTTGGCCTCCTGGCTGGATTCGCGCTTGGAGGCGGCCAGGGTTTAAGTTACCGGTTCTCTTCCCGGGATGTTTCCTGGCACCGGTGGTTTGATGGCGGGCCAAAAAACTTTCCAATGTTTGGGCGCATGGCAGATTTTTTCCGGAACCTGCCGACATACGCCTGGTTCTTGCTGGCCGCCGGGATTGTAATCTGCGTGCTTTTGGTCAGCCTAGCGGCGTTCTTTCTGCGCGAGTACGGCCTGGGCGGCCTCATAAAAGGTTCCGCGCTGACCCAAGACCAGCCAGGCGAAAAAATCGACTTCACGGCTGTACACCGCGCGCTAAAGCCGTTCTACTGGCGCCTGGTGCTTCTGCGGCTGCTGGTAATCTTCGCTGAAGCGCTTATCGCCGGTCTGCTCGCTTTTCCTATTGTCATTTTTATCATCGGCACCCTGGGTGTGGGGCTGTGCTGCCTGATCCCGTTCTTCATCCTGCTCATACCGGTCGGATGGGGCGCGCGCGTGCTGGTGCACAATGCTTCCATCGCTCTGGTGGACGAGAATCTCGACGTGCTTCAGGCCATAAAACGCGCCTGGGAGCTGACCCTCCAAAACTTTGGGCCGCTGCTGGTGCTGCACCTTGTGCTGGGCATCATCCGCTTTGTCGCCGGGTTGATAATCAGCGTCCCCTTTATTGCCGCGGCGCTGCCGCTCCTCCTCACGCTGCGCGCTTCCACTGCCGGTATCACCGCGGCCGCGGGCCTGATTTCCGGCCTGCTGTTCTTGCTGCTGCTTCCGCTGCTCCTGGCAGCGCTGGGGCTGCTGAACGCGTACGAGCTGACTGCCCGCGTGCTGGCATTCCGGCAGCTGAAGGAAAAGTCTCTCGCCGTACCGCTCGGTTCGCAGTCTTTGCCGCGGGAAGAGATTAAGTAGGCCAATGCGTTCGCGACAGCTTCGACCACTGGGGGCAGGTTCTCCAGCTGCTGCCCGCTGCGGCAGGCAGGCTTCTTCCCGCGCCTGGCTGTCCTGGGTCTGCGTCTGGCTGCTCCTGCTGGGTTTCTGCCTGCGGGCCATGCTGCCAGTAAACGCGGCCGCGGGAGCCCAGGCCGTGCCTTCGCTGGAAATACTCAACATAGATAAACGGGAATTTCCGCTCATCCGCTTCGAAGTTAAACCACGCAACCTGCCCGCGGGAAAAGCCGCGCCAATTGCCACGGATGCTTTCACCATTCTGGAAAATGGAAACACGGTTCCGGCGCGGGATGTCCAGGAGAATTATCTGGGCATCCATCTCGCATTGGCAGTCAATCCGGATTTCGCGCTTGATTCACGCGACCCCAAAGGAGTTTCCCGCTATTCCAAGCTAATAGGTGCATTTAAACTGCTTTCCAATATTTTTTCATCGGAGGGCAAAGACCGCTTCAGCCTGTACATCAACCCCGATTATGTTTATGAGCAGCTCTCAGATTTCAGCTCCCTCCTCACAGCGCTGGAGGCTTACAGCGGGAACTTCCGTTCCATGAAATCCGACCTTGCCAGCCTGACGCGCGCGCTGGACGCTTTGAGCATTGACGAAAGCAGCAAAGACAAGGTCCTGCTGTACATTACAGGTCTTCCCACAGTGCAGGACGCCAAAAACCTTCAGCTTCTGGCCGAAATCGCGCGGGAGAAAAAAATCAAGGTCGTAATCTGGCTGGCGGGCGAAGCTTTTATCGCTGGTTATCCTCAGATTCCTTACCTTCAGGACCTGGCGGAGAGCAGCGGCGGAAGCCTCTTTATCTATTCCGGGAGCGAACCCCTGCCCGATGCAGAGACCTGTGTTCAGAATCTGGGTAAAACATATACTGTCTCCTATCTTTCTCAGGTGCGCAAAAGCGGAAGCCAAACGCTTTCAGTCAGTCTGCAATTAGAGGACCAGGCAGTCAGCTCCGCGAGCGGAAAATTTGACATTGTGGTGGAACCTGCCAGCCTGAGATTCCTCAATCTGCCAGATTCGCTTTCGCTGCAGCAATCTGAGGACGGCAGCGTGACGCCGGCAGAGCTGCCCCTGGAAGTACTGATAGATTTCGTCGATGGACACCCGCGGAATATTGCAACGGCGCGTCTGCTTGCCAACGGAAAACTTGTGCAGGAAAACATCCAAGCGCCGTATGGAAGCTTCATTTTGAAGCTGGCAGAATTTGCCGGTGCTGAAAAATTGATCCTGCAAGTGTTGATGGTGGACGCGCTCGGCCTCACAGCCAGCACAGCCCCGACAGAACTTGGAATTACCACCATTCCCTCGGCGGGCTCCAGCAGTCTGTCTTTCCTAAAAAGCCCATGGTTGATTGCCGCCCTTGGAGTGCTCCTGGCGGCCTTAGCCTTGCTGGCCGCGCGTCCAGCTTTGCAAAAAGCCAGGGTAAAGCCGCTTGCGGAGACTTCGGCGGATGCTTTGGTGCCAGCGCCGGCGGTTCCGCAAAAATTACTGGCAAGCCTGACGAAGCTCAGCATCGACAATGTGCCCTTACCGGAAAAACCCATCGCGATTACACAGGAAATCAGCATTCTTGGCCGCGACCCGGACCTGTGCAATATCGTTCTGGATGACCCGGCCGTTGAGCCGATGCACTGCCAGCTGCGCATGTTCGCCGACGGCGAATTTCGCCTGACTGATTTCCGCAGCACAGCCGGCACCTGGGTAAATTACGCGCCTGTGGGAGGAAAAGGCATTCGCCTCCAACACGGCGACCTGATACAAATTGGTTCTCTCACTTTCCGTTTTGGCAGCGGCACGCGCGTCGCAACCGCCAGCAGCAGCCAGCTGCAAATAAACCCTGACGAACCCAACCCGGAATAGCGGGAGCATGCCAAACCTCAGCCCATCACTTGGGGAGCGCCGAAATCGGCTAAAATCGTCTTGCCCGAAGAATCGATTTATGTTAGAATAGCTTCCCTACGGAGGGATGGCCGAGCGGCTCAAGGCGCCTGTCTTGAAAACAGGTATGGGGAAACCCATCGTGGGTTCGAATCCCACTCCTTCCGCTCGGGTTGACAACCGAATATGGGGAGGTGCCAGAGTGGACGATTGGGGCCGCCTGCTAAGTGGTTGTTGGAGTAAAATCCAACCGAGGGTTCGAATCCCTCCTTCCCCGCCTGAGTTTTTTCGTGAGAAAGCACCGTAACCGGTGCTTTCAACGTTTAATTCACTCCTTTGAGGTTTGTTCGAAGCCCGGCAGCGATTTTTCCTCTCGTTTTCGTTCTTTCCGGTCATTCATAAAAATAAGCAACCGCATCAACAGCCAAAGGGGAAACTTTGCCGAACGCTGTCCCAATCCAGCCTGAAATTTGCAGAATATGGCTTGCAGCGGATACCAAAAATGCTTGGCTGATAATCTGAGCAGCGAATTCAACAATTAACTGGGGATAAAGGGGCCAAAACCCATAAACTCCCGTAATTCTGGCGCGATTATTGCAACAAACTCAGTGGTGAATTGGCATTTATTCACCATGTTATTGGGCCGCCGGCCAGATGAAATCAGCGCAATGCCTTTCGGCACTCGCGTTTCCCCGCCTCACCTGAGCGGGAAGACAAGAACGGCAGCCATCATCATGAGAGGATTACAGCTTTCTTGCAGGCATTCATATAAGGTTAGGAATTAATCATTTTCGGCATAGAAGGAGTATCGCATGAGAAAGTTAAAAGTATTTTCAATCACGCTGGTAATCAGCCTGGTGTTCGTTGCCATGGCAGGGTTTTACGGACTTCAGACTGCCAAAGCTGAAGACGAGAATCCCCCCAATTCTGAACTTATCCAAGAGAACGCCTGGCTGCTTGGCACCGAACCGCGGAATTCTACTGCGGGCTCGTCCGCGTTTTCACTAACAAGCTGTAATCAGGAATTCTGGGATAACGGAGAATTTATCACCAACCCAGGCGGCGCGTATCAGGGTGTGAATGGCAGCGCGCTGCAGACCGCCCTGGGAATGCAGACTTACGGCTTCACCAACCAATATTTTTCCATGGGCTACCATACTGCCGATGACTTTGTCATCACGGATACCCGCGGCTGGCAGGTGGATAACATTTCCTTCTTTGCGTATCAGGATGGCGATTATGCTTATCCACCTTCTTCTCCAATCGTGGAGGTTTACCTGCAGATTTGGGACGGCCCGCCTAATGATCCCAACAGCAAAGTGGTTTTTGGCGACCTCTCTACCAACCGACTGATTTCTACTTCCTGGACCAAAACCTACCGCGTGGCCGACACCAATCTGCTGGATGACAGCATGCCAATCATGGAAAATGTTGTGTATGTAGGCGCTTTCCTGCCTGCCGGCACATACTGGCTGGATTGGGCCACAAAAGGCAGTATGACCACCGGTCCGTGGGTGCCCCCCGTGACAATTCTTGGCCAGAACAGCACTGGAAACGCCAAGGTGTTTAAGGATTCATGGCAGCCGGCGCTGGACGCTGGCACCGGTACAGGTCAGGACCTGCCATTTATCATCCGCGGCTGCCGTGAACAGGGTCCCTGGCAGCAGCTCCCGAACAGCCAGGTCGACCGGATGGATAATGTTCTGGCCGCCTACAACGGAAAAATCTGGGATATCACCGGGCGCGGCGAGACAGGCGTCGCTTCATTTGATCCGCTTACCGGAATCTGGTCGCTTGTGAGCGGTTCCACGCCGCCTTTCGGCAACAACTATGCCAGGTCGGGATGTCAGGTAGGCAACGAAGTGTTTGTCTACGGCGACGGCGTGACACAGGGCTTTACCGGGCTGTGGAGCTACAACATCAGCACCAACGTGTGGAAGCAGGAGACTCCAACCGGCACCCCGCCAGCCTATCAAGGCATCTGGGCGCCAGCCTGGGTGGCTGACCCAGCAACGAAAATCTGTTACCTCACCGGAGGCGCTGCTGCACCGGGCGGCGGGACTTTAAACACGGTTTACGCCTATGACACAGTTCAGGATAAATGGCTTACTCCCCTCCGCGCTTTTGACAGCGTCCGAAATTATCACGCCGCATTCCTGTTTACCCGCCCGAGCGACAGCCATAAACTGCTCTGCGTCGCAGGCGGTGTAACCACAGGACCGGTGCTCCGCAGCACCCAGTGCTACGACTTTTCCAAGCAGAATTGGAACGAAGAGGATATTGACCTTGGGCCGCTGCCGATTGCGCTGTGGGGCATGGGCTACGCGCAAAATATTATCTCCGGCCAGGTCCGGCTCTGGTTGGTGAATGGCGCGGACGGCGAATTTAAAATCAGCCCCGAAACCTGGATTTTCTCTGCCAAGACCAAATCCTGGGCAAGCGCCGGGCCGCTGCAAAGTGGAGACTTCTTCCGCACATCGGCTGTCACGCTCGATAATGTGGTTTATCATGTCGGCGGTTCGCTTGGCGGCTTCAATTATGCCGGTAAAGCGGATAAATACATTGGATTTGGGCTCTACATTCCCTGCGCCTCAAAGTTTTCGCAGCTGAAGTAAAGAGCAGTCTTTAAAAATTCGTCTGGAAAAGCCGTGGTGAATCGTATCCCACGGCTTTTTTATTCTCAAGGATTGCTTTCCGAAAACCTGTTCAACAGGATAACCACCGCGCCAGGAAAACACAGGGCAACATGCTGCCGGCTTCATTAACAATGCAGGTAGAAAGCCATCCTTTCCAGCCCGAAAAAGAATAGAGCTCCGGTTTCCGGAGCTCCTATTTTGGTTTTTCAAGAGGATGGTCTTACGCACTCTCAGAGTATGCCCGCGATTTATGCGCGGTTGCCTGACTCTTATTTATCGTCCTCAAGCAATCGGCGTTCTCCCTCCAACGCGCGGATACCGCTGACATCCTGGGTCACCTCAATGACGCCCTTGTAAGTACCCTGCGCGTCTCTCAGCGCGAAGTAGCGAATATGAACAAATTTGGGACCCATCTGAATCCAAAATTCCGCTACATCCCGCTTTCCGGCTCGGAAATCATCAACGATGCGCTGGACAACGTGCACACTTTGCGGCGGGTGGCAGTTTTGGACAGCCCTGCCAATGATGGCGGCCGTGCGGACGAAAATCCGGTCGGGCGTCTGAGAGAAGAAACACACCTTATCGTTCTCATCCACAAAGGTGATATCTACCGGCAGATTGCTGAGCATCAGATTAATCTGTTCCTGCGTCAGCGCGCCAGTGGAAAGCGGAATTTTGCCATTGGTTGCGGGGGTTGGTTCAGGCTCGCCTTCCGCCGGCTCGGCAGCTTCCGGTTCCTTTTTAAGGCTCAGGCTCTCCGCCTTAATCATGTCCCAATCCTCCTGGCTCAGGCGGGCTAAAGACTCCGGCAGCAGCACTTTTTCTTCTTTATAGAACATATCCCTAACTGCTTTTGCCAGGTCAAGATATTCGGCGTCAATGGTCTCAAGGTCAAGCGGGTCGCTGTTAATCAATGCCTGCAGGTTTCGGATTGCTTTGCGGATGTCGTTGTGCACGCCCCACATCACTTTGGAGGGTCCTTCAAAGCCGTACTTCTCGAGCACAGGAAAGAGCAAATTCTCTTTCCACTCGTAGTGGCGCTCAATCAACTGTAAGTTGCCTGCCGCCATGCGCAGGGATTTCAGCGCGTCTTTATCACCAGCCAGGAGCCGGGCAAGGCTGCCTTCGACAGATTCAAGCACGCGCCCGATAATCTCGTTTTCCAAACGGAAGTTGTGCACCGGATGGCCAGGTACGGATTCCGGAGCGGCCTGGTTCTCCAACCCCCGTTGAAAAACGGCCACATGCAAATCGCACAGCTTCTGAATATCAGCGACTGGCAGTCCTTCGGCGATGACCTCGCGCTCTGCCTGGGCGATATCCGAGGCGGTGGCTTCGGCGATGATTTCATTGAATTCTTCCTGCAAAGACTCCACGCTTTCTCCGGCATGTAATTTGCGGATGATAGCTTTCAGGGCCTCTTTGCGTTTCGACGCGTTGTTGATAAATTCACTCATGATTTCTCCTTTTGCTAATCTTCAGTGTTCCATGTAATGGTCAATGGGCAATGAATCGCGTTTTCCGGACAGACCGCCTCACATTCCGTGCAGTAAGTACAGGCGTATGGTTCCACGAAGGCCGGCTGCTGACTGTCGACAGTCATCATCAGCGCGTGTTCGGGGCAGGCTGCCGCGCAGGCGCCGCAGCCGCTGCACAACGTGAGGTCAATAATTGGAAGAGCGAAATCGTTTACCATGAGTTGAGTTTACCTGGTTCTGTTTGCAAGCGCTGTGACTTAAGTCACATTACATATGTCAGTTTGACCGACGTGCCGACAATCAGCGCCGCGCTTCTTCTTCGAGCGCTTCCCTGTTTAGCAAGACCAGGTTCTGGCGCTCACGTTTCAGCCAGCCTGCCTGCGCGAAATCCCGCAGCAGGCGGGCGACAATCTCGCGGACAGTGCCGATTTCGGCGGCGATTTCTTCCTGCGTGATGCCTACCGATTGTCCGGGCTCGTCTGCCCTTTTTATCAGAAAGGCAGCCAGCCGGGAGCGGGCGGTCCTCAGGCTGAGGCTGCCAGCCAGACTGCTGATTTGTTCCAGCTTCCCTGCCAGGTAGCGGAGCAGTGTTCGGTCGAAGGCCGCGTTTTTGGCGCACAATTCATCAAATAGACGCAGCGGCAGAGAAACGATTTTTGTCGCCCGGACGGCTCTCCCGCTGGCGGCATGACAGGCATTTTTGTACAATAACAGTGGAACCACAGAAATGATCTCGCCCTCCCGCAGATGCGAGAGGATTTGTTCCCTGCCGTCGGAGGAACACTGAAATACTGCGATGTCACCTTCCAGAACGACCAGGATGCTGGCAATCTCATCACCCTGGAAGAAAATCGGGGCCCCCGGGCTGTACGTACGCAGCACGCTCGTTTCCGCGATGAGACCAAGTTCCTGCACTGAAAGCGCAGAGAACACGGCGGTCTTACCAAGAATCCTAATCAGGCCCTGCTTGTCGTCCATTGCTGTCCACTGCTTCATCCTCACCACTCCCTGACAAGCCCATGCGAGATGGAAGGATGAGCATGGTTATTATCCCATAAAGCCGCCCTGCAATGCGCCCCAAGCCTGTTCATATTTACGGCACCTATGACCGCGTTCTCCGCCAGGGTCGTCAAAAATACCAGGTAGTAAAAAACCGTGTATAATAAACTATAAGTGGTATGACCTCTTACCAAATTAGCCTTGCGCGGAGGAAACAATGCCCGAGTGGAGCGCTCCACAAAAAGCAGCTGAAATCACTGAGCGCCGCCTGCTTGACGCTGTCCTGGACGGCACATTTCCGGTCGGCAGCAAACTTCCCCCTGAACGGGAATTGGCTGAAATGCTGGGCGTCACCCGCCCCACCCTGCGCGAAGCGCTGCAGAGACTTTCGCGGGAGGGCTGGATTGAAATTCATCATGGAAGGTCAACGCGCGTAAGAAATTACTGGCAGGAGGGCAACCTGCTGATCCTCAACTACCTCGCCAAAACGCCCCAGGCGCAGCCCCCCTCCTTCGTTCCTAATCTGCTGGATGTGCGCGCCACAATCGCCCCCGTCTTTACCAGGCTGGCGATTTTGCGCGATCCTGAAGCTGTGGAGCGAAAGCTCGCTCAGATGCAAGCCCTGCCGGATACCGCGCAGGATTTTACCGCCACGGATATCGAACTTCAGCGCGTTCTGACGATTCTTTCCGGAAATCCAATCTACACTTTGATTTTTAATGGTTTCGAAGAGCTGTACCGGGTGATGGGTCCGCTCTATTTCTCCCTTGAAACCGCCAGAAACCGGTCACGCCGTTTTTATCAGCAGCTGTATCAGGCTGCCCGGCAGCGGGACGCGGACGCGGGAGAACGATTGACCCTCGAAATGATGACTGAAAGCATTCACATCTGGGAGACTATACGCAATAAAGGAGAGCAAACTGAATGAACTTAGACAATAACCGGGCTGTAACGTTGCAGTCCCTGCAGCAGGATTGGGACGTCATCATCGTGGGCGGCGGTATCACAGGAGCTGGTGTTTTCCGGCTGGCAGTCGCGCAGGGTTTGCGCGTTTTGCTGCTCGAGCAAAATGATTTTTCCAGCGGCACATCCAGCCGTTCCTCCAAGCTCATCCACGGAGGTATCCGCTACCTGCGCAACCGGCAATACGACATCACCCGGGAATCCGTGCGGGAGCGGGAAGCTCTGCTGCGGGAAGCCCCGTCCTTGGTCAGCGAACTGGGTTTTGTCTTGCCATATAGCACTGCGCGGGGACAGCGCGAAATGTTTCGGCTGGGGACAATCCTGTACGACCTGTTGGCCCCAAAATGGAAGCACCGCGGACTCTCGCTTCAGGAAGTTCACAGGCTGATACCGCAGCTGAGCGCCCCCTGGCTGGCAGGCGCGTATCTGTACTACGATGCGGTGATGGATGACGCGCGCATGGTCCTGCGGTTAATCCAGGAAACCTGCCAGGAGGGCGGGACCGCCCTTAATTACGCGCGGGTGGAGAAGCTGCTTACCCTTCGCGACGGCACAGTTTGCGGCGTCGCGCTCAGCGACCAATCGCCAACAGCGCTTGGAAGCCAGGAATTGCGCGCCCGGGTTGTCATCAACGCTGCCGGACCGTGGTGCGATGGTTTGCGCCGTCAGGTGAATGCGCCGGGGCGCCTGCGTCCGCAGCGCGGTTCGCATCTCATCTTCCCGAAAGAAAAACTTTCGCTTCCGCACGCGGTAACGCTGCTTCACCCAAAAGATGGGCGCGCCATGTTTGCGATTCCCTGGGAGGGCGCCACAATCATTGGCACCACAGACCTGGACCACCCCTCTTCCCTGGATAACGGCGAACCCTACTGCACCCAGGCAGAAATTGATTACATTTTGGAGGCCGCGGACGCGATTTTCCCATCGGTAAAGCTCAATCAGGCCGACGCGCTCTCAAGCTTTGCCGGGCTGCGCCCCATCATCCGCGGCAGCGCGGCAGACCCCTCCGCGGAATCCCGCGCGCATGTGGTCTGGGAAGAGAACGGATTGATTACCATTACCGGCGGAAAATTCACCATTTTCCGCAAGATGGCTGCCGACGCGCTGCAGGCAGCCGCGCCAAGACTCGGTGTCCAGCTTAATCCGCTGAAACGATACTACCGCGCTCTCCCAAAGCAAACAAAGCCGGAATACTCCGCTCTGAATCCGGCGGAGCTGTTTTACCTGGCCGGTCGATACGGACCCGCGCTCGATACCTTCTTATCCACCGCCAGGCCTGCCGAACTCAGCCCCGTGGGGGACCTTCCAACCATCCGCGCCGAACTGCGCTACGCCGCCCGCAGCGAAAGCGTTCAGCACCTGGACGATTTGCTGCTGCGCCGCACCCGCCTGGGCCTGCTCCTGCCGGAAGGAGCGCGCGCTGAACTGCCAACGGTAAGGGAAATCGCGCAGGAGGAACTGGGCTGGGAGGACGCGCGCTGGGAGCAGGAAGCAGCGCGCTATGCGGAGATTTACAAGCGTTTTTACAGCTCCGCGCCCGCGGGGATTTAGCTGCAAGGAGGAATGCCATGCCCAAAAAAGAACACTTCAGACCGAATTGGTACGAAGACGTAACCCCGGCTGGTACCTACCGTTCCTTAATCAAATGGGGCGACCCTGCCGGCATCAAACATCCCAACAGCGGATTGGTTCGCTTAATCATGGACAAATTCCATCTAACTGAAGCTGACCTGAGTGCGCCCATCAATTTGTCTCTGGAGCCGGTTGAAGACAACCTGCCCTGCCGTCTGCCTGCTGAGCACCTGGCGTTCTTCCGGGATTTATGCGGAGAGGAAAATGTGCGCACCGATGCTTATGCGCGCATCAGCCGCTCGTACGGCAAAGGCATGCTCGACGCGCTTCGGCTGCGTCGAAAAATCGTGGAAAACCTACCCGAAATTGTGGTCTCCCCTCGCAGCCGCGATGAAATTGTCCGCCTTGTGGCTTACGCGGACGAGCACCGCATTCCAGTGACGGTGTTCGGAGGCGGCTCCACAGTCACCCGCGGGATGGAAGCTACGCTGGGCGGCATCTGCGTGGACATGAGCAAGCACATGAACCGCGTGATTGCCTTTAACGAAACAGACCAGACCATCACCGTGGAAGCCGGCATGAGCGGCCCAAAACTGGAAGCCCTGTTGAATAACGCCGTCAGGGAATTTGGCGCGGCGCGGGCTTACACCTGCGGGCACTTCCCGCAGTCCTTTGAGTATTCCAGCGTCGGCGGTTGGATTGTCACGCGGGGAGCCGGTCAGAACTCCACTTATTACGGCAAAATTGAAGACCTGGTTATCGCGCAGGATTATGTCACGCCCATTGGTGATTTTCGCACCTGTCCGCAGCCGCGCGCGGCCACCGGGCCGGATTTTGACCAGGTGATGATGGGCGGCGAAGGCGCGTTCGGAATTCTCGTCAGCGCTACCCTGCGCGTTTTTCGCTACATGCCTGAAAACCGCAAGCGCTTCAGCTACATGTTCCGAAATTGGGAAGAAGCACAGGCAGCCTGCCGCGAAATCATGCAGGCGGAGATTGGTTTCCCCTCTGTTTTCCGTCTCTCCGACCCCGAAGAAACCGACGTGGCGATGAAGCTCTACCACATTGAGGGCACCGCCGCGGATGCTTTGCTGCAAAAATTCGGTTATCAGCCGATGCAAAAATGCCTCTTTTTGGGTTTCACGGATGGAGAAAAAGGTTTCTGCGCCAACCTGGACCGCAAAATCCGCCGCATTTGCCGAAAATACCACGCCTTTGAGCTTTCCCTGTTTGGCGTGACCAAACGCTGGGAAAAAGACCGCTTTAGAGACCCGTACCTGCGTGAAGACCTGCAGGACTTTGGCGTCCTGATAGACACGCTGGAATGCGCGGTGACCTGGGAACAGATGCCTCGCGTCCACGCGGAAGTGAGAGAGTTCGTGAAAAAGCGTCCTGACACGGTATGCATGACGCATCTCTCCCACGCCTATCCCCAGGGCGGTAATTTGTACTTCATTTTTATCGCCCGCATCGGTACAATAAAAGAATACTTACAACTTCAGTACGGCATCCTGGAAGCGATTGCCAAAAGCGGCGCGGCCATCAGCCACCACCACGGCGTCGGGAAACAAACCGCGCCCTGGCTGGAAGAGACCATCGGCAAAGCGCAAATGGATGTAATTCGCACCCTGAAAAAGCATTTTGACCCGCAGAACATTATGAACCCGGGCGGCACGCTCGGCCTGGACATGACTGCTGAACAGGCAGAAAAACGATGGAGTATGGACCTGGAGGGCTGATGAGCGCTGAACAACTATTGGCAATTGATAACGGCACCCAATCTGTCCGCGCTCTGATTTTTGACTTGCGCGGCAACTTGCTGGCCAAAAGTCAGGTGCCGATTGAGCCTTACTATTCGCGGGAACCTGGCTGGGCCGAGCAAGACCCGCAGGTTTTTTGGAAAGCGCTGTGCGAAGCCTGCCAGAGGCTGTGGAGCATGCCCGGCGTGGATAAAAGCGCGCTCGCAGGCGTCTCGCTGACCACGCAGCGGTCCACGATTATCAATGTGGATGAGCGCGGTCAGCCGCTGCGCCCGGCCATAGTCTGGCTGGACCAACGGCGCACACCCGGCCTGAAACCTGTCGGGGGCATCTGGGGCCTGCTTTTCCGACTGGCCGGCATGACCGGCACGGTGGCTTACCTTCAATCCGAGGCCGAAGCCAACTGGCTGCGCGCCAACCAAAAAGAGGTCTGGGATAAAACCTATAAGTATCTGCTGCTTTCCGGTTACCTGACCTACCTGCTTACCGGCCGTTTTGTTGATTCCGTCGGCTCTCAGGTGGCATATATTCCTTTTGATTACAAAAATCAGCGCTGGTCGTCTAAATCGGACTGGAAATGGCAGGCTGTGCCGGTGCGTCCTGAGACTTTACCCGATTTGGTCAGACCCACTGAGCTTCTGGGTCACATCAGCGCGGAGGCGGCTGCAGCGACAGGCATTCTGGAAGGGCTTCCGCTGATTGCAGCCGCGGCGGATAAGGCCTGTGAGGTCATTGGCGCGGGCTGCATCGAACCCACAACTGCCTGCCTCTCTTTTGGCACCACAGCAACCATCAACACCACCCATAAGGATTACCTGGAAGTTATCCCGCTCATCCCGCCCTACCCGGCCGCTATTCCTGGAATGTATTCGCTTGAAATTCAAATTTACCGCGGGTACTGGATGGTATCCTGGTTCAAGCGTGAGTTCGGCATGAACGAGGAGCGCCTGGCGCGCGAGCGCGGGGTACCGACCGAGGCTCTGTTTGATGACCTGATCAACTCGGTTCCGGCCGGCTCGCTGGGACTGATGCTGCAGCCGTATTGGAGCCCGGGGCTGAAGCTGCCCGGCCCGGAGGCCAAAGGCGCCGTGATTGGCTTTGGCGATGTGCATACCCGCCCGTATTTTTACCGCTCAATCATCGAAGGACTGGCCTACGCCCTGCGCGAAGGCGCGGACCGCACCAACAAGCGCTCGCGTCTAAAAATTGAAACGATTCGCGTGGCGGGCGGCGGCTCAGCCAGCCGGGCGGCTGTACAATTGACCGCTGATATTTTCGGACTGCCGGCCTCGCGCCCGCACGTCACGGAAGCCAGTGGCCTGGGCGCCGCGATGGACCTGGCGGTCGGGCTTGGCTTGCACCCGGATTTTGAAACCGCCGTGCGCGAGATGACGCGCGTCAGCGAGACCTTTGAGCCCAACCCGGAAAACCACAAGCTTTATGACGCCCTCTACAAGAGAGTCTACCTAAAGATGTATAAACGCCTGCGGCCTTTGTATGACGAGCTGGCGGATATCACCGGATACCCCGCCCTGGACTAACGCAAAGCTTTCGGCCGCCTGAGCTCCCACGCGCAGGCGGCTTTTTTTGTGAACCCGCAAGTATCAGGTTTTTCTGTCTCCAACAATGCATAATTCAAACCCACAACTGCCCGCAAAAGCTGGAACTCCCTCTCAGACAGGAATTCCGCAGGCAGGCAGGTATAATACAAACACTACCCAAAGCACCCCGGAGGACCGCATGGTTCATTATCTTTCCCGCGAACAAGAATTGCAGGTGGAATCCTGGCTAAGCCAACTTACCCTTCCCGAAAAGATCAGGCTGCTTTCCGGCGCGGACAACTGGTCCGTCCCCGCCGTGCCCCGCCTGGGTATCCCCGCTCTGATTGTCAGCGACGGCCCGCACGGCGTGCGGGCGGACCGCGCCAGCAGCCGCCGGCCCGCGGGACCGACCAATGCTTACCCGACTGGTGTGGGCATCGCCGCAACCTGGAACCGGGACCTGGCGCGCGCCCTCGGCGCGGCTTTGGCGGAAGAATGCCGCGAGATGGGCGTGGATGTGCTCCTGGGACCCTGCGTGAGCATCATGCACAGCCCGCTGGGTGGAAGGAACTTTGAAACCTACTCCGAAGACCCCTTCCTGGCTGGCGAAATTGGCCTGAACTGGGTGCTGGGTCTGCAGCACAAAGGCGTCGGCGCCTCGGTTAAGCATTTCGCGGGCAACGACCAGGAACGCGAGCGCATGCGCGTGAACGTTATCGTGCCGGAGCGCGCGCTGCGCGAGATTTACCTGGCGCCTTTTGAAAAAATTGTACACCGCGCCCAGCCCTGGACGGTGATGGCAGCCTACGCGCGCCTGAACGGCACCTACGCCTCAGAAAACCCCTGGCTGCTGCGGAAAGTACTGAAAGAAGAATGGGGGTTTGAAGGGGCAGTCATCTCAGATTGGTTTGCCACCCATTCCACTGCCGCGGCCTTGAATGCTGGATTGGACCTGGAGATGCCCGGACCAGCCCTCTGGCGCGGCGGGCACCTTAAGGAAGCTGTGGAAACCTGGCAGGTTTCTCAGGAAAATCTGGACGACGCGGTGCGGCGGGTGCTCATTCTCATTGCCCGCTGCCAGCCCGGTCAGGTGCCGGCCCACCCCGCGGCCGTGGATTCGCCGGAGCGCCGGGCGCTGGCAAGAGAGATAGCCAGACAGTCCATCACCCTCCTCAAGAACGAAGGCGGCCTGCTGCCGCTCGCGTCCAGCGCGCGAAAGATCGCGGTGATAGGCCTGAACGCGAATACGCGCGTCACTGGCGGAGGAAGCTCTTTTGTCAAAGGTCTGTACTGGGTCACGCCCCTGCAAGGATTGCAGCAGGCTTTGGGGCCGGAAGTGGAACTGATATACGAACCTGGCGCGGATTACCGCGTGCTTCCCCAGGTCATTGAATCCGATTTCTTCTCGCAGCCGGACGGCAGCGCCGGCCTTTCGGCCTGCCTCTATAACAGCGCTGATTTCAGCGGAGAACCGCTGCGAAAGACCGACCTCGCGCTGGATTCCTGGTGGGGCGGCATGGGACCTGCCGAAGGAAAGATTAATCCGCGCTGCTTCAGCGGCACATGGGAAGGACTGTACCAGGCGGCTGCAAGCGGCGAAACCCCGCTCTTTCTGGCGAACAACGGGCACGCCAAGCTGTACCTGGATGACCAGCTTGTGGTGGAAAACCACAGCGGAGATGTAATTCCGGACTATGGGAATTTCAGTTCCGTTCTGGTGGGCGGCTCCGCCGCCCTGGAAGCCGGCCGAAAGTACCGACTGAAAGTGGAGTACACCTTCGAAACACAGGGCGGTTTCCCCTTTCTGCAGCTGGCGCACCTGCCGCCCTACGTTCCGGAAGATGGGCACGCGCGGGCAGTTGCCGCTGCCGCCAGCGCGGACCTGGCGATCATATTTGCCGGCAACCCTGACGGATACGAGACCGAAGGCGCGGACCGGCCTTCCATGCGCCTGCCCGGCAGGCAGGACGAGCTCATCGCTGATGTGGCTGCCGCCAATCCGCGAACGATTGTGGTCATCCACGCCGGCGCGCCGATTGAAATGCCTTGGGCGCAGCAGGTGCCCGCCATTTTGTGGGCCTACTACCCAGGCCAGGAGGGTGGGCACGCCCTGGCGGATGTGCTCACCGGCACGGCATCTCCATCCGGAAAACTGCCAATGAGCATCCCCTTGCGGCTTGAAGATGACCCGACATTCATCAATTACCCCGGCGACCAGTCAATCTTATACGGAGAAGGCATATTTATCGGTTACCGCAATTATGACTATCGAAAAATGGAGGTGCGCTTCCCGTTTGGGCACGGCCTTTCGTATACCAGCTTTGAATACAGCGCTCTGCGCTGCCCGGAATGCTTCCATCCAGGGGAGAAGGTAGAAATCAGCTTTTCGCTACTCAACCGCGGCGAACGGCAGGGCGCTGAAGTGGCGCAGGTCTACGTGCGCGATGTGCACGCCAGCGTGCAGCGGCCGATTCGCGAACTGAAAGGTTTCAGCCGCATCATCCTCGACCCCGGCGAAGAAACCATCGTAACCATCCAGCTGGACGAGCGCGCCTTCAGTTTTTACGACCAGGATAAAGGCTGCTGGACGATGGAGCCGGGTTATTTTGAAATCGAAGTAGGCAGTTCCTCGCGGGATATCCGCCTGAAAGGCAGTCTGAGGTTGGAGGCCTGACCAACGGAATGAACAGAGGCTGACGGGGGTCTGCTCAAGCCGCCCCATCTAAAAGCTTCGATGAGGTCAGGCCCGGACTCACTGCCTAAAACCCGTAAAAAAACGCTCCCTGCAGGGAGCGTTTTTTTCGGGTTATTGGTCTTCTTTTGGCCGCACCAAAATCAACGATTTGCCAGCCGGTTTTTTCAAATCAAAAAAGTTTTTGCGGGCGCGCAATAGCTGGGCCAACTGTTTCGCGCCGTATGTGCGCGGGTCAAAGCCCGGGTCAATTCTGCGCAGCGCGGTGCCGACTTCGGAGAGCGTTGCCCATCCATCGTCGTCCGATCCTGCCATGTCGATGGCCTGGTTGACCTTCTCAATCAACTCCAGGTCCGCCGGGGTGAGCTGTTCCAGCTTCTGCTGCTTCTGAACAGCTTTTCGTTTCTGCTTTTCGCGTTCTTCCAGGTTCTCGGTGTAGATGAAAACGTCGCAAGCAGACACAAACGCGCGCGGGGTGGACTGTTTGCCGATGCCGATTACCATCTTACCGCTCTCGCGAATGCGCGTGGCCAGCCGCGTGTAGTCGCTGTCGCTGGAAACCAGGCAAAAACCGTCCACCTGGTCTTTGTGCAGGATATCCATGGCATCAATAATCATGGCGGAATCCGTCGCGTTTTTGCCGATGGTATAGCGAAACTGCTGGATAGGCTGGAAAGCGTAAGAATTGAGGATATCTTTCCAGGATTTCATATTTGCCGTGGTCCAGTCTCCATATACTCGGCGAATAGTGGCGTTGCCAAAACGGGCAGACTCCACCACGATTTGTTCAATTAAACTGGACTGCGCGTTATCCCCATCGATGAGGATAGCGACGCGCTTTTCCGTATTGTTGTTGTTTGTTGTTTCAGAGTTCATATATGCATTATACCTTTGATGCCGGCAGCCCGCGAGCCTGCCTTTCACCGGCTGAATCCTTGCCTCCTCTGGAGAAAAGCAGCAGCAGCGAAAAAAAGCCGCGGTCTCGGCCGCGGCATTCGGTCAGCAAACACTGACGCCGTGCTTGCGATAATAACTTTGGTGGTATTCCTCAGCGGGATAGAAATCCTCCAGCATGAGCAGTTGAGTTACCACCGGGCGGTCGAACACCCCGGAGACTTCCAGAAAAGCAATAACCTGCTCAATGGTTTCTTTTTCTTCCTGGGTGGAGTAAAAAACCACGGAACGGTACTGAGAGCCAAAATCGAGGCCTTGCGAGCAGCAGGTGGTGGGATCATGAAACGAGAAGAAAAGTTCGAGGAGCTGTTGAAAGCTAACCACGTCTGTGTCAAAGACAACTTTGACCGTTTCGGCATGGCCGGTGGTATCCTGACACACCTGTCGATAGGTTGGATCCTTGGTGGTGCCGCCGGAATACCCCACCTGCGTCTCAAGGACGCCAGCGACACACTGAAACTTGGCTTCCAACCCCCAAAAACATCCCCCCGCGAAATATGCTTCCTTCCTCATTTGCCTACCAATTCCTCATTCAAATTTTCTTCCGGCACAAAGCGCAAAGCAGCCGAGTTCAAACAATAACGCAAGCCTGTTGGCTGTGGGCCGTCCGGAAACACATGCCCCAGATGCGCCTCGCAGCGGGCGCAGCGCACTTCCTGCCGCACCATGCCGTGGCTGAGATCCAGCACCAGTTCAATATTTTCAGCGGCCACCGGCCTGAAAAATGACGGCCAGCCGGTCCCGGAATCAAACTTGCTTTCGGAAGAAAATAACTCCAGGCCGCAGCAAACGCAGTGGTACAGGCCGGCTTTTTTATGGTCGTAAAACGCTCCGCAAAATGGAGTTTCCGTGCCTTTTCTGCGCGTCACGCGATACTGCTCTTCGGTCAGCAAAGCGCGCCATTCCTCATCGGATTTGTAAATCTTTTTCATAATTACCTGAGATGAATATATCACGGAAAAACCAGCACAAGTTCGCATGCACACTCTCAGTACAGCCTTGTTAACATAAAAAAACTGCCTTGAATGGCAGTTTTTCTTTTATCAATGGACACGCGCGCTACAGGTCGCCCTTATGTGCCGCCCACACAGCCAGTCCGATAATGCCGGCATCATTCCCCAACTCACCCGGCACGATTTCAATCTGGTCTGCAGGCATAATCAGCATCCGCCGCCGCACCTCCTCGCGAATCGGCCGCAAAAGAAGCTCGCCAGCCGCCGCGACGCCGCCTGTTACCACCACGCGCTTGGGTCCGACCACCAGCGCGGCATTCATAATCGCCACGCCGATGTAAGCGCCAGCCGTGTTCCAAATGGAAAGCGCGACCTCGTCGCCAGCTTCCGCGGCAGTCGCGATGACATGCGCGGTGATTTTGTTCAGGTCGTAATTCACCAACTCGCCGATTTTGGTGGCCTGACCCTGCACCACCGCTTTCAGCCCCATCGCCGCGATGGCTGGCCCGGAGGCAAAGGTTTCCACGCAGCCGTAATTACCGCAGCCGCACCTGGGTCCGTGAAAATCCACGGTGATGTGGCCAAGTTCACCCGCGGTGCCGCCCTGGTTCAGGACCAGCTGGTTGTTTATCACCACCCCGCCACCGATGCCCGTGCCGATGGCGAAGCACAGCATGCAGTCCACGCCTTTGCCAGCCCCGAACGCCCATTCCCCATACGTAATCGCGCGCACATCGTTCATGATGTAAACCGGCAGCTTTAGGTGGCTTTCCAACAGCGCTTTGATGGGCACGTCAATCCAGTGACCGGGGAAATTGGGGATAAAGCTGGTGAGACCTTTTTCCACGTCCAATCTGCCGGGAGCGGATAAGCCCACCCCGCCAATCTGTGACCACTCAAAGCCTGCTTCGGAAACCATGTCGGTTATCAGGTTCGCGATGCGACTGATGACCGCCTCGTGCCCAAGATACGAGAGGGTTTTGGTGTCTTTGGATGCAATCACCTTGCCGGTGTTCAGGTCCACCAGCCCGGCTTTGATGTTCGTGCCGCCTAAGTCGCAGCCAACGTAATATTGGGTATGCATGCTTTCTCTCCTGCTTGCTTTATTCATCGGCAATTATACACGCCGCGGAAATATTTATGCTTCGAGTCTGGCATGCTGGCTTCATAAAGGGTATTCTCTTCTGCAAAATGCATTGCGCGCTGCGACTTGAGACAACTCGATGTTCAAGGTAAGAAGACGGGCAGTGTGCCCTTTGGGCATTGATACATCGCCGCAGGCGGCGCGATGACGAAAAACTGCCAAAGAACTGTAGTTTGCTTTGATCAAAAATGGCGAGGCTGGGCTTTGCGCAGTCCCCGCGCGAAGTGCAGGGGAAACCCAGAACCAATCTTCTCCTGCCATTAAATCAAAAAATGGCGAGGCTGGGATTTGAACCCAGAACCAATGGCTTATGAGTCCACTGCTCCACCGTTGAGCTACCTCGCCCCCCCACTAATCGGGTTAATTGTCGTTATTCAGCTTCCATATGGCACATATGGGAGTATAAAAATGACCGAAATAATTAATAGCCAATGGCTTAACTTAAATGTTGGTGTAGATGACCTCTTGGCAACGTGGTTGGAATCGTTCTATCTGGACAGAAAAATCCAGAATGTCAGCGCGGGGACGCTGTACTTTTACCGTGCGAAAATCAAGCTTTTCCTGGAGTTCTGTGAGCAGGTCAGCGTCCAGCGGATTGGACAGATCACGCCCAGTGTGGTCAGGGAGTATTTGCTGTTCCTGGAAGCGAAGGGGCACAATCCAGGCGGGATCCACGCTGCCTATCGGGTATTAAGGACATTTCTCTACTGGTGGGAAGCCGAGACGGAACCTGAGGGCTGGAAGAACCTAATCAAGAAGGTAAAGGCACCGAAGCTGGCGGTCGAGCCGCTTGCGCCTGTGCCTTTGGACGCCGTGGAGAGGATGCTGGCAGTTTGCAAAGGGAAAGATTTGCTGTCATTGCGGGACAAGGCCTTGCTGTTGTTTTTGCTTGACAGCGGCGCCAGGGCGGCGGAGGTGTGCGCGGTGAACCTTGAGGATGTGGACCTGATTGGCGGTGGGGTGTTTGTGAAGTGCGGGAAAGGGCGGAAACCCAGGACGGTGTTCCTGGGACAGAAGGCGCGCAGAGCGCTGCGGGGTTACCTGAAAGCGCGCTTTGTTGGAAAAGTATTATCGATAGAAAAGGGGGCTTGCTGGATTAATCGAGATGGGGAAAGGCTGACGTATTGGGGCTTGAATGAAATGATCGGGAGGAGAGCACGATCAGCGGGGATTGAAAAACCGGAATTACACGACTTCCGGCGGGCGTTTGCAATCAATTTCCTGAGGAACGGCGGGGATGTGTATTCACTACAAAAACTGATGGGGCACGCGGACCTGCAGGTGCTGCGCAGGTACCTGGCGCAGACGAATGAGGACCTGCGGGTGGCGCACGAGAGGTTCAGTCCAGTGGAGGGGATGGGTGAAAATAAAGGGGAAATAATTGCAGAAAAAGGGAAGAATGGAACAAAACTTGGTAGAATACTAATCAAGTAAAGCTAATCAAAAATCTGTATCTCTTGATAGCTATCTAGTTAATAATTATTGGGGTTCGGTTGGATAGCTCTTGGTTAGGCTGCGAATGGGAATCGTACCATCAGAAAGTTTATTGGCAGTTTGGGGAAAAACAGAAGCCAATGAATGCATAAATTGGCACTCATTAATTTACCACCTGTTAGACACTGGTGCAGTCAGCCAGGTTTTGTGGGAGCAGTGCCTTTCTGACTCTATGAAGAAAGACATTTCCTCACATTTTGGATTAGATATCCATGAAACAGGAGTATTGCTTTCATTTTGGATTGCGCTTCATGATATTGGCAAGGCAGGGCCAGAATTTCAACGCAAAAACAAAATTTTAGCGACTGAATTAATTAAGCTTGGTTTTGTTTTCCCTACAAACTGCGGTCATGTAGATGGGTTTCATGGGACAGCTACAACTATTATCCTGCGAAGTCTCCTTAAAAATAGCTATAAATCCATGCCAAGAAGTTTCAGGACAAGGTTGGCGACGACACTGGGAGGACATCACGGAGTGTTTCCTGATAATGGGGAAATCGTTAATCCAGAAATTGAGCAAATACATACCGGTAATGACGGCTGGCATGACATCCAAAAATGCATCTTCGATATAACTGCCAGTACTCTTTCTGCCAAGTTACCCATGGTGTTCCCAGAAAAGGCAGATGAAATAAATTCAATTCTACTTATTATTGCGGGGCTTTGTACCGCAGCAGATTGGATAGCGTCTAACACAACTTTCTTCCCCTACGAACATAACAGTATTCAGACAGACATCTACTACAATAACGCGAAAAACAGAGCCAAGAAGGCTGCTGATATTTTAGGTTGGACCGGATGGCATGCTTCCAATACTCCATTAACTTTTGAGCAGCTCTTTCCTGACATTGAACCCAACGCGGTCCAAAGCGCAGTTATTTCTGTTACAAAACAATGCAAATCTCCCTTCTTAGCCATTATCGAGGCTCAAACTGGCACAGGGAAGACCGAAGCCGCTTTGTTCATGGCGGATACGTTTTTACAGAAGGAAAATAAGGCTGGTTTTTACATCGCCATGCCAACTCAGGCAACAAGCAACCAGATGTTTGGCAGAGTAAAGAAGTTTTTATCTACCCGCTATCGCCAGGACAGAATCAATCTTCACTTAGTCCATGGTAAAGCTCTTCTTGGACAAACTTACAATAGCTTCTCACCGACGAATATCTGGTCCGATGAGAATGGAGACGAAGCAAACATACAAAGTCACGCCTGGTTCCTGCCCAGAAAAAAGACTCTTTTAGCTCCATTTGGAGTGGGAACAGTTGACCAGACATTTCTTGCCGTTCTTCGAACTCGGCATTTCTTCTTAAGATTGTTCGGGTTAAGTCACAAGGTATTGATTTTTGATGAAGTACATGCGTATGACGTCTATATGACTGAAGTTTTTAAGAGACTTCTTCATTGGTTAAAATCGGTCGGTACATCTGTCATCATTCTTACTGCAACGCTGCCAGACAAAACTAGAAAAGAGCTTCTCAGAGCCTATTCAGAGCAAGACTATCTAGTAAATAATATCCCGTTCCCAAGAATCAGTATCGCCACGCCTGAAGGAATTGAGGTCATTCAGGCAGGTGAACAGTCTGTCAGAACAATAAAGATTGAATGGATTAGCAAGGATGTTGAAGACATCAACAAATACCTCATAGAAAGACTTAAAAAAGGTGGTTGCGCTGCGGTTATCTGCAACACAGTGGATCGAGCACAAAAAGTCTTTCAATCGATACAAAAAATAGTAGATACTAATGAAACTGAAATTTTGTTGTTTCATGCTCGTTTTCCTTTCAAAAGGAGAAATCAGATTGAAGAAGAGGTACTGGCAAAGTTTGGTAAGGATCGGGGTAACAGACCTAAAAAAGCAATCCTTGTGGCAACGCAGGTAATTGAACAAAGCCTTGACCTGGATTTTGATTTATTAATTACCGACCTGGCACCAATCGATTTACTGATCCAGCGCATTGGACGACTTCATCGTCATTCAAAAGAGGCTGTACGTCCAGAACCGTTAACGGAGCCCACCTGCATAATCAGTTCGTTTAGCACCATCGATCAGATACTTAATCTTGGCGGCGATAAATATATCTATGAGCCATATATTCTTGCCAAAACCTGGATGACATTACAAAACAAAGACAGTTTACGGCTGCCAGAAGAGAGCGATGACCTGATCAGGCAGGTGTATGAAGATGAAAAATATGATGATGAAAAACTAACCAAAGCCAGAAATAAAATGAGGCGAGATATCCAAGCAAGTCAGGTTAATGCTCAGAATTATCTTATTCCAATCAGAGAAAAGGATTTTCTGGGTTCACTAGCCAACTTTTTTGGGGATGAATGTAATGCTTTATCACGCAGGATGATTAACGCCCCCACAAGAGAGATTGATTTTTCTATCCAGATAATTTGTTTGGAGGAAGGTATTCATGGGCTTCATCCTGTTTACAGTGAAGATGTAATTGAACTGAACAATGAACTTACTCTTCGGCAAATCCAAAGTTGTTTGGAAGCAGAAGTCACAATCAATAATCGCGAACTCGTAAAAGTCTTGTTAGAAAAGGAGGAAAGTCGGCCGTTAAGCTTTTTGAAAACTGCAGCGTTAAGGTGGCATATCCCCCTGATTTTCTTTGATGGATGTTGCGAGGTAGGTGATTACCTCATCACAATAGACAACGAAATCGGATTACAGTATACAAAGAAATCAGAAAACAACAGCTTTCCCACGAGGGGTAGTTTAGCAGGAGGTTAAGTGAAAAGTTATTTCAATTTACTACATGAAACCTGGATACCGGTTATCGACAACAAAGGCAGATACCTATCTATTAGTTTGGAAGAAGCAGTCAGAAGAGCTCACGAGATAAAACGCATTAGCGCAGAATACCCGATAGTCACGGGAGCCCTCTATCTACTAATCATTGGATTTGCTTCAAGCATTTACCACTTAGAATCCCTCAATGATTGGGAAAGATTACATCAACAAGGGCAGTTTCCTCTGGAAACCTTAAAAGTTTACTGCAGCCAATGGAATGACCGTTTCTTTCTCTTTGGCAGTGAACATCCTTTCTATCAGGACCCAAAAATTGGGCAGCGAGAAAAGGATATCAACAATCTCGGAGCAAACAAGACGCCCGAACCAAAAGGAATCACAGGCTTATTGCTTCATCTGGCATCAGGTTCTAATGCCACTCTGTTTGACCATTCTTTTGATGACGAGGAAAAAGAATTCACACCTGACGAAGCCGCCCGATTCCTAATAATGCTTCAGGCTTACAGCCTGGGAGGAATGAGCGAGGCAAGTATCGGTAAGGATAAGTATTACAAAGATGCCCCTTTCAGCAGAGGAATTACATTTCTATCCAGAGGAGAAACCCTGTTTGAAACGATAACGCGGAATTTAATTCCAAAGGAACTGGACTATCTTCAAAACGACAATCACGATTTGCCGTGTTGGGAAAAAGAGGACGCTTTCGATAGAACGGCGCTGATGCCAACCGGCATCAGAGATTTGCTGACCTGGCAAAGCCGCAGAATTTTCCTCATTCCTGAAGAGCTTAATGGAAAAACAATTGTGCGTAAGTGTCTCAGCGCTCCAGGTTTTGGTTTACCAGAAACTTTCTCAAATCCTTTTTACATGAATGAACATGAAATGGATGGAACTAAATCAAAAATCAAGCCTATGCGTTTCCAGATGAACAGAGTCATCTGGCGAGATAGCGGCGCAATCCTTGACCCAGAACGAGAACTGAGGGATAAAGCAATCTCTAAAAGCTTCGCGGAAACGTTACTGGCTGAGGAAATTCTCCTGGAAAACAATATCCGTTTATCGCTGTTCGGAATGTGCACTGAGCCAGGCCAGAAAAAAGCCTATTCCTATCAAGAACAGGAATTCAACGCACCCAGTGAATATATTAAATACCCATCACTCGCTGGAAAATTGAAACAGGCATTAAACTTCGCAGAAAGTATGCGTAAAGCTTTATATTACGCGACTTACGAACTTGCCAGCTATAAAATCCGCCCAGATCAGGATATCAATGACACAATCAAACCTGACAAAAACGATGTAAACGCCCTTGTCGACCACCTTCAACAGGAAGGCAGGTTCTGGAGTGCCCTGGAGATTCCTTTTTATGAACTTCTGATGACTTTGCCCTCAAATTCAGAAGCAGTTGGTATATGGCAGGAGGTCCTGGTCCGCACGGCAAAGGAGAGCCTCACAACGGCAGCGGAATTGGCTGGTGACGATTACGCTGGGTTAAAAGCCAGAGCAAAAGCAGAAAATAAACTGGGCACAGAAATCTTTCGCATACTTTACCCAGATGGAAAGGAGAAATAAGTGAAGACTGAACAAGATATTCATCCGTTCATAAGATACCTCTATTCACTCGCGGAAAGCGATAATAGAGGCGCCCTGGCCGACTTGCGCAGAGGAAACAATGGTCAGCCGGGCACCGTGCCGGCAACATTCCAGTACGTGGCACCCTGGGTGCCTGATAATGAGCGCAACAGTTGGAGAGAAAAGGTGTATTACATTATCGCAGCGCTATTCGCGCAATACCAGGCAGGCAGCTCAGGGAAAAGACTGATGACCAATCAGGGCAACTTTGGCGCGCATTGCCGGGCGTTGAAAGCCCAGAAAACCCAATCCGGTTCGTTTGAAAGCCGCTTTTCGAGCTTACTCAAAGCAAATCGGGATGATGTGGCAACATTTCTGCGGCAGTTGCTGGGTTTGTTGCGCGGTGAGGAAATCCCGATTAACTGGAATCAACTCTTTTACGACCTGTTGTTCTGGAACAGCCCAAACCAATCAGTCCAACGACAGTGGGCCAACAGCTATTGGAGCTATCAAAAACCTGAAGAAATAGAAGCACAAGCATAGAAAGTGAGGAAAAATGTTTATCGAATTGCACATGGTACAAAACTTCGCCCCGTCCAACCTTAATCGCGACGACACGAACAACCCCAAGGATTGCACTTTTGGCGGCACCCGCAGAGCAAGAATCTCAAGCCAATGCATCAAGCGCGCTATCCGACTTCATCCTGCATTCGCGGAAGAAACCGGCGTGGAACCGGCAACGAGAACAAGACTACTGGCAAAAGGTGTGATGGAATTACTCCTGAAACGGGGAATGCCAGAGGAAGAAGCGAAAATAGCAGCTGAGAAGTTAACAGCAAATCTGCTTGGAAAGATGGACTCCAAAGATGCTCTCCAAAGCGCCGTATTGTACTATGCCAGTCCGGAGGAAAAATCCGACCTGGCGGATATCGCTCTGGAAAATTGGGAAACACTCGTTTCTGAGAAGGGAGACCAGGCTGCCCTTAACAAAAGTCTGGATAATTTTAAAAAGAAATGGAAGGACCGCACCTCCGCTCCGGATATTGCCATGTTTGGGCGCATGCTGGCTTCCTCTGCCAACCTGAATATTGATGCTGCCTGCCAGGTCGCGCATGCCATCTCGACCCACCGCGTAAATATGGAATACGATTTCTTTACGGCAGTAGACGACCTCCAACCAAAAGAGGATACAGGCGCGGGGATGATGGGAATCACAGCGTTTAACGCCGCCACATTCTACCGATATGCCGCGATTGATTTTGACCAGCTGGTAAACAATCTAGGCGGAGACGTGGACCTTGCCAAAAAGACGGTGAGAGGTTTCCTGAAAGCTTCCGCCCTGGCAATCCCAAGTGGAAAGCAAAACAGCTTTGCCGCTCAAAACCCCCCATCCTTCTTGCTGGCAGTAGTCCGGAAAAACAGCGGTACGTGGTCCCTGGCTAACGCTTTTGAGAAACCGATAAACAGCTATGGGGAGACAAGCATTCTAAACGCATCCATAGAAGCCTTGGATGAATATTGGAAAGAAGTACAGGGTTTCTTTGAAGACCCCGCAGAGCCAATCGTGGCTATGGTGGGAATAGACGCGAAGCTTAAGAACCTGACAGGAAAGCGGGCTGCAACCCTCAATCAATGGATAGAAAAAGTCATTGAAGACATTGACAAGGGGTGACGCTATGGCAACCCTTCTCATGAGGATATCAGCCCCAATGCAATCCTGGGGCATATCCAGCAATTTTACAGAAAGGGACAGCGCGCGTGAGCCTTCCAAAAGCGGCATTATTGGGCTCATTTGCGCTGCAATGGGCAGGAACCGCGCTGAGGATGTTTCCGATTTGGCCGCACTGCGGATGGGTGTGCGAGTGGATAGGGAGGGAGTTTTCCAAAAGGACTTCCAGACTGCCCGCAACATCCTCGCCGCTGACAGAAGCAAAACAGTGGAGAGCGTAATTTCAAACCGTTACTACCTGGCCAACGCTGTTTTTCTGGTCGGATTGGAAGGTGACAAGCGACTGCTGGCATCCATTCAGGACGCCCTGAAATCCCCAACATGGGCGCTCTTTTTTGGCAGGAAAGCTTTTCCCCCGGCACAACCGGTTTTCCTTCAGGACGGACTGCAAGATAAATCCCTGCTCGACGCCCTTTCCAGTTATAAATTGCTGTGGGGGGAAGGCATCCAAAAGAAACGAATTGTCCTCGAAGCGGAGGACGGAGAATTCCGGCGTCAGGACGTCCCCCTCCACTTTGGCCAGAGGCGATTTGCTCAGCGCTCTGTCAGGATTTTGGTGGAAGATTGCGGCGAGAGAACAGAGGCCTGACATGTACCTATCAAAACTATTGTTCGACCCATTAAAACGGCAAGTCCGAAAGGAACTTGCCAATCGGTACGAATTGCACCGAACTCTTTACGCCCAATTTGACGGGATTAACAAATCCGATGTTGGCCTGCTTTACCGGGTAGAAATGGGTAACCCCAATCAGATGGAACCCATCCTCATGCTTGTGCAAACCCAGGTGGAACCAGATTGGCAGGCGATGTTTGAACAGGGTCTGCTGGTAGAAAATGCAGCAGTAAAACAGTATCAACCCGTTTTTACCGACGGTGACATCTATCATTTCAAATTGCTGGCAAACCCTACCGTTCGGCGAAAAGAAGGCGGCTACGCCGGAAAGCGCGTGGCACTGTTGACCGAAGAAGAACAGGTTGGCTGGCTGCAGCGCAAAGCAAGGGACAGCGGATTTGAGCTGCTGCAGTTAAGCCATTCTGACCAGGGAAAGCTGCTCAGCCGAAAGATAGCTGACGGAGCTGAAATGACCCTCACTCACCAGGCAGTCCTCTACGTCGGAGCCCTGGCCGTGCGGGATAACACAGCATTCTTGCAAGCCTATAAAAAAGGTATTGGCAGCGGGAAAGCATTTGGTTTTGGATTGCTTTCCCTGGCAAGAGCATAGTGCCGGGGTCTGCCAGAAGAACAGCACCTTAACAACTGAAGAGAGGAACCATGACCACAAATATGCACGCGCTGCCGCGTCTGAGGGACAGCCTATCTTACCATTACATTGAACAGGCGATTGTCGAGAGAAATCAAAACGCCATTGAAACGATACAGGACAGCGGCCGAACGCTGATACCCGCGGCCGCCGTGAGCCTGATATTGCTGGGTCCAGGCACAAGCATCAGCCATGCCGCTGTAAAGGTATTGATGGAGAATGGCTGCTCAATTCTATGGACTGGGGAGCAGGGAATGCGCTGTTATGCCCAGGGAATAGGTGAGACCCACCGCGGATATCATCTCAGCCGACAGGCAGAAATGGTGTGTGACCCCGCGAAACACGAGATGGTTGTGCGCAAAATGTACCAGTACCGCTTTGCCGTCACCTTGGAGCCTGGTTTGAGCCTTGCCCAGATACGCGGGATGGAAGGGGGAAGGATTAAGAAAGCCTATGCCGAAGCAAGCGCCAAATACGGCGTGGCCTGGCAAGGTAGAAAGTATGACCGGTTCGATTGGAGTTACTCAGATAAAATCAACCGGACGCTTTCGGCTGCCAACGCGCTGCTGAATGGCATATGCCACGCGGGCATTTTAGCCGGAGGCTACTCACCCGCTTTGGGTTTCATTCATACCGGACGCATGCTTTCTTTTGTATACGATATTGCGGATTTGTATAAGACTGAAATAACCATTCCAGCGGCGTTTGAAACTGCCGCGGAAAACCCCGCTAATCCGGAAGCAAAAGTGCGGGAAAAGTGCCGCGAGCGGTTTATGGAAACAAAACTCTTGCAGAGGATAGTCAATGACATTGACAATTTGCTGGAAATATCTGATGATGAGAGCGGCCGCGAAGATACGGACCCGCCCTCTGAATTGTGGGAGGAGTTGTTTAGAGATGTTTGTGATGATACTGGAAAAAGTGCCAACCGGACTTAGAGGTGAATTAAGCCGATGGTTGGTGGAACCAAAGAGCGGGATATTTGTGGGGGACGTATCCGCCAGGATACGGGATATCCTGTGGGAAAGGGCAATAGAAAAGGGCCGGGGAGGCGGAGTCATTCAAATTTGGTCTGCCAAAACAGAGCAAAAGTTTGATATGCGCATGTATGGTGACACAAGCAGAGAGGTGGTAGAGGCAGAAGGATTAAAACTCATCCGGATACCTGAAAAAAGCAAGCAAAAGTAGCATGTTTTTTTTAGGCAGCAAGGGTTTTCCCCACGCATGTGGGGGTGTACCGGATGGTA
>Ga0208695_1000128_pt1 | contig 104448 bp, 90 predicted proteins | sample AD_UKC111_MetaG_FD_184449 | JGI IMG/M metagenome (GOLD analysis project Ga0208695, IMG submission 184449) | Active sludge microbial communities of municipal wastewater-treating anaerobic digesters from Hong Kong - AD_UKC111_MetaG (SPAdes)... | ecosystem: Engineered > Bioreactor > Anaerobic >... | reverse complement strand
TGATGCCGAATCTGCAAGATGACAGTCAGCAAACAACCGGAGTCACCCGGAAAGAAACGCTATGAGCAGAACTGCCTCTACCCCAAATAGCTCACCCTCCATCCGTCACTATTTTGTGGATGAAGGCGGAGACGGCACGCTCTTTGGCAGCAAAGACAAAGTCATCATTGGAACAGAAGGCTGTTCGCGTTACTTCATGCTGGGTTTGCTGGATGTTCCCGACCCGCTCAGCCTGCACAAGCGGCTGAATGACTTGCGGGCGCATTTGCTCAATGATCCCTATTTCAAAGATATGCCTTCTATGCAGCCACAGGAAGGCAAAACTGCCCGGGCGTTTCATGCCAAAGATGACCTGTCGGAAGTGCGGCGCGAGGTGTTTGCGTTGCTGCGCGAAACCGAAGGGCTGCGTTATTTTGTGGTGGTTAAGGATAAATGGAGTGTGTTGGAGTATGTCCGCCAGCGAAACCGGCACGATTGCGCCTACCGCTATCACCCGAACGAACTCTACGATTATCTGGTGCGGCGGCTGTTCAAAAACCAGCTCCACAAAGACAGCGGTTATGAAATTGTCTTCGCCAAACGTGGCGCATCTGACCGTACCGCTGCGTTACAAGTCGCGCTTCAAAAGGCGCGTCAGCGGTTTGCTGAACAATGCGGCATTCCTGCTGATGCACCCATCCACGTTCTCTCATCCACCCCGTCTCAGCAGGCAGGCTTGCAAGCCGTTGATTATTTTACCTGGGCGTTGCAGCGTCTGTACGAAAAAGGGGAAGACCGCTACTGGAATTACATAGGGAGTGCAGTGCTTCTTGTACAGGATATTGACGATAGGCGCATTGCGGATTACGGTGTGTATTACACACAAAAAAAGCCGCTGACGGCGGCCGCTTTGGAATGGCGTAAGCAAAACAAAAGGCCAGGGATATAGGGTTTCGGCGACCGTAGTCCCGTCACCACACGGCATGGAGCCGAGTTTTGTCCGCTGGCAATTTCATTATAACCAAATGTTGGGTTTTTGCAAGATAGCAATTTTTGAGTGCGGAGATTGATCTGATGACAAATGAATTCTTTCCACGACGCCCTGGCGTTCAACCCAAAATCTATGCCTACGAAGACAGCCATCCGCAATATGCAGGTTTGTTGAAAGTGGGCTACACGACCAAGCGCGTGCAAGAGCGAGTGGCAGAGCAATATCCGACGCTGCGCCCTGGCCCGCTGCCTTATCGCATTGTGCTTGAAGAGGATGCTATTCGCAATGATGGCACGACCTTCACCGACCACGAGGTGCACCGCATGTTGCGTCTTAATGGCATTCGGCAGGAAGGGGGCGAGTGGTTCCGCTGCACGGTAGCGCAGGTCAAGGCGGCCATCAACGCCGTGCGCGCTGGTCAGTTGTTGGAGGAGCAGCGCGCTCTTGATTTTGGCCTGCGCCCCGAACAGGAAGCTGCCATTGAAAAGACGATGGCCTATTTCCAAAACTACCGCCGCGAAAATGGCAAGCCGCCGCACTTCTTATGGAATGCCAAAATGCGTTTTGGTAAGACCTTTGCTGCCTATCAACTGGCCAGGCGTATGGGCTGGAAAAAGATCTTGGTGCTGACCTTCAAGCCTGCCGTGCAAAGCGCCTGGGAAGAAGACCTGCGCACACATGTAGACTTTCAAGACTGGCAGTTCATCAAGCCTGGCGGATCCATCACCTGGGAGACTGCCGATAAAACAAAGCCAATCGTCTGTTTTGGCTCGTTTCAGGATTATCTTGGTCGCAACCCGGCAACAGGGGGGATTAAGACCAAGAACGAATGGGTACACGCCACCAACTGGGATTGCGTCATCTTCGACGAATATCATTATGGAGCCTGGCGCGATCATGCCAAAGACCTGTTTGAGGCAGAGGACGAAAAGGAGCGCAAGGCTGCAGAAGGCGAAGGAATTGAGTACTTCGATGAAGAAATCTTGCCAATTACTGCGTATCACTATCTCTACCTTTCCGGTACGCCTTTTCGCGCTATTGCGAGTGGTGAATTTATTGAGGAACAAATCTATAACTGGACCTATTCCGACGAACAGCGTGCCAAAGAAGCCTGGCAGGGGCCCAACAATCCCTACGCTGCCCTGCCGCGCATGGTGATGCTGACCTATCAACTGCCGGAGGACATTCGTCAAGTTGCTTTGCAGGGTGAATTGAATGAGTTTGACCTGAACGTGTTCTTCTCTGCCGAGGGTGTAGGCGAACATGCGCGCTTCAACTATGAGGTTGAGGTGCAAAAGTGGCTAGACTTGATTCGCGGTGCCTATCTTCCGGCGAGTGTGGATGACCTCAAACTAGGGAGCGATCGGCGTCCGCCTTTGCCCTTCTCGGATGTGCGTTTGCTCTCGATGTTATCGCACACTTTGTGGTTTTTGCCCAGTGTAGCAGCCTGTTACGCCATGCGCAATTTGCTGGCGCAGCGCCAAAACAAGTTCTATCACGATTATACGGTTATTGTGGCAGCGGGGGCAGCGGCGGGCATTGGCGTTGCTGCCTTGCCGCCTGTGCTGCAAGCGATGGGCAATCCGCTGGAAACGAAAACGATTACGCTCACCTGCGGCAAGTTGACTACTGGCGTGACTGTGCGTCCCTGGAGCGGCATTTTGATGTTGCGCAATTCCTCTAGTCCTGAAACTTATTTTCAGGCTGCCTTCCGCGTGCAGAGCCCCTGGACGTTGCAAAATCCTGACGGGCTTTCGCCCAATGATGAGGCGATTCTCAAGCCGGAATGTTACGTTTTTGACTTTGCACCTGACCGCGCTTTGCGCCAAATTGCAGATTATAGCACCCGCCTGAACGTCAACGAGGATGACCCGGAAAAGAAAGTGGCTGAGTTCATTCACTTTTTGCCGGTGCTGGCTTATGATGGCAGTTCAATGCGTCAACTAGACCCGGCCGGAGTGCTGGAGATGGCGATGAGCGGCACGACGGCGACTTTGCTGGCGCGTCGTTGGGAGAGTGCTTTGTTGGTCAACGTGGATAACGACACCCTGCGACGGTTGATGGCGAATGAACAGGCGCTGCAAGCGCTGATGAGCATTGAGGGTTTCCGCAATCTGAATCAGGACATTGAGACCATCATCAACAAATCCGATGCGGTGAAGAAAGCCAAACGTGAAGCCAATGAGAGCGAACTGTCGCGCGATGAAAAGCGGCAGCTAACGGAAGAGGAAAAAGAGTTCAAAAGCAAGCGCAAGGAAATTCAAGAGAAACTGATCAAATTTGCCACGCGCATTCCCATCTTTCTGTATCTCACAGATTACCGTGAACGCACCCTGAGGGATGTTATCACTCAATTAGAGCCGGGCTTGTTCAAGCGCGTCACCGGCCTGACGGTGCGTGACTTTGAACTGCTCGTCAGTTTGGGCCTGTTCAACAGTGCTCTGATGAACGATGCGGTTTACAAATTTAAACGGTATGAGGACCCTAGCCTGACATACATTGGTGTCAACCGGCATGAAGGTGAAGACATTGGCTTGTATGACACGGTGCTGCGGCGGCAGGAAGAGGGGCAGAGTTTGTAGAGATGACAGTCAACTGAAGAAGTCATCTGGAGCCGGTTTTGCGCAGCGCGTTGGCAATCATACGGTCCATCACCCAATAAACGACGTTGCCCAGTGTATGCACCATGGCATAAAAGAGGGTCGCTTCGCTGCCGGGGGTGATGATGTAGCGGTTGCGGGCAACCCCGCGCAAGATGCTGTTGGCGACGGCATCTGCTGAGAGCAAACCGGCACTTTTGGAGAGTTCGCGTGTGACGGGCGGTTTGAGCGGGGTTTCGTAGGCCAGCTGCGGCGTGTCGGTGTCGGGTGGGAAGACGACCGAGACGCGAATGTGACGCGGTTTTAGCTCGGCGCGCAGGGTGTCGGAAAAGCCGCGGATGGCGAATTTGGTGGCGCTGTAGGCGCTGTAGCCATAGGTGCCGATAAAGCCAGCAACGGAGGAGAGGTTGACGATGTGCCCTGAGCCGCGCTGTAACATGCCGGGGATGAGGGTACGGGTGACATAAACCGTGCCAAGGTAGTTGACCGCGTTCAGGCGCTCAAAGATTTCAAGGCTTGTTTCTTCAAAGCGGGCCGGGTGACTGATGCCGGCCGAGTTGAAGAGGAAGTCAGGGGTGCCGGATTGAGCGACGTAACCTTCCAGGATGGGGACGAGGGTAGCAGCGTTGGAAACATCAGCTTGCAGGCAGATGAAACGCTGTTCGGGGGTGCGGCGGTGTGCCTCAATTTCTTGTAAGGCTGCTTGTAATACTTCGGTGCGTCGGGCAAGGATGGTGACATGTGCACCGGCTGCCGCAAGTTGCCGCGCCAGGGCCAGACCGATGCCGCTTGACCCACCTGTAATCAGGCAGTGTTGGTTGCGGAAATGGTCTTGCACAGACATGCTGACCTCAGTGTGTGTGACCGCAGGAGCTGCACGAGCCGCCGCTGCAGCTGCTGCAACTGCTGCCGGTGCTGCCGGCCAGGGCATGGCCGCCACTTTGTGAATAGCACAGCGACAGGGCGCGGCGGGTTTGCTCGCTATGGCATTCTGTGCAGGCAATGGGGCTATCGGCATCTTTCATCGGGCGTAATGCTTCAAAGCGGTGACCGCAGTCTTTGCAAATGTATTCATAAATGGGCATTGCTAGAAATCTCCTCTAAGAGAAAATTATTCATCCGTTGCGTGCATACAACCAAAGGAACCAACCACACGCAGAATGTCAAACCCTTCGGCGTAGGGGCGTTCGGCAATGGCGCCGTTGCGAATCAGGGTCGAACGGGTGATATCGGCATTGAAGTAATAGCGGTCGCGATAGGTCTCATATTGGGAGAGGGCAGCAATTTTGCGCTCGACTTCGGCCTGACTGACTTCCACCAGGAAATTGGGGAAGAAGCCATAACTGCTGCGGATGACATCAAAGCCAAGGACGGTCATGCCGCGAAAGGCACGCAGGGCTTCTTCGGTCAGGGTGTTGTGGTCTTGATGCACATCAGCACGGCTATGGACAAAGGCAATGTCGGGTTGATAGGTGCGTTTGATTTGCAGCAGATATTCGAGGATTTCTTGCCGGGCGTGCGGAAAGCGGCGGGTTTCAAATTGCCCAACAATGACTTGTTCGCGGGGCACGCCGAGTTCCGCCATGCTGCGGTAATGTTCATGGACGACGTTTTTCAGGTCGGGATTTTTTTGATTGTCGGATAGGGTGACGCACAGCAAGCTGGTTTTGGAGACGATTTGGGCAATGAGGGCTCCGCAGCCAAGTTCAATATCATCGGGGTGGGCACCCACAAACAGGATGCGCCGTCCGTAGAAGAAAAGGTCTTGGCTCATATACTTTACTTGGTGGCGATGAAGCCGCCTACGACCTTGGTCATGATCAGTTTGCCATCGGTCTGAATGCGGCGGTTGGCGACTTCAGCGATTTGTTGCATCACCTGTTCAAACTCTTCTTTGCCGTTGAACAGCCGTGTCCACAGTTTGCGATCTTCGGCAAGCGAGGCGCGGGTATAGGCCAGGAACGGCTCGGCGGTTTCGAAGGTGAGAGGGTTTTCAAAGATGTGGACTTCAACTTCGCGGAAGGTGTTGCGGATGCTATCGAGGATGGCACTGCCATAGCGTGAGCTGCCGGGCATGGGCGGGATGGGTTTGCCAGTGGCTTCACGGATGATGTCGTAGAAGACCTGTTTGTTGGTTGGCATTGGGCCGGTCGTGAAGAGCCGTCCACCGGGGCGCAACACGCGGTGCATTTCGCGAATGGTAAACGGAATGTCTTCAGCGTAATAGATGGCAAAGCAACAAGAAAGCAGGTCAAAGGTGTTGTCTTCGAGGGGGAAGCGTTGGTTGAAGTCAAGCTCCATCAAGCGGATGGCAGCTGAACGTGCGGCAATTTCTTTGCGTGCCTGTTCCAGCAATTCGGCGTTGACATCGCCGCCGGTGATATCGGCTTGGCCTTGCACAGCGTTATAGAAGGAGAGACATTGCTTGCCCGCGCCACAGGCAACATCGAGAATGCGCAGGCCGGGTTGCAATTGCAGCAATTCAAGCATCCATTGGTCAATGTCGCGCCCGCCAAACTGATTGTGGATGTTGATGCGGGTAAGCAGGTCGTTGGTCGTTTCCTGATAGTTGATTTTCATCTTTCTTGTTCCTTACTTGTTGAGGAGTCCAAATTTCTGGCAAGTATATCACAAATGCAAGTCCATCACAAAGTGGATAGGTGCTATTCCAACCGCTTGAAAACCGGGTTTGTGGCGGATTGATGATTTGAGGAGCGAGGCTGCGACAAACACAAATACACGCGGCTTGACAAATGTTGACATTTTCGATACGATATAGCCAATCAAAGAGGTGTGTATGCAGCCAAAACAAGTGACCTTACCGATTACGGGAATGACGTGTGCCAATTGTGTTGCGACGGTTGAGCGCAATTTGAAGAAGGTGCCGGGGGTTGAATCCGCGGTGGTGAATTTGTCAACCGAACGGGCCGCAGTGGTGTTTGACCCGACGTTGGCGGGTTTGCCCGATTTGATCGCGCGGGTTGAACGTGCCGGCTATGGCGTTGCTGCGGGCGAAGCCGAGTTTTGGGCCTTGCAACTGGGGGATGATGCGGAGGCGCGCCGTTTGCAGAAGGCTTTGTTGGCGGTGGAGGGGGTGTTGCAAGCTGATGTGACGCTGGTGAATGGGCGCGTGGTGGTGCAATATGTGCCAACGCTGGTCAGTCAGGTGGAATTGCGTCGGGCAATTCGTGCGGCTGGGTTTGCCGTGCGCGAGGAGCGTGGCGAGGTGCAAGATGCCGAAGCACAGGCGCGTCAGCATGAGTTGGCTGAGCAGCGCCGCTTTTTGTGGGTCGGTTTATTCTTCACGGTTCCGCTGTTTGTTTTCTCAATGGGGCGTGATTTGGGGCTGATTCCGGTGCCGATGCACGCGGCTTGGGCCAATTGGTTGATGTTGGCCCTGGCAACGCCGGTGCAGTTTTATGTCGGCGGTGGCTATTATGTTTCGGCGTTCAAGGCGTTGCGTAACGGTGCGGCTAATATGGATGTGCTGGTGGCCTTGGGTTCTTCAGCAGCTTACTTTTATTCGTTGGCGGTTACGGTGGGGCTATTGAGTGGGCACGTCTATTTTGAGACGGCAGCGGTCATTTTGACTTTGATTAAGCTGGGAAAATTCCTGGAGGCGCGAGCACGTGGGGCGACGAGCGAAGCCATTCGTAAGTTGATGGAGCTGCGTCCGCGCCTCGCACGCGTGGTGCGCAACGGGCGTGAAGTTGAAATTCCGGCTGACGATGTGGTGTTGGGCGATATTGTCATCGTCCGCCCCGGCGAGAAGATTGCCGTGGATGGTGTGGTGGTTGACGGCCGCTCGAGTGTGGATGAAGCGATGCTGACCGGTGAATCGCTGCCTGTGGAAAAGGGGCCGGGCGATGCAGTCATTGGCGCAACGCTGAACAAGGCCGGTTTGTTGCGCTTTGAGGCAACGCGGGTCGGCAAACAAACGGCCCTGGCACAGATTATCCGTTTGGTAGAAGATGCGCAGACGAGTAAGGCGCCGATTCAAAAACTGGCTGACCGGATTTCGGCAGTGTTTGTGCCGATTGTGATTGGGGTGGCTTTGTTGACGTTTCTCGGCTGGTATTTGTTGGGGCCCATGCCGATGCACGGCGATGAGACGATCTTCACACAGGCGCTCATTCGCATGGTGGCAGTGTTGGTGATTGCCTGTCCGTGTGCAATGGGGCTGGCAACACCGACGGCGGTGATGGTTGGCACCGGGCGTGGCGCAGGCATGGGCGTTTTGATCAAGAATGGTGAGGCGCTGGAGCGTGCGGGTCGGGTGACGACGGTTGTGCTGGATAAGACTGGCACCCTGACGCGCGGTCAGCCGGCACTGACGGATTTGTGGGTTTTGCAGCCGGATGGCAAGTTTGTAGACGGACTGCACAGTGCGGCGGGTGCTGCGTTGCTGCGTTTGGCTGCCTCGGTTGAGAAGGGCAGTGAGCATCCGTTGGGTGAGGCCCTGGTGGCAGCTGCGAATGAGCGCGAACTGACGCTGAGCGACCCGCAAGCGTTTCGGGCGCAGGTCGGCGGGGGGGTGATGGCGGTCGTCGAAGGTCAACAGGTGCGGGTGGGCAGCCCGCGTTGGTTGCAAAGCGAAGGCGTGGATTTGCAACCCGCACAACGCGTGCTGGAGCAATTGGAAGCACAAGCGCGCACGGTCTTGCTGATGGCAGTAGAAGGCAGCCTGAAGGGAGTTTTTGGGGTTGCAGATACGTTGAAAGAGGGTGCGGCAGAGGCCGTTGAAGCGCTGAAGGCGCTTGGTTTGCGTGTGGTGATGATGACGGGTGACCGATTGCGCACGGCTCAGGCAATTGCACAACAGGTCGGCGGGATCGAGGTGTTGGCTGAGGTCTTGCCGGGCGATAAGGCGGCACAGGTGAAAGCGCTGCAAGCGCAAGGGGCGGTGACGGCTATGGTTGGCGATGGCATTAACGATGCTCCGGCATTGGCACAGGCCGATGTGGGCATTGCCATTGGCACCGGCACGGATGTGGCGATGGCTTCAGCGCCGTTGGTGCTGATCAGTAGCGATTTGCGTGGCGTGGCGCGAGCGATTCGGCTGTCGCGGCGCACACTGCGCACCATTCGCCAAAACCTATTTTGGGCTTTTTTCTACAATGTGCTCCTGATTCCAGCGGCGGCAGCTGGTTTGATGCACCCCATGTTGGCAGCTGCGGCAATGGCCATGAGCAGTGTTTTTGTGGTTTCGAATAGTTTGCGTTTGAAAAAGGTGAAAATTTGATTGGCGAAGTGTGAAGTTTGACACTTTGATGATGGTCTGTGCTGAGGGATGATAGAGGTATGGCATATGCAGATTTGCACATCCATTCAATATATAGTTGGGATGGGGTGGCAACTGTGCCCGAAATTTTGTCCCGCGCCAGGGCAAGGCAGTTAGACTGGATTGCCATCAGCGATCATGATACCTTGAACGGCAGTCTGGAGGCGCAGCAGCGGGCGGAAGAGTTTGGCGTTGGTGTCATTCCATCTTGTGAGGTTTCGACCCGCGAGGGCCATTTGTTGACCCTGTTCATACAAGAGGCGATTCCGGCGGGGTTGTCCCTGGTTGAGACGGTGCGGCGGGTTGCCGAACAGGGCGGGGTGTGTGTGGCGGCTCATGCATTTGCTGCGGATGCGAATAGTATCAGCCTGCGCGAGTTGCAAGAGGCGCTCTCGCACGACGGCGTGGCGGATGCCCTGGTTGGGGTGGAGGTATATAACGGTGGGCTGGCACATTTTCGCGATGAGGCCAAAGTGGCGCACCTTACGCACACTTTGGGGTTGGCTGAGCTTGGCAACAGCGATGCACATGTGTTGGCGGCGATTGGCTGCGGTGTAACGGTCTTTCCGGGCAGCAGCGCGGCGGATTTGCGTGCTGCTTTGTTGGCGCGGCAGACGAGTGCACGGGAAGTGTATACGGCTAGTTTGTGGAACCTTGGGATGGGGTGGCTGGTCAATTACGTGCTGCGCAAGCTCCGTCGTCGCTCTTTGCAAAAATTTGGGGTATAATCGCCCCTATGGACGAGAAAAAAGCACGCTTTTTACCTTTTCATGCAATCAATGAATTTATGTTGGATGAGTACCGCAATCAGGTGTTGCAGATTGCCTTGTCGGGGCAGCCGCGACCCGCGTTGACGGCACTGATCAAACGGTTCGTACAGGTGCCGGGCTTTCGCAATAGCACGCAGGCACCGTTGGCTTTGAAGGTGCGCGGTCTGGTGAAGCCTTTTCAGACCAATGCCGAAGTGACGGCGCAGGTCTTGCTTGCCTGGGCCGATGCGCATGGTGAATTATGCGATCAGGTGGCGGATTTGTTGCGCGAACGTGGTTGGGAATTTTTGCCACCCGAAGCGGACCGCACCAAATTGCCCGGTTTTTTGACGGTTTGGCCGAAGGATGAAACGTTTGAGACGCTGATTGCTGCCTATCGGCAGAAGTATCCTGATTCAGCGGCCCATGATTATGATATTAGTCTGATGGCGGTGTGGTTGGCCGGGCGGTTGCCGGTGGATGTGGAAGGTGAACAAACGCAAGAAGCAGCGTAGCTTTATTCATCGAACTCGATTACCAGGCTATCCTGCTGTTCGTTCCATTCCCCTTCAGTTTCAATCTCAATATCGCTAAACAAGCCGGATTGTTGAGCAATCACAATCCGGCGTTTGATTAATTCCAACATTGCCAAGAAGGTGACGACAATTTCAACACGTTGGGCCTGGTCTGAAAGCAGGGTGCGGAAGGTCAGGCGTGGTGTGTGGCGCAGTTTTTCTAGCAGGGTGCGGATTTTGTCGCGGATGGTGATGCGCGGCATGTTGACGACTTGATTGAGGGTTGGCAGGGAGGGTTTGCTGGAGAAAATGTCTTTGGCCGCTTGCACAAGCTCGCTGAGGCTGAGCGAATTGAGGTCGAGGGCGAGCGGCAGGGCGCGCTGACTGGGGGCGGCAACGCGCAAATAGGTGCGCAGGCCGGCAGTTTGGCGCTCATCCAGGCCGGCAGCCAGTTCCTTGAAGCGTTTGTAGAGGATCAGTTGTTGTGCCAGGGCTTCGCCGGGGTCTTCTTCGACTGGCAAATTGGTTTCAACGGTGGGACGGGGCAGCAGAGCGGCGGATTTGATTTGCACAAGCCGGGCCGCAATGACCAGAAAGGCCGAAACTTCGGCGGCGCTGCGGTCTTGTAGTGTGTTGAGGTAGGCCAGATATTGATCGGTCACCTGCGCAAGCGCCAGGCGGGTAATATCAAGCTCGGCGCGCTGGATCAGCTCCAACAGCAGATCGAGTGGGCCTTCATAAACAGGTGTGGAAACGAGGTAGCCCTCGGTTTGATGTCCGGCAACTTGAAAATTCACGCCGCTGATTATAGCATTGGACGCTGGTTTTGGGGACTTGCTTTTCGGCTGTTCCCCCATTCTGGGACAGTCACGGTATAATTGAGGGCATGAATGAAACACTGACCCATCTTGATGAAGAAGGCCGCGCCCATATGGTGGATGTGGGGGAGAAGGCCGATACGACGCGCTGGGCCGTTGCTGAGGGCGAAGTGCGTTTGCAAATGCACACGCTGGAATTGATTCGCGATGGCCTGATGAAAAAGGGCGATGTGCTCACTGTTGCGCAGATTGCGGGCATTCAGGCTGCCAAGCGCACAGCAGAGCTGATTCCGCTTTGTCATCCGTTGCCCATCCATCAGGTGCGGGTTGAGCTCAGCCTGGATGAGACGTTGCCCGGGGTGCGCATTGTGGCGGAGGTGCGCACATTTGGCAAGACCGGGGTGGAAATGGAAGCGTTGACGGCGGTGAGTGTGGCTGCCCTGACGGTGTATGACATGGTCAAAGCGGTTGAGAAGACCGGGCAGATTCAAAATATTCGTCTGGTTGAAAAGCACGGCGGACGCAGTGGTGATGTCGTTTTGAATTGGAGCAGGCATGATTAAAGTGCTATTCTTTGCTTCGTTGAAAGATTTGGCGGGGGTTGCTCAGGTGGAATTGCCGTTTGTGGATGGCGGACGCGTGGCCGCGTTGAAACAGGCGTTGTTGCAGGCTTACCCAGGGTTAGCGGCGGCTTTGCCAACGGCGATTGTTTCGGTCAACCGGCAGTTTTCTTTCGACGATGATGTGGTGCCCGACGGTGCGGAGGTGGCGATTTTCCCGCCGGTTAGCGGGGGCAGCGGCTGGCCGACCCTTTGTCAGATTGTCCATCAGGCAGTGGATATGGATGCGGTGGTGGCGCAGATTACACAGCCAACGACCGGTGCGGTGTGTTTATTCACGGGCATTGTGCGCGGCAAAACGACGCGAGGGGTCGCGCATGAGACGCAAGCGCTGGAATATGAGGCCTATGTTCCGATGGCTGAGGAGAAAATGCGTCAGGTAGCGGATGAGATTCGGCAGCGCTGGCCGGATGTGCAGGGGATTGCGATTGTGCAGCGGATTGGCCGGCTTGAAGCAGGGACGCCGACGGTGTGGATTGCCTGCGCAGCTGCGCACCGTGATACGGGTGTGTTTGAAGCGGCACGGTATGGCATTGACCGATTGAAGGAAATTGTGCCGATTTGGAAGAAAGAAGAAAGTGGTTGGGTGGAGGGTGAGTATCATCCTCAGGAGGGCGACTGATGCCGTTTGCTTGTGAGCGTTGTGGTGCGTTGTACCCGACGCACGGCACGCCGTTTCGTTGTCCGGCGTGCGGTGGCTTGTATGATCAGATTGCTGCGCCATCCTTTGACCTGCATCAGGTGGAGGTCCGTCAGCCGGGGCTGTGGCGCTATCGTGCGGCGCTGGATTTGCCGGATGGGGCGCCGCGGGTATGGCTTGGCGAGGGTCAAACGCCGCTTGTTTGGCTGAATGAGGATGGACTTGAGGTGGGGTTGAAATTGGAAAATTTGAACCCGACCGGTTCGTATAAAGATCGGGGAAGCGCAGTGCTGCTCAGTCAATTGTTGGGACGGGGTGTGCGCGAGGCGGTGGAAGATTCTTCGGGCAATGCCGGTGCGTCGTTTGCGGCCTATGCGGCCTGTGCCGGGGTGAAGGCTCGCGTGTATGTTCCGGCGAGCGCATCGGGCCCCAAGCTGCGACAGATTCAGGCATATGGTGCCGAGGTGCGCGCCATTGCCGGGCCGCGCTCAGCGGCTGCTGCGGCGGTGTTGCAAGAGGCTGAAGCGGGGGTGCCATATGCGAGCCATGCCTATTTGCCGTTTGGGCTTGCTGGCATTGCAACGATTGCCTATGAGTTGTGGGAGGCAGGTTTTCGCTCTGGTAGCATTGTCGCTCCGGTTGGTCATGGCGGCTTGCTGTTGGGGGTGCTGCGCGGCTTTGTGGCGTTGCAACAGGCAGGTCTGGTGCAACAGCTTCCGCATTTTGTGGCGGTGCAGGCAGCGGCTTGTGCACCATTGGTGAAGGCTGCCCAAACAGGGGCGCCCATCGTTGAGTCGGCTGAGGGGCAAACGGTGGCAGAGGGGGTGCGGGTGCGGTCGCCGATGCGCGGGGCGGCTATTTTGCGTCAGGCACCTGCCGGGCAACATGATTATCTGGCCGTGGCGGAGGAAGATATTTTGCCGGCCTGTCAGGCTTTGGCGAGGCGTGGTTTCTATGTTGAGCCAACTTCGGCCCTGGTTTGGGCTGCGTTGGAACAATTACGTGGTAAAATTCCATTACCTGTCGTGCTGATTTTGACTGGCTCTGGGTTAAAATACGCCGGCTAAATTTTGAGAAGATGAAAACGTTGTGAGCGTCAGCTACTTGAACGAACGTTGAGGTGGCTAACGCACCTGACGTTTGGGAGGCAAAACAATGGCAAAAGAATATGCAACGGGCAATGGGGCTGCAAATGCGGCTGCGTTGGAACCGGTTGAAGCGTTGGCACAGCGCTTGGGATTGCATTTTTCAGACTGGCTCTTGTTGAGCCGGGCGTTGACGCACCGTTCTTACTTGAATGAGCACCCTGAGGCGTTGGAAGATAATGAGCGCCTGGAATTTTTGGGAGATGCGGTGTTGGATTTTGTGGTCGGTGCCTGGTTGTATAACCGCTATCCCGAAATGCCCGAAGGAGATTTGACGCGCATGCGCTCTGCGCTGGTGCACACCGAACAATTGGCCGAGTTTGCTGCACAACTGAACATTGGCCCGGCTTTGCGCTTGGGGCATGGCGAGGTGCAGGCGGGCGGGCGAGAACGGCCTGCTTTGTTGTGCGACGCTTTTGAGGCGTTGATTGGGGCGCTCTATCTCGATGGTGGCATTCCGGCAGTGGATCGCTTCATTGGCCCCATTTTGGAGCGCACGGCGGATGATTTGCTGATTAACCGCGGCATTGAAGACCCGAAAAGCATGTTGCAGGAATGGTCACAGGCACAGGGGTGGGGTGCGCCGCAATATGTCACCAATAGTGCCAGTGGACCGGATCATTTGAAGACTTTTGAAGTGAGTGTCTATATCCGCGGGGAGTTGAAGGGCTCGGGCAGTGGCCCAAGCAAACAGGCCGCGGCCAAAGCTGCGGCACGGGCGGCATTACAAGCCCTGGGGATTCGTGCTTGATGGCGCCGCGGCTTAAATCGCTGGAATTGCATGGGTATAAGACCTTTGCAAGCCGGGTGGTGTTTGAATTCCCCGGCAATATTACGGCTATTGTGGGGCCCAATGGGTCGGGCAAATCGAACGTGGCTGATTCGTTGCGGTGGGTGTTGGGCGAACAGTCTTACAGTTTGCTGCGCGGGCGCAAGACAGAGGACATGATCTTTTCTGGCTCGGAGCAACGTCCCCGCGCCGGCATGGCTTTGGCTTCGATTACTTTCAATAATGAAGATGGTTGGTTGCCGATTGACTTTTCCGAGGTTGCGGTCGCGCGACGGGCCTATCGGGATGGGGATAATGAATACTGGCTGAATGGGCAGCGGGTGCGTCTGAAAGAAATCTCAGAGCTGTTGGCGCAATCGGGGTTGGCCGAGCGCACTTATACCATCATCGGTCAGGGTTTGGTGGATTCGGCCCTCTCGTTGAAACCTGAGGAACGGCGACGTTTCTTCGAAGAGGCTGCGGGAATTGGTTTGTACCGCTCCCGGCGGGAAGAGGCCCTCAATCGTCTGGATGTAACCCGTCGTAACCTGGAGCGGGTGGTGGATATCCTCAGCGAATTGGAGCCGCGCCTGAAGAGCCTGGAGCGTCAGGCGCAGCGGGCGATTGAATATGAGCGCGTTAAGGCGGATTTGCGCTTGTTGTTGCGCGATTGGTATGGCTATCACTGGCATCATTTGCAGCGTGAGCTGAAACAAACTCGAGATGTTGTTCAGGTGCAAGAATTGCGCCTGGAACAGGCGCGAGCGCGCCTGGAGACGGTGGAAGCGGAGCTGACGCAGCAACGTCAACGGCTTCAGGCTGTGCGCAATCAACTGAATGATTGGCATACGCAGCTTTCTGGCTTGCACAGTGATTGGGAGAAGGTCAGCCGCACACTGGCTATTTACGAAGAACGACAGCGTGCCTTGCAAGAGCAGGAGCAGGCAGCACAGCGCGAACGGACGCGCCTGGAAGATGAATATAAGGCGCAGCAGGCGCGCATGGCAGCGATTGAGGAAGAACAGGCGCGCCTGGAAGATGAATTGCAGGATGGACGGGAGCAGGCCGCGGCAGCACAGCGGGCATTGGAAGGGCGGCAGCGGCAGCGTGCCCAAGTGGAACAGGAATTGCGTGATACCCGTCGGCAAATGACGACTGCTGAGACGCAGCAGGTGCAGCGCAAGGCGCACCAAAATGAGCTGAACGAGCGCATTGAGGCATTGACGCGCTCACAGCAGGGCATATCCCAAGAGGCGCAGGCGGCCCAAAAAGCACTTGAAGAAGCGCAGCAGAAGGCGGCACAAGTGCAAGCGGAACGGCAGACGTTGGAGACGGCAAAAGCCGAACTAGACTCTGCTTTGCAGGCGGCGCAAAAGCAAGCGCAGGCGTTGGAAGAGCAGCGCAAACGCTTGCTGGAAGAACGCGGACAGGTCGAAGCAGCACGTTCACGCATCCAAGCACAATTGGATGTGCTGGAGCAGGCTGAGCGTTCGATGAGTGGTTTGAATCAGGGGGCGCGCACGGTTTTGCAAGCGGCGCGCGCCGGTAAATTGCCAGGGGGCTATCAGCCATTGAGCAGCCTGTTGGAAGCCCCGGCGGGCTATGAGACGGCGTTGGCAGCAGCCTTGGGCGAAAACCTGGATGCGGTGTTGCTCTCGCCGCAAACAGACCCTGAGCCAACGTTGGTGCTGTTGGAAAGCTCTGGCGGCGGACGGGTTGTGCTATATCCATTGGATTGGCTGACGACGGTTGCACAGACCCCGGCTTCTTTTGCAGCGCAGGGCGCGCAACGCGCCGCTGAATTGGTGCGGGTTGCGCCAGAAATGGTGCGGGTGGTAGAGGCGCTGCTTGGGCAGGTGTGGATTGTGCAAGACCGGGCAACGGCGCGCCGTTTGTGGGCCGATTTGCCGCAGGGCGGGCGCCTGGTGACGTTGCGCGGCGAGGTGTTTCATCGTAGCGGGGCGGTCATTGCCGGGCAGGAGGGGCGTGGCAGTTTGGTTGGGCGACCGCGACAGAAGCGCGAGTTAAGTGATGCTTTGCAGGCGCAGCAGGAACAATTAGAGCAGATACAGGTGCGCTTACGCGACCAGGAAGAAGCTCTTGTTGCTCAACGAGGGCTGGTAGCTGAGGCGCAGAAAGCGGCGCAACAGGCTCAGCAGCAGGTGCAGGCTGCGGAGCGTGCTCAACAACAGGCTTTGCTGGCGGTTGAACAGGCGCGTCAGCGTCAGGAGTGGCAGCGTAAGCAGGTGGCTGGCATTGAGGAACAATTGCTGCGCGCCCGTCAGGAGGCCGAACGCGATGCGCAGGCGCTGGAAAAGGGAGCCGCAACTGTGCAGGCTTTGAGCGGGCAGGTGCGTGCCTGTCAACATAAGCTGGATGGCTTGCCGCTTGACGAGTTGCAGGGGCAGGTGGTGCATTGGAATACGGCTGTGGCTGTGGCAGAGCGCGCTGTGCGCGAGATCCGCCGTCGGCAGCAGGAACATGCACAGGTATTGGCAGCCACATTGCAACAGCAAACAGCAGCAGAACAACGTCGGTTGGCTTTACAGCAAACTTTGCAGTCTTTGGAGGCGGAGCAGGTTGTTCAGCGTCAGCGCGAGGAAAGTCTGCATGCTGCGATTGCTGAATTGCAGGCAAAGATTGATCCGGCGGAAGTGCAGTTGCAGGCCCTGGAACAGAGCTTTGGCGAAGTGCAGGAGCGGCAAGTTGTGGCGCAACAGGCGGTGACGGTGGCGGATCGCCATGCTGCTCAGGCGCAGTTGGAGCTTGGCCGACAGCGTGAGGCTTTGGATGCCTTGCGCCGTCGCATTGAGGAGGATTTTGGCCTGGTGGCGCTGGAATATGCCGGTGTGGCTGGGCCAACCCCTTTGCCGTTGGACGGCATGGTGGAAGCGCTGCCAAGTTTGACGGAACTGCCGGCTGGTCTGGAGGACACGATTCAGCGTCAGCGAGCACAGCTGCGGCGTATGGGGGCCGTTAACCCCGATGCGCAAGCAGAATATCAATCGGTCAAAGAGCGACACGAGTTTCTCACCGCACAGGTGGCGGACTTGAAGCGCGCCGATGCAGATTTGCGTCAGGTGATTGCGGAATTGGATGCGTTGATGAAGAAAGAGTTCAAGCGCACCTTTGATGCGGTTGCGGCGGAGTTTCGGCAAATGTTCACGCGCATGTTTGGTGGCGGTTCGGCGCGATTGGTGCTGACCGATGAGGATAACCCCACCGAGACGGGCATTGATATTGAGGCGCGTTTGCCAGGGCGGCGTGAGCAGGGCCTTTCTCTGCTTTCGGGTGGAGAGCGCAGCCTGACGGCGGTTGCCCTGGTCTTTTCGCTGCTGAAGGTGGCGCCAACGCCGTTTTGCGTGCTGGACGAAGTGGATGCAATGTTGGACGAGGCGAATGTTGGCCGTTTTTGTGAGCTGCTGCGTGAATTGAGCCAGAACACGCAGTTTGTTGTCATTACACACAATCGCAATACGGTGCAAGTGGCCGATGTGATTTATGGGGTGACGATGGGGCGCGACTCGGCCAGTCAGGTGATTAGTTTGCGTTTGGATCAGGTAAGTGAAGAGATGGTGCGTTGACCATCTTGTGCTTGAGACAAAATAAAACAGCGCAACCACGAATGGTTGCGCTGTTTGTTCTTGTGAAGGGAAATTACTTACTGTGCCTCTGGCACGTATGGCGTTGGTACAACAGCTTGCCAGACGCTGTCGTATTTCTCGATTGTAATTTCGGTTTTCTTTTGCTCCAACCAGGTGTTGAAGGCTTTCTGACGTGCCTGTTCAAATGCATACGGGTCTAGCGGGCGGACTTCGTGGCCGAGAACCTGGATGATGTGCCAGCCAAATTGTGATTGCACCGGCTGACTGATCTCCCCGATTCCCAGTTTGAAGGCCGCTTCTTCAAAAGCCGGGTCCATCTGACCGCGTCCGAACCAGGACAGGTCGCCACCGCGGTCTTTGTTCGAGCTATCCAGCGAAAGCTCGGCGGCCAGGATGTACCAGTCTTCACCCTTATTCAGGCGGTCAAGCACTGCTTTGGCTTCTTCCTCGCTGCCAACCAGGATGTGACGTGCCCAAACCTGCTCTTCTTCGGGTTTGAGGTCGGCGGTGACCGCTTCGTAGACCTTTTGCTGTAGCAAGAAGGAGCGCATCAGATTGCGAATTTCGCTTTCTGGCAGGCTGTTGTTGGTGTTGGTTTTGACACTGTCAATATATTGCTTGTAGCCCTGCTGATAGCTTTCCAATGTGATGGGGGTGGCAGTGGGCATGGGCGTGACAGTGGCCGTGGCAGTGGGTGCCTCGCCGGGGGTGGCCGTTGCCGTCGGTGGCAGGGGGGTGAAGGTCGGCGTGGGTTGAAGCGTTGCGGTTGCGGTTGGCGTGGGCCCTGTGGTGGGGCGAGTCAACCATTCTTGCGTGGGCGAAAGGGTGGAAGTTGCAACCGGCACCCAGGTGACGGTTGGGGTGGGCGTGCCGTTGGCATAGTAGCCAAAGTTTTCGCGGAAGGCGGTTTCAACTTCTTCATCGCTGACACTGATGCCCAGTTTCTTGGCTTCTTGTTGGACGATGGCTTCGTTGATTAATTGATCCAACACCTCAGCGCCGAGCTGATTGGGGTTGGTGAGCTTATTCTCAATTTGAGCAATCAGGCTATCAAAGTAATCACTGGTGCTTTGATCGGTTGCATACAGGCTCTTGAAGCTTTGGTATTGGCTTCTTTGCTGCAGGAGCTGAAGTTGCGAATAGCGAACCCGGTTTTGGAATTGGGTCACAGTGATTTTTTGATCGCCGACTTTGGCAACGGCTTGAAGGGGCTTGAGCCAGTATTCATTGACCAGAGCGGCAATGATGAGGCCGATGACGGTGATCGCGACGATTGCGGCCACAATGGTGATGATGCGATTCTGACGGCGCTCGCGAGCGGCGCGCGCTTCATGTTTTTGATTGACAATTTTTGCAACGGGTTTATTTGCCACAACAACCTCTTTTCACAAAAAGAGGGCCACTGAGGTGGCCCTAAGATTCTTTTGGGGTGGGTCGCTTAGCGTTCGGAGAATTTTTCACCGACAAAAGGCAGCAAAGCGATGTGGCGAGCGCGTTTGATGGCGGCAGCCAGTTCGCGCTGATGCCGGGCACAGGTACCCGTCTGACGCCGCGGACGAATTTTGCCCTCTTCGGTGACGAAGCGGCGCAGCATGTCTACAGCTTTGTAGTCAATTTTGATATTTTTATCGGCACAGAACTGACAAATTTTGGGGCGGGCCATGTAACGCCGACCACCCGACATTTGTTCGCTCTCAGCGATCATTTCTTCAGTCATGGGACTTGCTCCTAAAATGGATATTCATCTTCCGCCTCTTCGCTTTCGATGGCTTCAGAGGGCGGGTTTGCAGTTTCGCGGCGTTCGCCGAGCATCATCATTTCACTGGCAACAATTTCAACGCCAGAATGTTTCACACCTTCGGAATCTTCCCAACGGCGGGTTTGCAAGCGACCTTCAATGTAAACTTGTTGGCCTTTGGTCAGGTATTGTTTGCAGATTTCGGCCAGGTTGCCCCAAGCAACGATGTTGAACCATTCGGTTTCTGTATGGCGTTCGCCGTCAGCGCTATTCCAGCTGCGGCTTGTGGCAACCGTGAACGTTGTCACAGAGCGGCCCGAAGGGGTGTAGCGCATTTCGGGGTCACGCCCAACATTGCCAATGATCATGACTTTATTCAATCCTCGGCTCATGATTGTTTTCCTTGCCTGCGAAGCAGATACACGGTTAAGCAAAACATTATGCTGCGCTGGTGATCATGAACCGAATCACAGGTTCATGGTAGCGCAGGTTGCGGTCAAGTTCAGCGGTGAATGCGGGTGCAAATTGCGCTTCAATCAAAACATAATGACCTTCGCGTTGTTTGCGGATCATGTATGCCAAATGGCGCTTGCCCCAATTTTCGACTTTGGTGATGGTGCCACCAGCGTCGGTAATCCAGGTCTTGGTCTTCTCAACGGCAGCGGTCAATGACTGCTCGTCAAGATCAGCCTGAAGGATCAAAACCACCTCATATGTGCGCATGTGTAGGAAACCTCCTTTCCTTGGGATTGCTCCCGGTGGGCAGCGTGGCTGTTGCGGGGGCGGAAAGGCAGCAGATCGGAATGAACTGCCGACTTATCTGGGCGCTATTGTAGCACGGAAATGGGATTTTGATAAGGGCAAATGTTGACGGACAGCATGGCTGTGGGGTATGATACGATTGTTTGTTGTTTGTATCTGATGTTCGATTCAACAGGAGGTTCTTGATGAAGATCGAAGTGTTGTACCGTCCATCCTATTCGCTGGCGAAGATCGTCCTTTCCGGGAATGAGGGCGTGCAGGCAGAAACGGGGGCAATGGTGGGCATGTCGGCTGGGGTGCAGATTGAGACCAAAATGCGCGGCGGCTTGCTTAAGTCGCTCGCCCGTTCGATGCTGGGGGGCGAGTCGTTTTTCATCAATGTGTTTCGCGCTCCGGGGAGCGGCGGTGAGCTGTTGCTGGCACCGACCATGCCTGGCGATGTGTTTGCGATGACGCTTTCTGGCGGTCAGGAATATTTGGTGCAGTCAGGGTCGTTTTTGGCGGCAAGCGAGGGGATTGAGACTGATACCAAATGGACGGGGGCCAAGACCTTCTTCGCGGGCGAGGGGTTGATCATGCTGCGCTGTGTTGGGGCTGGCGATCTTGTTTTGTCAAGCTATGGGGCTATTCATGAGATTGACCTTGCCCCCGGGCAGACCTTTACCGTAGATACAACGCACCTGGTTGCTTTTCCAAGCAGTGTTGGTTTTCGGGTGCGCATGATCGGTGGCATGAAATCTACTTTGCTGGGAGGTGAAGGAATTGTGGTGGATTTGACCGGCCCGGGCAAAATTTTGTTGCAAACGCGCAGCCTTGGCGCCTTTTTGGCGTGGCTAATTCCGCAGTTGCCCAAACAGAGCAATGGGAGTTAGTCGCGCGCGCTTTCGATGAGCAGTTGGGCGTCTGTTCGTCGGTAATAGGCCCGAAAAGCTGCTGTTTCAGTCAATAAGGCTTTCAGGTCTGCTTGCAGCTCTGGCAGAGGACGGTTTTTGGTTGGCGCGCCTTTGCTCAGTTCAATGATGCCGGCCTGTTCTGTAAAAACGATTTGGGCGTTGGCGGCCAACCATTCTAGCCCTACGCGCACGGTCCATTCGCATTGAGCAGCAGCGCTTGACAGCTCTTGCAGGGCAATGCGTCCAGCGCGCTTGTTCAGCACGTGTTGTATCAGGCCACTCAGGCGTTGCAGAAAGGCGGGAAGGCTATCTTCAACGGGCTGAACAGCAAACAGGATGACGGTTTCGGGCTGTACGATGTTCAATGCAGCTTGAAGCTCTTTGAGGCCGGGCGGCGTGGTGTAGATGACCAGGGTTTTTGCTGCGCGCAACTCTGCTCGGCCAACGCCAGCAATGCTGGTCGCGGCATCGCCTTCGCGCCAGATGAGCGTTTCTGGTTGTGTTTGGTATTCTTGTAATTGTGTCAGGGGATCGTCACAGAAGCGCTGATCGAGCACCATGAGCGGGGGGCGTTGTGGCAGGGAAATGGTTGGGCGTTCGAGGGGGCGGGCGTGAACCCATTCCATTTGCAAAGATAGCTGACCGCGGAAATTGCTGGCCCGGGCTGTGTAGGCCAGGTCGAATGGGCCTTCGGGGAGAGGAGAGTCCGCGCCTTGCCACCAGAGCACTTTGCGGGTTTCGCCGTCCGGGTCACGGACGAGGAGCTGCAAGTGTTCTTTGGTTTTGCCAATGGGCGTGACCGACTCAAGCGTTAGTTGTCGAGAGGCAAACAGCGGGGGCGGGTTGCCAGGGCCAAATGGTGCCATGCGCTCCAGGGTTTCAATTAATTCAAGCGTCAATTCAGAGAAGGTCAGATAGGCGTCTATTTGCAATTCGGGTTGAGGCTTGCTCGTCTCTGTGGCCTGGATGGTGCGAGCCAAACGGCGGCGGAATTCGGGGATGCGTTCGGCAGGTAGCGAGAGCCCGGCTGCCATTGGGTGACCGCCAAAGCCGTTCAGCAAATCGGCTTGGGCTGCAATGGCCGCGGTGATGTTGATGCCTTCCACTGAACGTGCTGAGCCGTGCGCGGCCTGGCCGGGTGGGGTGACCAACAAAATCGTTGGGCGCTGATAAAGTTCTACCAGACGGCTGGCAACAATGCCAACAACCCCGGCCGGCCAGTGTTCATGGCTCAGGATGAGGACGGGTTCATCCAGCAGGCGCGGGTTTTGGCGTAATTGTGCCTGGGCGCCTTGAAACACCTGATCGCAAAGCAGTTTGCGCTGGGCGTTGAGGGCCTCAAGGCGCGTTGCGGTGACGGTTGCAAGCGTTGGGTCAGCAGTGGTGAGGAATGGCACAATCGGGTTGGCATCATCGAGCCGCCCCAGGGCGTTGAGGCGCGGCCCAATGATGAAGCCAATATGCGTTTCGTTGAGTTGCGCCGGGGTGACTTCTGCCAGCTGCAGCAAGGCGCGTAGCCCTGGGCGTTGTGCTTCGCGCAATACGTCTAGGCCGCGCTGTACCAGGTAGCGCGCATCGCCGCTTAGGATGGCAAGGTCGGCAACAATGCCAAGTGCTACCAGATCCAGATCCGCCTGCAAATCGTCCAGCCGCCCTGCCCGGCGGTGGAGCTCTTCGGCCAGTTTGTAGGCGACGCCAACGCCAGGCAGGCTGCGCAGTGGGTGATTGGCCGGGCAGCGCTGTGGGTTGACGACGGCTAGAGCAGGTGGCAGTTCTGGCGGCAGGGTGTGATGATCGGTGATGAGAAAATCGAGCCCGTTTTGTTGAGCAAAATGGACTGCATCCTGTGCGGTAATGCCAGTATCGCAGGTGAGGAAAAGTCGCACGCCTTGTTCTATAAAGCGTTGTAAACCTGGAATGTTGACGCCATGGGTTTCGTATTTGCGGACGGGGATATGGTAGACGACATCGGCGCCCAGGCGTTGCAGGGCGGCGTAGAGCAAGGTTGTGGATGTTTGGCCGTCTACATCAAAATCTCCCCAGATGCCGATGCGTTCTCGCTTGCGGATGGCACGTTCGATGCGGTCAGCAGCTAGCCCCAGATCATCTAATTCAGTGGGTGGGGTGGGGGTGTAGTGGCGCGGGTCGAGGAAGGCGAGTGCCTGTGTGCGAGTCTGAATGCCGCGTCGGCTGAGCAGGCTGGCCAAAAGCGGGTAGGGCCCGGCCAAATCGAGCAGTTCGCTCGATGGCTGAGCGATGGGCGGGTCAATCCAGGTGAGCGTGGCGCTCAAAAGGCAATTTCTCCAATCTGTTCCAGATCAATCTGCAAGGGTGTTTCAGCTTCAGGCTCGTCTTCCATGTCTTGCCAGTTGCCGGCCTGAATGCCGCGTCCGCACAGGGAGCGATAGGTGCAGAAAGCACAATGCTTTTCATGGGTTGTCAATGGAAAAGGCTGACCGGAATCGCTGAGGGATTGAATTTCTTGGATGAGTTGATGTAGTTCGGCGTTGATTTGCTTATGCTCGGCCTCGTTGTAGGAGAAGATCTCTGGTGCGGTTGGATCGTTGGCAAACCAGTAGATCATTTGCACCTGCTCGGGGTGAATCGGCATGTTTTGATTGAGCGACGCGCCAGCTTCGACGAGTAAGAAGCGGTAAAGGCGGGTTTGCATCCGGCGTGCCAGGGTGGAACGCGCTGGACGATGTGGAGCGGTTTTCCAATCAACGATGACAGCGCGCCGACCTGGTTCGATGGCAATCAGATCGAATTTGGCAATCAGGCGAAAGCCAGCAAATGGAGCGTGGAGGGTGAATTCGGGATGGCGCTGTTTGGGCAGATCTTGCGGGGGATGGGTCAGGTAGTTTTGCCACCAGAGCTGCAGGAATGGGTCTTCGCATTGCTCAGCAAGGTTTGTTGGCGGGATGCCAATGACGGCTTGATGCAACATGTGATGAAAGCGTGAACCGCGCTCGATGGCACGTTCTTGTTCAATTACTGGCTCGCTTTGGGCCGCTGGCCAGGCAAGCCGACGCAAGGCACGCAGTTCAAATCGTCGGGCGCAATCCAGATAGTCTTGCAGGTTGTTTTGACTGAATTGAAAGTCAACTGGCAGGGGCATGATGAGTTTCCTCCCAGAGTGAAATGAGGGCGATCAGTGGCAATGCTGCGCTGGTGGGGTTGTTGAGATTGGAGCGGCCCGTGTTCCAGGTGATGATCAGCTCTTTGCGGGCGCGGGTGATGCCAACATACAACAGGCGCAGGCGTTCGGCGCAATAGTCAAGGCGCGCCTGACGGGTGGCCAGGCCTTCTTCCATGTATAAGCCGATTGGGTCGTTGGCGGCGAGGGCTTTTAGCATCGAAAGCAGCTCGGCCTGTAGATTCAACCGTTCACGGACGTAGTAGGGTTCAGAGATGTAAGTATCATAGGGTTGGTTGGAAGGGAAGTCGTAGTTGTTGACGGAGACAAGATAGACGCGATCCCACTCCAGCCCTTTGGCCTTATGCATGGTGGCAACAAGCACTTTGCCTTTGTGTTGCTCCGGGTCGAAGGCAAGGTCTTCATCGCTAAAGCCAGAGAGTTTGCGTTCATTGCGGGCAATGGTGGAAAGTTCATTGGCAAAATCACTCAGCCGCCAGTGTGGGTTTGCCTGTGCGCTGTTTTCTAGCACGAGGGCCAATTTGTGTGCCAGGGCCAGGTCAGCTGGGCTGCTGAATAGGTCTTGGGCAATGGTGAGCAGCAGCTGATCAATTGGCAGCAGGGTGGCAGATTGCCAACGGCGCATCAGGTCGCGAAAGGCTTCTAGTTCGGCTAGATATTCTTCAGGTGTGTGGTTGTCTCGTTTTTCTCTCAGCCAATCGTTGCTGGGGTGTGGCCACAGGTAGGACTCCACGTATTTACATTGGTTGATCAGGCTGGCCACTGTTTTCACAAATTTATCTTGAGCGGCCTTTTGGGCGGCGGATTCGGGTTGGGGGCGTGGCAGGCTTTGATAGGCTTGTGCCAGAGGGACTGGATTTGCCGGGTCGGCCAACGATTTGATGATGGTCGAAAGTGCTTCAGCAGCTCGGCGGGTGGCGTGAGTGGTTTGCAACATTTCAATGCAGGGCAACCCTGCTTCGGTTAGTTTTGTAATCAGTTTGGCGCCGCGCGTGTTGCGGGTTACCAACACTGCGACGGTTTCGTCGGGGTGCTGTGGCAGCCATTGTTTCAGCGATTTGACGATTTTCTCCAATTCATCTTCTTCTGAAAACTTTTGTTTGGCGAGATAAATTCCATTGGGGTTATCGGGCGGGTTGGGCTGTGGGTCGTGAGCGGGGGCCGGTTCAATCAGCGGCGGGTTGAGCGCCGCGCGCAAGTTTGGGTCGGGGTGTTGGCTGCGCGTCCAGTTGATGAGGGCGTTGGCCAGTGCGATGATGGAGCGGGTGGAACGGCCTGAGTTGGGGAGGTTGAGCGAAAGCACGCCGGGTTCGTTGCGGAAGTCGAGCAGAAAACGCGGGTTGGCGGTGGTGAAGGTTTCGTAGATGGCCTGGTTGGGGTCGCCCACCCGCACCCAATTGCCGTCTTCGCCAACCAACAGACGCAAGATTTGTTCCTGCAGGCGGCTGCTGTCTTGGGCTTCATCTTCCAAGATGTAAGGCCAGCGGTAACGCAAACGGCTGAGGTAACCGGGGTCTGCCAAGAGGGCCTGTAAGGCAAGGCGAATGAGGTCGTCAAAATCTACTGCATTGCGGTAGGCTAACGCTCGCTGATAGTCGCTATAAATATCGGCGCCAAATTGCAGCAGCGAAGATGGATGGGGGGGCATGAGGCGGCGTATCTCGTTGGGGGAGAGTTGTAAATCTTTGGATTGTCGAATGAAGGCCTGTCCGAGTTGGACGAGGGCGTCATTCCATGATTGAGCAATCTGACGATAATTGGCCGGGGAGCTGTAATTGGGGTCGAGCCATTCGGTTGAGAAGTTGGGGTTGGCACGCATCCAGGCCTGGACGACGGACTGTAAGATTTGTTGTGTGCTGCTTTCGTCTGCAATTTGAAAGCGATCTGACAGGCCAGCCAGGTCGGGGCGTTCACGGACGATGTCGTGTGCCAGGCCATGCAGGGTGCGCACCCGGTAGCCAAGGCCGGGCAGCAGGTCAAATTCGCTCAGGAACGATTCGATGCGGGTGATGAAGTTGTTGACAGCTGAGTTGGACATGGTGACGATCAGAATTTCCTGGTCGTCTTCGATGTGTTGACGGGCAATGAGGCTGGCGGCTAAGTAAGAGAGGGTGTGGGTTTTGCCACTGCCAGGGACGGCAGCAATGCCCATGCGGCCATGGGTGTATTGGAGGATTTCTTTTTGGGCGGGACGAGGAATGAAGGGCATGGTTTAGCTCCGTGTTGCGTTCAAAACACCGCGCCGGATGGTTTGCAGGGCAAGTAACAAGGCGCCGCGCTCCTCGTTGCCGCTTTCATCCAGGCCGGTTGCGCAGAGGTAGACGTGATCACGGCAGCGGCGTAACAGGCCGGTGAGCAAACGCGCCAGGGCGTTTTGGTTGGTGTTGAATTCGTTGGCATCGGCCCAACGGCTGCCTTGTGGCCAGTGTCGTGAGAGGACGACGGGATGGGTGAGCGGCTGATAGATGCGTTCCCACCAGCCCTGACTGCCAATGTTGAGCCAAAATTGCACGCTGACGGGGCGGTTGCTCATCAGAAAGGTGTGCGCCGGGGCGAGCAGGACGGAATCGGATGCTTCGTCTTCCCAATTGCTGAGGTATTGGGCAGCAAGAATGCCCTGTTGCACGGTTTGCAAGTAGGCTTTGCCGATGGGGGTGCCCGTAGCAGCAAGGCTTGGGCCGGCCACGCGCCGAAACTTTTGCACTGACTCGATCAACTGTGCGGTGATGGCCGCGGAATCGTAGTGGGTGTGAAAACCAAAGCCGTTTTGTGAGAGCACTTCCCCAAATAGCCGGGAGAGGAAGACATCCAATTCTTGTGGTTCGTTCTGACGATAGGCGTTCAGCCATTGGCAGAGCAGTTCGAACCGTTCGCCGATGCTGTAGGTGATGCGTTGTTGCATGGCAGGGATGATCTGAGCAAAAGAGCAAGGCTGTGCTTCTGCTTTTTGGAGGGTCGGCGCAAGCAGTTGGGCGCGGATCAGGTCAATGCCATCAATGGCTTGTAGTAAGGCTGAGCGGACATCTTCAACCGGGCAGGGCATTTGCCATTGCGGGTGGGCCAATCGGGCAAAGGTTAGCAGACAGCGGGTGGTTGGTTCTTCGCGCAAGCTGCGCGATGGACGATGAGAGCGGTTGGCAACCCCCAATTCGCTGAGGCGGTTCATCAATGAGAAGCGCAACGAATCGCTTAGGTAGGGGGAGAGGATGGCAATTTCGCTGGGCGGCAGCCCTTGCTGAAGCAATTCAACCGTCTTTTGACAGACCCATTCGATCATTTGTGGCGCAAAACGCACATGCTGTAATGTATAGGCGTTGGCAAGGTCTGGCTGAATTGGTTGACGGGTGCGCAACAAAGCAGTTTGGAAGGCTTCGCTAAGGTGTTGAATGGGCGGGGAGGAAATAAAGGATTGATCGAGTTGCACGCTTTCGTTGCATTCTTTTTCCAACGAGCGCCCCAATTCTGGGTCAGCGCCTAGAAAGGCGCGATAGCCTGCTTCGCTATCGTAAATCAGCAAGGCGGATTCAAAAGCTGGAAGCCAGGCACGTAAGATGTCGTGAACAACGGGTACGTCTTCTTCAATGTTGTCATAGATGAGATGCCGATAGGTTTGGGTCAGGTAAGAACGGCAAAGCAGGGATGGCCAAAGCGTACGGGTGAAGGTCTCTAACTGTAATGAGAAGTCAAGCAAGTTGTTTTGCAGACAATAGCTGCGAAAACGATTGGCGCATTCTTGCGCCTGCTGATAGAGCGTTTCTTGACCTGGCTTGCCGGACCAGGCTTCTGTGAGCCGGGTGGCGATGCTTTCCATGGCAAACCCCACCCCGGCAGCTTTGTTGAGGTTATCCAAAATTTGGCTATAAAGGCGGTTGCGGTCAATTGTGAGCGATTCGAAGTAGCCTTCGTCGAGAAGGGGCTGGATCAGTTGTGCCAGATAGTATTGGGCAGTTTCGAGGGTTAAAAAGGTCGGTGGCTGATTGGGGTGGGCAAAGCCAGCTCCCGCAGCGATGGTTGGCCAGAACAGGCTGATCAGGCGTTGAGCCAGGCCGCCCAGCGTGACGATAGAAACTTCGCTGCTGGGGGGCAGGTCGGGTTGACGCAGCAGTTGACGATAGGGTAGGGCCAGGGTGCGCTGCGGGGTGAGAATGAGAATGCTTTGGGCGGGCACGCCTTGACGAAGCAGGTTATTCAGGTGTGCCAGGCCCACAGTGGTTTTGCCACAGCCAGCAGGGCCGTGTAAGAAGCGATAGGTGCCAGAGGGAAGCTGTGATAGTTCGCTTTGAAGGGGGGTAAGCGTTGGAACGTTCAAGCCACGAGTCTCCAATGCAACAAGATGCTTAATTGTAGCACAGAGATGTGCGCATTAGCTGCGTTGGCGCAGGTGGATTAGAGCGCGGCGAATGGGCGGCAGGCGCAAGGTTAGCAAAATCAACAAGATGCTGCCATAGAGCAGCGGCTGACGGATATCGCTCTTAACCGCCCAAAGGTAATGCAAGACGGCAAGAGCAGCAGCAGCATAGGACAGGCGATGCAGACGCTTCCAATGGCGCCCGAGATAGCGCATGGCAGCGCGGTTGGAGGTGAGGGCCAGGGCCAACAAGAGCAGCAAAGCCAGCAAACCAACCAGGATGAAGCGTTTTTCCAGCAGGGCTGCGCCAATGAGCGACAGATTGAGCCCGTAATCCAGCACGGCAAAGGTGAGAAAGTGCAGTGCGGCATAGAAAAAGGCATATAGCCCTAGTGGCCGGCGGGCTTGCCCAGCGAAATGCCATCCGCTGAGCCATTGCAGCGGGGAGCAGCTCAACGAGAACAGCAGCCATAGCACCGCTGCCTGACCGGTGCGTTGGGTGATGGCCTGGATGGGGTTGGCCGTCAGCCTGCCGCCTAGCCCATTGATGATTAGCAGAAGGAGGGGCAGCAACGAGAGACTATGTAGCAAAATCGTCAGCAAGCGTTTGGGCATGAAGGAAACTTAGTAATTGGCTTTCAGATCCAGGCCGCGATAGAGCTCGGCAACCTGTTCGGCGTAGCCATTGAAGAGCAGGGTGTCGCGCCGCCCTAGTTCGCCGATGCGGCGTTCACTGGCCTGAGACCAGCGCGGGTGCGGTACGTTGGGGTTGACATTGGCGTAGAAACCATATTCATTCGGCGCAGCTGCCATCCAAAAGGAAGTTGGTTGTTCGGCGACGAGGTCAATTTTGACGATGGATTTGATGCTCTTGAAGCCGTATTTCCAGGGGACGACCAGGCGGATAGGGGCGCCATTTTGCGGCAATAAGTCTTTGCCATATAAGCCGGTTGCCAGCAAGGTTAAGTCGTTGTAGGCCTCCGCCAGGGTCAGGCCTTCGACATAGGGCCAGTTGAACCACTTGTCTTTTTGGCCGGGGAATTGTTGCGGGTCGTAGAGGCTCTCAAAACGCACGTAGCGGGCATCCGCAGTTGGGCGAACCTCGTTGAGCAGGTCGCGCAGCGGAAAAGCCAGCCAGGGGATGACCATAGACCAACCTTCAACGCAGCGCAAGCGGGTGATGCGTTCCTGCCGGTCAAAACGGGCGCGCAGGTCGTCCAGGTCAAAGGTTTTTGGCGATTCGACCAACCCACCCACTTGAACTTGCCAGGGGCTGCTGATGAAGCCGCTTGACAGGCGTGCGACTGCAACCTTGTCGGTAGTGAATTCATAGAAGTTGTTGTAATTGGTCACATCTTGATAGGATGTAAGGCGATCGCCTAGTTCATCGGTGCTGCCTGTTGCCGTTGCGCCATCATCGCCAGGCGGATTGGTGGCAACGGATTGTGGGGCGCAGGCAGCCAGGGCCACTGCGCCGGTGAGCACCAGGGCTTGTTTGAGAAAGCGTCGCCGGGAGAGGTAAACCTCTTCGGGGGTAATTTCAGAGGAAGGAATTGCTTTCATGGTAAAAAATATCCTTTTGCGGTCTTTGTTATCCAAATTGTTTTGACACAAACAAGCTGCGGTTCCGCAGCGGCAGACTAATAAGGCAATCCGGCAATGCAGTGCAAAACGGCTCGTGTTAACAGGGTGTCGGCGGTGGCGCGATGGGCATTGGGGAGGGAGATATTGAAGAAGCGCCCGGCGTCTTCCAGCTTGAAGAAGCGATAGCCGCCCTTGCGGCTATCCCATTCGCTGCGATAATCGGCAAATAGCCGCAGAATATCCACGTCCTGGAAGGTTTCATTCCAGGGCAGGCGATAGCGTTCCATGGATTGCTTCATCATGCGTTTATCGAATTCGCTGTTGTAGATGCCCAGCACGCGCCCGGCGAGCAGTGGTTTGAGCTGCGGCCAGAGGATGGGCCATGGGCGGGCAGTGCGCACCATTTCATCGGTGATGCCGTGAATGCGGCTTGCTTCGGGAGGAATGGGCTGACTGGGGCGCACCAGCGATTCGAAGACGGTGTCGCCATTGTCATCAATGACGCTGATTTCAACGATTTCATCCGTCTGACTGAGGCCGGTCGTTTCCGTGTCCAGGTAAAGTGGTTTTTTGACGATCATTTGGCGGGCAATTTGCACGGCGCGTTGAGCGGCAGTGGTTAAAGCGGGGGAAGTCATGGAGCGTAATCCTCTAGGGTAATTCCCAATAGGCGATGCTATCGGCGAAGTAGGTAAAGCCGGTTGAGCCAAGACCGGCGATGAACAGGCCAAAATAGCCGGGGCCCGGAATGCTGCTGTCGCTGAATTCGCGCAGCAATTTGCCATTGGCATAGAGCTTGATGGTGTTGCCTTGTAGCCATAGGCCAATGCGGTTGGTTTGGTTCGACCCGCCCAAAATGGCCGGGTTGTTTTCCGGTGAGAACAAGGCGCGGTTGCCGCTTGCATCCCAGACGGTGAAGTTGTAGCGACCATCGCAGGTGAGCTGGAAGTAGTACCCCTGACCGGAGCTGTAATCGGGGGCACGGGCAATCAGGCCATAGGAATCGGCTCCAGAGCAAGAACCGGTGCGCAGGGTCACTTCCAGGTATGCATTGGTGATTTTGCGCCCGCCCAAGCGCCAACCGCGCCAGCCGGTAGCGGTCAGACTGGTGAGTTGCATGGCATCATTTTCAATTTTGATGTGGGTGTAATCGTCTTTGTAACCATCGCCGCTCAGGTTCCAGTTTTTGCCGCTGGCAAAGCTATCCTGCCAGGTGGGGGTACCAAGGGAGAGTGTCGGGTCTTCGGGAGAGGGGGTGGCGGTGGGCGGAGGGGGTAGGGTTGGTTGCGTCGTTGGGCTGGGTGCGGTTGTGGGTGTATCTGCGATTGTGGCAGGGCTGGTTGGGGTGGCGAGGTCGGGTGGGGGCGGCGCAGCTGTTGGGGCCTCTGTGGCGGGGCTGGTTGGCATGTTGGTGAGGGCTAATAAGACCTGCGTGGCAAGTAGATCGGGGGTGGGCGAGGCAGCAGGAACTGGCAGGTTGCATGAGGAAAGCAGGATCAGCAATGCCAGGGAAATGCAAAGGGGGCGGAATATGGTTTTCATCGGTTTGCTCCTTGAATAGCAGCTTATTCTTTATTATAGTCAACTATTGTCAAAATTCGAGGTTTTGTAGCAGACGATTCGGTTTTCCTTCTCAAAACACAGTATAATTTTGCCAGATGAAAACACATTTGGTGCAATTAGAGATCCATGATGATGGAGTGTCGGTGCGGGATAAGATGGCGTGGGCAAAGCCTGGCCGTATCTTGCTGCTTTGGCCGCGGCGTGGGCGCTGTCGTTTGCGGGTGGTGGATTGGGTATTGATTCGGCGGACTGCATCAGATTTGGGCTGTCAGGTTGGCCTGGTGACCAGGAATATCACTGCCCGGCAAGATGCGCAGCAAGCGGGAATTGCGACTTTTGAGAGTGAGAAAGAAGCCCAATCTACGGTCTGGCGGCAGGGTCGGCGTTTGCGCCGTCGGCGTTGGAAGCGTGATCCGCAGCGAGTGAAACAGTTGCAGACAGCTTGGGCGCAACATCCGCTGCCTGTCGAGGGATCAGCCTGGCTGCGTTGGGCGGTTTTTGCGTTGGGGATGTTGGCCGTGTTGGCGCTGTTTGTGTTTTTGTTGCCAAAAGCAGAGGTAACGTTGCAGCCAGCAACCCTGCAGCAAAGCCTGGAATTGGAAGTGTGGGCGGATCCGCATTTGAGTTTTGCGATGATTTCTGGTGGAATGCCAGCGCGGCGTTTGGAAGTGTTGGTTGAGGGGCGCGCCGAGATACCTGCTAGTGGCCTTGTGCAGGCGGCAAGTGCCAATGCGACGGGGTTGGTGACATTAACCAATTTGACAGAGACTGAGGTATATGTCCCGGCTGGGCTGGTGGTATTGACGCTGGATGAGGTGCCGGTGCGAATGCAGACGCTGCGCAGCGTGACGCTGCCCGCCGGAGTGGGCCAACATGTAGAGGTTGCTGTGCGGGCGTTGACGCCGGGCAGCGCCGGGAATGTGCCGGCAGGGGCGGTGCAGGCAGTGGAGGGACCGTTGGGGGCGCGCCTGTTGGTGCGCAATCAGGAGGCCATTTCGGGCGGTCGAGAAGTGCAGCGCCCGGCGCCTGACGAAGCCGATTTTGCGGCTTTGCGTCAGCAGTTGACGGAAGAATTGCGCCTGCAAGCGGTTGAGGAATTGCGGCAGGGGCTAATGCCTGGGCAACGATTGCTGGAAGGGTCTGTGACATTGCAAACGGTGGTGCGTGAAGTGGCGCAACCGGAGGTGGGCGTGCCGTCTGAGACGGCTGGGTTGACGTTGCAGGCGGTCTTTGAGGGCTGGAGTGTGGCGGAGGATGATTTGCGCATGGCAGCACGCGCAGCGTTGGATGCGAACTTGTTGCCGGGCTATGCGGCTCGAGACGAAACGCTGACTTTGATTATGTTGGCGGATGCGCAGCGTGGGGCGGATGGCATTTGGCGGTGGCCGATGCGGGCACAGCGCATGGTCAGCGGGGCGTGGTCAGCCGATGAGTTGGCGATGGCGTTGGTTGGACAGCCATTGAAAGCTGTTCCGGAGCTGTTGGCGGCGCGTGTGCCGCTATCTGAAGCACCGCAGGTCCGTGTTTGGCCTGGCTGGTGGGGGCGTATGCCGGTGTTGCCTGTGCGGATTGCTGTGCGGGCGGAGGATTGAGGATGGGGCGTGTGCTGGCGGTGGATCCGGGAGAAAAACGGTTGGGGATTGCAATTAGTGATCCAACAGGGACGATTGCGAACCCGCTGACGGTGTTGCGGCATGTGGGGCGGTTGGTAGATGCGGCGGCAATTGCAACCCTGGCGCAAGAGCACGGGGCGGAACGGATTGTGATTGGACAGGCATTGGATGCGGAAGGGCAGGTGGGGGCAGCGGCGCGCCATGCGCAGCGGCTTGCTGAGGCGTTGCGCACGCAGACGGTGTTACCTGTGGAGTTGTGGGATGAGAGCGGCAGCACGCAGGCGGCGCAAGCAGCCCGGCGGGCAATGGGGGTTGGTCGGCAGAAGCGCAGCGGTCATTTGGACGATTTGGCGGCGACGGTGATTTTGCAAAGTTATCTGGATGCGCATAGCCAAACCAGTAATACTCAAGGATGAAGCAAAATGACAGGTCAGAACAGAAGCGGTTGTGGGCGCACGTTTGTGGTAATTTTGCTGATTGGGTCGTGTTTGGGTGCTTTGGGGGCGATCTGGGCCCTGACGAGCATTCCGGCGCAGACATTGGCCTTGTTTGGGCCGCCCGCGCCGACTTTGGGCACAGTGCAGCGCCTGACCTATGGGGCACAATTGTTATTGTATCAAGATGATTTGCTAACGCCGCGACAGGCTGATGCGGGGTTGCAAACTTTTGATATTGCGCCGGGTGAGACCGTTAATCTGATTACGTTTCGACTTCAAGAGGATGGGCTCATTCGCAACGCGGACGCGCTGCGGCTGTATTTGATCTATGCCGGCTTGGACACGCGCATTCAGGCGGGACGATATCAGTTGAGCGCGGCGCAGTCAGCGTTAGAGATTGCTCAGCAGTTGCGCGAGGCCGTACCGAACGAGTTGATTTTTGGGGTTTTGGCTGGTTGGCGAGCGGAAGAAATTGCTGCTTCTTTGCCTTATTCGGGGCTGAACATCACTCCAGAGCAATTTTTGTTGGTGGTCTATCAGCCTGGTTTGAGCGGCTTGCCAGAACCCTGGCGCAGCATGGTCAGCTTGGAGGGCTTTTTGATGCCGGGGCAATATCCGGTGGAACGCTCTATATCTGCTGAAGAGCTAATTTTGCCGATGCTGATGCATTTCGATCAAGAGGTGGGCGATGATTTGCGGCAACGCTATGCTGCACAGGGCTTAGATGTGCGTGAGGCGGTGATACTTGCCTCAATCGTTGAACGCGAAGCAGTGATGCAGGATGAACAGGCGGTGATTGCTTCGGTGTTCTTGAATCGGTTGCAACAGGGCATGCGCCTGGAGAGTGATCCAACTGTGCAGTATGCGGTGGGATATGATGCCGGGCGCGGTGGCTGGTGGGTGAACCCTTTGACCGCTGCGGATTTAGCGATTGATTCGCCCTATAACACGTATCGGGTGTATGGGTTGCCGCCGGGGCCAATTGCGAACCCGGGCTTGCAAGCTTTGCAGGCGGTGGCGTATCCGGCACAGACCAATTATTTTTATTTTCGGGCACGTTGCGATGGTTCAGGGCGACATGCCTTCGCTGTGACCTATGAAGAACATCTACAAAATGGCTGTCGTTGAACGGCAGATATGCTAGAATAATGCTATCAGCATTTTAGGAGGTGTTGCAATGGCAGTTTTGGGCATTGATTTTGGCGGATCGGGGATTAAAGGCGCACTGATTGATGTTGAAAAAGGGCAGTTGTTGGGTGAACGACTGCGCCTGCCAACACCCGAAGGCGGCAAGCCGCAAGAAGTAGCCCAGGTGATGAAGCAGCTTGCTGAACATTTTCAGTGGCATGGTTTGGTGGGCTGTGGTTTTCCGGCGGTGGTGTTGCACGGGGTGGTGCAATCGGCGGCGAATATCGATTCGTCTTGGGTGGGGATGGATGCCAATACGCTGTTTCGCAATCAATTGGATGCCGAGGTGCATACGGTCAATGACGCGGATGCTGCCGGTGTTGCTGAGATGCGCTTTGGGGTTGGGCGCGAACTGCCGCGCGGGGTGGTGGTGATGTTAACCGTTGGCACTGGCATTGGCTCAGCTCTGTTTGTGGATGGGCATTTGGTGCCCAACACCGAATTTGGGCATTTGATTGTGGATGGCAAGGATGCGGAGCGGCGTGCTTCTGATGCAGCGCGTAAACGCAAGCAACTTTCCTGGGAGGAATGGGCCAAACGATTTCAGCGTTATTTGGATGTGCTGAATGCCTTGATTTGGCCGGATGTAATTATCATTGGCGGTGGAATCAGCAAAGAACCGGAGCGCTTTTTGCCATATTTGAAGTCGCGCGCAAAGATCATCCCTGCTCAATTACAAAATCAGGCGGGGATGATTGGCGCAGCAATGTTTGCGTTGGAGAGCGCGCAGCAGCAGTAGCGTTCAACCGGCGATGCCGCCGCCTAAAATGCCGCCCTCGGTGAAGCGGCGCAGGTCGCTGAAGATGGTTTCAATTTGCTCTGGAGTGATGGCTGCACCGGTTTCGCGGTGATGCAGGCTGTTTTGGCGCGCCTTTTCTAAGGCTACCTCGCGGATGGTCAGGCCGCGCAGGTTGGCTTCTTTCACCAGGGCGGCACCAACCGCGTAGCCCAGGATGGGGTTCAGGGCAGTGACGAGAATGGGGTTGCGCTCAAGCCAGGCTTCGGCGCGAGCGCGGTTGGCCTGAATGCCGCAGACACACTTTTCGGTGAAGGCTTGAATGGCACCGATGGTGACTTGCATGGCTTCAAACAAGTTGTGGGCGATGATCGGCATCATTACGTTTAGTTCGAGTTGCCCGGCTTGTGCGGCCAGTGTAATTGTCGTGTCACAGCCGATGACATGAAACATGGCCATATCCAACATTTCGGCCAGGACAGGGTTGACCTTGCCAGGCATGATGCTGGATCCGGGTTGCACAGCGGGCAGGCGGATTTCATCCAGGCCGGTCGCAGGCCCGGAGGAGAGCAGGCGCAAGTCGTTTGCAATGCGGATGAGGGTGGTGGCAAGGGTGCGCAGGGAGGCGGAAAAATCTACCATGTCCGCCATGGATTGCATCGATTCGAACAGGTTGTCGGAGCTTTGTAGTTTGAGGCCGGAGCGTTGACTGAGGGCGTTGACCATGCGGGTGTGGTATTCAGGGTGGGCGTTGAGACCGGTGCCGGTTGCGGTGCCGCCAATGCCAATGCGACGGAGGGTGTCGCCAGCACGGCGGATGCGTTCGGCGTCGCGTTCAACCGCGCAGGCATAGGCGCCAAATTCCTGCCCCAGCCGGACTGGAACCGCATCTTGCAGGTGGGTGCGGCCAGATTTAACGATGTCATCGAAACTTTCTGATTTGTCGCGTAAGGCAGTGACAAGCCCAGCGATGCTGGCCAGTAGTTCATCCAATCGCCAGAGACAGCCCAGGCGGATGGCGGTGGGGATGACATCGTTGGTGGATTGCGACATATTGACGTGATCATTGGGATGGACGCGGTATTCGCCAAGTGCGCCCCCGAGCATTTGCGTGGCACGGTTGGCAATGACTTCGTTGGTGTTCATGTTGTGGCTTGTGCCAGCCCCAGCCTGGAATGGATCCACGATGAATTGGTCATCCCAACGTCCCTCAATGACTTCATCCGCGGCGTGGACGATGACCTGGGCGATACCCGCATCAATCAAATCCAATTCATAATTGACGCGCGCTGCTGCATATTTGACGAGACCCATAGACCAGATGAAGGCGCGCCAGGGGCGCAGACCAGAGATAGGAAAGTTGAGCGCTGCACGTTGGGTTTGAATACCATAGAGTGCTTGGGCAGGTACTTGCAGTTCTCCTAAAGAGTCGCGTTCGATGCGATAGTCTGGCATAGGCATCCTTCCTTGAGCGGTGTTCTGGTTATGAGTAAAAAAACTCTGGGCGGAAGCATTCTTCCACCCAGAGTGCAGACTCGTTGAGATTTAGCGGGCGTTGTAGCCAGGGCCGTTCTTGAAGAAATCGGCGTTGGTCTGAATTGCGGGGGTAAGGTCAATGGTTTGACCGGCTTTGAGGATGAATGTGGCCTTGAGGATGACCTCATCGCCATCATGATTGGTGCCGGTATATTCTTCGGTGTAATCGGGTGTGCCAACGGGTTGGGAGAGGCGCACATCTTTCTTGGCCTGGAAGGCAGCTGGTACTTCGTCTAGTGGGAAGATGGCTTCCCATGGGCATTCAGGAACGCAGGCACCGCAATCAATGCAGGTGTCGGGGTCAATGTAGTACCAGGGCCATTGGTCAATGGGCTGGCCAGGAACAATGCATTCCACCGGACAGACGGTAGCACAGCCACCATCGCGCAAACATAAGCTGGTAATTACATGGGGCATGGGGGTCTCCTTATGAGGTGAAGGTGTGAATCAAGGGAAGTCAGGCAGTTTGATAGCGAGCTTCCACTTTTTCCCAATCAATCAGGTTCCAGAAATTGGTCAGATATTCAGCGCGACGATTTTGGTATTTGAGATAGTAGGCGTGTTCCCATACGTCCACGGTGAAGAGTGGGAAGAGCCCCTCGGAGAGGGGGCAATCTTGGTTGGCGGTGGAGTGGATGAGCAAGGAGCCGTCGGGGCGGCGACTGAGCCAGGCATAGCCGCTGCCAAAGCGGGTGAGACCGGCTTTTTCAACTTCGGCTTTGAAGGCATCGAAGCTGCCAAAGCTAGCATGGATGGCTTTGGCCAGATCGCCAACAGGTTCTCCGCCGGCGTTGGGGCCCAGCATTTCCCAATACAAGTTGTGGTTGTAAACCCCGCCGCCGTTGTTACGCACGGCGGTGCGAATGGCTTCTGGCACCTGGTTCAAGTCTTTGAGCAGGTCTGCTAAGGGGTGTTGATAGAGGTCGGGGGCAGCTTCAAGGGCTTTGTTAAGGTTGTTCAGGTAGGTTTGATGATGTTTGGTATAATGGACTTCGACCGTGCGCGCATCAATCCAGGGCTCCAGAGCATCAAGAGCGTAGGGCAAGGCTGGTAGTTCAAAAGGCATTGATTTTTCTCCTTGAAAAAATGATGGGCCTGGGAAGAGGAAGCGGCGATGAGAGGCCTTTTTATTACCCGAACGATTTAATTCTAGCGATGTAAAGGGCCTTTGTCAAGTTACGCAGATGAGGAATTGTAATGCAACGACGTTTGTTTTCTCCGTACCTGGTGTTGGCGGGTGGAATTTTGGCTGTTTCGACGGCTTCGGTATTGATCCGGTTTGCGCAGCAAGAAGCGCCTTCGTTAATCATTGCAGCGGGGCGACTTACGATTGCAGCGTTGGTATTGGCGCCGCTGGCTTTGAAACGCCGGCGGCAGGAGCTGCGTCAATTGGGGGCACGCACCTGGGGGTTGTTAATTTTTGCCGGGGTGTTATTGGGGCTGCATTTTTCGGCCTGGATTGCCTCATTGGGGTTGACTTCGGTGGCAAGTTCGGTGGTGTTGGTGACGACGACGCCAATTTGGGTTGGGTTGTTGTCGGGTGTGGTGTTGCATGAGCGTCCGGCGTCTGGCATTTGGGCAGGCATGGTGGTGGCTTTGGTCGGTGGGACGATTGTGGGGCTGAGTGAGGCCTGTACCTTGGGGGCAGGTGGGTTGAGCTGTACGGGGGTGGCAACGATGGATGGCAAGACTTTGTTGGGCAATGGCCTGGCACTGTTGGGGGCGTGGTTTGCGTGTGGGTATTTGTTGGTCGGGCGCGGGGTGCGCGGGCGGGTGTCTTTGTTGACGTATGTGTTTGTGGTCTATAGTGCCTCAGCGCTGACGTTGTTGATGCTCGCTGCGCTGAGCGGGGCGCAGTGGACAGGTTATTCGTGGCGGTTGTGGGGGTTGTTGGCCTTGCTGGCCTTGGTGCCGCAGCTTTTGGGGCATTCGGCGCTCAATTGGGCGTTGAAGGAGGCTTCAGCTTCGTTTGTGGCATTGGCTTTGTTGGGCGAGCCGATTGGCTCAATTGTATTGGCGATGTTGTTGTTGGGTGAGGCGCCAACTGTGCTGGAAGCGGTGGGCGGTGGGTTGATTTTGGTGGGCATTTATCTAGCGGGGCGTTCTTCTGCTCCGACGGGGTAAAACAACACAGCTCATCGTTGCCGATGAGCTGTGCACATGGGAATGGAGAAGGAGTGCTCAGGCAGCGAGCCGGCTGTAGAGCTGATTGGTCTCATACATGCGGCGCGCCAGGGCAGGGGTGAGCACATCAGCGGTCATGCGCCAGGTCCAATTGCCACTTGGACGGCCAGGGAAGTTCATGCGGCCAGAAGAATCAAGGCTGAGCAGGTCTTGTAAGGGGGCGATGGCAAAAACGGCAACCGAGGACCACACGGCGCGGATCATATCCCACGAGATGTCATCACCGGAACGAGCCAGGTAACGGCGGCAGAAGTCGCGTTCGTGTTCTGGGGCGGTGAGATACCAGCCGAGGGCTGTGTCGTTGTCGTGGGTGCCGGTGTAGGCAACGCAATTGGACGGGTAGTTGTGCGGTAGGAAGGGATCGTCGCTATCGCTGCTGAAGGCAAATTGGAAGATTTTCATGCCGGGCAGGCAGAAATCATCGCGCAGTGCTTCAACATCTGGGGTGATTTTGCCCAAGTCTTCGGCGATGATCGGCAGGTCGCCCAGCGCTTCGCGAATGGATTTGATGAAGTGTTTGCCAGGGCCAGGTACCCAACGACCGATTTCGGCAGTGGGCATGTTGGCTGGCACTTCCCAATAACCGGCAAATCCGCGGAAGTGGTCGAGGCGAACAATATCTACCATTTGCAGGGTAGCCTTGAAGCGTCGAATCCACCAGGCGTAGCCTGTTTGACGGTGAACGCGCCAGCGGTAGAGCGGATTGCCCCACAATTGGCCGGTGGGCGAGAAGTAATCCGGGGGAACGCCGGCGACAACCGTTGGGTGGCCCTGGTCATCGAGGAAGAAGAGTTCGGGGTTGGCCCATACATCGGCGCTATCATAGGCGACGAAGATGGGGATATCGCCGATGATGCGGATGCCAATTTTTTTGGCATAGGCGCGCAGGGCGTTCCATTGACGGAAGAAGAAGAATTGGCGCAGCATGTGGCGCTGGATGGCAGCCTGGTTTTGGGCGCGGAAGGCAGCAATGGCTTCGGGGTGACGATGGCGCAATTCGGTTGGCCAGTCTTTCCAGGCAACACCGCCTTGTGATTCTTTGATGGCCATGAAGAGGGCAAAGTCTTCCAGCCAATATGCTTGTTCGGCACAGAAGTTGTGGTAGTCTTTTTGCAGCTCTGCGGATGCGTTTTCAATGAAGCGCGCCGCAGCTCGGTCAAGCAGGGTTAGTTTCCAGGTGATTACTTCGCCATAGTTGACTGCGTTGGCTGGAAAGTTGGGGCGATCGCTTAGGTCGGTGCGAGTGAGCAAGCCATCTTCCATGAGCCCAGCGGGGCTGACCAGGTAGGGGTTGCCAGCAAACGCTGAAAAGCACTGATAGGGCGAGTCCCCGTAGCCTGTGGGGCCAAGTGGCAGCACCTGCCACAGGGAGCACCCGACTTCTTTGAGGAAATTGAGCCAGCGATAAGCTTCGGGGCCCAGGTCACCAATGCCATCCGGCCCGGGCAGGCTTGTTGGATGAAGAAGAATGCCTGACGCGCGATTAAATTTCATAGGGCTGTCTCCCAGTTTGAATGTACTCTCCGCTACGAACCAGAGGGGAGGAGTAGTCTTGAGCAATCACATCCGTTCCAACAAGGCCACCGGCTTCAATGATCGTGCCAGGGGGAACGCAAGAGGCTTTACCGACCATCGCGATTTGAACATTCTCATCGTTCAGGCGTGCGCCAATTCTGCAATTTGCGCCGACTTTGACGCGCTTATCGAGCACGGCCCGTTCAAGAATCGCTTTTTCGCAGATGACAGTATCGGTCATGATGATCGATTCCTCAATCACAGCATTTGATTTTACCACAACTCCAGGGGATAGTACGCTGCGAATTACGCGTGCACCCGGTTCAATTGTGCAGCCATTGCAAATGAGGCTGTCTTCTATTACCGCGGTGCGGTGAATGCGCATGGGCGGGCGTTCTTCGGTGCGGGTATGGATGATCCAATCCGGGTTATAGAGGTCGAAAGCAGGAGGCGTTTCGATCAAGTCCATATGGGCTTTCCAGTAGGATTGAATCGTGCCAACATCCATCCAGTAACCACTGTAGGGATAGGCAAAGACCGCGGCTTTGCCGTTGATCATTGCGGGGATAATATCTTTGCCAAAATCATGGGATGAATTTTCGTTTTTGCGGTCTTCCCAAAGCACTTCATCAAGCACCTTGCGGTTGAAGACGTAAATGCCCATGTTGGCAAGGTTGGAAGGCGGCGTGGGGGGCTTTTCAACAAACGAGGTCACGCGGTAGTGTTGATCAACGCCAACAATGCCAAAGCGGGAGGCTTCTTCTTGGGAGACGGTGATGGTTGCCATGGTCAGGTCGGCCTGATGATCCAGGTGGAAGTCAATGACCCGTTCGTAATCCATGGTATAGATATGATCCCCTGAGAGGATGAGCACCAGTTCGGTGTTGCCGCGTTTGATGAAGGTGAAGTTTTGCTGCACAGCATCGGCAGTGCCGATGAACCAGTTGGACGTTGGAGCTTTGAATGGGGTGAAAACGCGCACCCCGCCGGTAAAGTCGCGGTTGAGGTCCCACGGGCCGCCGGCGCCAATATGCTCGATGAGAGAATGAGGGCGGTATTGAGCGATGATCATCACATCAAACAGATTGGAGTTGACGCAGTTGGATAGCGTGAAGTCAATGATGCGGTATTTGCCGGCGAACAAGACGGCCGGTTTGGCGCGGCGGGCGGTAAGTACGCCCAATCGGGTACCTTCCCCACCTGCCAGGATGATGGCGCGGGTTTTCATTGGGTTTCCTCCATTAATTTGAAGTAGATATTGGCATATGCAATCGCCGATTGAGTCCACGAGAAGTCTTGTTGCATACAGCGGATTTGCAGGGCATTCCAGGCCGAATGGTTGTGGTAGAGAGCCAGGGCGCGCAACAGGGCAACGCTGAAGCTGGAAGGGAGCGGATCTTTGAAGAGGAAGCCGGTATTTTGGTTGGGCTGCCGCGTGTCTTGAATGGTGTCGTGTAGGCCGCCGGTATCGCGGGCAACGGGGATGCAGCCGTAGCGCATGGCAATCATTTGGGCCAGGCCGCATGGCTCGTAGCGCGAGGGCATGAGCAGAATGTCGCCGCTGGCATACATGCGGTGCGAGAGGGCTAAGTCAAAGCGAATGACGGCGCGCACACGGTCGGGGAACTCAGCTTGTAGGCTGCGGCAGGCGCTTTCCAGAAGGGGGTCCCCTGTGCCGAGGAAGACCATTTGCCAAGGCTGATCGGTCACCATTTGCAGCCCTTCGATGGCAATATCCATACCTTTTTGTTGGTCCATGCGTCCGATGGCGATGAGCAAGGGAATGTTGGGGTCGCGCGGCAGTTCAAGTTGCTCTTGCAGGGCAAGTTTGTTTTGAACGCGGTCGGAAAGGGTTGCGAGGGAGAAGCGATGATCAATCAGCGTGTCATTGGCGGGGTCCCAAAGGGTTTGGTCAAGGCCGTTGAGGATGCCGGAGATCGAATTGATGCGGGTGCGCAGGAAGTCTTGCAGGCCACAGCCAAAGGCTGGGGTGAGGATTTCGCGGGCATAGTTGGGCGAGACGGCGACGATGTGGTCTGCAACGCTGAGGCCAAGGGGTAGGGGAAAAGAGCGCGCCCAATCGGGCAGTCGTTTGTCCTGACTGGGTTGAAAGCCAAAGGCGGGCAGGGTTTTTTCGGCGCTGCCGCCGAGGAAGGGCAGGTTATGAATGGCCAGCAAGCTGCGCGTGTGCTTGAAGAAAGGGTCACGTTGGCGGATATTGTGGAGTTGATAGACTGCCAGGGCGGTGTGCCAGTCGTTGGCGTGCAGGATGTCGGGCTGCCAGTTGAGGGCACGCATGGCTTCAAGGCAGGCGAGTGAGAAGAAGAGATATTTTTCAGCGTCTTGTTGGGGATTGGTGGTGTTGTAAACCGGGGCGTCGGGTGGGATGGGGGCGCCTTCGATGAGATATACCGGCGTGTTGCCAATGCGCGTCAGGTATACCTGACCTGGAATTTCACCGGCCGGGGTGGGCACAGAGAAGGAAGCGACAGGCAGCGGCGAGGGCAGTTTTTGGCGAATAACGCTGTGGAAGGGGATGGCAAGGCGCACATCCAGTGTAAAACCGCCGATTTTTTCGGCGGGCAGGGCGCGCAGTGCCTGAGGCAGCGAGCCAGCTACGTCGCCCAGTCCGCCGACTTTGACCAATGGATCGGCTTCTGAGGCAATCATCAAGATGCGCAGGGTTTTCAGATTGGCGTCAGCAGACATGGGCAAACTCCTAATGGGTGGAATGAGCAGCGAGCATTTCAATGTAATCTTGCGGGGTGGTTTCATCAGCGGAAGCACCGAGCAAGCGGATTAATTCAACGACGAGGCGAGATTTTTCCTGCGCATCCTGACGACTCCACGTGCGGCTTTTGATTTCGAGGAAGTGTCCTAACTCGGGTTTGTGAACGGTATCTACATTGACGAAGAATTCAATGTCGTGATAACGCACCAGGAAACGTTGCCGGTCTTTTTCAATTTCGGCTTCGTGCGCGGGTTGGAAGTATTCACGGTAGAAGCGCAAGCTTTGTGAGGCGGGTGCCAGGAAGCGGCTGCGCGATAAGAGCACTTCTTGGGGAAAGTGTTGTTCACGCGCCGGGCCAATCAGGGTTAGGCGAGAACGCACATGGCTAATTTTGCCGGTTTCAGTCACAAAATGATCTTCGCGGAAGCGCACATGACCTTGTTGTGGGTCGGTAAATGAGAAATAGGTATCATATTGGCGGTAGTGACGCTTGCGAACGATTTCGATCTCCGGCCTGTTTTGAAGGGTTGAAATCATCGCAGCAGGGTCTTGGATGCGGACTTTGGCTTGCACTTCGTAGCTTTCTTCCTCGGTAGCGCCACCGATGGCAATCAGTTTGGAAAGGACGGATTGCTCGCGCTGGATGAGGAATTGATCAATGCGTTGAGCGTACTCACGGCTTTGTTGTAACAGGTCGGCTTCGTTCAAGGTGAGCAGCTGATGGGCGCGCATGAGCCATTGGCCGTTGACCATGACATCGCTCACGTCGCTGGATTTGGCAGCATAGACGATTTGAGCATAGGCGTTTTGGGGGTCACGCTGGAAGCGCGGGGAATTGTGCAGGGGGCTGACATCCACCAGAATCAGGTCGGCGCGTTTGCCGGGTTGCAATGAGCCGGTGATGTGTCCCAGGTGCATGGCCTGGGCACCGATGCGGGTGGCCATGGCCAAAACGGTGCGGGCGGGCAGGGCGGTGGGGTCACCGCTCGCACCTTTGCCAATTAGCGCGGTCAGGCGGATTTCTTCAAACATGTCGAGGTCGTTGTTGGAGGCTGGGCCATCGGTGCCGATGCCAACGTTGAGGCCGAGTTCAATCATGCGCCGGACGGGGGCTATGCCAGAGGCGAGCTTGAGGTTGGAGGTTGGGTTGTGCGCCACGCCGGCACCATGATGTTGCAAGGTGCGCATTTCGCCTTCGTCAATGTGAACACAGTGCGCTGCCAACACCTTGGCTTCTAACAGGCCTTGCTTGCGGACGTAGGGGATGACCGGCATGCCCTGTTCATTGCGCATGGTTTCAACTTCGAATGCGGTTTCAGAAAGGTGTGTGTGCAGGGGAACGTCAAATTCGATGGCAAGCTCAGCACACGCGCGCAGGATTTCGGGGGTGCAGGTGTAGGGTGCGTGGGGGGCGATGGAGGGGACGATGAGCGGATGGCCTTTCCAACGTTGGATGAAGTCACGCGTGGCAGCTAGCGAGTCTTCGTAGAATTGTGCATCCGGGGTTGGGAATTTCAGCACGGTTTCTGCGCACAGGGCGCGCATTCCGGCCTGGGCGGTGGCTTTGGCAACATCTTCTTCGTAATAATACATGTCGGCAAAGCAGGTCACGCCGCTGCGAATCATTTCGGCGCAGGCTAGCAAGGTGCCAAGGCGCACAAAATCGGGCGAGACGAATTCGCGCTCAACGGGCATCATATAGCCAAGCAGCCAAACATCCAGGCGCAGGTCGTCTGCCAGGCCGCGCAGCAGGGTCATTGGCACGTGGGTGTGGGCGTTGATCAGACCGGGCATGAGCACTTTGCCGCCGCAATCGATTGTCTGGGCGGCGGTGAACCGTTGTGCAATTTCATCGGCCGGGCCAACCGCTACGATCGAGTCGCCTTGAATAGCAACTGCGCCGGGTTCATATTGATGAAATTCTTCGTCCATGGTTAGGACGATGGCGTTGGTAAGTAACCAATCAACTGTTTGCATGGAAAACCTCGTCAGGAATGGAATAAAAGGCCGCGCCGGAGAAAATCCAGAGCGGTGTGGAGGGCCCAGGTGGGGCCAAGTGCTGCGGGGCCGCCATAAGAGCGCTGATCACTTTGCTCTCCGGTGGGGGTAGAAAGGGATAGCAGCAGGGTTTGTTGCCATTCGCCAGGAAAATAACTGGCTGCTAAGACGAAAGGACTGCCAGTTTGGCCTTGTAACAGGCGCATTTCGCTTTGCAAGGCTTCGGCTGCGAGTGGGGTTGGGCGCAGGTGTAGCTGTGCAGTCGGGAGAGGGATGGCATTGGGCAGCTCCAGGCCGCAGAACAACAGCGCTGCTGAGGCTTGTTGACTGGCTAAGGCCGCATTGATGACGGCTGCCAGGGTTTGTTCATCCTGACCGAAGATGTGGTTGCCCAGGCGTTGCCGAATTTGATCGCTCAGTTCGGTGAGCAGCAACTGTGCTTCGGCAGCAGAAGATGCTTTGGCGGTCAGCCGGATATCAATGATGCCGGCATGGGCTGACAGGCCAACGGTTGGGTTGGTGAGGGTTTCTAGATCCGCCACCCATTGATCCACTTGTGATTCGCCGATCCCGGCGGTGTGTAGCACAGTGGTGGCGATGATGTCGTGTAGGTGGAAGCGCCGCCTTAAGAATGGGGCAACGGCATGTTCAAGCAGGTATTCCATTTCGCGGGGCACGCCGGGGAGGCTGATGATGACGTGTTCACCGTCGTCGTAATAAAAGGCGGGGGCGGTGCCAACTGGGTTTTCGATGGGGGTGGCACCTTGAGGAATGAAAGCCTGACGACGATTGTTTTCGGTTGGTTGTCGGTGAAAACGCAAAAAGCGTTGCTGCACCTGTTCCCATAGTTCGGGGCGAAATTCAATTGGGCGGTTAATTGCCTGGGCAACGGCTTCACGGGTGGGGTCATCAACGGTTGGGCCAAGCCCGCCGGTGGTGATGACAATTGGGCTGCGTTGCATGGCTTCCTGGATGACTTGGGCAATGCGGTTGGCATTGTCGCCAATCAGGGTGGCGCGGTAAAGGTCAATGCCCAGGTCGCGCAATGCACGGGCAAGGTGGCGCGTGTTGGTGTCTTGGATTTCTCCCAGAAGTAGTTCCGTACCAATAGCAATAATTTCTGCGCTTGGCATAGCGGGTTAGGCTTTGCTGCCGGAGCGGGTAAACCGCTGGGAAAGGAGCGCTTCGCGAATGCGCAGGTCAGAATTGCGAATTTTTTGTGCCAGGTCAGCAGCAAGGTTGAACAGCACGCGATAGCCAAGATCGGGGTAGGTTTCACAGAGCTCTAACAGGCGCTGACGCGAGATGCGTAACACGCGCGTGTTGCGTTGGGAGCACCGTACGCTGGCGGAACGGACGCCTTGGTCTACCAGGGCAATTTCGCCAAAGGATTGACCACGACGTAACGTCGAAACGACATGGGGCTCTGCGGCAGGGGCATTGCGGGTCTGCACGAGTGTTGGGTCAATCAGCACTTCTGCTTCGCCGCGTAGGATGAGGTACAGTTCGTCCTCGCGCGAGTTTTCAGAAACAATCATGGTGCCTTTTTCGTAATCAACAACCTCGCAAATGCTTTCGACCCGTTCCAGTTGTTCCTGGGTGAGGTTGTAGAATAGCTCAGTCTCTTTGAGAAAGTTGATATATTTGCCCATATAAAACAGCCTCCAATCGTATAGATAGTTTAACATGAAACCTGGAAATGCGGGGTGGGAAAATGGAGTTTTCTTTTGTGTGCGAGTATAATTGCGGCGATGAAGCGATGGAATCAGCGCATTGGGATTTGGGGAGAAGAGCAGGCGGCGACGTATTTGCGCGCGCAGGGGCTCGAAGTGTTGGCGCGCAATGTGCGCACGCCTTATGGCGAATTGGATTTGGTGGCGCGTGAGGGGGATGTGTTGGTGTTCGTTGAGGTGAAAACACGTTCGAATGGCGCTTTTGGCAACCCGGAAGAGGCAGTTAATGCTGCTAAGCAGCAGCACCTCTTGAATGCGATTGAAGCCTATTTGCTTGAACAATCGCCGCCTTGGAGGGGGGATTGGCGGGTGGATGTGATTGCTGTGGTGGGTCGCCTGGATGACGAAATGCCACAAGTGGAGTGGTTCCGCAATGCGTTTTCTTGATCATCCCAAGCGGTTGCTGGTGTTGGTTGGGCCAACCGCGGTTGGCAAGACCGAGACTGCTTTGCAATTGGCGGAGCGGTTGAATGGCGAAGTGGTTTCGGCAGATTCGCGCTTGTTTTATCGCGGCATGGATATTGGCACGGCCAAACCTACTGCGCAAGAACGGCAACGTGTGGTGCATCATCTGATTGATGTGGCTGACCCCGGTGAGACGTGGAGCCTGGCTGTGTTTCAGCAAGCTGCGGCGGCGGCAATTGCCGATATTCAGCAGCGCGGGCGCTTGCCTTTGCTGGTGGGGGGAACAGGTCAATATGTGCGGGCGGTGGTGGAGGCCTGGCAGCCGCCCAAAATTTCGCCCAACCCGGCCTTGCGCGGCGCTTTGGAAGCGTGGGCCGCACAAATTGGCGCAGCCGCGTTGCACGAACGGCTGCGGCGGTTGGATGCTGAGGCTGCTGCGCGCATTGAGCCGAACAATGTGCGGCGGACGGTGCGGGCGTTGGAGGTCATCTTTACGACGGGGGAGCGTTTTTCGGCGCAGCGCACTCGCTCAGTTTCGCCTTATGCGTTGCTGCAATTGGGGTTGACCCGTCCGCGCCCTGAGCTGTATGAGCGGGTGGATCGGCGTATTGAGCAAATGTTGGCAGATGGATGGGTGGAAGAGGTGCGCGCTTTGTTGGCAAGGGGGTGCTCGGCGGATTGGCCAACGTTTTCAGCGATCGGATACCGCGAGATCTGCGCACACCTGGCCGGACAGATGACGCTGGATGAGGCGGTCGCACAGATGAAACGGCTGACGCGGCAGTTTATTCGGCGGCAGGCCAATTGGTTTAAGCAAAATGACCCATCCATCGTTTGGTTTGCAGCGGGGGCGGGGGTGGTGGATGAAATGGTCCGTTTTATTATGGGTGCAGAGGTGAATGATGGAACAGAACAAACCCTGGCTGAAACAGTATGATGTGCAAGTAGCCGCACATGGGCACTATCCGCAGCAGCCGTTGTTTGCTTTTTTGCAGCAGGCGGCGCGTCGTTATCCACAGCAGGTGGCCTTGCGTTTTGGGCAAGAGCAAATTTCTTACGCTGAGTTGGAGGAATTGACTCAACGCCTGGCGGCAGGATTGGTGAAGTTGGGTGTGCAAGCGGGGCAGCGTGTGGCGCTGATGATGCCCAATGTGCCACAATTTGTGGTGAGCTATTATGCGGTTTTGAAGGCTGGGGGGGTGGTGGTGGCTTGTAACCCGGCTTATCGCCGGCGCGAGTTGGCTTATCAGTTGAACGATGCTGGGGCAACGTTGTTGATTGGCTTGCGCTCGTATGCACAGACGATTGCCGAGGCGGCAGCTGAGACGGGGTTGCGTCAGGTGGTGTGGACGGATGAGGCTGATTCGGCGCATTTGGCGGAGTGGCTGCATTTGCCGCAGCAGGCTTTGCCGCAGGGGCAATTGACGTTGCAAATGGTATTGCAGGCCGGGGCGCTGGAAGATACCCTGCCGCCGGTTGAGGCAGATGCACCGGCGGTGTTGCAATATACTGGTGGGACGACCGGACTGCCAAAGGGGGCCGTGGGGCTGCACCGTAATTTGGTGGCCAACACGTTGCAGTTTCAGCGTTGGTTGCATGGTTTGCAAGAAGCAGGCGAAGTGGTGCTGTGCGCCATTCCGCTGTTTCACGTCTATGGCATGGTGATCGCTATGAATATGGGCGTGGCGTTGGCGGCGACGCTGGTGTTGTTCCCGAATCCGCGCGAGGTGGAAGGGTTGCTTGAGACGATTCAACGGGAACGGGTCAGTTTGTTCCCGGGGGTGCCGACCTTGTATCAAATGATCAATGCCTATCCGCAGGTGAGAGATTATGATTTGCGTTCGATTAAGGCCTGCATTTCGGGTTCGGCACCATTGCCCGCGGAGACAAAGCGCACCTTTGAGGCTTTGACGGGCGGCAAGCTGCTGGAAGGGTATGGGCTATCCGAGGCGCCGACCGCAACGCATTGTAACCCGTTCATGGGCGAGAATCGCACCGGTTCGATTGGTTTGCCCTTGCCAGATGTGGATTGCCGGATTGTGATCGGTGAGGATGAACAAGATGCAGCTGTGGGGCAAGAAGGTGAATTGCTTGTGCGCGGTCCGCAGGTGATGGCGGGGTATCAGGGACAGGTGGCGGAAAGCGCAGCTGTTTTGAAGGATGGTTGGCTGCACACGGGGGATGTGGCCCGCATGGATGAAGATGGCTATTTTTATCTGGTGGGGCGCAAAAAAGAGTTGATTAAAGTAAGTGGCTATCAGGTATGGCCCAATGAGGTGGAGGCAGCTTTGCTGCGACATCCGGCGGTGCGTGAGGTGGGGGTGGCGGGGGTGGCTCACCCGCAACGTGGTGAGCAGGTCAAGGCTTGGGTGGTGTTGAAGGAGGGGATGCAGGTTGGCGTGGAGGAATTGGCCGAGTGGTGTCGGCAAGACCTGGCTTATTATAAGGTACCGACAGCATGGGCATTTGTGAAGGCGTTGCCGCGCAGCGGTGTGGGCAAGTTGCTGCGGCGCGAACTGCCACAGATGCAGGCGGATGAGTGAGATAAGATAAAAGAAGGCCACCCCTTCGATGTTTTCTAAGGGGTGGCTTTTGATCAGGGTTACTCTTGTGGCACGAGGGTGGGTGTGCCGGTTTTCTTGGGCTGCGGCGGCGGGAAGATTTTTTCGAATTCCTCGCGCGAGAGCGTTTCAACCTCAAGCAGTTTGTTGGCAACCGCATCCAATTGGGCACGGTAGGTCGTCAAAATTTGGCGGGCCTGATCGTAGGCTTCGCTGACGAGGCGGCGGACTTCCTGATCAATTTTTTCGGCCACGGCTTCGGAATAGTCGCGCTGTTCAGAAATCTCACGACCGAGGAAGATCAATTCTTCTTTTTGGCCATAAACCATTGGGCCAAGCAGGTCGCTCATGCCCAGGCGGGTGACCATGGAGCGGGCAATCTTGGTGACGCGTTCAATGTCGTTGGCAGCACCTGAGGTGATGTCGTCAAAAACGATCTGCTCGGCGGCGCGCCCGCCCAACAGGCTGACCATTTCGGCAAAGATTTTCTTGCGCGACATCAGCGTGCGCTCTTCTTCAGGCAGGGCTAAGGTATAGCCGCCAGCCATGCCGCGGGCGATGATGGATACTTTGTGAACGGGATCGGCTTCGGCCAGGGCGTTCATGACAACCGCATGGCCGGCTTCATGGTAGGCAACGACGCGCTTTTCTTCCGAATTGATCAGGCGGCTCTTGCGCTCCGGCCCGGCGATAACGCGTTCGATGGCCTCTTCAAATTCGGCCTGGGTGATACTTTTCTTATTGCGGCGAGCGGCCAAAATAGCTGCTTCATTGACCAGGTTTTCGATATCGGCACCAACAAAGCCAGGTGTGGCACGCGCCAGGACACCGAGGTTGACTTCGGGGGACAAGGGTTTGCCTTTGACGTGGACTTTGAGGATTGCTTCACGCCCACGCACATCGGGGCGGTCGAGGACAACGCGGCGGTCGAAACGGCCAGGCCGCAGCAAGGCTGGGTCGAGAATATCGGGGCGGTTGGTGGCGGCCATGATGATGATGTTGGTGTCTGTGTCAAAGCCATCCATTTCAACCAGCATTTGGTTGAGAGTTTGCTCGCGTTCGTCGTGACTGCCACCCAAGCCGGCGCCGCGCTGACGACCGACCGCATCAATTTCATCTACGAAGATGATGCACGGGGAGTGGCGTTTGGCCTGGTCGAACAGGTCACGCACGCGGCTGGCACCGACGCCGACAAACATTTCCACAAATTCTGAGCCGGAAATGGAGAAGAAGGGGACGCCGGCTTCGCCGGATACGGCTTTTGCAAGCAGGGTTTTGCCCGTTCCGGGCGGGCCAACAAGCAACACGCCTTTGGGAATGCGGGCACCCAGGGCAATGAATTTTTGTGGCTCGCGCAAGAATTCGACGACTTCTTGCAGTTCTTCTTTCGATTCATCAATGCCGGCTACGTCGGCAAAGGTGACGGTGGGGTGGTCGCCACTGAACATGCGGGCGCGTGATTTGCCGAAGGACATGGCAGAATTGTTGCTGCCCTGTGCCTGACGGAAGATGAAGAAAAACGCGCCAACGAGGATGAGAAGTGGCAGGGCGTAGCCCAAAGCGGTTAGCACGCTTGGCCAGGCACTGGGGGGAGAGATTTTTAGCTTGATGTTGGCCGTAGACAATTGTTGTTGGGTCACGCCCAGATCCAGCAGTTGCTGCACAAGTGTGCTAGCGGCCTCTTTGTTGGATTTTCCCTGTGTGCCGTCCTTGTAGGTGATTTCGAGCCGGTTCTCTTTTGTCTCGATAGCAGCTACTTTGCCTTGCTTAATCTCTTCAGCCAGTTGGTTGATGTTGACATCTTGTGTGGTGGTGCGTGGATTGAAGCTGAAGATGGCAAAGACCAAAATGGCGATGAAGAGAAGCAAGTAGATCAGATAAGATTGGTTGCGAGCGTTCACGGATACCTCCAGGGTTCGCTGCCATGCTGACTCTTTATCCGGTTGGAAAAAGAAACACATGGAATTTTTGGGTTTGTTTTACAAAGATTATACCAATCTCCCTGCTGTCAAGCCAGTTTTTGAATAAGGAAACGGGCGAATCTTATACAACTCTTATTGACGAAGGGGGAAAGGAAATCAGGCAGGAAGGCTTTGCAAGATGGCGATTGCTTGTTGAAGATGGGTGCGGTCATGCTGAGCGATGAAAAGGCAGGTTTCAAGCAGGGTGGTTGGGCCAAAGATGGCATGGCGGGCAGGCCGTTGCCATTCAGCTGGGGTGCGCTCTTGCAACCAGGTTGTTAGGACGCTGCGGCGCTCGGCAAATTGATTGAGGGCCATTTTTCCATCGCGTGCCTGATAATCGCGTTCGTTGGCCCACACATCGCTGACAACGCCCGGCAAGAAGGGGTTGTCTTCGGCGAGAATCTTTTGCAGACGGGGCAGGTTGACTTCGTTATCCAGGTCGGATAGGTGATAGACAATTTCGGTCAGGCTCCACTCTTGGGGCGCGGGGCGGTGTTTCCAAGCCTGGGCGGGCAGACCGGCACACAAGCCATCCAGGGCGGCAGGTGTGGCCTTGAGCACGGATGGAATCACGCGTCGTGAGTCAAAGCTGGGCTTTTCGGCCTGTTCTTCCACCAGGGTGAGCCAATCCAGCACTTGTTCAAGCGTGCCAGAGCCGCTGATGGCGCCACTGGTTGGAGCTGGGACGGTGCTTTGGTCGCTGTTGAGGTAATAGGTGGAAAATTGTAGCCTGGCAGCGGGGAGAATGTCATCTGGTAGGCTGTTGCCGACCATGACGACATTGTCTTCGGGCCAGCCAAGCTGGGCTAAAATTTCGCAATAATAGGCGGGGTTGGGTTTGCAAAAGTGGAATGTTTCGTAGGAGGTGATGAGGGCAAAGGGATAAGCGTCTGGGCGCAGGCCGGCCCAATCGAGCCGTTGCAGGATGGCGGTGCGGGGGAACAATGGGTTGGTGGCAATGACGACGCGATAGCCGCGCTGAAAGGCTTGTTCAACAAGCCGCAGAGCTGCTGGGCGAGGGCGGGTGATGCTGCGCAAGCTGGGGAAGATGGTGGCGTAGAATTCAGCAATGCGGTCTTGCAACGCCTCTTTTTCAAGGTGAAGGGGGGCGTAGAAGGCGGCATCAAAGGTGTCTTGCAGGGTGCCAATGGGGCTGTCTTTGCTCAACATGCAGCGGACAGCATAGGACATTTGCTTGAGCATGGCTTGTGGTTCAACGACATCGCTGAGAAAGTCAGCCAATCGTTGCAAATAGGCTTTTTGGAACTGCTCCATGTCGTTTGAAAGCAGGGTATCGTCCAGATCAAGCAAAAGAGTCAGTTTCATCGAGATTTTTCCTCGAAAGATGGCGGCAAAGGATGGCATTCACCGCAGCCGATTTCGGGTCGTTCTACGTTTCTGAGCGTTTTCTTGCAGGCCGCAGTTACTTTAACACGACGCTTGCCCAGTTTGAAGAGGCCGCGCTCAACATGTCCATCGAGGACAAGGTTGGGGCAGGCGTTGGCGCGGATAATGCCCGGCACGGGGCATGTCTTACACAAGTCTGCTGACCACTGATTTTCAGGCCCGTGATTTTCGAGCAGGCGACATTCTTCTAGATCGCGCCCGCGATAATAATCACCGTAGAAGTAGGGGCATTCGAAACCGGCTGGGGTGCGCATTGTATATGGGTTGTCGCGTTGGGGAAGGTGAGCTTCCCAATCGCGCAAGCTATTTGGTCACGCGGGTGACGTATTCGCCCGTGCGAGTATCTACGCGGATGACATCGCCCTGGTTGACAAACATGGGGACCTCTACTTCGGCGCCCGTTTCCAGGACAACGCGCTTGGTGACGCCTGTGGCGGTGTCGCCGCGCACAGCAGCCTGGGCTTCAACAACTTTCAGGTCAACGGAGGTGGGCAATTCGATATCAATCGCTTCGTTCTTGTAAAAGGTCAATTTGACCTGCATTTCTTCCTTGAGGAAGCCAACAACATCTTCGATGACATCGCGGCGGATGGGATATTGTTCAAAGGTCTCAATATCCATGAAGTAGTAGACTTCGCCGTCATTGTATAAATATTGGGCGTTGTGAAAATCCAATCGCACATCTTGCACAACGGTGCCAGAGTTGAAGGTCTTTTCAATGGTGGCACCGGTGAGCAGGTTGCGGGCTTTGATGCGGATGGTGGCGTTGCCACGCCCGGGTTTATTGTGGCTATATTCCAAGACACGGAACAAGTTGCCATCGAGTTCAAAGGTCACACCTTTGCGGAGATCATTTACATCAATCATGCTGCTTTCCTTATTTTGATTTTTTGAACGGGCCTGATTATAGCGCAGGCCAGGTTGGGTGTAAAGAGCGAGGTTTTATGGTGCCGGGGTGAGGCCGGAGATGTTGCTGATGGTGGGCAGACCGGTTGAAAAGCCTTTGGTGGCGTGGAAGGTGAAGTAATTAACGGTTCCAGGTTGGATGGTGAGGGGGTAAAAGTATTCTTGACTGTCGTAGACGAAGTGGAGGGTGTAGTTGCCGGCAGGCAGGTCGCCGCGCGCCAGGTTTTCGCGGAAAAAGGGTTCGCTGTAGGTGCGACCGGCATAGGTGCGGGCCGGGTAAATTTTGTTGGTCGGTTGATAGATCAGCTCAACATCAAGGCTGGTGATTGGGTCATCATCTTCTTCTTGCATTCGTCCGGCCAGGACGCCCATGCCAAGCGGTGGGGTGACCCAAAGCTCGGGGTTTTGGAAGGAACCGTAGCGACTGCCGACGCGCACTTCAAAGTGCAGATGTGGGCCGGTGGTGGCGCCGGTATTGCCAACAAGGCCAAGTTGCGTGCCGGTTTCGGCGCGCTGTCCGCGGATGACATCTACACGGTCCATATGGCCGTAGACGGTGTAAAGTGCCTGGCCGCGATAGCCGAAGTCGTGTTCAATCATGACGGCCTGGCCATAGGGGTCGGCAGGGTCATCGCGGCCCAGTTGTAGGCCGTATCCGGTGAAGATCACGCGTCCCGGTCCAGCAGCCAGGACGGGCGAACCGCGTTGGGCGTCAATGTCTACGCCAATATGGACGACCTCCAAACCGGGGAAGTAATAGCCATAGCGGTAATCACCGAGCGGCCAATTGACGGTGTTGACTGCAATGGGACGGGTGAAGTAGAAATGGTCGTAGGGGCTGATGGCAAGCGGTGCTTCATAGAGCGGGGGGCGCCAAAGGGTAGATGGTTCGGCGGATGCAGAAAAGCTTGGACGCAAGGGGGCTTCGTTCAGCAAGGCTTGTGGGGTGGTGTGGGGGGCGGGGGTTATTTGCAGTGCTTCGCCAGGGATGCTGAGCAGATCTGGCAGGACGGGCGAAGGGCTTGGTAGCGGGGCGGGGGTGGGTGGGGCGCTGATGGGCTGACAGGCGGCGAGAAAGAAGATCAGTAAGAAGAAAATGCGTGCGAATTTCATGGTCGGGGTGTGGGGGGAGGTGGGGTCCAGGTTGGACGCAGGGTGGCGCTGGGGATGTCGTTTGGCGAGGGTGTGGGCGGAGTGGGCGTGTGGGTGCGCGCCAGACGGAGGGTGGGGGTGGGCGTGGGGATGATGGGGGTGGCGGTGTAGGTGGGAATGAAGGTCGGTGTGGCGAGGGCCTCCGGTGGGTAAAGCTCTGCCATGGCCGATTGCCAGCTGAGGTTGTTGGTGTAGGCCAATTGGTTGAAGCGTGCCGCGGCATAGAAACTGCGCCAATGGCTGAGCGCCGGCAGGCGTTGCCAGCCGTTGCGTTGGGCAAGGTCGGTCAGGTCAATCCAATAGCCGGGCGGAATGGGGGAGAGCCGCCCACCTTGTTCATAGGCTTGGGGATCGCCGCTGTAGCGCGCATTCAGGTCCCAAGGCGATTGGCTAAGCGGCAAGCCTTGTGAGCCATCTTGATAGCGGGCTTTGAGATAAACGCGCCAGAAGGTTTGTCCATCGAATTCTTCGCGAGCGATGACCATCCAACCGGCTTGTAGGGGCAAGGGGGTGAAGGCAATTGCACGCCCGGTATACAGCCAGTCTTCGGAGATGCTGGGGGTGGGCGGCTCTGTCAATGGCAGGTAGGCGTTTTCAAGGTTGAGCAGCAGATCCCAGCCGCTGGTTTCAGCAATCAGGTGACGCAACGAGACAAACCCTTCGTCTGCTGCATCGTGTAAGAAGGGATAGGGGGCGTTGACATCGTCCAATGGAACAACGCCATAGCGTCCAAGTGGGGCAACCGGGAAGAGCGTCAGAATGGGTTGATAGGGCAAAGGGTGCGGCTGATTGAGCGATTCTGGCAGGAGTAAGTTTTGACCGTTGGCATCCAGGCGTTGCCAGTCGAGCCCATACATTTGTCCGGGCAACGGCACGGGGGGCAAGATCACCCGTTGATCATTGATTTGATAGGCGGTCAGCAGGTTTTGGTTGGGGTCTTGGATGCCGGCCAACAGGATGTTGCCTTGAGGACTCCAGGCGGGCCAATCGCCGCGCCCGATTGGCCGAGCTGTTTTGATGTCTGTGCCGACTTCCCAAAGCCAGATTTGACGCACACCGTTTTTGTCTGAAGACCAGGCCAGCCAACGTCCATCTGGGGACCAGACCGGGTGACTTTCTTGCGCATCGGGGGTGTTGGTTAAGTTGGTGAAGCGCTGATCGCTGCTGTTGAGATCCGCTTTCCAGATGTCGGGGTTGCCAGAACGGGTGGAGATGAAAACAATCTCGCGCCCGGCAGGCGACCAGGCGGGGGAAAAATCGGCGGCGGGGTCATCGGTAAGCGGAATGGGTGGCTGATCAAAGTCATTGACGTTGCTGATCCACAGTTCCAAATTGTCGTTGAAATAACTTTCATAGACAAGCCACTGATTATCAGGAGACCAAGACGCTGCGCCTTTGTAGGCGGGGCTGTCGGTAAGCTGAACCTGTGTGCCGCTGATTACGTCGAGCAGGTAGAGATTCCAGTAGCCATTGCGGCGAGATGTGTAGGCAATGCGTGTGCCATCGCTGCTGATGGCTGGGTGAATATCATCCCAATTGTTGTTGGTGATGCGGGTAAGCGGGAAAAGCTGTGGATGGAAGGCAAACAGGTGTTGGTTGCTTCCATCGCTGAGCGAGAGGAGGATGACACCCTGCTCTTGCAACTCATCTGGAATGGGCAACGTCATGATGGGCGCTGGAGTTTCAGTTGGCAGGGGTATGGAAACAGATTCGGGCTGAGTGGAAACAAGTTCAATTGCTTGAGTTTGTGCAGTGTTTGCAGCTTGGGGCCGGGTGAGCAGATAAGCGGCATAGCCAATGGCCGAAAGGAGAAGTAAAACAAGAGCGGCTGCGAAAAGACGCACAATTTTTTGGAGAGGAGAAGGTTTCATCGTGTTGTTGAAAGCCTTTCGCCTGAGCGACAGATTCGCCGTTAGGAGGTAGCTTTAGTTTACCATAGACGCGCGGCAAATCGCTATTTCTATTGTAGATACTTTTCAGGGCGTGGGGCCTTCGAATTGAAATGTGGCGCTTTGTTCGCTCAGCACACCGGTTTCTTCATAATAGAGGCGGGCGGTCAAGGTGTAGGGAGTGGGTTGAGCGGCCTGGCGCAGGTGCATGGTAAACAGCAGGTCGGGCATGGCGGTTTCAATAATGAAGACGCGCGCGACTTCTTCCCCAGCGGAATCGAGGACGAAGCATTCCAGGCTGGGATCTTTTTCAAATGGGGTGATGGAAACGCGCACGCGTACGCGACGGCCATCCGTTTGTGGTTGGGCAGAGAGGTCGAGGATGCGTACAGCTTCGGGCGGCAGGGCGCCCTCAACTGGTTTGCGAAGTGGGTTGGGCATGGCAATTTTTCCTGAAAGGTGAATTTAAACAACAGGGGCGCAGTACTGCGCCCCTGAAGGGGATGGGTGCAATTAGGCGATGGCCCGGCATTCCATATAGAAACGTTTCTCGATTGCTTCTCCCATTGAGAAAGTTTTGCGGGGCAGGGCGCCATCAAGGATGACGGTTTTGAACAGGTCGTGTTTGGGCATGGCTGGCAGGTAAAAACCAACATGGCCAGGCTTTTGGCCCAGTTCGCACAGCACATCTTCGCCGTGGACGTAGTCAATCTTACCGGCGCCTCCTGCCTGCATCCAGGTATCCAGGAAGCTTTGCAGGGTGCCAACCGGCAGATTGGAAGTGGGGTTGGCAATGTGAGCGATGGCGTAGCCCTGTGCAGAAACGATGCCAAAGGCTTGTTCGGGGCCTGTTTGAGCTTTTACGCCGGTGACCATTGCCTGAGCGCTTTCAACCGGTTGAATGCGCAGTTGATTGCCGAAGTGTGCTTGCAGGGCGGTATGCAGGTCTTGTTTGACATCAAACAGGACGCGGTGAATTGGCTCGAATTCAAGGCCTTCGTCGTGAACGTTTTCCAATTCAATGAGGGCGTAGCGCGCCGGGTGATTCATGCCGACTTGCGGCTTAAGTTGTTCCCAAATGGATTTGGCCGTGGCAAGCGAGTGGTTGCCATCACCCACGGCGAAGAGCAAGACGCCTTTGCTATCATCTACACCGTAGCGCTGTTGGAAGAAGGTCGGGTCGGCCAAGGCTTCCAGGGCGCGCACAGCCTGTGCTTCAAGGGCCGGGTTGTTGACGTGCCAACCGCGCAAATGGCCGCTGTTGAGCATCAGCTCAAAGTCATAAATCTGTGGCAGGTCTGGCGCGGCAGCGGCAATGGGCTCAATGACGGTCTTTTGCGGGTCGTCAATCAGGACGAGGATGTGGGGCAGTTCCAGCGGGGCGCCCTGACGGATGCGGATGCGCGGCGGTAGGCGGTCGAGGATGGTGCCTTCGGTGGCGCGGACAAGGGTTTGCGAGCCTTTGTTGAAGTCGTAGTGTTCCAGGTCGAGGGCCAGCATCAGGCCATGTCGGGTTTTGCCGGCAACGCTGCGTTCGACATAGATCAACCCTTCGTGGCAGACAAACAGTTCTTCGGCCAGGTAGCGGCGCATGGTGGCCTGGGTGGTTTGGATGCGCTCCGTTTCAGCGGGGGTTCCTAGCATCACTTCTGGCAGAATCATGTGATAGGTGGATGGCGCATCGCCCACTTGCTCAGCAACAGCTTGCCAATAGTCTGGTTGGGATGTGAACTGATCGCAGGCAATGACAGCCCATCGGCTCAGGTCCGTGCCGGGGCGGGGCAGCAAAATATCGGCAACTTGAATGCCAACGCTTGGATAATTTTTCATCAGACAGCCTCACCGTGAAGAAAAAGTTTGGGTAAGGCTTATTGTACCAGACTCCGCTGATTGGCGATATTGAGGAAGTTCACATCCCTGCTGTGAAGGTTAGTCCAACACAGCCGGGGCCGGTGTGAACGCCAATGACAGGGCTAACCTCAGCAATGCTGGTTTGGCTAACGGAGGAGATGCTGAAGCGGGCGCGAGCTTTTTCAAGCAGGGTTTCGGCCAATTCGCGAGCGCCGGCATGAACTGCCGCAAGACGGATGGGGGTGCGAGAGCCAACACGCTGTTCGATCAGATCGAGCAGGCGTTCGGTGGCTTTGCCCATGGTGCGAATGCGTTCAACGGCTTCAATGCGGCCACCGCGCAGTTCGAGCAATGGTTTGAGGTTGAGGGCGGTGCCGAGAAAAGCTGCTGCGCCGCCAATGCGCCCGCCGCGATGCAGAAACTCGAGGGTGTTGACCGCAAAGATGATGCCGCTGTTGCGGCAGGCCTGTTCGGCCAATGTTTTGCATTCCTTCAGGGTGGCGCCTTGTTCGGCGGCGCGTGCTGCTAGCAAGACAGGATAGCCCATGCCCATGGAGGTCAGTTCTGAGTCTACAATTTCAATCGGAGCTTGTGGCAACATGGCCTTGGCTTGTTGGGCAGAGTCGATTGTGCCGGATAATTTGGAGGAAATATGGACGCTGAGAATTTGGTAGCCCTGGCTGAGCAGTTCTTCATAAATACTTTTGAAGGCTGCGGGGGAAGGCTGCGAGGTGGTGGGAAGAACGCGGGCGGTTTGCAGGCGGGCATAGAAAGCTTCTGGGGTGATGTCAATGCCATCGCGTTGGGTTTCGTCTCCCCAAATGACTTGCAGAGGGACAGTGTAAATGGCCGATTGTTTGCTGAGCTCAGCTGGAATGTAGGCGGTGCTATCGGTTACGAGAGCTACTTTGGACATAAACAACTCCTTGAGATAATGAATGAGAGAATAGCGGTCAAATCACTTGAATTCGTTATGCTTAACCCACAAACTCAAAAAAAGTTTCTGTGCCGCAGACCTTGACCTTTCACACCTTACAGGCTAAAATCAAAAGCTGCATGTTTTGAATTACGGACATGCGATTCTGTCTTGTATCCGTTAGGTTCTTCAGTGTTCGAGTCACTCACACAACGTCTGAATCAAATTTTTGATAATCTGCGTCGGCGCGGCAAGCTGACGGCGGAAGATGTTGACGCGGTGATGCGTGAGGTACGCCTGGCACTGTTGGAGGCCGATGTTCATTATAGTGTGGTGAAGAGCTTTGTTGCCCGGGTGCGCGAGCGTGCGGTGGGGGCAGAGGTCTCCAAGGCGCTCAACCCGGCGCAGCAGGTGATCAAGATTGTGCACGAGGAATTGATCGCTACGCTGGGCGAACCGGAGCGGCTGAACCTGACCGGGCCACGTCCGCGTGTGTTGATGCTGGTGGGCTTGCAAGGCTCTGGTAAGACGACCGCAGCTTCCAAGTTGGCACGTTTGCTGCGCTCGCAAGGCGAACGGGTGTTGCTTGTAGCTGCGGATCCGTATCGTCCGGCGGCTATCAAACAACTGCAAACGATGGGCGACCGCGTGGGGGTTCCGGTGTTTACGGAAGAAGGCGTCAGGCCGCCTGAGTTGGTGGCACATGCCTATGATCAGGCGCAAAAAGGTGGCGTCTCGGTGATGATCATTGATACGGCCGGGCGTTCGCAGCTGGATCAGGCCTTGATGGACGAGTTGCGCGCCATTGCACAGCGTGTGACGGTGGTTGAAACGCTGTTGGTTGTGGATGCAATGATCGGTCAGGAAGCGTTGCATGTCGCAGAGGGCTTTCGCGATACGGTTTCGTTGACCGGGCTGATTTTGACCAAGATGGATGGCGATGCCCGCGGCGGTGCGGCAATTTCTATTCGCAGTGTCACCGGTGTGCCGCTCAAGTTCCTTGGCACGGGTGAAGGCGTTGACGCACTTGAGGCGTATGATCCGCGTCGCCTGGCTTCACGCATTTTGGGCATGGGGGATGTAATTGGCCTGATTGAGCGTGCGGAAGCTGCTTTTGATGAAAAGATGGCTCAAGAGCAAGCTGAGCGGATGATGTCGGGTGAGTTTACCCTGGAAGATTTCGCGCAGCAATTACGGCAGGTGCGCAAGATGGGCCCGCTGAGCCAAATTTTGGAGATGTTGCCCGGTTCGATGGGGCAAATGGCGCGCCAGGTTTCGCCAGAGGATGCGGAGAAGCAGCTGAAGCTGACCGAGGCGATTATCAATTCCATGACGGTGGAAGAGCGCCGTCACCCGGATGTGCTCAATGCTAGCCGTCGCCGCCGGATTGCGCGCGGCTGTGGGCACGATGTGCAAGATGTAAATCGGTTGATCAAGCAATTTCGCGAAGCGCAGCGCTTGATGAAAACTATTCAAAAGACGGGCGGGCGCGGTCTGCCGCGTCTGTTTGGCTAGAGGAAAGGCCGGAACGGGCGTCATTCGCTTCCCTTCAGCGACCCTCATCCGTTTCAGCTGATTACGATTGTTTCTAAAATATTCTTTGTCAGTCTAAGGAGATACATTCGATGGTTCGCATTCGTTTACGCCGCACAGGTTTGCATGGGCAACCGACCTACCGCATCGTGGCTGCTGAAAAAGAAAGCCCGCGCGATGGCCGCTTTTTGGAGATCTTGGGCTTTTACAACCCGCGCACGGAACCTTTCACCCTGGAAGTGAAAGAAGATCGCATCTATGACTGGCTGAGCAAAGGCGCTCAGCCCAGCGATTCGGCGCTGATGCTCTTCCGCAGTGTCGGTTTGATGGATCGCTATGCGCGCTTTAAGGCAGGCGAATCGGTTGAGACGTTGCTGGCTGAGGCGAAAGAAGCGTATGCCAAGCGCGCTGTCAACCCGAAGACGCTTGCTGCTGCTCACAAAAAATAGCCCAAGGCCATGAAAGAGCTGATCGAATACATCGCCCGTTCTCTGGTTGAGGACCCAACGCAGGTGCAGGTGCATCAAGAACGCATCGGCGGACGCGTTCACCTGGAGTTGCGTGTGGCCAAAGAGGATATGGGTCGGGTAATTGGCAAAAGTGGCCGGGTAGCAAACGCCATGCGCGTGTTGTTACGCGTGGCTTCTGCACAAGAAGGAAAGCAAGCTACGCTGGACGTGGCGGATCCACGATGAAACGGCGCGTGCGCAATTCCCCTTCAGCTTCGGATTTGGAAAACACAGGCTCGTCTGCGTTGGGCGGGCCTGTGTTTCTCGCTGTTGGTTTGCTGCGTCGGGCGCATGGCTTGAAGGGCGAAATGTTGATGGATGTGTGGACCGAGTTTCCGGAACGGTTGAGGGCGGGCAAACGTGTCTATGTCGGTGAGCAGCATGTTCCTCACCGAATTCGGGCTGCGCGGGCAATGGATCAGATGCGGCTGGTGCATTTGGAAGGGCTGAACAGCCCGGAGGATGCTATTCCGTTTCGCAATCAGGTGATGTATGTGCGCGCGGATGAATTGCCGCGCTTGCCGGAAGGACGATATTATCATCATGAGTTGATTGGCATGACGGTTGTTGATGAGGCGGGGCAGGTGCTGGGGGTGCTGTCGCAAATCCTGGAAACCGGTGCAAATGATGTGTATGTTGTCAATGGTGAAGGCGGTGAGCTTTTGTTGCCGGCGATTCAAGAAGTGGTTTTGACGATTGACGTAGCTGAGCGCCGAATGAAAGTCAGGCCGCCCATTTGGGAAGATTGAAGGCCGGGGTGTGGACGAGCGCGCTTATTGGGTGGCGTTTAATCGTGTAAAAGGCATTGGGGCAGTGCGGGTGCGTGCCCTGCTGGACTTTTTTGGCAGTTTGGAGCAGGCCTGGCAGGCATCGTTTGCTGCATTGCGCAGTGCTGGGCTACCCGAAAAGGTGGCGGCAAGTGTGCTGGAGATGCGGCGCAGCCTGGACTTGGAGCGCGAGCTGGAGAAGGTGCAGCAAGCTGGCGTGACGTTGCTCACCTGGCAGGATGAGGCCTATCCGCGCCTGTTGCGCGAGATTGCACAGCCACCGCCGGTGTTGTATGTGCGTGGCGAATTGTTGGATGAGGATGATTGGGCAGCGGCATTGGTGGGCACGCGGCGGGTGACGGCGTATGGGCGACAGGTGACGGCCGATGTGGCCGCTTATTTGGGTGCTCATGCGGTGACGGTGGTGAGTGGCCTGGCGCGTGGCGTGGATGCGATTGCGCACGATGCGGCCTTGAAGGCCGGTGGTCGTACGATTGCTGTGCTTGGTAGCGGAGTGGATCGCATCTATCCGCCAGAGCACGAACATTTGGCAGCACGAATTGCGGAAGCGGGGGCGGTGGTGAGCGATTATGCGTTGGGCACACCGCCTGATGCAGCGAACTTTCCACCCCGCAATCGCATTATTTCTGGGTTGGCGCGGGTGGTGGTCGTCATTGAAGCGAGCGATAACAGCGGGGCGATGATCACGGCGGCTTTTGCTGCCGACCAAAACCGGGATGTGTTGGCTGTGCCGGGCGGAATTTATGCGCCACAAAGCAAAGGCACCAATTTGCTGATTCAGCGCGGGGCGCGCCCTTTGCTGCACCCCGGTGATGTGCTCGAAGCCATGGATATGGACCCGGGGCAAATGCAGGCACAGCGTTCAGCACGTCAGGTGTTGCCGGTGAATGATTTGGAAGGACAGATTTTGCAAACATTGAGCGCTGAGCCATTGCATATTGATGAAATTGGCCAGAAAACTGGCTTGCCGATGGATCAGGTCGCGGCGGCGTTGACGATGATGGAATTGAAAGGTATGGCACGCGCAGTTGGTGGTATGAATTACATTCTTGCTCGTGAAGGATCGGGTGATTATCAGGTGAAACCAAATGGGTAATGCTTCTTACTATGCAGTGATTATGGCTGGTGGCGGGGGGGTGCGTTTGTGGCCGCTCTCGCGCCAAAAACACCCCAAACAAATGATTCGGCTGTGGGGAGAGCGCTCCCTGTTTGAGTTGGCGGTTGAGCGTTTGGAAGGCGTGTTTGCGCCAGAACAGATTTTGGTGGTTACAGTTGCTGAACAGGCAACGCAATTGCAAGCGTTGTGCCCGCAGATTCCGACACAGAATTACATTTTGGAGCCGATGGGCCGCGGAACGGCAGCTGTGGTGGGCCTTGCGGCAGCGGTGTTGCACAAGCGCGATCCGCAGGCGGTGATGGCGGTGTTGACCGCAGATCATTTTATTCGCAATGTGGCCGGGTTTCAGCAGTTGCTGCGGGCTGGCTATGCTGCTGCACAGGATGGTTACCTGGTCACGTTGGGCATTCGCCCCACGTTTGCGGCAACCGGATATGGTTATATTCAGCGCGGGGCAATGTTGGGCGAATATGAGGGCGTTTGCGCCTTTGAAGTGCGAAAATTCAAGGAAAAGCCCGAAGCACAGGCGGCACAGGCCATGCTGGCTGAGGGAGATCATGACTGGAATTCGGGTATGTTTTTTTGGCGGGTGCAGCGGATTGCTGAGGAATTTGAGCAACATATGCCAAAGCTGGCAGGGGTGCTGCACACGTTGGAGCAAGTTTGGGATACCCCTGAGCAGCAACCGCGTTTGCAAGAATTGTGGCCAACCCTTGAACCGGTGATGATAGATTATGGTATTATGGAAAAAGCGCGCCGGGTGGTGGTGCTGCCGGCGGGGGAGCTGGGCTGGAACGATATGGGGAGTTGGGAATCGGCCTTTGAGGTATTGCCAACAGATGAAAATGGCAATATCATTTTGTCTGAACAATTTGTTGGCCTGGATACGCAACAAACGTTTGTGTATGCGCACGAAACGGACCGAGTTGTGGTAGGGATTGGCTTGAAAGATTTGATTGTGGTGGATACGGCAGACGCTTTGTTGATTTGTGATCGTCATGATGCGCAAAGCGTGCGCAAGGTGGTGGCCCTGTTGAAGGAAAAAGGGTATACCTGTTATCTTTAGGAGGATGTTTTGGAAGCTTATTGTTTCAAGTGCAAGACGAAACGCGAAATAAAAGATGCTCAGGCTGGCTATAACAAGGCCGGTGCGCCAATGACGAGCGGCATTTGCGCGGTGTGCGGTGGCAAGGTTTTTTGTCTTGGGCGTACGCCAGAACACGAAGGTCTGGAGAAACCGACGGTGGAGCGCAAAAGTGCACAAACGGAGCGCAAGAACGCGCAAAAGAAGAATGGCCGAACAACCAAACTGGTGATTGTCGAATCACCGGCCAAGGCGCGCACGGTGGGGCGTTTTTTGGGCAAAGACTACACAGTGCGGGCATCGGTTGGGCATGTGCGCGATCTGTTGCGTTCTGAGCTTTCAGTAGATGTGGAAAATGGTTTTCGCCCCAAGTACCGGGTGCCGAACGAAAAGCGCGCCATTGTCAAGGAATTGAAAGCGTTGGTGGAAGATGCACAGGATGTCTATTTGGCGACAGACCCTGACCGTGAAGGCGAGGCAATTGCCTGGCATTTGATGGAAGCGGTAGGGATTTCGCCTGAGAATTCGCGGCGCGTGGTGTTTCACGAGATTACCGAACCGGCCATTGCTGAAGCATTTGCACATCCTCGTCAGCTTAATATGGCGCTTGTGGATGCACAGCAAGCCCGGCGGATTTTGGATCGTTTGGTAGGCTACAGTATCAGTCCATTGTTGTGGGAAAAGGTGCGCAGTCGTCTTTCTGCAGGGCGTGTGCAGTCGGTGGCCTTGCGCATGGTGGTGGAGCGCGAGCGCGAGATTGAAGCATTTGTGCAGGAGGAATATTGGACGCTGGAGGCCGAGTTATCTGCGCAGGGGCACAAATCCAGCTACATGGCTCGTCTGGTGCGCATAGACGAAGAAGAAGCTGTGCTGAAGAATCAGGCACAGGTGGATCTGTTGTTGCCAGATATCGAGGGCGGTGAGTTTGTCATCGAGCGCATGAAGCGTAGTGAACGGCGCCGCAAACCACAGGCACCTTTTATTACCAGCACAATGCAGCAAGAAGCCTCCAACAAACTGGGCTTTACGGCGCGGCGGACGATGATGGTAGCGCAACAATTGTATGAAGGCCTGGACGTTGGCGAGGGGGGCGCAACGGGTCTGATTACCTATATGCGTACTGATTCGACCCAGGTTTCGGAGATTGCACAAAACGAGGTGCGCGCTATGATCCTTGAGCGCTATGGTAGTGAGTATTTGCCACCAACGCCGCCGCAATATCGCACGCGTGCGGCTTCGGCGCAGGAAGCGCACGAGGCGATTCGACCGACATCGGTGCGGCGCCTGCCGGAGCAGGTGAAGCCTTTTCTGACGCCGGAGCAATTTAAGCTCTATCAGTTGGTATGGCAGCGGTTTGTCGCCTCGCAGATGGAAGCAGCGGTTTTTGATGCGCTAACGGTTGAAATTCAGAACAAGGCACAACAGCATGTTTATTTGTGGCGTGCATCGGGCGCAACGCTGCGCTTCCCGGGCTTTTTGGTGGTGTATGTTGAGGGGCGCGATGAGGACAAGAAGACCGAGGAAGATGACGATGTGCGCATTCCGGCAGGGTTGGAAGAGGGCCAAAAGCAAATTCTGAAGCGGCTGCTGCCCGCGCAACACTTTACGCAACCGCCGCCGCGCTATACCGAAGCGTCGTTGGTGCAAGTATTGGAAGAGAATGGAGTGGGTCGTCCTTCGACCTATGCGCCCATTCTTTCGACGATTCAAGAGCGCGGCTATGTGGTGCGTGAGGGGCGGCGATTGCTGCCAACCGAAACCGGCGTGTTGGTCAACGATTTGATGGTGCAATACTTCCCGGATGTGGTCAACCTGGGCTTTACAGCGACGATGGAGATGGATCTGGATCAGGTGGCTGAGGGGCAACGTGCCTGGGTGGATGTGGTAGATGCCTTTTATCGCTCGTTTGCGCCAACGTTGCAGCGCGCCCAACAGGAAATTCCGGTTACCAAAGCGGAGTTGGAGAAGGTTGGCAGAAATTGCCCCGAGTGTGGGCGTGAACTGGTCTTCCGTTGGGGGCGTTATGGCAAGTTTATCTCGTGCAGCGGTTTTCCGGAATGCCGACACACCGAACCATTTTTGCAGACCATTGGCGTTCAGTGCCCGGAGGATGGCGCGGATTTGGTGGAACGCAAAACGCGCAAGGGGCGCGTGTTTTATGGCTGTTCCAATTATCCAACCTGCAAATTCACAAGTTGGAAGCGTCCGGTTTCGCAACCGTGCCCCAAGTGTGGCGGTTTGCTGGTGATCAGCAACAAACGTGAATTGCAATGTTTGCGCTGCGAAGAGACTTTTCTGATTGAAGAAGCGCTGGAAACGGCATGAAACTTGCAATGGATGTGAAATGAATGGTTTGGAACAAAAAAGATGTCCATGAAAACAGTTGCTTGTTTTTAGGTTTTGTTCTACAATTACATTAATCAAACTTGTACTTTTTTCAAGGGAAACGCGCTCAATCAAACTAGAGGAGTGTCACGCATGGAAAAGATCATGGAATATCTACGTAAACCTGCTATTGCCATTGGGCTTGGTGCCATTCTAGGGCTGATACTTGGCCTGGTGATTGGCTGGGGCATCTGGCCGGTGGAATACATCAATGTTGAGCCACAACACTTGCGCGATGATTTGAAGACAGATTATCTGTGCATGGTGATGCAATCGTATGTTCAGACGATGGATGTTGATCGTGCCAAGGCCCGTTGGCAATTGCTGGGAGAGAGCGCTCCGAATGTGTTGAAAACAATCAACGAACAAACGTGCGAGGGTATCTTCCCGATGGATGTGGCTGAATTCTCCGCCTTGGTGGGGGTTCCTTTGTCGCCGAACGAGGTTGGGCAGCCGACTGCGCAGCCAACGCAAGCACCCAAGGCTGGTGGAAGCTCTTTCTGGCTTGTGGCCGTGTTGTGCGTGGTGACCTTGCTGGTGGCGGCGGCACTGGTGTATTTCTTGCTGTTGCGCAAACGCGGCGGCAAGAGCAATTCGCCACAAGCGCAGGCCTTGGAGGCAAGCCGTGCGGCGGTGATGACGGATTACACTCAGGATCATGAGCCGCCTGTTTCTCAATTCATGACCACGTATGTTGGTGGCGATGATTTATACGATGACTCGTTTAGCATTGAAACGCAAACGGGTGAATTCTTGGGCGAATGTGGCGTGGGCATTTCAGAAACGATTGGTGTGGGTGACCCAAAGAAGGTGACGGCCTTTGAGGTGTGGTTGTTTGATAAGAACGATATTCAGACGGTCACCAAGGTATTGATGAGCGCTAATGCGTATAACGACCCGGCCACGCGTTCCCGTTTGGCCTCGAAGGGTGAAGCCGTGTTGGTTGAGCCGGGCAAGCATGTGCTGATGGAAACGGCAACATTACAATTGCAGGCGCGGGTTGTGGATATGTCCTATGGCCAAGGCGCTTTGCCCAATAGCAGCTTCTTTGAGCGGTTAACGTTGGAGCTTGCGATTTGGCCCAAGCCTAAGGCTTAAGCGTTAGGCTTGCTTGTTGAAAATGACCTGGCCCATCCGAAATGGATGGGCCAGGATCTTTTTATGTGAAGAGGGGAGCGAATTAGCGAACGAAGGCTTTGCGCCCGGCGTAGATGGCTGCGTCGCCCAATTCTTCTTCAATGCGCATCAATTGATTGTATTTTTCAAGTCGTTCGCCGCGGCAGGGGGCGCCCGTCTTGAGGTGACCGGTTGCCATGGCAACGGTGAAGTCTGCGATGAAGCTATCTACCGTTTCACCGGAGCGGTGCGAGACCATCGCACCCCAACCGGCCTTGCGCGCCAGCTCGATGGTGGCAATCGTTTCGGTCAGGCTGCCAATCTGATTGAGTTTGATCAACACGGCATTGGCAACGTTTTCTTCGATGCCGCGCGCCACGCGCTGCACATTGGTGACGAACAGGTCATCGCCGACCAGCTCGATCTTGCTGCCAAGGGTTTGGTTGAGCAGTTTCCAGCCTTCCCAGTCATCTTCGGCCAGGCCGTCTTCGATGACGTAGATGGGGTATTTCTGCACCCATTCGGCGTACATGGCAACCATTTCTGCCGAGCTAATCTTCTTGCCTTCGGTGCGCAGGTGATAGAAGCCGTCTTCATAAAAACCGCTCGAGGCCGGGTCGAGGGCAATGCAGATTTGTTCGCCAGGGCGATAGCCAGCTTTTTCGATGGCGCGCAGGATGACTTCGATAGCCTGTGCATTGGTCTTGAGAGCGGGGGCAAAGCCGCCTTCATCACCAACACCAGTTGAATAGCCGTCATCTTTGAGGACGCCCTTGAGCGCGTGATAGACTTCGCTGCCCCAGCGCAGTGCTTCGCGGAAGTTGGGGGCGCCTACGGGGGCGATCATGAATTCTTGCAGGTCGGTGCCTTGCCAGTTGGCGTGAACGCCACCATTGAGGATGTTGAACATCGGCACAGGCAAGAGCCGAGCGGATACGCCGCCCAGATAGCGGTAGAGCGGCAGGCCGGCTTCTTCGGCGGCGGCGCGAGCCACGGCCATGCTAACACCCAAGATGGCATTGGCGCCAAATTTGCTTTTGTTGGGTGTGCCATCCAGGGCGATCATGGCGCCGTCTACGGCTTGTTGTTCAAAAGCATCCATGCCAATGATGGCTTCGGCAATTTGTTCGTTGATGAAGTTGACAGCTTTGAGGACGCCTTTGCCATTGTAGCGGGCTTTGTCGCCATCGCGCAGTTCAAGCGCTTCGTGAATGCCGGTTGAGGCGCCGGATGGGACGGCGGCGCGCCCAAATGCACCGCTTTCCAAGAGAACGTCTACTTCGATGGTGGGGTTGCCGCGCGAATCAAGAATTTCGCGAGCATGAACCTGAGCAATTGATTGAAGCATTGGATTTTCTCCTTAATCAAAAAAATTTGACAAACATAGCAATTTTCGAACAGAGGGTGAAGCAATCATTCCCGTTTGATGGGCGCACTGAGTAAGCTTCCGCGCCTGAGCGCATAAATTTGCTGCGATTGATTATAATCAAAGCGCATTGAATTGACAATCTATCAATTTTAGCAAATTAAGGGTTTGCGTGTTTGCAAAGAAAAAGCTGCGCTTTGGGTTGTTGCCAAAGCGCAGTCAGGGGTGAAGTGGAGAAGCAGAATTACTCGATCTTGATGATTTTGAAGCGAATGCTGCCGTTGGGGGTTTCAGCAATCACGCTATCACCGGCGCGCTTGCCAAGCAAGGCGCGGCCAATGGGCGATTCGTGCGAGATGCGCCCTTTGCGTGGGTCAGCTTCTTTGGGGCCAACTAGCTGGAATTCTTCGGGATCAAAGTCTTCTTCTTGAATGGTGACGCGCGCCCCAACGTTGACCACTTCGCGGTTGGTTTGTTCTTCGTCAATCAGCACATAATGGCTAAGGATTTGATCCAATTCTTGAATGCGGCCTTCCAGGAAACCTTGTTCTTCTTTCGCGGAGATGTAATCTGCGTTTTCAGACAGGTCGCCTTGTTGAATGGCGGCGCGCAAACGTTGAGCAAGTTGTTCGCGGGCCGGGCCTTTCAGGTATTGCAGTTCTTCCTGAAGGCGGGCCAGGCCCTCGGCAGTAAGATAGTGAATGGTTTCAGGCATGGCAACAAACCTTTCTACGAAAATTCGAGGGGTTCATCCTACCACTATATTGTGGAATTGGTCAAGGGCTTATGGCAAGATGGCCGGGTCAAACAGGCGTTGATATTCATCAATGGCATAGCGATCGGTCATGCCGGCCAGGTAGTCACACAGGGTGCGTTCAAGGCCATTTTCGGGAATGCTTGCCTGAACGTGATGTGGCAGAATGCTCGGTTCGGCGCGATAGGCCTGGAATAGTTCGGTGAGAATGCGCTCGGCTTTGACGGCCATGCGTACCACGCGCGGATGACGATAAAGATTGGTGAACAAGAAATCTTTCAGTTGGCGGTTGCGGCTGATCATGACTTCGCTAAAGCCAACAACATTGAAGCTTAGGGTCTGGATTTGTTCAACGGAGCGGATGGCGTTTTCGTTCAGGCGGGCATCTGTTGCTTCAATCAAGTCATTGACTTCCATACCAATCAATTCGCGGATGATGCAGTGACGGTCTAAATCGCTAAGTTTGCCACCATTCCACTGAACCCGGCGGGTGGCAATTTGCCACAGGTCAATGCTGGTAAGCATGTCGGTGGTGATCATGCCGGAGCGCAGACCGTCATCCAGGTCGTGGGCAGTATAGGCCAACTCATCGGCGACATTGGCAATTTGAGCTTCCAGGTGACCACGCAGTTCGGGGTTGAAATCTTTGGCATCGGTGCGGTCGTATTCCGTTTCGTGCTTGACCATGCCTTCCAGGGTTTCCCAGCTCAGGTTTAGCCCGGGGAAGGTGTCGTAGCGCCGTTCTAGTTTGGTGACAATGCGTAGCGATTGTTTGTTGTGCTCAAAGCCGCCAAAGTCGCGCATCAGGCGTGCCAATGCAGCCTCGCCCGAATGTCCAAAAGCGGGGTGACCTAGATCGTGAGCCAGGCAGATGGCTTCTGTCAGGTCGGGGTTGCCGCCCAAAGCATAGGCCAGGCTGCGGCCAATTTGCGCCACTTCCAGGGTATGGGTCAGGCGGGTGCGATAATAATCGCCTTCATAGTTGATGAAGACCTGGGTTTTGTATTCCAGGCGTCGGAAGGCGGTGGTGTGCAAGATGCGGTCGCGATCGCGCTGATAGCAGGTGCGGTAATCCGCTTCGGGTTCACTGTATAGCCGCCCGCGCGTGGCTTTGCTGCGGACGGCATAAGGTGCCAGGGTTTGGTCTTCGTTTTGTTCCAGTTGGGGGCGGGTGTAGCGCATGGGGAAAACCTTTCTAGTGGATGGGAAAATGAGATAAGACGCTGCCGGGCAGGGAACCGGTGAGCGCCTGGGTGAGCAAACCGGGTTGCAGGCCGGAGAAAATGGCAATTTGTAGTTTGCCGGGCGCTTGCAGCAGCGACATCATCCGTTCGACTTTGGCTTCCATCCCTCCGGTGACATCGGTTGAGGCGGAGCCATGCAGCTGCTGACGCAGGGCGGGAAGGGTTTGCGGGGTGAGGTTGGTAATCAGCTGCGTGCGAGCTGGAAAGTCGGCCCAGATGCCGGGTTCAATGCCGGTGAGCAAGATGCGGTCTGGTTGCAAGATGGGCGCAAGATAAAAGAAGAGATCTTCTGTGGAGAGGATGGTGCCGCCAAGTGTTTCATCAAAGGCAACATCGCCTTGTATCACTGGCACCAAACCGGCTTGCAAAGCGCGCCGAATTAGAGACACATCCCAATGCAGCACGGAGCCGGCGCGGGCAAGGACGCAAGCGGAGGGTGGAAAGGCAATGACGGGCAGGCCCGCCTGAGATAAGCTTTCGATGACGATTTGATTGAGCGTACGGGCGGTTTGCCAGACTTCAGCAAAGCCCCGCCAGGCAGCCGAAGATTGCACTCCGGCGCGCGTGCCGTGTTTTTTTGCGGCGACATGCCCAAATGAGCCGGAGCCGTGACCGATGAGGATTTCCAGGTCGGGGCGGGCGTTGCGGGCAGCAGCAATTTCTTCGGCCAACCGTTGCAAGATGGGCAACCGGGCCGTGTTGGGGGTATCTTTATCGGTGATGAGCGAGCCGCCCAGTTTGACGAAGTATAATTCGGTCATGAACATGCCTCAACGCGGGTAATGAAGCAGCGCACTGCGCCGGATTCGCAGAGCGCCTGAGCAATGCTTGGTGCTTGTTCGGGGCGTGCCAGGGCAATCAGGTTGCCGCCACGTCCGCCGCCAGATAACTTGGCGCCCAGTGCGCCAGCCTGACGGGCTTTGCTTGCCAGGTGATCAAGCTCGGGGCAGGAAACGGTCATTTGCTGAAGCAAGGCGTGATTTTGGTCCATCAATGGGCCGAGACGGTCTGTTTCACCGCTTTCAAGGATGGCGCGCGCCTGATCGGTGATGCAGCGAATGGCATCGAAAAGGGATTCAAAGCGTGACGGGTCTTGTTGCCAGGCACGGCGCACATCGCCAACGACGGCGGCAGTGCTGCTTTGAATGCCGCTATCGGCAATCACCAGTGTGAAGGGTTTGGCCACGCGCAGCAGCTCAAAGGGTTGCCCTTTGATAAAGTAAATGGGCTGTTCGAAGGCAATGACGGTATTATCTACGCCGGAGGGAGTGCCATGTTGCAGCGTTTCCACTTGATAGGCGAGTGCAGAGACCTGGGCGTTGGATAAAGAGATCCCCAAAAAACCGGCAACAGCGCGAATGATGGCGATTGAGACGGCGGCGCTGGAACCAAGCCCCGCGGCGCGTGGAATGGTGGAGGTGATGCGCAGGTGCATGGCCGGGGGGTGTGTGATCTGCGCTGTTGAAAGCGTGAGCCGGACTGCCAGGGCTAACGGGGAATCTTCAGGGAGGTGATCAAGTTCTTCTTCCAGGCCGAGGTCGGGGGCGGAGAGCAAGCTCTGGTTTGCGCCAATGCGAGGGCGAACAATGGCATGGGCGCGCACTTGCGAGATGGGAACAGCTAATGCCGGGCGGGCATAAACAGCAGCGTGTTCGCCAAAGAGGATGCTTTTGCCAGGGGCGTAGGCGGAGAAGGCGGGCATGGGCTTATTTGAGCACGTAGAGGAATAACACAACAGTCAGGCCCCATAGCACAATGGTTGCCTGGAGCGGACGATCGCTGAGCAACATTTCTTCTGGTTCGCCACCTGCTTTTTCTACCTGAATAAGATACAGATAGCGGAAGATGCCATAGATGACAAAAGGAATGGTTAGCATCATTGAGTGATTGCTGGGCAAGTTGGGTGCCGAGAAGGTGTACAGGCTGTAGGAGACGATGGTTGTGCCGGAGACGATGGTGATGAATTGGTCTAGCAAGGGAATGGTGTAGCCGGAAAGGACGCGCCGGTGTGCGTTGGCTTCTCCTTCGAGTAGGGTCAGTTCGGCACGGCGTTTGCCAAAGCCCAGGTAGAGCGCCAGAAGGGTTGTGACAACATAGAGCCAGGGAGAGAAGCGCTGTACTTCAATGATTGAGACACCGGCCCCCACGCGCAGCACAAAGCCAGAGGCAAGGATGAGGACATCAATGAGCGGAATATGTTTGAGCCATTTGGAGTAGGCGAGATTGGTGATCAGGTAAATCAAAGCAATCCACAGGAAGTTGAGAGACAGCAAAGCCGCCCCAACCAGGCTGATCAGCAGCAGGACAATGGTGGCCAAAATTGCCACGCGCACGGGCAATCGCCCTGAGGCGATGGGACGATTGCGCTTTTTGGGGTGTGCACGGTCGGCTTCAATGTCGGCCAGGTCGTTGATGATGTAGATTGCGCTGGAAAGCAGGCAAAATAGTGCGACGCCAAGCAAGGAGCGCAAGACAGCTGGGGCGTTGATAATTTGCCCATCGAAGACAATGGCGGCCAAAACAAAGGCATTTTTCGTCCATTGTCGGGGACGCATGGTTTTGAGTAAGGCCTTTAACATGCGGTTAAGTATAACACAGGAGACGCTAAGGGGTGTTCAAAGTGGGTGTTTTGACTATAATGATACTATCTTTTTGTTAAGGAGTGCGTGATGGGCGAAGCGACTGGAAAACGACATGTGGTTTTTGAGGGGGTCGAAATGGGGTTGGGTACCTGGTCTTGGGGCGATCGGTTGTTTTGGGGCTATGGGCGCGGTTACCGCGATGACGATATTCGGCAGGCTTATGATGCAAGCCTTCAGGCAGGCGTGTTTTTTATGGATACGGCGGAGGTTTATGGGCAGGGACGTTCCGAGACTTTGCTGGGCAAATTTCTGGCTGAGACGGAGCAGAAAGTGGTTGTGGCGACGAAATTCATGCCCTATCCGTGGCGCTTGGGGCGAGGGTCATTGAAGCGCGCTTTGCGCAACAGCCTGAAACGGTTGGGGCGCGCTTCGGTGGATTTGTATCAGATCCATTGGCCTTTTCCACCGGTGCAAATTGAGGTGTGGATGGATGCGATGAGTGAAGCCGTGCAAGCTGGTTTGATAACAGCAGTGGGCGTTTCCAACTATGACCGCAAACAGATGCAACGGGCTTATGACGCGCTGATCCGTCAGGGCGTGCCGCTTGCATCCAATCAGGTGGAGTATAGTTTGTTGGATCGGCGAGTGGAAAAAAATGGATTGCTGAAACAGTGTCAGGAGATGGGGGTAACGCTGATTGCCTATAGCCCTTTGGCAATGGGCATGTTGACCGGCAAATATACACCTGAAAACCCACCGCAGGGCTTTCGGGCGCGGCGCTATCAAGCTCGCTACCTGGCAGCGATGAAGCCGCTGATTGATCAGTTGAAGCGGATTGGCTCAGATCATGCTGGTAAGACAGCGGCACAGGTCGCGCTGAATTGGGTCATTTGCAAAGGCGCTGTGCCGATCCCTGGGGCTAAGACATTGGCACAAGCGCAACAAAACGCAGCTGCTTTGGGATGGCGGTTATCCGAAGAAGAGGTGGCACGTTTGGACGAGGTCAGTGATCGGGTACAAACAGCGCTTTCTTAACCGGAACTGGTCAAAATGAAGCGAGCATGGCTGTCTGCATTGTTGTTCATGGTGGTGTGTGTTGGCGTGGGGTGTCAGACTCAGGCAACTGTCTTACCTACGGTTGTGGTTACTCCTTTGGCGCCTACAGCGACCTGGTTGTCAACAGCTGAGCCTTTGCCAACAGCGACGCCGCAACCGATTAAGCCATTGCTGGCCTTCGATGACACGGTTCCACAGGCTTTGCGGCAGCGCTTTGAGCAGGGTGATTTGCCGTTCGCACATTCTGGAGAGGTGCCAAATGTGCACTTCGGGTTGGTGAGTCAGGCGGATGCGCGCTGGATGGTGGATTGGGTGTATGCGTTGGTGGCACCGTTTGGGACGGCGACGGATGAAGTGCCATTGACCGCAATTCGGGCAGTTTGGCAGGGCGCGCCACAGGTAGAACAGCCTTTGCAGGCGCTGTATCTTGCACCGGAGACGATGGTGGTGTTTGCGGCGCTATGGGGCGAGGCCGATGCCGAGTTTGTGCACGTGGTTGCGGCGGACGAGCTGTTGCGCATGGTGTGGGATCAGCCGGGGGCCTGGGCGCTTGTACCTTTTGAGCAGTTGCAGCCGCGTTGGAAAGTGATGCGGGTGGATGGACATTCGCCGTTTGATTGGGAGTTTGATGCAGCTGCATATGCGCTGACGGTGCATTTTGGGGTGTGGGGTGAAGCAGAGGCGTTATCAGCGTTGTCGTTGTCAGGCCCATTGCTGGCTAGCAACCGCGACCCGCAACAGCTGACGGTTGTGGTGATGACGGGGACAACCGCAATGGTGCGGCATACTGCTGAAAAGATGGAATTGAACGGGCTTGACTATCCATACGCGTTGATTCAGCCCTGGCTGGAAGCGGGAGATTTTTTACACATCAGCAATGAGGCGGCTTTTTATTCTGATTGTCCGCCGGCTTTACCGTTTCGCAATCGGGCGCGCTTTTGTAGCGCACCGGGCTATTTTGCTGTGCTGCAAGCTTTGGGTGTTGATATTGTTGAGCTGACCGGCAATCATCTGCTGGATTGGGGTGTTCCGGCATTGCAAGAGACACTCAGCTTATATCGGCAGAATGGCATTCAGACTTATGGCGGCGGAGAGACTTTGGAGGCGGCGCAGGCTGCTTTGCGGATTGAACACCACGGCAACCGACTGGCTTTTGTTGGCTGCAATGCGGTGGGGCCGCAAACGGTCTATGCGACGCGCAATACCCCCGGCGCTGCACCGTGCGACCTGGCCGCTTTAGAGAAGACAGTCAGGGCGTTGCGTCAGGAGGGCTATTTGCCGATCGTCACCTTTCAGCATTTGGAGGTGGAGAGCAATCAGGCCCCTTCGGCGTTGCGCACCGACTTCCGACAGATGGGGCGCGCCGGAGCGGTGATTGTCAGCGGCAGTCAGGCCCATGTGCCGCATGGTTTTGGTTTCATCGCTGCGCAGGAGGATGGGGTGCCGGAAGCCTTCTTGAGCTATGGCTTGGGCAATCTGTTTTTTGATCAAATGTTTGCACTGGCTCGGCCTGGGTTGATTGAGCGGCATGTCTTTTACGATGGACGTTACCTGGGCACTGAGATTTTGGTGACCATGTTGGAAGATTCGGCGCAACGGCGACCGGCAACTTTGGAGGAACGACAAAAATTGTTGAACACACTGTTTGCAGAAAGTGATTTGAGATTGCCATGAGGCGTTTTTTGTATGGTTCGGTAGTTGTGTTGATGCTGGTTGGGCTGTTGAGCGCTTGTGCGCCTTCTGCGCCGCCTATCATTGCACCTTCTGTGACTGAAACGCATACTCCCGCCCCAACGCAGACGCCAACGACGACGAGCACGCCGCTGCCTGGCTTGAGCGAATTGCGGGCATGGGTTTCTCCTGCGGTTCCTGCGGAGCTGGCTGCGACATGGCTGTTGCCGACACAGGTTGGGCGAGCTGAAGACGCATCACAGGCGGACCTGACCTTGCAACCCGATCCGGAAGGGCAGATTGCCTGGGTGTATGCGTTGGTGACGCCTTTCCCGAATTTGTTGGATGAGGTTGACGCGGAAGAGCTGCGCGCGGCCTGGAGGGGACAATTGGCCTGGGCGGCGGATGTGCCGTTGGGCCTGTCTTCGCAGACGTTGGCAACGTTACAGTCGGTGTGGGGCGAGCCGGCGGCGGGGGCGGTGTGGGTGGAAGATGACCCGGCGCGCTTATTGGCGCAGGCGTGGACGAATCAACGCGCTTGGGCAATTGTGCCATTTGCTGAGATTGAGCCGCGTTGGAAGGTGGTGCGGGTCAATGGTCAGTCGCCGTTTGATCGTCAGCTGGACGTTTGGGCGTATCCGTTGACGGTGCGTTTTGCGGTGCAGGCCAATTGGCGGGCAAGTGCGGCTTTCGCGGCAGCAGGGGTGCCTTTGCCAATGACCTTGCCCGGCAACCGCGACCCACAGCGCTTGAGTGTGGTGTTGCTGACGGGGACAACTGCGTTGGTGCGCGCAACGGCCTATACGATGAATCAGAAGGGGGTTGAGTATCCGGCAGGAGATGTGCTGCCCTGGTTGCAAGCGGCGGATTTGGTGCATATTAGCAATGAGTCTTCCTTCAACCCGGCCTGTCCGGTGCCGGGCCTCTATGACGCGACGATGATGTTTTGCAGCGATCCGACGCACATAGACCTTTTTTCGGCAATGGGCGTTGATGTTGTTGAATTGAGCGGCAATCATCTGGCAGATTATGGCCGTGAGGCGCTGATGGAAACGAAGCGGATGTTGGAGCAGCGCGGCATGGGCACGTATGCGGCGGGGGAGAATGCTGAGGCTGCCCGGCAAGCGCTGTTGATTGAGGATCATGGCAATCGCCTGGCCTTTATCGGTTGCAACAACGCCGGGCCGGAGCATGTTTGGGCAACGGAAACGCTGCCGGGGGTAGCCAATTGTGACGATATGCGTTGGATGGCCGCTGAGGTGCAGCGTTTGCGGGCTGAGGGCTATTTGCCGATTGTGACGTTTCAATATAAGGAATCGTTGACCTCCGTGCCTGTGCCGTGGGAGGTGGCCGATTTTCGTTCGATGGCGCAGGCCGGGGCTGTGGTTGTCAGCGGCAGTCAGGCCCATTACCCGATGACGCTCGAATTCTATCAGGGTGCGTTCATTCATTATGGGTTGGGAAATTTCATTTTTGATCAGATGTATGAGCTTGGCACGCGGCAAGAGATGCTCGATCGGCATGTGTTTTATGATGGGCGTTACCTGGGTGCGGAAGTGTTGACAGCCATGCTGGAAGATTATTCACGACCGCGTCCAATGACGCCGGAAGAACGAACGGCTTTGTTGGAGCGAATTTTTGCAGATAGTGGTTGGAAAACTTTTGATTTTCAAAGGAGAAAATAATGATGAAAATCCATGATATTTCTTTGACGGTTGCACCGGGAATGGTTGTGTGGCCGGGCGACCCGGCGGTTGAGCTGTATCGGGTTGCCAAAATTGAAGAAGGTGCGAATGCAAATGTGTCGCATATGCACCTGGGTGTACATACGGGGACGCATGTTGACGCGCCGTATCATTTCTTGAACGATGGCAGCAAGGTGGAAACCCTGGCGTTGGATGCGCTGATTGGCCCGGCGCAGGTGGTGGCGGTAGACGAGACGGTCAACTTGCTCGATGCGGCGGTGTTGCAGGCAGCTGGCATTGCCGAAGGAATAGAGCGGGTGTTGTTCAAGACGCGCAATTCGCGCTATTGGCAGCGCGGTGAGGCTGTGTTCCAGACCGATTTTGTTGCTATTCCCGCAGATGGCGCAGCCTATTTGGTTGAGCGTGGCATTCGCCTGGTGGGGGTAGATTATTTGTCCGTGGCACCGTTCAAGAATAGCCGTCCAACGCATGAAATTTTGCTGAAAGCTGGAATGGTGTTGCTGGAAGGGGTGGACTTGAGCGAGGTGTCTGCTGGCTTTTATGACTTGTATTGTCTGCCGATGAAGTTGCTGGGGTCAGATGGGGCGCCGGCGCGCACGGTGCTGATTGAGAAATGAGCCGTGATGGCTGCTAGCCTTCGATTGTGTAGCGGATGGTTGGTAATCGTTGCGGGTCAAACTCGTTGATGTGATCGGGGCCGAGGCGCAATACCTCGGCTTCGACATTTTTTACATCCTGGCAAAACCGGGCAAGTTCAATGCCCAGGCAGAAAGCCGGAAACGGGGCAAGCCAGCGCTGCGCACGGAACAACATTTTGCTGGCGCCAATGTAATTGCCGCGTAACAGGTGATGAAAGGCGACCGCAACCTGTAAGATGCCACGATAGAGCTCGCGCACGATGCCTGCTTCAGCGCGCCAGGCAACCTCTAGCTCTTCATGGGCTTCAAAATAACGGCGCTGATTGAAAAGTTCCAGGCCGCGCCGGGCCGGAACGGGCAGGCTGACCTCTTGGCAGGCCGCCGCAGCTTCGGCATTGGAAAAGGTGGGCCCTGGTACATCGTCATTCATGCTGTGATTGTATCACGTGTTTTTGGTGATATTGTCAACCTGATACACAGGCAGTTTTTGTGTTAAGATAAAGACACCTGAAATTTCATTTCTTGAGGAGCCTATGTTAAACCTGCCAGATGATCAAATTTTGCCGCTTTCGCTGCAACATAATTTTTGGACCTGGTCAGCTCAGGGGAAAGTCAATCCGATCCCGGTGCAGCGCGCTGAGGGGGTGTATTTTTGGGATGTGAATGGCAAACGTTACCTGGATATGAACTCAATGGTGATGTGTTGCAATATTGGGCATGGCGATCGGCGTGTGATTGATGCGATTGTGCAACAAGCTCAAGAATTGCCGTTTGCCGGGCCAGGAATGGCGACGCGCCCACGTGCCTTGCTTGGCAAGGTGCTGAGTGAGGTGACTCCGCCAGGGTTGGATCGCTTTCTGTATACCCTGGGCGGGGCGGATGCCAACGAAAACGCGGTCAAACTGGCGCGGGCCTACACGGGGCGATTCAAGATTTTATCGCGCTATCGTTCGTATCATGGGGCAACGTTTGGGGCGATTGCGGTAACGGGTGATCCGCGCCGCAATGCCTGGGAGCCGGCGGTGATGCCGGGGGTGGTGCATTTTCTAGACCCGTATCGTTACCGCTCGACGTTTCATCGTACCAACCCGGATATTTCTGAAGAGGAGTTTACGCGCGATTACCTCAATCACCTGGAAGAAATCATTCAGTATGAGGGGCCAAAGACGATTGCGGCGATTTTGATCGAGTCAGTTACCGGCACGAATGGCATCCTGATTCCGCCGGAGGGATATTTGCAAGGGGTGCGTGAGCTTTGCGACCGCTATGGCATTGTGCTGATTTGTGATGAGGTGATGAGCGGTTTTGGGCGGACGGGCAAGTGGTTTGCAGTCAATCATTGGAATGTGACCCCCGATATTATGACAATGGCCAAGGGGCTGACCTCTGGCTATGCTCCGTTGGGGGCAGTGGCCATGCGCCAGGAAATTGCAGACACGTTTAAGGATCAGGTGTATGAGGGTGGGTTGACGTATAATGGCCATCCGATTTCACTGGCGGCAGCGATTGCCACGATTCGGGTGATGCAAGAAGATGGACTGGTTGAGCGGGCAGCTAAGACTGGGCAGGTGATGGCAGAGATGATGGCTGAGCTGATTGACCGTCATCCTTCAATTGGTGAGGCGCGCTCGATTGGTTTGTTTGGCATTTTGGAACTGGTGCGTAACCGCAAGACGCGCGAACCCATGGCACCCTTCAATGGCACAAGCCCCGAGATGGTGGCGCTGCGCAAGAATTTGCTGGACCAAGGGGTGTTTTTGTATACGCACTGGCATACGGTTTTGCTGATTCCACCGCTGATTATCACGCCGGAGCAGTTGGAAGAGGCGTTTGCTGCGTTGGATCGGGCGTTGCAAATTACCGACGCGGCGGTGAAAGAGTGATGTTACTTTTGTGCGGTTCCATGCATCTGATGTAAGGAATGCTACGCAAAAAGGAGAAACGAATGGATTTTAAAGTCAGTTTTTCACCACAAAAAGCAGCCCCGGCAGAAACAGAAACGGTGCCGGTGATGATTTTGGGAGCCGGGCCAGCGGGGCTGGCTGCGGCTTTGTATGCCGCGCGCGCTGAACTTCATCCGATTGTGTTGACCGGCATGGCGTTGGGAGGGCAGGCTTCCACGACGCACACGATTGAAAATTATCCCGGATTTCCAGAAGGGGTTGGTGGGGCAGAATTGGGGGAGCTTTTCCAAAAACAGGCCGAACGGTTTGGGGCACGCCTGGAATTTGACTCGGCAACGGAGGTGGATTTATCCCGGCGTCCTTTTCGGGTCAAGACGTATGGGGGTGAATATTACGCCAAGGCCTTGATTTTGGCGACGGGAGCCTCTCCCAATTATTTGAATGTGCCCGGCGAAAAAGAGCTGACCGGCAAGGGCGTTTCTTATTGTGCAACGTGTGATGGTTGGTTCTTCAAAGGCAAAAACGTGGCTGTGGTTGGTGGTGGAGATAGCGCCTTGGAAGAGGCCATTTTCCTGACACGTTATGCCGAGACGGTGACGATCATCCATCGCCGCGATGCACTGCGGGCTGGGGCAATTTTGCAACGCCGCGCAATGGAACACCCCCAAATTCGCTTCATTTGGGATACGGTTGTGACGGAGGCGATTGGTGAACAGGCATTGCGGGCTGTGCGCGTGCGCAACGTGAAGACGGGCGAAGAGCGCGAATTGCCATTCGATGGTTTGTTTATTTTCATTGGTAACAAGCCCAACACTGACCTGTATCGTGGTCAGGTGGAAATGGATGAGCGCGGTTATGTGCGCACGAATATGAACATGGAGACAAGCGTGCCGGGGGTGTTTGCAGCTGGTGAGGTGATGGATGCGACCTTCCGGCAGGTGATTACTTCAGCCGGCATGGGCGCAGCTGCGGCTATTCAGGCGGGGCGTTTCTTGGAACATGAAGAGATGTCTGCTGAGCACAGTTGAAATCCGCTGAGATTACAAAAAAAACATCCGGAGCTTTGCCGGATGTTTTTTTATGTGTAAGCAAGTGGTTGATTTTAGGGCGCTCCGCCTGGCCACCAAATGAAGTAGCGGAAGATGCTCACCGCGCCGGCAGGTTCCCAAATGGGTTCGCCATCAGCGGTTGTGCCGGTTGAGCGCACAACGACAACAGACCAACGCAAGTTGTGGGGCTGATTGTCAACCGGGCGCAGAATGGCTGGCACAGTGGCGTTGTTGGCCGTGGTGTAAATGACCTGACGATTGCCGCTGCCCGAAGTGACATCTTCGATTGTAACCGCGTAGGACTCTTTCTCACGCAACGGCTCGTTGGCGGCCCATTGCAGCGAGATGACATCTGAGCTGCCGCGGAAGACAAACCCATCCGCGGGTTGCAACAAATCGGGGGCTGGGTGTGGCGGTGGCAAGGTTGGGGTTGGGGTTGGCCCAGCAGTTGGCAGCCGTTCGCAGAGCGGGATTTTTAGCTTTTGCCCGGTGTAGACATTGTCAGATACAAGGCTGTTGTAGGTTTTGATTGAGGTGACCGAGACGCTGAAATTGGCTGCAATGGAGCTGAGTGTATCGCCATCTTTGACGGTGTAGTCATACTTTTGGCAAGCTGAATCGGTGGCCTGTGCCTGGCTCAGCGTGGAGCTGGGCATGGGCGAAGGTGTGGCAGTGGGTTGCGGAATGAGCAGTTTTTGACCAACCTTCAATGTGGTGCAATTGGTATCCAGGTTGTTGAGGGTGATGATGCTGTTGACCGAGACATTGTAGAAATAGGCGATTGAGATGCACGAGTCGTTGGCTTTGACGGTGTATTCAAGCGGAGGAAGCGGCGTTGCGGTTGGCACAAGGGTGGGGGTGAGGGTGAGGGTTGGGGTCACTGTAATGGTGACAGTTACTGTTGGGCTGGGGGTGGGGGTGGGTTCGACCACGCGCCCCGTGCCGCGCAACACACCAAAGACAGCGCCGGCGCCAATGGCTAGCAGCAGGATGACAAGGCCAATGGCGATGGGCAGCGACAGGGTCACCGCCGGCATTCGCGCGCCTTGGACAGTCGCGGTTTTGCTGGCTGATGGATCAGCTGAGGCGGGGCTAAATGTGCGCCCACACACCAAACAGCGAGAGGCATTTTCAGCTAAGCGAGTTCCGCAGGTTGGACATGTTTTAGGGGTAGAAGTTTCTTGACTCATAGGTTTTCTTGGTTTGAATTGGCCGGGGAATTACCCGGCGGCTCCATTATACCATAACCGAAAATTTGGCAAGGTTTGCCGAATTTTGCAAGTTGTGTTATGCTGGATTTATGGATTATAGTCTCTATTTGCATATCCCTTTTTGTCGGCGACGGTGTGGCTATTGTGATTTCAATACCTATGCTGGACGTGAGGCTTTGCTTGTGCCGTATGTGCAGGGGGTCCTGAGCGAGTTGCGCCTGGTGGCAGCTGCTGCCGGGCAGCCTTTGTCGGTGGGGACGATTTATTTTGGCGGCGGCACGCCTTCTTTGTTGGCAGCAACGCAGGTGCAACAGTTGCTGGAAGAGATAGCTGCCCTGTTTCAGGTGCGGGCAAATGCGGAGGTGACGCTGGAGGCCAACCCCGGCACGCTGACGAGGGCGGCATTGGCCGGGTTGCGCACAGCGGGAGTCAATCGCTTGAGCCTGGGCATGCAAGCTGGCCATGTGCAGGAACTGCGTACGCTGGACCGTTGGCACACAACCGCACAGGTGTTTGAGGCGGTGCATCAGGCGCAGCAGGTCGGCTTTGAACGGCTGAGCCTTGATTTGATCTATGGTATTCCTGGGCAAACACTGACGCGCTGGCAAGAGACGATTGAGATGGCGTTGGAGATGGGGGTAGAACATCTGTCGCTATACTCGTTGACAGTCGAGCAAGGTACGCCGCTGGCGCGCTGGGTGGGGCGTGGCTTGCTGCCGCAGCCGGATGAGGATTTGGCTGCGGACATGGCGGAGTGGGCAGCACAGCGCCTGGAGCAGGCAGGCTTTGAGCAGTATGAAATTTCTAATTGGGCGCGGCGCGATGCGCAGGGGTGCTTGCGCAGCAGTCAGCATAACTTGCAATACTGGCACAACGATCCCTACCTTGGCTTTGGGGCGGGGGCGCATGGCTGGGCGGCGGGGTTTCGCACGGCAAATGAACCGACGATTGAGGCTTACCTGTCACGACTGACGGCAGGGCCATCAGAAGCGTTTCCGTTTAGCCCGGCCAACGTCACGCGACTGAAAATAGATCGGCAGACAGAGATGCAAGAGACGATGATGGTTGGATTGCGCTTGATGCAGGAGGGCGTAGCAGAGCAGCGTTTTGTGCAGCGGTTTGGCGTTTCGATGCTGGATGTGTTTGCTGAACCGATTGAGCGGCTGACACGTCAGGGACTCTTGGAATGGGTTTCAATACAAGGGCAGAGCCGCTTGCGCCTGACTCGACGTGCCTGGTTGATTGGTAACCGTGTCTTTGCTGAATTCGTTGGTTAGGCAACGGTTACAAGGGTGCCAAAGCCGATATTATCCGCCTTATCGGGGTTGACGACGGGTGTCGTCCAACGGTAGAGCCATAAGGCATCTTCGTTGCGCAAATTGACGCAGCCATGGCTCATCGGCACGCCGTAATTGGTGTGCCAATAGGTGCCGTGTAGGGCTACGCCAGTTTTGGGCTCAAAGAAAGAGACCCAAGGCACACCGGGCAGTTCGTAGGCCTCTAAGTCAGAGGTGATGTTGCCGTCGCCCATGTGCTTCGACGGAACTTTGGAGGCAATGCGAAATTCGCCGCGTGGAGTTTCGGTTGGGGTGGAGTTTGGGGAAATGTTGCGATTGGGAACGCCGGTTGCGACACGGGTTTGCAAGACGATTTTATCGCCTTCATAGGCGGTGAGGGTCTGACGGCTGAGGGAGACATCAATTCGTTTGTCTGTGCTAGGCACTTCGGGTGAAAGTGGGCTCAGTTCCTCAGGTGCAATCAGGCGTAAGTGTGGGGCGGGAACGCAATATTCAATTTTGAGTAGCTCGTCTTTTAGTTTGTACCATGGTTCGCCATCGGGCCCTTCAACCAGGCCGGTGATCCAATGAATGGAGCTGTAATACAGGCGATAGACGGGCTGCCATTCGCGCCGATAGGGCGTCCACATGGCTTGGGTGTAAGGGACGGTGACTTCAGCGATTTGGGGCTTGGTAATTGTGGAGACGATTGGGTTGAGCGCGTAGTGGACACGTTGGGTGTTGCCGCTGTGAACATAACCGCCCCACACGCGATACCAGAGTGGGTTATAGTAGGGCCCTTCGGGTGAGACGACTTCTTCGTAGATGTGTAAGATCTCATCCCGATAACGCTGGAAGAGGATTTCGCTTTTATCGGAGGGTTTGCGATAGACGCTGACACTGCTGATGGCAACCCGCGCCAGTTTGACACCATCCATATCCGCGAAGGCTGAGCGCGGTGAAAAGGCCAGGCTGCCCAGGGCTGCCAGACCCAGAGCGGTGCGACGCAGAAATTCACGACGGGAAATGCGACTTGTCATGTCTGGATTATATCATATGCGTCCATGCTTGTTCAATGTCAGGTAGATGACGGTGATGAAGACCGCGGAGGGCGGGAACGTTTGGGGGCGGGCGGTGGGGTGGCTGCCCCAAGCAGGCCAATGATGCGCTGACTGAATTCCTGATTCTCTACATCCAGGATATAGTGTGGTTTGGCACCAGGGTATGGAAACCCCGTTTCCGCATTTTGCATTTCTTGCTCAAGGCCGGCAAGCATTTTGATGTACACGGTGTTGTCACAAATCAGGAGCAGCGGTTTGCCATTGACGTAGACCATGTATTCGCCAAACATTTTCCGGTAGGTGATGATGCCGGTGCCGGCAATTTGTTCACAAACAAATTGAATGAAGTCGAGACTGCTGGACATGGGAAACTCCGCTTGAAAGACTTGGGAGGCCAATACTGGCAGTATATCACGTTTTCACAGAGGGGAAGCTGTATCGGTTTGCTGACTCTGTGGGTTGCGCGCGGTGCGCATAGCAAGCAGATAGACCATCAGCAACCCGGCATAGAGCCCGAACAGGATTACGGGAACTGTTTCAAGCGAGATTCGACGCGCCAGCACGCCCATTAGGCTGGGAATGATGGCGCTGCCAAGCCCGGTCGCGGCCATTTGCATTCCAATTGTGTTGGCAGCATAGGCTTCGCCGACACGAAAGCGGGTGCCGGACATCATGGCCGGGAAGATGGGCGCAATGGAAAGGCCAATGAGGCCGACAGCAATGACGTTTGCCAGTTCAAAGGGTGCCCAGATGAGAAGAGCAGCACCAAGCAGGGCGCCCGATAGGCCAGTAAGGACGAGTTTGTTCACCCCGATGCGATTGGCAATCAGACCGGCCAGAATACGTCCAATGGTGAACATGAACCAGTAACCGCCGGCGAAGAAGCCGGCCAGGGTTGGGTCTACATTGCGTGATTCGGTGAGCAAGCTATATACCCAGGTACCCAGGGAGCTTTCGCCGCCGACATACAAGAAAAACAAAAGGATGCTCAACCAAACCTGTGGTTGTTGCAGCGTTTGGCCGAGGGGCGTTTTATAATCGGTTAGTTTTTTCTCTGGCTGTTCAGCGTTTGTGGGGGCAGGATTGCGGCTCCACATTGAGAGCGTTAGCACAAAGCCGGTTGCTAATGTCAGTTGAAAAATTCCCACAGCGCGATACCCAAAATGCCATGTGTTGTATGCAGATAGCCCAAGGGTCATGATGACTGGACCGAGGGTAATGCCGATTCCATAACTGGCATGTAGCCATTGCATCAAGCCTTCGCCAAAATGGCTAGCAACATAGGTGTTGAGGCCAGCATCAATCGCACCAGCGCCCATACCGCCAAACACTCCCAGAAGAACCATCATCCACCACACGGGCACCAGGGTATAACCAATCAGAGTCAGGCCGGTGAGCAAACAGCTGATGGCAAGCAGTCGCCCTACGCCAACGCGTGCGAGAAGGAAACCGGTTAGGAAACTGGAGGTCATGTAGCCGGTTACGGATGCTGCCAGTAACATGCCGATGGCATCCAGTGGGATGGAGAAGCCGGTGCGGATGGACGGCCAGCCAACACCTAACAATCCATCAGGCAGGCCGAGGGCGATAAAGGCAATGAAGGCCAGAAGGATCAGGCCTACTCGAGGAGAAAATGTGGTTTTTGATGGCATGGTGTCATGTGGGCAAAAAAGGCTTTTATGGGTGGAATGTGGTTGGGGCGAAAGGATTGGATGACACCCCTCGATGGGGAGCGGCGACCTTGCCCTTTAATTGGATTGAAGACCTGAAACCACCAAAGACTGATAACAAAAACCACCGCATTGAACGGTGGCTTCTGATACAGTCGGGGCGAAAGGATTGGATGACACCCCTCGATGGGGAGCGGCGACCTTGCCCTTCAATAAAATTGAGCGACTGAAACCACCAAAGACTGATAACAAAAACCACCGCATTGAACGGTGGCTTCTGATACAGTCGGGGCGAAAGGATTTGAACCTTCGACCTCTTGCACCCCATGCAAGCGCGCTAGCCGGACTGCGCCACGCCCCGATCAGTTGTATCGAACGCTGTTTATTATACCGCGTTTTGAAAATTTGGGGAGGGTTTCGTTTAAGTTTTCGCAACCCGACCCAGGGCATAAAAGGTTGGAATGTAAAGAACACGTTCACCGCGTTGGTAGGCTTGCTGTTCAACCTTTTGTAGCGCGTCCAATTCTGTGGGGGTGCAAAAAGCGTGCAGGTCTTGGCGGAGCACGGACCATTCCAGATCATCTGCGGTTGTTGGGCGATCTTCGTCTTGCCAAAAACCACCGAGCACGCCGCTTTGCACCTGTTGCAGACCGGCCTGGTGGAAGAGAGCAGACAAACGGCGTCCAATGAGGGGGTCGGCGCCTTGTTGCTGCAAGGCGGCGGTCTGTAGCTTTCCCAGGTCGGCGAGAGCTGGCGGATAATCAATCCGTCCGCCGTAGTCGGGCTCAGCCAGGGCAAGCACCCAGCCGCCAGCAATGGTGACGCGGCACATTTCCAACAGGGCGGCTAAGGGGTTGGGCAGCCAGAGGAGCAGAAAATGGCAAAAGCTCAGGTCAAACGAATTTGCGGCAAACGGCAGGTGGGTGGCGTCGCCGTTGAATAATGTTGACGCGGGGGCAACCTGACGGGCAAAGCACAGGGCTGACCGATCGTGATCAAGCCCGTAGACCAACGGTCCGGTTGGCATGTCGCAGAGCAGCGCGCCTGTGCCGCAGCCGACTTCTAGAATGCGGTGAGCTGCCTCTGCGTTGGATTGGGCGAACAGGTGTTGTCGAAGGGAGCGTGTCCAGCTTGCCTGTTGCCGATAGCGGGTGTGCCACTCGGATAGGTTCACAGGCGGGCGCGCGCTTTTTGCCAGATGGCGACCCAATCGTCTTTGAGCAAATTGCCCAGCACTTCTTCAATACCTTGTGCGGGCAGCACATCGCCATCGGGTTCAACGTATAGCCAGGCACGTCCGGCACCTTGCACAGGTGTTTCCCCTTCGGAGAGTTCCAGGCTGAGCGGATGGAAGCTTGAATAGGGCACAGGCAAATCCCACGTCAATGAGAGGCCAAGGAGGAATGCCAGGTCGCGCAGGTCGTTCAATGCTGGGCGTAGCTCCGGGCTGCTTGCGCTGAGTGACAGGGAGTGGACATTCATCTGATGCAGTTTGCGGATCAGCTCTTCCATGTTGGCCTGATTGTTGGGCGTGAGCGTGAGGTGTACGGTGACGAATAGGTCTTCGGCCAGGGTGTCGCGCAGCGCTTCCCAGGCGGTTTCAGAGCTCGGGTCGAGGATCAGCATCAGGTGGTCGAGGCCGCTTTGTAGCACTTGTTGCAAGTATGTTGGCTTGCAAAGGCGTTGTCCATCACTGAGCAGACCCGTGACCTGACCCAGTTTCTCAGCGTGGGCAATTAGTTCGGGCAGGTCAGGGCGCAGGGTTGGCTCGCCGCCGGTGAAGATGATGTGTGGAATGCCGGCTTGCCAGGCCTTATCCAGGATGGTTTTCCACTCTTGTGTTAGCAATTCGCGTGTGACGCGTGCGGTCGGCGCCAAATCGGGCGAGAAGCCTTCGCTCAGGCGGTACGTGAGGGCACAATCAAGCCGATAGGGGGCTGTCAGTGCACTGGCATAAGGGTCAACTCGTTCAAAGTCAAGGAAGGTTTCGGGGTCGAGGTCGGGGGTTTCAATGAGCGTGTGCAGGCGCTCCTGAAAGTCACGAAAGTCATTGGCTGCCTTGGCCGCTGAAATCTGATAACGCCGTGCAATGAGGCGGGCAACTTGTTCGGCAGGAGTCTGTTGGATGAGATGATAGGCGTATTCAGCAGCGGTTTGGTTGAGGTGTAGGACGGTGCTGGCGTTGAGGATCAGCAGAGAGTCGCTGCCTGGGTCAATGCGCAAATGCATACGATAGGGCGGTTGGACCTCGGGGGGGGATTGGTAGGTGTAGATGCCGGGGGGCAAAGGGGCGGGGCGGCCAAAGATCCGGTCGAAGAGGGATTCAAACGTGCGTTTCACAGTAGACCTCCTATGGGGTAGGTGCATTGGATGGGAGCAATAGGGTGAGCAAACAAACGATGCTGAGGATGAGGACGCTGCTGATGATGCTGACGGTAAGCCATTTGTTGGTTTTGGGGATGTTTCCCAACTTAATTGTTGGTGCGATCGAATCCAGTTCTTCTGGCTTGCCAGTGAGCCGATGGCGACGGAAGAAAACAATGAAAAGGAGGTAAGGCAAGCCAAACACAAACACGCTGACAGCAAAAAGCAGGTTGACCATTTGCTGTAATTCGCGGCTAAGTAAGCCGGTTGTGGCATCACGCATATTGATGGAGATGATGGTGACACCGAGAACGGCCAATACCAGGCCAAAGCCAAGCAGAATGCGACCGCTACGCGGTGCCAGTTTGCCCTCTTTTTCCGATAGGCGGACGCCTAAGCTAAGCGTGCTATGGGTAATTAGAGCGGCAAAGACGAGTAATGATGGGCCAAGCCCCAATTGTTCGGCGGTGAATTCAAGCGGGTCATAGATGTTGGTGCCGAGCAGGGCGAGCACCAGGCCGAGTGTAAAGGCAGGGGAGGCAACGCTGACTGCCAAGCAGGTAGCTGCGTTGCGGGCATTCCAGCGTCGGGCAATGAGCAGCACGACCGTAACGATGAGAACGGGGATTGAGAAGAAAAAGTCCACGCCGGCGGTCATATCCAATGGAGTGGGTTCGGGCAATTCGCCGCCGCCCGCTGCAAGAATGTCGTTCAGGGCAAGCAATAGGACTATGGCTGGGCGAGTGATGATCACAAAGGCAGATAATGCTTTGAGAACATCATCGTCAAAGCGTTTTCTGACAAAGACGACGAGACGCTTGCCGAGGTCTACTGCCGCATCTACAACGGCGATGCCGGAGAACAGCCATATAGGAAGCAGCAGAAGTAAGATGATCGAAGAGATACCATCCAGTTGATAGGCAAGGTTTGAAAGGCTGCCGCTTCCGAGGACGTAAAGCAGAAAAAAGAAGAAGATGACGCCAAGCCAGATGAGGAACTCGCCAATTTGGAAGCTCTTCCAGAATGGTTTTTTGTGGGTGAAAAGGTAGGGGATGGTGCTGCCGATCCACAACAATGGCGCTGTGCAACACCAGAGGATCAAGGCGGCTTGTCTTTCAAAGGGTATGATGCAGAGCAGCTGTCCGCCAAATAGCAAAGCAATGGGGATGAAGAAGAGCGGGCCATCTGTGGCGCCGGTAAGTAAAAAGGCCCAGCTGAGCATCAGTGCCAGCATGCCGCTGAATAAGGCTAAGATGGGGATTTCTCGCAATCCGAGCGTTTCGTTTGGTGGAAGGAAGGTGATACTGGGAATGCTTGAGTAGAAGATTTCAGTGACGAAAACGGAGATGAGCAATACTCCAGTGGATGTGTAACCGACAATGCTGAGAATGCGCAATTGGCGCGGCATTTCTTTGAGGTTGTGAAAGGCCTCTTCGAAGGGAATAAGATAGAAATAATACGCGAATCGCCAAAGAATATTGCCAATAAAACGGAGGGAGCTGATTATTTGGTTCATGGTTTTGGCGAGAGGTGGTTTCTTTCCAGTGGGCAGCCGCCGCCGCATTCGGAGAGCAGGCCACAAGTCTGACATTCGGTCGGCAGGTTACGCCGTTCACGCAGGCTGAGGGCTAACTCGTGATTCCAAATGTCCTGCCAGGGAGTTTCAAGAATGTTGCCCAGGCTGGTGTAATACGATTGACAGGGCAAGACACTGCCATCAGATTCGATGCACATGTTGTAGAGTGCGGCCGTGCAGCCTTTGACTCCCAAATCCATTTGGACGGGGTCGAAGTGACAATATTGGGTTGGCGTGTACCAGATTAGCCGCTGACCCTGTTGCTCGGTGATGGTGCGGGCCATTTCGAGCAGGGTGGGTAAGTCGCTGGCGGGCAGTCCACTGCCGACGTTGGCACCATGACCGGCATAAATGAGCGCATTCAGGCCAACGGTTGGCACGCCCATTTGCCCAAGAAAGCGCAGCGTTTCAGCCAAGGTGTGACGGTTGCTGCGGAGCATGGTGGTGTTGGTCATCACATAGAGGCGGGTGGCCAGGGCGTTGCGAATGCCTTGGGTTGTTTCTTGCCAGGCGCCGGTGGCGCGCACCATGCGATCGTGAACGCTGGCATCGTGCGATTCGAGCGTGATTTGTACGTGGTCCAGCCCGGCATTGATCAGGGTCTGCAAATAGAGTGGATCGCTGAGACGGCGGCCATTGGTGTTGAGCCCGGTAATTTGGCCGAGGGATTCGGCGTGGGCAATTAGCTCTGGCAGGTCATCGCGCAGGGTCGGTTCTCCACCGGTGAAGACAATGTGGGGAATGCCGATTTGCCACAGCAAGTCCAGAATGCGTTTCCACTCTGCGGTAGGCAGCTCGGGGTAATTGCGCGGGCGGTCGTTGTAGCAGTGGGCACAGGCGTTGTTGCAGCGGTAGGTGAGAGCCAGGTCCATGCGGTAGGGTGCGCTTGGGTGCGAAGAGAACGGGGCAGTCGTTTCTAGATCCAGGTCGCAAACTGGGCACGCTCCCTCAGGGTCAAGCAGGGCTTGCAGCTGCTGACAGAAGTTGGCGTAGTCTTGCCTGGCTTGAGACGAGCGGACCTGATAGGTGTGCATGAGCGCTTGAATCGCTGTGCGTTGGGGGGTGTCATTGAGGGCCAGGTGCGCCATGAAGGTGGCGCTGGGGTTGAGGTGCAAGAAGCGGGCGGCGTTGATGATCAGTAAGCCACTGCCATCGCCTTCAACGCGCAGATGCAGGCGGGCCCGTCCTTGTGGGCTTTGGTGCTGAAAGGAATAGATCCCCGGGGCGGGGTGTTCGGGGAGTGGGGTTGGGCGCGCGGCTGCCCAAAGCTGCTCAAGCCAGAGCGGCATGGGAGTTTCCCCTTACCTGCCACCGCCGGCACAAGCACAGGCGCAACCGGCGCAGGCACAGGCGCATGCGCAAGAACGTCCGCCGCCGCCACCACTTCGCCCTCGCGAGGAGCTACTGCTGCTGCTGGGTTGTGGGATCGGATTGGTGCGGTTGGTGATGCCACTGGTGAAGCTGTTGACGTCATTGACGATGCCAGAGGAGACGTTTTGGACGCTGTTGACGACGCGGGCAGCAAAATCGGAGCCGGGCAGGTGTGGCAAACTGCCAGGAGCAGCGCTGACCCCTGCTGCACCACTGCCCTGGAAAGCCGCCGGAGCACTGCCGCCGATTGGACGGGCAAAAGTTGGGTCGAGCCGTCCCCACCAACCGGGCACGTAGACGGGGCCGCTGGAAAATACCTCGCGGGTGCGGCGGTCGTAGTCACGGTCAAGCATTGTCCAACCAAGCAGTTCGTCGTAGCGCTGACTTTTGACTTCGGGGGTGTTGGCAGCTTCCACCTGTTCCCAGGCCTTTGTCATAATGCTCCGGTAATATTCAAGCGTTTCTTTACGGCTGAAGCCTTTCATCTTCTCGCCCACGCTCTTGACCAGCGCCACAACCATGGATTGAAGCGCTTTTTGGCGTGCTGGGCCGTCTTTTTCTTTGAAGGCGTCCAGGAATTCGATTTCGTAGGGTTGAAGTGTTTCGGGCAAGGGGTCGGCGCGTTCCAGCGTCAGCGGTTTGAGGCTGGTGACAGTTGCGGCACCTTTCTTGAGGATGCTGAAGAGGGTCATTGTCAGCACTTTGTCGAGCGGCTGTTCCATTAGGATGGCAGCTTCAATGGCTGTCAGGCCGCGCTTGATGCCATGTCCTTCAACCGAGATGCGCGGTGGCATGTATTGCAGACGGCGTTTTTTGGCAGCTTGCGCGCTCGAAACAGAAACCCACGTGATCAGGCCAAGGAAACCGGCACAGCAACCCACGGACATGGCGGTGTCGTCATCAATTCCCAGCGTATCCCACAGGGTGGGGCGTTTGAGCACGCCTTCTGGCATGAGGCGGGCGGGGAAGGAGGCGCCAAAACGATATTTGTTGGCGGTGTTAGCTTCAGTGCTGCGCCAACGATAGAAAACACTGCCTTGCTGGTCGTAGCCTGATTCGGGTTCTGCCGCCCCAGGCCAGCCAGCGGGGGTGAAATAACGCGGCTCTTCTGGCTCGATGCCAGGCGGCAGGTGCAGGGTAAGGGTGTAATCGGTGTTGCCGGTGACCAGGCTGGAATCAAAATAGTTCGGTTGGAAGTTGAAACTGGCGTAGTCTTCGTTGTTGACCGGCTTGGTGTAGAAGAGCATGCCTTGAATGCCGGTGATGCGGGCGTGGAAGGTGCCCTTTTTGCCAGGGGGGATGGAGTTGGCGCCCAGGCCAAAGGCAATGCCGTTATCAATGTAGGCGGAGATGCTGATATCGGTAATCTTTTTGCCGTTTATATCGGCGCTGGCATTGGCAGTGCTGAATTGCGTGGTGGGCATGCCGATATCCACGTATTCGATGGTCGCGCCTTTGGGTTGGTTGGCAAAGACGTAAACGTAATCTACTGTCGCACTGCCATCTGCATTGATATACAGATGGACTTCAGCTCGTTCAACGGCAAAGTAATAGGATTGGGCAGACGCGCTGACAAACGAACCGGCCAGGGCAAATACAATCAAAAGCAGGGATAGCCAACGAATGAGGCGCATAGAAGGCTCCTTCAGGTGTGACTTACCACTTTGGTTCTTCGCTAATTTGGTAGGTCGTTTTGCAATAGGGGCAACTGACCATTGCTGCGCCGTTGACAATTTTGATGTCATCGCTAGAGAGAACGCCGCCGCAAGACTGACATTTAATCGTTTCCATGGCCACTTTGCCGGGCAAGTCAATTTTGAGGGTGACTTGTGTGCCGGGGCCTGGTGCAGCGGGAGTGAGGAAGCGAAAAGCGACGAAAATGAGCACAAAACCAATGCCAGCCAGAATCAGACCGGTCAGAATGAGGCCGCCGGGTGAGCCTTGTGATTCGGGGCTGAACGCAGCAAGGATGAACAAGACTCCAAACAGAATCAGGACAGCCGCAATGATCAGGGCGATGATTTTGAGTGCTTTCATTAGGACACCTCCGAGGATATGTATAGTGTAGCATATTCTGACGAAAATGAGGGCTTGATTCGTTCCATATTGTGCGGAGAAAGCTGAGCAGAGATGATTGCTCTTGGTCTGCAAGCGCCATCCGGCCTTTGCTTCTCTTGAAAGGATGGGCGCTGTTTCCTTGGGACAAATATCCCCGCAAGCGGCGCTTGACGCATGGCTACTCAAAGAGTATCATTTCTTTACAAGGATATTTAAAAAAAGCGGTGAGGGTCTTTGAGATGAAGAATTTGGTGCCACTTTTCATTCAAAATCAATACCGAAAAGGTTGTTTTGCTGGTCAAATGCAGGCTGTGACCATGTTTGTGGATATTTCTGGCTTCACCCGCATGACAGATGCATTGATGCAGCATAGAAAAGATGGCATTGAGACGCTTTCGGATATTCTTAGCTATGTTTTTGGGCCAACGGTTCGGAGCATCTACAAGGGGGGCGGTTTTGTTTCGACCTACGCAGGCGATGCCTTCACCGCGCTTTTCCCGGTTGAGTCCGATCCCGTTCAGGTGGCGCAACGGGCTTTGGCTGCGGCACAGGAGATCATTCAGTTCTTTCGCGTTAGCGGCAAGTATGAGTGCGCATTGGGGCAGTTTGCCTTTTCTGCCAAAGTGGGGCTTGGGCTTGGCCCTGTAGAATGGGCGATTGTCGGGGATGATGCTGCGCGGCTGTTTTATTTTCGCGGCGATGCAATTGATGCCTGTGCGCAGGCTGAACATCATGCTGTGGCGGGTGAAATTTGGGCAGAAGATGCGTTTATGCAAGCGGCGATGCTCAACCCGTCGTTGGATCGGGCGCAGGGACGTTTTGTGCCGTTAGACGTACAGCTGCAGCAAGAATTTGCTGATGTGGAGATTGCCTCGCCAATTTTTTCGGCGTCTGAGATGCGGTTGTTTAGTGGCGAGGCTGAGTTTGATTTCCCTGAGGGCGAGTTTCGCGAGGTCATTTCGGCTTTCATTGCCTGGGATGAATTGCCGGATATGCAAAGCTTTTTGCAGATGGCTTTGATGTTGCAACGGCGCTATGGTGGCAGTCATTTGCAGCTCGATTTTGGTGATAAGGGCAGCAAAATGGTGCTGTTTTTTGGGACGCCGGTGACGCATGAGAACAAAGAGGAACATGCTTTGCAGTTTATCCGTGAACTTTGGCGGCAAATGCCAGCTTTGGCAAAGGTCAAAGCTGGGCTGACGCGCGGTGTGGTTTACACAGGCTTTTATGGTTCACCGTTGCAGCAGGCTTTTTCTTGTCTGGGCAGTGCGGTCAATCAGGCGGCGCGCTTTATGGCGCGGGCTGAGTGGGGACAGGTGTTGTGCGATGGCGGGCTTGCCAAAACGCCCGGTCATACATTCACGTACCTGGGCGATTTTTCATACAAAGGGCGTTCGCAACCGATCCCGACATATGCGTTGCAGGCTGCGGCAGCAACAGAAGCAGTGCGTTCGTCGCGCGCTGCGGCGGAGCAGGCACATTTGCTGATTGGACGGGAGAATGAGCTGCGCTTTTTGCATCATGCCTTGCAGCCTTTGCAAGAAGGGCGGTTTGGCGGTGTGTTGTATGTGGATGGTGAAGCAGGTTTGGGCAAGAGCCGTTTGTTACAGACTTTCAGACAACAAACGGCGCAATTTCGTTGGTTTGTTTTGCCCTGTGATGAGGTGTTGCGCAAAAGCCTGAATCCGTTGGTGTATTTTTTGAACGGCTATTTTGAACAAGATCAGGCAAGCAGCGCCGAGGAAAAACAACAACGCTTTGAGGCGCGCTTCAATCAGCTGCTTCAACAAACACGCGATGCAAATCTAACGCGCGAGCTCAAGCGTGGACGGCCATTTTTGGGGGCTTTGTTACAATTGCCGCAGGAAGAGGCGCAGTTGCGCCAATTTGACGCACAGGCGCGTTACGAAAACACGTTGGATGCCTTGAAAGTTCTTTTCAAGGCTGAAAGTGCACAACAACCGCTCATTTTGCACCTGGAAGATGCTCATTGGATTGACCCCGATTCGCGTGATTTCTTCCGCCTTCTGACCCGCAATGTGGAAGATTGCCCCTTTTTGTTGCTGACGGCTTGCCGTTATCAGGACGATGGCAGCTTGTTTGAGCTTTCGCTGGAAAGCGAGACGCCGGTTCAGCGTCTGACGCTTGGACCGCTTTCTGAGTCGGAGGCGGGAAAGCTGATTGCCTTTGTCACCCGGCGCGAGGCAGCTGTGCCGCCCGCAACCCTGGCGTTTATCCATCAGCGCAGTTCTGGAAACCCGTTCTTTATTGAGCAAATTACTCTTTATCTCATTGAAAACCAATTGTTGGATGAACAAAACAATTTGGATGAACGTTTGCTCAGCGGGCAAGCGGAACTGGAAATTCCGGCTACGATCAACGCGATTTTGGTGGCGCGCATTGATCGCTTGTCGGCCGAGTTGAAGAGAATCGTCAAAACTGCGGCGGTGTTGGGGCAGGAATTTGCAACCATCATTCTTTCCACGATGTTGCGCAAGGTGAATGCCGAGCCGGAAGACGAGCTCCATCGTTATTTGTCTGCTGGTGAGGAGCAAACCATTTGGACGGCGATTTCGGAATTGCGTTACATCTTTCGACACGCTTTGATTCGAGATGCTGTGTATGGAATGCAACTGAAGAAGCAGTTGCGCGCTTTGCACAACCTGGCGGGTGAAGCAATTGAAGAACTCTTTCAGTCCAACCTGTCGCCTTATTATGTTGACCTGGCGGAGCATTATGAAAAAGCGGAGCGACCGGAAAAAGCTATTTTTTATCTGACCCTGGCTGGGCAGGCGGCCTTGGATTCGTATCGAAATCAGCAGGCAATTGGACTGTATGACCGCTTGTTGCAATATCCGCTGCCGGCAGAGGCGGAATTGAGCGCATGGGAAAACAAAGGCAAGGCGCAGCGCATTGCCGGAGATTGGCAGGCGGCAAGGCAAACCTATGCTCAGATGCTTGCGCGTGCCGAGGCGTTGGATTTGCCATTGTGGCAGGCAAAGGCCGCCAACGCATTGGCTTATTTCTTGCTCGTGCATGGGGAGATTGAGCAGGGCACGGCATTGGCGGAACGCGCTCAAAGGTTGGCCGTGCAAATAGGGGCGCGCGAGGAACAGGCTCAGGCGTTAAGAAATTTGGGGATTGCTTGTAACAAGAGCGGCGCATGGAGCCGCGCCCGAGAGATACACACAGAGATGCTGGCTCTGGCAAAGGAAATTGATGATTTGTCGGCGATTGTCTCAGCGCTTTTCCAGTTGCGTCAAGATCTGCTGGAAGAAGGCACGCTGATCCCTGAGTTTGAAAAATATTTGCGTCGCGCCGAGGAGAAAAACGACTTGCGTCTGGTGGCTTCGTTGTGGTTTTACATTGGCGATGTCTATCTCTTGCAGCATGATTATCCGGCTGCTGAACAGGCCAACCGGCATATGTATGAAATTGTTTATCAAATTGGCGACAAACACGGCATGTGTTACGCCATTGGCGATCGGGGCATTGTCTTATCGGAGCAGGGCCGGTTTGAGGAGTCAATTGAGTGCTATCGTGAAAAACTTGCTCTGGCGCGCGAACTTGGTGATGGCTACAATCTTTGGGAGGGGACGTTCAACTGGGCGGCAGTGCAGACGTATCAGGAAAAACATGCCGAGGCGCTGGAGCTGTTGCAAGCAGCTGCCGAAATTGCCCGAAAATATACCCTCAAGGGCGAATTGACGCTCACGCTGCTGGCATTGGCTGAAAATGCTTGGGCGCGAGGGGCATTGGCAGAGGCACGCAACGCCCTGGCCGAAGCGGATGCCTTGAATGCAGATTTGGGCGATGAGACGTTTTCTCGGCAAAGCCGCTTGCTGACGGCAAAGCTTGAACACGACCTCGACCTGTTGGATGGATTGTTGCACTCTGCACGGACGGATGAGGAGCGCGCCGAGCTGTGCTTTGAGCGCTGGTGCATGACGCATGCTGAAGAGGACCGTCAACAAGCGCTGCATTGGTATCAGTCAATTGATGGGCGGTTTTTGGGCTACACACAGAAGAACCGGCTTGCCAAATTGACGGCGCAAGCATGAGAGCAAATTGTGCTTGCTGTGATAGAAGAATTCGATGATCAATCGGTCAGCTTTTGCTTTGGAGGCTTGAATGGATGACGATGCTTTGCGTCAGGAATATGACGCGCTGTGTAAGGAAATTCATTTTCACAACTACCGCTATCATGTGCTGGATGCTCCGCTGATCAGTGATGCGGAATATGATCAGCTGATGCTGCGTTTGCGATCGTTGGAGGCACAGCACCCTGAGTGGGTGACGCCGGATTCGCCAACACAACGAGCCGGCGCGGTAGCTGTGGAGCGCTTTAATAAGGTGCGTCATCCGGGGCCGGTGTTAAGCCTGGCGAATGCTTTTGATGCCGCGGATGTGCGTGCCTGGTTAGAGCGGATTGCTAGGCTGGATGAGCGTGTGCGGCAGTGTAGTTTTGTGGTTGAACCGAAGATTGATGGCCTGACGGTTGTGTTGCACTATCACAATGGGCAATTTGTGCAGGGGGCAACGCGCGGGGATGGTGAGGTGGGCGAGGATATTACCGCCAATTTGCGCACCGTGCGGGCGTTGCCACTGCGCATTCCCGTGCAGGCCGATGGCCCACAACCGCCACGGACGTTGGTGGTGCGCGGCGAGGTGTTCATCTACAGTCGCGATTTTGAACGACTGAATCAGCGCTTGCAGGAAGCTGGAGAGCGCACTTACCTCAACCCGCGTAACACCGCAGCCGGTTCGCTGCGTCAGTTGGATGCTAGCATTACGGCGCAACGTCCGCTGACGCTGTTGACCTATGCTGTGGTGGCTGTAGAAGGCGGGGAGGTGCCGCAAACGCAATGGGGATTGTTGCGCTATTTGCGCGCGTTGGGCTTCCCCGTGACCGATCTGGCGGCCTATTGTGCTGATTTGGAGACGGCCATTGCTGCCTGTCAGAAACTGAATGAGCAGCGCGAAAGCCTGCCCTATGAGGTGGATGGGGCTGTGATCAAGCTGGATGATTTGCAACTGGCTGCTGAGCTCGGTTTTGTTGGCAAGGATCCGCGCGGAGCCATGGCATTTAAATTCCCGGCGCGCGAGGTGACGACGGTGCTGCGCGAGATTGGCGTGAACGTTGGGCGAACGGGTGTGCTGACGCCCTATGCTGTGCTGGAGCCGGTTGAGGTCGGTGGGGTAGTGGTTCGGCAGGCCACGCTGCATAATTTTGATTTTATTGCTGAGAAAGATATTCGCGTGGGTGACCGGGTGCTGCTCAAGCGCGCCGGTGATGTCATTCCCTATGTGATTGGGCCGGTGTTGGATGCACGCACTGGTGCAGAGCAGCCTTTTGCGCCGCCGCAGGTTTGTCCGGCTTGTGGGCAGGCTGTGGAGCATTTGGAAGGCGAGGTGGCCTGGTATTGTGTCAATGCGGCTTGTCCAGCGCAGGTGCTGCGGAACTTGGAGCATTTTGTCTCGCGGGGTGCAATGGATATTGTTGGTCTGGGCGAAAAGATCGTTGCGCAACTGGTGGAGTCCGGGTTGGTGGGCGATATCGCTGATCTCTACACCTTGCGCAAGGAGGACTTGCTGCGCCTGGATGGTTTTGCGGAAAAGAAGGCGGATAATTTGCTTTCGGCAATTGAGGCTTCTCGCGAGCGCCCTTTGGAGCGCTTGTTGTATGGGCTGGGCATTCGCGGTGTGGGTGAGGTGATGGCGGCGGACCTGGCGCGACAATATGGCAGTTTGGACGCGTTGGCAGCGACAAGTGAGGCTGATTTGCAGCAAGTGCAAGGGGTGGGGCCCAACACGGCGAAGGCGATTGTAGATTGGTTTGCCCGAGCGGCGAACCGTAATCTGTTGGAAAAGCTGCGCACAGTCGGTGTTTGGCCGGTGGCGCAGCAAAAGCCGCAGCAAGGGCCGCAGCCGCTGACGGGCCTGACGTTCGTTGTCACCGGCACGCTGGCTGGTTTTTCGCGTGAACAAGTGAAGGACTATATTCAACAGCACGGCGGCAAGGTGACAGATAGTGTGAGCAAGAAGACGGATTACCTGGTGGCGGGCGAGGCAGCAGGTTCAAAGCTTGAAAAGGCGCGTAGCTTGGGAGTGAGGGTGATTGACGAAGCAACGCTGCGCAAACTGGCGGAGGGCAAATGACCAAAACCTTAATCCTTAAGCATGGACGCGAGAAGGCCTTGCAGGGCAAACACCCATGGATTTATTCCAACGCGGTGGTGCGGGTCAATGGCAATCCGCAGCCGGGTGAGACGGTGTTGGTGCGCACCGAGGAGGGCAAGGCGCTGGGCTGGGCGGCCTATAGTCCGCTTTCACAAATCCGTGCGCGCATGTGGAATTGGGATGTGGATGAAGTGGTGGATGAGGCCTTTTTGCGGCGCCGTTTACAGCTTGCCATTGAGCTGCGGGTGCGTTTGGGCTTGAATGGGGCAGGGCAAGGGGCAAGGCTGGTTCATGCCGAGTCGGATGGGTTGCCAGGGCTGATTGTGGATCGCTACGCGGATGTGCTGGTGATGCAGATCCTTTCTGTGGGGGTGGAGGTGTGGCGCGAGCAGTTGGCGGATTGGCTGATGGAATTGACCGGGGCACACAGCCTCTATGAGCGTTCCGATGTTGAGGTGCGACGGTTAGAAGGGTTGCAGGAACGCAAGGGCTTGTTGCGCGGGGAAAATGTTCGGCGTGTGGTGCTGGAAGAGCATGGGCTGCGCTATGGGGTGGATGTGGAAGGTGGGCAGAAAACTGGTTTTTACCTCGATCAGCGCGAGAACCGTCGTCGTGTGGGGCAGCTGGCCGCTGGGCGCAGGGTGCTCAATTGTTTTTGCTATACGGGCGGATTCAGTCTAGCAGCCCTGGCTGGCGGGGCGGAGCAAGTGCTTTCAGTGGATTCCTCTGCTGAGGCGTTACGCCTGGCGCAGGAAAATTTGGCGCTGAACAATGGATTGGATGCAAGCCGGGCTACCTGGCTGGAGGGGGATGTGTTCACTGTGCTGCGTCAGCTGCGGGATGAAGGGCAGCAATTTGATTTGGTGATTCTTGACCCGCCGAAGTTTGCACCAACCGCTGTACAGGCGGCTCGCGCTGCACGCGGCTATAAGGACATCAACTGGCTGGGTTTCAGGCTGCTGCGTCCGGGCGGATTGTTGGCGACTTTTTCCTGTTCGGGGGGAATTTCGCCGGAGTTTTTCCAAAAAATTGTGGCGGATGCTGCTGCAGATGCAAACGTGGCTGCGCGGGTTGTAGCCTATTTGCACGCCGATGCGGATCATCCGGTGGCATTGTCTTTTCCGGAGGGGGAGTATTTGAAGGGGCTCATATGTGCGATTTGATGGCGGGTGCACCATATGGCGTCATTGCAACCCTTGGGCCGGCAACGTCACAAACAGCAGACTGGTTGGCCTTGCGCTCGGCAGGGGCGACGGGGTTTCGGCTGAATACGTCACATCTGACGTTGGATGCGTTGCAGGAGTGGTTGGCGCGCTGGCAGCAGGCTGACCTGGATTGTGGCCTGGTGCTCGATTTGCAGGGCAGCAAGTGGCGATTGGGGCAGCTTGCGGAGACTGAGCTTGGCGCGGGCAGGCAGGTGCGCTTTGTCCACGCCCGGCAGGCGGCGGCAGATGAACTGCCGGTGCCTCATGCTGATTTTTTTCGCGCCGCACAACAGGCGACAGGCGAGGTTGTGCTGAACGATGGACGGGTACGCGTGGCGCTGCAATGGGCTGAAGCTGATGCCGCTGGCGGAACGGTGGTGCAGGGTGGCAGGGTTTCTGCTGCAAAGGGCATCACGCTGCCCAATAGTCCGTTTCGGGTGGAAGCATTGAGCGACAAGGACGCGGCAATTGTGGAGCTCACCCGGCGCTTGTCAGGGATCGCCTACGCGGTGTCTTATGTGCGCGATGCGTTGGAGCTGGAGCAGTATCGCACATGGTTTGGTGGGGAGGCGCAGTTAATTGCCAAGATTGAACGTCCTTCGGCGGTGGACGATGCGCTATCCATTGGCAGGCAGGCGAATGCGGTTTGGGTTTGCCGGGGCGACCTGGGGGCAGAGATGGGGTTGCGCGGCATGGCACAGGCGGTGGCACGCCTTTCGGCGCAGTTGCAGGCGGGGCAGTTTTCTGTGCCGGTGTGGATGGCCGGGCAGGTTTTGGAGCATATGACCCATTGCGCACAGCCAACACGTGCCGAGGTTTGTCAGTTGTATGATGTGCTGGCACAGGGCTATGCTGGGGTGGTGCTTTCTGATGAAACTGCGCTTGGGCACTTTGCTGAGGAGGCTTGCCGGGTTGCCGCCCTGTTTTGCGAAAGCAAACCGCCTTCCCGTGGTTAGGAAGGCGGTGCAGGTGGAGATGGCGGGAATTGAACCCGCGTCCGAAAGATTCGACCCGCGGACCTCTACAAGCGTAGTCGGTTTTGGTCGTCACATGAGCGGATGAAGCCGACAAAACAACGCTCACGCCAGCCGTTTAGACCCGAAAGCCCTCTTTCGCAACGCACACGGCAGACGTTGCGGCACCACTGGCTTTGTTGCGCCCGCTCCACCACCGGCCAGGGAGCGGGGTGGGCAGACGTGACCTCACGTGGAGATCAGGAGCTGTTTTTGCCTCTGCTTAGGCAGCGAGGGGCATAGCAGCGTAGGAGTTTGTGCGATTGGCACTTGTTTTTTGCACTGATTTTACGAGGTCGGTGCCTCTCGGCTCGCAGTCCGGGACCAGCCTCTCCCGTCGAAGCCTGTCATCCCCGGTACAGCTATTATACCGCATTTCTCAGACAAGATGAGGGTTTGGGTGGGAAAACGTTGGCGGTTGTGCGATAGGTTTTGTCATAATGAGGAGGTGACAAATGGTCTTTTTTTTTTTTTTTTTTTT
>Ga0208695_1000127_pt1 | contig 104514 bp, 84 predicted proteins | sample AD_UKC111_MetaG_FD_184449 | JGI IMG/M metagenome (GOLD analysis project Ga0208695, IMG submission 184449) | Active sludge microbial communities of municipal wastewater-treating anaerobic digesters from Hong Kong - AD_UKC111_MetaG (SPAdes)... | ecosystem: Engineered > Bioreactor > Anaerobic >... | reverse complement strand
CGAACCGCTTCCTGTTTTTTGGAGCGGGAAATAGCATTGCGCAATTGGCGAAAAACAGGAACGGTTGTCTTTTCCGGACTCTTTTTCTTTGGTTACTTTCTTTTGGAGGAGCAAAAGAAAGTGACAATCAACTAAAAAAGAAAGGGTGCCCCTTTTGAGACACCCTCTTAAAGATTTTATACATGTCGATTTGATTCAAATTATCGTGCCACCCTTGATAGATTCTCTATATATTTGATTTATGAATGAGATGTTCTATAGGGTAATCCTTGACGAGAATGATCAGGAAGCCGAGAAAATTATCTACTCTAGAGAAAAAATTTCTGAGATTCTCAGAGTGGAGGGTTACAGCGATGAGGAAATCAATAAATTCTTCATGACTTTGAAGTCATTGGGCGTATTGAAGACATATTCTCCAGAGTTCGATGGCGTTGACTTGTCTGACACTGAAAAGGGAATGATTTCTGAAAGTTCAGACAAGTTCTTGACGAGCTTAAAAACCATATTTGTCAAGAAGAGGGGAAAGTAATATTATACATGCTCCGTTATATCCCTTTAAGGGAATCGTCTAGGTCTTGACAAGTTCTCTTGAAATTTTGACTAATAAATACTGACTTTCAATATAACATCCTCAGTCTTGCCCAGAACAATTATTTTTCTCGGACTAAAGGTAGAACCTATGATACCCAGATCAGGTCTGTGGCTTCAAATTTGACCTGTCTGGTTCAATTTTAATACCCCAAAGACAGTTTTCATCTTCGAAATCATAAAAGTTGTCAGTTTATCTGAGTGGCCCATAGATTCTGGCTCTCATAACATTGGCATCTTCAATAATTGGCTATACTTTAGCCAGATTATGAAAACTCTCATCATCCATCCCGAAGACAAAACCACAGAATTCCTAACGGCGATTTATGCTAGCCTCAATAACAAAACTGTCATAAAAAGGAGTGTATCCAAATCAGAATTACGACAGGTGATGGAAGTACACGACAGGATTATGGTGCTCGGTCACGGGTCACCAGATGGCCTATTAAGCAGATGTCAGTTTCCCAATGGGGGATTATTCATAGTAGATGAATCGATGGTATCTGTCTTGAAGAACAAATTAAACTGCATTTTTATCTGGTGCTATGCAGATCAATTTGTTAGAAGACATGGACTCGATGGATTCTCCACAGGAATGTTTATCAGCGAATTGGGAGAAGCAGACTATTGGAGATTTAAAGGTATCAACCAGGGCATGATTGACGAATCAAATGTAAGATTCGCTTCAATTGTTTCAAAATACATTAACGAACCGATTGAGTTCTTGTATAATAAGTTATTGATAGACTATGAGATACTGGCAAAAATCAATCCAATCGCCCGATTTAACCTGCAACGGATACAATTAGCCTATTCGGGGACAAATGAAAGACCTCTTAAAATGACTATTAACAATAAATATTGAGTTAATCTCTTATTAGTTCAAGAATAGTGTTCGTTAAATACATACTAAAATGAACTAATGATCTTCAGTTGAAATTTCTGATTCGACCATTAACCATTGCCATGGAATTTTTAACAGTCACCTTGAGGTACGCACTGACGGGTAGGTCAGATAAGGTTTATTAATAGCGTACTCTTGAAAAGCAACATAATCGACATTATCATTCAATACAGAGTCCAAAAATCCTTTATTTGAAAGCAAATCCATGTAATCCTCGTCGTCAAATGCTATAATTTTTACTTCAAGCCGATTGAGGTTGTTGCCCTTCTTTTCATTAGCTTTACAATTTAAACATCGAAAATTGAAGTCAATTTATAAATATATCGTTGGAGATTCCTTTGTAAAACTCCCAAAAATTGAGAATGAGAAATTCAAATTAATAATTACTTCTCCACCATATAATATTGGAAAGGAATATGAAAATAAGACTTCGATTGAGAATTATTTAATCGACCAAGATAAGATCATAAATGAACTAATTCGAGTGTTACACCCTGAAGGGAGTATATGTTGGCAGGTCGGCAACTTTATTCAGAATGGGGAGGTATTCCCGTTAGATTATTATTACTACAATCTATTTAAAAATAAGGGCCTTAAGTTAAGAAATAGAATTATTTGGCATTTTGGACATGGGTTACATTCATCCAAGAGATTTTCAGGCCGTTATGAAACTCTATTGTGGTTTACTAAAACTGACAACTATACTTTCAATCTAGATCCAGTTAGAGTTCCTTCAAAGTATCCTGGTAAGAAACATTTTAAGGGGCCAAAAAAAGGAGAATATTCAAGTAATCCAAGCGGAAAAAATCCATCAGATATTTGGGAAATAATATTAGAAGACTGGGAGAAGGAAATTTGGAATATTCCTAATGTTAAGTCAAACCATGTTGAAAAAACTGAGCATCCGTGCCAATATCCAATTGAATTAGTTGAAAGATGTATTCTGGCACTTACGAATGAAAATGACTGGGTATTAGATCCCTTTGCTGGGGTGGGGACCACAATTCTAGCATCGCTTAAAAATAATCGCAATGTAATTGGTATTGAAAAATTTAGAAAATATAAGGATATTGGTAAATTAAGAATTGACGAATTTGAAAATGGTGTTTTAAAATATCGTCCGCTAGGAACGCCAATCTATGATAATACAAAATCCAAATTATCTCAAATTCCAAACGATTATAAAAAATTTTCAAGATGAAAGTATGCGATTATTATTCACATATGGATGCAAAAAATATCATTTCTGGAAAGAACCTTTTTGATGAAATCAGTAACTGTTTAACAATAGATAATCTGTTTTTTGCTCGAGGCAATCCAGCTCGTATTAAAAAAGAAGTAGGTAATAAGTTTAATGCGCAAGGTTGGGCTGACAGGATAAATTTGAAAAATTCAAATATTTCCATAAATTTTTTAAAATTTAAAATCGGCGTTTGCCTCCAGATTGGGAATGTTGCCAGAATGTATGCAGATATACTGAAACTTTATTATTTATACGATGAAGGAATAATTGATGTTGGTGTGGTATGTGTTCCGCATCAATTAGAATCTGCAAAACTTGGTGCTAACTATGCAAGATATGACAGACTAAAGAAAGAGTTGAAACTATTTGGGAAAATTATTCAAGTGCCAGTATTAGTAATCTGCCTCTCGAACTAAAATCCATTAATATGAAAAACAGAATAGATCGGATCGAAACAATTAAATCAAGAGTTGAGAATAATAAAAGAACGCCAGGCTCTCCCACATATAAATTAAAGCTCAGAGAAGAATCTACTTTTCTACCTGTGATTAAACTGGAAGTAGACTATTTATTATATCGGATTGAAAATAGCCGAACTAGACGACAACAAAAAGGTTATTTAAGGTTAAACTCTGACCTTCCCTCAGATTTTTTTGCTGATCCCGAATCAAAACAAGCCCAATCTGCGCAAGAAGAAATACTACTCGGCATGGTGCTAAATCATAAAGACTTTCTTAATGATTTGCAACAATATGGTCAAGATGAACCTGCTATCATTACTTATGATGGCTATCTTGTTAATGGCAATAGAAGAACCGTGGCTTTAAAGAAAATGGGGGTTACTTATATTGAGTGTGCCGTACTTCCTGATGATGTAAACGCCAAAGAGATATATCAAATTGAGCAAGATTTACAAATTGCGGAAGATTTTCGGGAAGATTATGATTGGATAAATGAACTTTTAAATATTAGAGCTGGTAAGGAGGATGAAAGGTTTCAATTAACAGATAAGCAACTTATTAAAAACTTACGAATTACTCCCCAAGAACTAAGGAGCAGGTTATTAAGAATTGACTTAGTGGATAGTTTTCTTGAATGGAAAGGAATTCCAGGATATTATGACTATCCTATGCTTGATGAAGCCGAGCAGATATTCAAAGAATTGGAAAAAGGATTAAAGAAGTACTCGGATAATATAAGTAGCCAAAATTCCTTAAAGCATAACATATTTAGTTTGATTGAAAACCGACCTGAAAGAGGAAGGTTATATGATCATGTAAGAGAAGTCATTAGAGATTTTGATGATATACAAGAAAGACTATTAAAAACAAAAGAATCAGACGAAAATTCACAAGTGACAAAAACAATAAAAGAAAAACCAACCCTTGAAGATGTTCTACTAAGACGGATGGATAATAAACCAGATAATCTTGAAGAGGATGAAGAACAAAGCATTGGGGCAAATAAGGAGAGAAGAACTGATACCATCATAACCAAAAACTCACATGAAGAGGCAAGAAAGCTCATTGAAGCAAAAGAAGATATAAAGGCTGAAAAACACGAAAAAAAGAGTACTGAAGCAATATATATTTCTATAAGTGAGGCACTGAGAAGTATTTCTGGTCTATCAGTAAATGATGATTCGACTAAGCTTATTGAATCTCGTAAAAAACTTGAAGAATTGATAAGAATTGCTGACGAACTATTAACAGATATTAATACAAAGCTAAGCCATAATTGAAGTCAATCTTAAATATATCAACCAATCCTAATACTTTAATAAGTATCATTACCTCAGATTCGATAGAATCGAGAGTGTTTAATGACATTAAGGTCTTTTGGCAAAGCTTTTCTACAGAATATGTTTTAATTGGGAAAGAAGTCCATTTACCCTTTTTTATCTTTAAAAGATCTTTACTTAACCTTATCGATTACTTCCAAGCTAATAATATTGAATTGGCATTTGATCCTTTTACAGAACAGATAATAAGTGAATTCCTGAAAGATCAGGAATCGTATAAAATCAGACGAAGTTCATTTGTTGTTAACCAAACTGAGATTTGTAATCGATTAAAAGAACTAGGATTTAATAGAACATTAAAAAAGGAACAGGTTAGGGACACTTACAAGCTCCTCAATTATCGTCATGGTGCTAATTTTTCGGTTCCTGGCGCAGGAAAAACAACAACTTTGCTTGCCATTCACACTATTCTCAAGTCGTTAAATATTGTTACCAAATTGATAGTCGTCTCCCCGATTAATGCATTTGTTTCTTGGGAAGATGAGATAGTCGAAATATTTGGGGAGGATAAAATTAAAGTGTTAAGGATTAATAAAGACCAAATTGCAAATTATCAAAAGTTGGTTAACAGAGACGCCGATGTGTTGCTCATCAATTACGAAAAGCTCAGACAAAGTAGTTCTGCATTAATTAGGTTTTTCTTGGACAATAGAGTTCATTTCATTCTTGATGAATCTCATCGTGTTAAAAGTGGATTTAATAACTTGAGTTACAGAAATATTATACAATTGGCTGATATTTCGACCAGACGAGACATAATGTCTGGTACTCCAATGCCGCAAATCTTTTCTGACCTGTTGCCACAATTTGATTTTATATGGCCTGGTGAAAAGATTATTGTGGATACAAAGCAATCTGAGACCAAAGATTTGCTCATAGAAAGAATAAATGAATCCATAAATGGATTGTATGTAAGGACAAAAAAATCAGAACTAGGACTTTTACCGCCAATTATTAAATATAACTATGTTACTCTAGGACCTCTGCAACTTGAACTGTATAGATTAATAAAATCAGAGTATGCTAGGATACTTTCAGGAATGGATCAAACAAGCAAGCAGTACTTTAGAAGTTTGGGGCGAACTGTAGTTAGATTACTACAAGCTAGCACAAATCCAATGTTGTTAACAACTAATGATGGATATGAGGAAGATGTAGAAGATTTGCCTATAAACACTGAAGTATGGGAAGTGTTTGAACAATATTCGAGATATGAAAAGCCTGCTAAAATTGAGGCTATAATTGCAAGAACGAGAGAAATTATTGAGAATTCACGCAAAGTGGTTATCTGGTCGTACTTTGTGCGCAATATTCATTTGCTTAGTAGACTTCTTGCAGAATACAACCCTGCAATTATTTATGGTGCTATTAGCAGTGGGGATGAATCAGATCCAACTTCAAGAGAAGGTCAAATAAGAATGTTTCACAATGATAAATCTTGCAAGATATTATTAGCAAATCCGCAAGCCTGTGGCGAAGGAATAAGTTTGCATAAGGTTTGCCATAATGCAATCTACCTTGATCGTAACTTTAATGCCGCCTATTATTTACAATCAATGGATAGGATTCATCGTTTGGGACTAGAACAAGGGATTGAAACAACCATTGAAATTTATATATCTGAGGGTACAATTGATATCCCATTAATTCAAAGGCTAAATGAGAAAGTTGAGAATATGGGAAGAATCTTAAATGACGATTCTTTACTAGAATTAGTATACGATCCAGCTGATATCATTGAAGATGCATTTGATAACAAAGATATTGCTCTCATTCAAAATCATATCAGAGGGATATGAATAATAGTGATACTCATATCACCCCTGGAAGAATAATTGCACTATGGAGAATCTTGTTAGTTGCACATAAGCATAAAGGTTCTACTATTAGGGATATATACAAAGCAGTTCTTAACAGTTCTGTGATGGGAGGTGATCTACCCTTAAAATCGGGAATTCAAATCGGGATAGACTATAAATTCCTAATTCCTAAAGAAAATAAATTGTATCTCAGCGATTTTTCCATAGTTGAACTTATCTCAAAGCACCAAAATGTTGAACCTTCTTTGGGGGTATTAAGAAAAATCTTTCGTTATATAATTAGAGATAAAGTCGTTCCTTGGATTATTTATTTTAATCTGGATGTAGAAGTATTTAAGGTGTCAATCCCAAATAATTGGCTTGAAGTTTTGGAAATGGCGAATTTATTTAATTTTCAGGACGGTGAGGTTCTTGATTGGTGGCACTCAATTATTAAGGAAAAAACAGAAATTAATGATGCAAAATTAAAGTCTATCGGCATTATTGGGGAAAAATTAACAGTTGATTTTGAAATTTCTCGGCTTACAACAGACAATACTCTCGATGCAAATAGAAGTGTGGTCTGGGTTTCTCTAATAAGTGATGAGTTTGGATACGATGTTATTTCAAAATCTGGAGTTCTCTATGGAAGTGAGAAAAGAAACGAGAATATCTACATTGAAGTTAAATCATCTGAGCTATCAAATCCAAGCCTTTTTACTTTCTACATAACCGAAAATGAGTGGAATAAAGCAAAAGAGCTAGGAGATAAATATTGGTTCTATTGTTGGCCAGGAATAAAACTTAGTGAAAAAACTTCAATTCATAACACTCCATTCATTATTCCCAGCAATAGAATTGCAGGAATATTGCCTAAGAATATTTCAAATCTATGCGAATGGGTTAAATGCAGACTTTCTGTTGACCTTAAACAGTTTTCACTCGCATTACCAATCCCTGAAAAACTCTCGCTGCCATAAGTTGATATCACTCTTTATGATACCAGAAATATGGCCGATTCAGATTTCGGAATTAATCCAATTAACGCATTAATTTATTCATCCCTCTATACTCCGACATTGAGGTATAACAGTAGTGTGTGGCCCTGATTTTTTCTCCAGATTTTTTTTTACAAATCCCTGATTATTGATGATTTAAGGTTTTCGGGTAAAAGGTATTAGTTTACATTGAGCTTGATTTTTGGTAATTTTTTTCCAGAAATTCTGGAACGGACTATTGACCTTATCATAACACACAGATATTCAGTGATATATGAGATTTGATACGGAGGAAGCCCCGTCGGGAGGGGGGCTCGAGCCTAGGGTGACCAACCAAAAACAATAAAACAAGTCAAACTGCAAAGTATTGGTATGTAGGTTCATGGTTTTTTTCTATTACAAACTTTTGAACATTAAAGCAAATTCTTCCCCATGTAAAATGTTGGTTTGAAATTGAAATATCAAATTGCAGGAGTTGCCGACTGAAATAATAAGCCCCATGGATTTGATCGCTCTAGGCAAGCCATAAACACTTTAGTTAAAATTGATAATTTCTTGGTGGATTGGGTTATGACTGATTTGTTACACAATTAACCTTCGCCAACTATTCAAGTATTCAGAGTAATCAAGGTCTGTCCCATCGGCTAGTCTCCTGTTCACGCCCTTACTCAAGAAGTACCACTCAGCCTCGACGGATATATTCGTGGTATCGTATATAAACCCATCTTCCATAAGCCAGAAGACGATTTCTCCCCATTTATAGGGGACAAGCCCAAGATTCTTCTTAATCTGTCTACTCAATAACTCCTGTGTTGGGACAATGAGGAATTCAACTTGGGTTGTGACAGGATTTTGGAAAGCAAAAACGCAAATGTCAGGCTCTTGCTCTGATGCATGAAATTTATATCTAAACAAACCCATAGCCAGTACATCATTACCGTTTTTACTGCCGTGTACTTGCATATTGACAGGTAATGATGATATCAATCGGACATTAATTTGGTTTGCAAAGTCCTGTTGGCTTGAAATGGAATAAGAGCCATTATGATGAATGCTGTAAGACAATCCCAATTCGGTTAACTTATTCTTAAATTCAACCTGCATGGGACAGACTACAATAAGCCATGTTTTACTCCTAGCTTTTTCACTTTCATTACTGACCGTGTTGAAACACCTACAACCTTGCTGGTTTCTCTTACGGTCAATCCCTTCTGTAATGACTTAAGCACATTAGTGCTCATTTTCTTTTTCAAAAACTCAAGCTCGGTCTCATTCGAGCCCTTAGGCCTGCCAAGAACTCCTCCATTTTGAAGATAGACCAATCTTCCAGTAGCCGTTCTTTCACGGATATTCTCCAGTTCCATCGAGTAAAGTGAGCTCATTGTCGCACAAACAACCTTCCAAACAGGATTTCTCTTCCCATCTGGGAGAGATTGTAATCCAAGATTCCTGACAACGATATTCACACCCTTTGAATCCAACCATTCACAAACAGTTATACAGTCGCCAACATTCCTACCCAATCTACTCAGCTCCTCTATATGAAGTTCCTTTACTTTGCCCTCTTCAACCATCTTGACAAGTTCTTTCCCTTTGGGCCTTTCTCGAAATGGAATAGATCCACTGATTTTGTCGAACAGAGTAAGGTCATAAACATTTGTGTCAGCAGAGAACCGATTCCCTGACTGATTCAAGGTCGAAACACGGTTGTATTTTATTCTCATTATTGTGCTACATTTAAACTTATTATAAAAGTAATACATTTGCACCAATCTGCCTAATATCCAGAGTATTATTTTGAAATATGAGTGCCTTACATTTTATTAAGATTTTTTGTAACACAACAGAAGGCCGAAATTGTTCTATGCCTTGCCAACATTTTTATCTGACTCCAGGATCAGGTAAAGGTCCAAAACTCAAACTGCAACTTAGAAAGTGAGTTTTCTTCCTTCATTGATTTTAGTGTAAAGCGTCTCTATGTAAGACTGGTTCGTGATTTCACAATTTTATGTTGCAGATTGACTTTCTCAGGATCTTGGGCGAGTAAAATTTAATAGCGATCATGCCTCAGGTTATATTTGATAAGAAAAAGAATATTCGATCGCTCATGACTCTAAAACCATTCGCTCATATTCGATTAATATCGTAAATATGAAGTATTCCAATATTCTTCTGTCAACGGGGCCAATTTGTATCTGATCACCATCCTCAACTTTAAAAAGCTGCAATTCCTTAACAAAGTCTTTCGAGAATTCATATTTAAACCGATCTTGGTAGCTCCAGTTTGAAATCTCTTTATCCAGTTTTTCAAGGTACTGTTGCCTTTCAAATTTGCTCATCCGTTTTGGGCTATTTTTTGTTTCTTTTTGTAAATTCATGACTATTAGTGTTTTCAATCAGGTAATTATTCAGGGCTTCCCGCAGTACTTGCGATTTAGTCCTCTGCTCCTGAATTAATACATCAGTAAGCCATTTGGCTTGACTTTCCGTAATTCGAATTATTATTTTATGTGATTTGGCTGCCATTTTATTTCGATAATCAAAAAAAATATATCCATAAATATCAGGTTGTAATACAGAAAGGAACATTTCGACAGATAAAATTTTATCTGGAATTAGGATAAAATTTAAGGATGTGTCAATACCCTTTTCTATTCCTCAGTATCCGAATGCTTGTCTTAATTCTGAATTGTTTCCTCTTTATCTAGCTGGAAGAGAAAAAGTGTTGTTAATTTCTTTGCATTGGGAGGGTGAATACTGATAGCCTGCGTTACGACAAAAAATCAAGAGCTAAATTCGGGTTGACTATCAAGGAGTGTATTACATCTGGATCCAATAGCCCTGAATAATTACAGGTGGTGTCACTGTCATATTAGGACTACTTTTCAGCGGATATGTTTATTGTAATTCATTGAAAATAGCCACATTAGTTTTGAAATGTCATTTCTTTTCTTTATATTTTAAAATATAGATCAAACACCTTAAAAATGAATATAACTGTTCCAGCATCGGTAAATGTAAAAGAGTTGGTAAAGAATCTCAGCCTATCACCAACTCGGACAAAGAGTATAAAGATTAAAATCTACTATTTCCTGTCTCTTGTTCTGCTCACCAACCACAACGCCGCCCTGAATGAAAAAAATGAGGGTTATCGTCGGATTTCTTCTATAAAGATGAAAAAGATTATGGGTCGCAAGGATTATTACCTTATTATTCAAATACTGACCGATCCCAAGGATCCAATAATAGAATCCAACAAATCCTGGCACAACGGTAAACAGGGAGGAGATGGTTACTGTCAAGGTTATCGATTATGTCAGGCATATAATACAGGAGAGGTAATTTGGAAAACCATCCCATTAAAATTCCAACAGCGTATAGAGAAACATCATAAAAATCAGTTCAAGGATAATTTTGATGACAGCAAGTACGAGTTTTTATACAATCAATTCAAAATTAACAAATTGAGTTTCGATCCTTCCGTAAATGATTATATCCACTCATTTGGCCAAGAGCTTCTCTCCAGAACGAATGGTAATGAATTTCAGACTAATATGGTCTTGAATCGAATCGGCAGGTGGCTGTATTATGTTGAGAAGATCGAAAATGATAATATCTGGTGTCAAGTCTCACCCGCCAATTGGAGATTGAATTCCAGTTTGACTCACCTTAATCGTACCCTCAGACCCTTTTTGCTCTGCAATGGTCAGAGACTAGCGGAAGTTGATGTAAACGCCAGTCAGTCATATATCCTCTCCGCAGTCATGAGGGATGAGTTTATAACTGGTAACGATGGATTGTTTAACCTTCAGTCTATTTCACCAAAAGCATTCCATAAGCTTCTTGATTCTGGATACATTACCTCGTACAGTTGTGATAAGGTATATTCATTCGGCTACACTACTTATTCTGGTACGACAATGCATACAGAATTCAATCCATATCTAAGTTCCAGTATAGAGAAAAACAAAAACACAATCTCATTTATGTGGGGCTCTTTTTATAACGATATGGAACTTGAAAGCATCAGAAGCTATCAGGCATCTCCATTCAGTAGCGATTTCTACAAGTACTTGGTTAGCGTTGTCAAATCAAAAACGGGAGCAATGACACAAGACGAAGATGTCCTGAGAGAAAGAATCAAGAAAAATATGAGGTTGGTGCTATTCGATGACAATAAAAAGCACAGGACGCATGGAACTTATTTGCAGATGTTTAAAGAATTATATCCAGGCGTTGAAAAATGGACTTATGATCTCCTCAAGAAAATAGGTAAGACAGATTTCTCATATCTCCTTCAACGGACAGAGAGCTATATTGTTTTGGATGTGATTAGCAGGGATTTTCATGAGAAATATCCTTCTGCCCCTGTCTTCACAATTCACGATGCCATCTGTACATATCCAGAATTTATACTGCCATTGACTGAGTTGACAAATAGACACTTTACGAGTATCATCGGTACACCTGTCGGCATAAAAATAAAACAATGGCAACCTGATCCTTTACCGAAAACATTGGATATTACTAAGGAGTGGGTAAAAATAAAGCCTGTAGCTTCATTAGAGGAATATCAGAAAAAAGCTCACAGCGTTTTTCATTCGAATATTTCTAGAGGTAGGAAGTTTTTACAATGATTGACATAAAATTTTAGATAAATCGATTCTCGGCATCAATAAAGCATAGAAAAATTTTGCTACTTTAACCTCATCAGAATTCTGACAAGGTTAAATTTATCGTACTATGGAAGCAAAGAGTGAGGTTATGCGGGTGAACATCGATGAAATTCATCCTAACCGAAAGAAACTTGAGATTTATCAGACTCCCGAGAATTATGAAATTATCAAACTCAATATTGAGCGTGAAGGGATTATTGAACCTCTCCTTGTTAATGCAGAAACCCATGAAATTATTTCAGGCAACTTGAGATTTCAGGCTGCAAAAGAGTTGGGGATAAAAGTGGTTCCCGTACTATATCAGGATATAGATCAGGAGGAAATGGATATCAAATCGATTTCCACGAATCAGCAACGGAAAAAATCTTATAGCGAGATTTTGAAGGAAATGAAATTCTTTGAAGAGCACTATAAGATAAAGAAAGGACAAAGGACTGACTTAAATCCTGAATTGAAAAAGCTTAAGGAAGAACGAGATAAATTCTTGAAATCCGTTCCTCGGGATACAAGGGATAAGCTAAAAGGGATAGACAAATTGGCGAGTGATTTATACGGGGCAGAATCAAAAGAATATAAAAATGTCCTCGCTTCTCTAGATAAAAATAAATCAAGTTTAAATGGGCAATATCAGAGCCTGGTTGATAAAACGAGGAGGAAGCACAATGAATCCATTGTCCCCCAAAAGTACGAGATAAAGAGCAATTGGACAACGATCTACCAAAAGTCCTCTGCAGATATGTCTGAAATCGAGAGTGGCACTGTAAATTGCATAATAACCAGCCCGCCATATTTTAAGATGAAAGACTATGGTACGGGAAAAGAACAGCTAGGTATGGAGGAGACTGTTGACAAATATCTTGATAATCTTATGGATAGTTTCAAGGAATGCTATAGGGTACTAAGAAATGACGGTAGCTGTTTTGTCAACATTAATGACTGTGTAATAGATGGACGATATCAGGCCGTACCTCACAGATTCCTTTTGAAAATGCTAGACCTTGGTTTTTTCTTAAATGACGAAATTCTGTGGATAAAAGTTAATCCAACCTATACTCGAGGACCTAGAAGTGTTAGGGGACACGAACCTATATATCATTTTGTTAAGTCCGATGATTTCTATTACAATGATGATTGGCTTAAAGACCTGGATGATCCACAAAAACAAGTTTCATATGGAGCAGGCAAGACTGATCCAAAGTTAATGTCCTACCTGGACTATCGAGATGGGGTACTAAAGACTAATGTTTCAAGCACAGCTGAGTTACGAAAAGAATCAAAAGATAAAAGAGGATTTCACTTAACTCATAGTGCTACCTATCCCATTGATGTACCATCAATATGTGCTCTTTTAACAACCAGAGAAGAAGACACCATTCTTGATCCATTTTCAGGAACAAATGTTACTGGTGAGTTTGCCAGAAAACTCGCCCGTTATTACATTGGCTATGAACTGAATCCTGAATTTTCGTTGGCTTCTGAAGTGAGACTAATAAAGATTCCACCTCCTGGAGGCATGTTTGGACAGGAAGCTCGAGATAAATTTCTGAAGGATAATGTTTATCCTGAATGGGAAAAAGAAAAGAAGAAAGGCAAGATAGAATATAAACCTCCCAAGGAGGTGTTTACACCAGAGCAAAAAGCTCGTTGGGAAAAAAGAAAACACAAATTTCATAAGCCTAAGAAGGATAAGTAAATTATGCTCAAGACATGATGGAATATATTCACCAGCCAGCAAATAACAACCTTATTACATTATAAGCCATCGGATGTTTTTATTCTGTTAAGTAGAATCTTCAAGGTATTAAAGTTTAGAAAAGAATTCCTTTCAAAAGTTCTTGCTATTTGCCCACATTATTAGTAACTCGCAAGAAAGTAGTAACACTTTTGCGACTATAATGAGTCTTGCACTTGTCGAAAAATATTGCGAGCTGACCAAAACCACTTTAAAATTCAGACGAAATGTAACAAAGGCTGAATGGACAAGTGTATTCAGGGCTCTCCGTGAAATTGAAGGGAGTGTTCAATTCTGGATTGGAGATTGTCTGGCATACAGGGAACAGAGATGGGGAATGTATGATGATATGGTCGAAGATACTGGCTATGAGAAAGGCAGTTTGAGATATCTTAAACTTGTGTCAGAAAAGATTGAAAGTGCGCGGCGCCGCGCGGATTTAACATTTTCACACCATGTTGAAGTAGTTAAGCTTACCCCAGCAAAACAGGATGAATATCTTGAGAAAGCAGCAATAAATCACTTGACTGTTAAAGAATTGAGGCGGCTATTGAGAAGGGATGGGGTAATTTACAACTCTGACAGCGAATTGCCTGAAGGTATTTTTCAATTGTTCTATGCCGATCCACCATGGAAATACGAAACGGAACTTGGTGCGACACTACCAGAGGATTATTATCCCACAATGGACATAGAGGAGATATGTGCTATGCCAATAAGAGTAATGACAGACACCAATGCAGTTTTATTTATGTGGACAACATCGGGATTTCTTGAAAGAAGCTTTGAAGTTGTTCGTGCATGGGGATTTGAATACAAAACCAGTTTTATCTGGGACAAAGTCTTACATAACATAGGTTACTATAGCTCGGTTCGCCACGAGATTCTGTTGTTGTGCGTCAAGGGAACCTATCCTATTCAAAATGTGAAACTTTATGATAGTGTGTATACTGAAGAAAGAACCGAGCATTCAAAGAAACCTGAATTCTTTTATGAAATGATAGAGGATTTGTATCCTAATTCAAAAAAAATAGAACTCTTTGCCAGAAATAAACGGAAGGGCTGGATAAGTTTTGGGAATCAGTAAGTACTATTTTAAGGTTATGCTAATATTACTACTATTACTGGATATTATTAAGGCAGATGAGGCCATTAGCTTTGCAGATGGCAATAAATTGTTTCGAATTATAAAAGATGCCATTAAATCAAAGCAAAATATAACTGTAGATTTTTCCGAAGTTACTTTTGTAACTGTTCCTTTTCTTAACGCTGCATTTGGACAACTATTTAAGTATTTTAAGGAAGATGAGATAAATAATCATCTTAAAATAATTAATCTAAAAGATGACACAAAACTACTACTAGAGGAAGTAATCGAACGATACAAAGAGTATTATAATGATCCAGAATCTTTTACCGAATTAGTTAATGATATGATTTATGGGATTTGAGGTTATTGATATTTCCAGGTACTCCCCAAAGAATTCGGACCTTTTCCTTTTTGATACTTCCGTTTGGATGCGATTGTTTTGTCCTTTAGGAGGTTACCATGAAGAAGAGCAAAAAGCATTTTCATTATTCTTAAAAAAAATACAATCCTCAAAGAGTTCCATATTCATAACTAGTTTAGTCCTTTGTGAGTTTGCTAATGCCTATTTAAGATCAGATTTTAAACTTTGGCAAAAAAGAGAAGGGCGTTTCAATGCTAACTATAAGAAAGAGTTTGTAGGAACGATCCGATATAAAAAAACCGTTGTGATCATAACCTCCGTGGTTAAAAACATCCTAAGTATTTGTAGAAAGGAATCTGATAATTTTAATGTTCTTGAAATCAATAAAATATTGAACCATTTTCAGTCAATTGATTTCAATGACAGTTATTATCTTGAATTATCCTCAAAAAGCAAATTCAAAATAGTTACCGCCGACTATGATTTTATAAAATATAAAAACCATAGTCAGGAAATAGTAACTGTACTTAAAAGAAAACTGTGAAAAAGGGGATGTAAATAATATTTTCACCTTGTTGACCGATTTTTCCTTCAATCCTCTCCTGTTATTCAGCCGTTAAACAACTGTTCGATTTTTTGGATTATATCCCTAAATTGAGTTTGACACGATCTATTCGGTAGATCATAACATGATGGTTAAGCATAAAGAAGTAAATTCTGAGGAATTAGCTTTCATCCCAATTTTAAGGTTGTTATAGAGTATATAACATTAATCTAATTTTATAACTTTGATTTTCATTATATGAAAAAATAAATAAAGTCAATGTCAATTTCACAATTGGAATTCGAATTCTTAATGGGCCAGAATAAAAAGTTTAAGACAGATGAGGAAATTGAAGTCGGCCCTGCACCGCTTAAGTGGACAAGAGAATTAAATTCCCTTGAGTCTCAAGATGCCTTTCTTGTCGATTACAGTCGAGGGAAAATTCAACTTCTCAAATTCACCTTGAACAAAAGGTTCCGACAAACCATTTGTTTACTAAGGCTTGACACCATCGGGAGACATACAAATCCAGATGGTACATTATTTGACGGGCCTCATATTCATATTTATAGAGATGGATATGACGATAAGTTTGCTTTTCCTATTGAAACTGTTGGGATAAAGGATCCAACAAATATCTGTAATACCATAAAAGAATTCCTAGAATTTTGTAATATTCGAAATATTCCACCGATCCAAAATAGTACCTACTTATAGATGGAAGATTGTAAGCAAATTATTGATTCTTACTTGAAATGGATTCGAGATAATACAGTTATAAAAACTTTAACTGAAGGTGAGACTTGTGTAATTTCCACTCCGTTTCTGGATCGACATAACGATAACATTGAGATTTACCTTCAAAAGAAAGAAAACAAGTACATACTCACTGATGACGGTTATACCCTCAGTGACTTAAGATTATCAGGATTTGAACTAAATTCTCCAAAAAGGGAACATATTTTTAAGACAATCCTAAATGGTTTTGGCATTAAAGCGGTAGGCGAAGAACTTGTGATTGAATCTATCACTGAGGATATAGGACAAAAAAAGCATAGGCTTCTCCAAGGAATCCTTGCTGTAAATGATATGTTTAATCTTTCTCAAGAGATGGTACGCTCTCTTTTCAGAGAAGATGTCGAACTTTACTTTAAAACCAATAAAATTGTTTTTACAAAAGACATTAAGATTACGGGGAAAACGGGATTTGATCATAATATAGATTTTTTAGTGCCAGCTAGTCTAACAAAACCTGAAAGATTAATTCAAACGATAAATACTCCCCGTAGGGATTCAATATCCTTGGCAGTATTTGCATTCAACGATATTTCACAAATTAGAGATGGCCAATCAAAGAATTATGTAATTTATAATGATTTGGATAAAAATGTCCCAACTGAGCATATCGATGCTTTAATGAAATATGACATTCGTGGAATCCCATGGAGTCAGAAAGAAATTTGTCTTACAGAATATGCTTTAAATTAAAATTCTGCCAATAATACAAATGGATGATATGAACTAAATACCTACAGTATGAGCATAGATTTTTCTAATGAAGCAAACAAGCAAATGCTTGGTAAAAGTCTTACTATTTTTGATGGAGAATGGGATCATAGGGCTTCAATAGTTTATGTCGACGGTATTCAATTCTTTGATGATGAATTAAACGGGCATAAATTTGAAGAGACAGATTGTCGTCTTTCCTTCGAAATATTTGAAACTGCAATGGTCTTTATTTTGACGACAAAACATGGGAATCCTTTAAGGTATTTTGGTATTTGGAATAAAGATATGTTATCAATGGAAATGATTAAGAATGTTCCAATAAAAGTACCAAAATTCAGTAGATGGAAAGAAGTACTTCCATGGGCGCCAGTTGGAGGGGGTATAGGTTATGCAATAGCCTCTTATAGGAAAGATAAGGCTGCCAGGAAACAGGAATTCTCAGTTATAGGATCACAGGAAGTAAAAGGATGGATAATGAAGCTATTATATGCTGATGATCAAAATGGATCCACAAAAACAATCACTTTTAACATACTTATTGACTATCATCATGAGATTCTAGAAGCGTTATTTGAACGCTGTTGGAGTACTGCTAAAAATTATTAGATATCTCTCTGATTGTCAGGTTGGCAGGAAACATATTTTGACTGCTCCAAAATTTTCACTTCGTTTGCCTCTCTTTCAGAGAGATTGTTGATATTGGTTATTAATTATTTCAACTGCTTGTTTCATAGAATTCATCATCGCCAGAAATGACAGATGAAACGGCATTAGCTTAGTATAATTAGAAGTTGGGACTGGATTATTTGTCAATGGATTTTCATAAAACACATAATAAAGTCGACTTGCCAAATAATTGGGATTTGTTTGAAAAGCTTCAAATTCCTCTCTGAAAAACGAATTTCGTTTGTTAAGAAAATCAACCATGTTCGGCAATTTCGAACCTAACCCCAAAGCTTTTAAAGATTCAACCATTGATAAGTCATAATCACTACGAATTCCATCAAAAAGTTCTGGATTTATCTTTTTAAGGAATATTTTTGACAGGAATACATTAAAGATAAAAGCTTCAGCCATTCCGTAAGCAGTAAGCTTTTCATTTTCCTGTAATAAATTAAAGGCTTGTTCATTAGACTTAAGCAATAAAAGAATGAGGCTATCTCTTACTTTTTCGTCATTTAAAGATCCACTTGCAATATTCATTTGATAACTATTATTTATGGACTCATTGAATTCCAGACTTCTATCTAATATTGCAGGCTGGTTAATAGATTTATTGGAATCTGTATCCCTTTTATAATTCCTTTCTGTCACATCCTTAACATGCCTTTTGGGATTATTTGGAGGTTTTTGATTTACTCGGTCAATAATCCAACCAATTAACAGACCAAAAACAATACCATTAGTGGCTCCAGCAAACATTCCAGCAAGGCGATCATATTGATCAATAAATAGTCCGAGGAGAAGCCCAATAATACCTCCAATCCACCACGAAGTTTTGACAGCTTTTACTCGGCGTATTGTGCTCATGTTTAATTCTTAAATTAATATTTGGGTACTATTTTCTTTTACTTTTATATGATACCTCGAATTGGGCATCAATCAAAGATAGTTATAAAAAATATTTTAAAAATGGTTGCTCCATATTCTGATATGAAGGGAAGATTAAATGTTTTACTTCTTTGTTTCCGTATTAAAAGGATATGGAATGCCATTTGAGTTGTTTATATCTGATTCATTGCAGATCAAACTTGGTACTTCTGATGTCTTTTGCTATTAAAAATGCTGCGGATTTCATTTTTTAGCTATATGTTAGCCCAGATCATATTGCTCCAATATCATAGTATAATAATTATATTATGATATTGATAATCAGGCAATAAAATGAAATTTATTTGTGTTTTTATTTGGTTTTCTCTTCTATTTTTCTTATATTTTTTATAATCCTGAAAATGGAGATAAATAAGAAGTAAGAAAATTAGAGTGAAATGAATGAAAAGAAGTTTCTAAACATGGATGAATTATCAGAACATGTTGGTATGTCAAAATCATTTCTTTATAAGAGAGTGAGTAATAATACTATACCTTTTGTAAAGTTAGGAACAAGAACCGTCTTTGTAAGAGAAGAGATTGATAAATGGGTTCTACGAGGAGGCCAAGTGGGCATAGAACTACCCGAGCTGCCAAAATTTTAAAACAGTATGGCAAAATTCACAATTCAACTGGATAGAAGAAGAAAATTACAAAATGGATTGTATAACCTGGTTGTGAGGATTAATGTTGGCAACGACATGATCTACCTTAATATAGGAAAGCTTACTGAACAACAATTTAAACAGGTTTTTAAAAGCAAAGCAGGAGATGAACAAAGTATAGCGTTTCGAGAAAAATGTGAGAACCTCAAAACCAAGTGTGAACGAGTTCTTAATAAGGTAAAACCTTTCGATAAGGCACGATTTCGTGCCCTTTTAAAAGAGAAGGAGACTGAGGATCCGAGATCTTTGACACTGAAAGATTTATTTACAGATTATTACACAAATAATCAAAGTCTTAAGCGTTTAACGAGGATGCGATATCGGTCGACAATGAATATTTTCGAAACATTTCAAAGTGGATTGACCGTTTATGATATTACTCCTGAATTTTTATCGAAATTTGAGAGATATAAACTGGATCTTGGTAATTCTCCTGCAACCATAGCTTCAAATATGACAGATTTGAGGAGAATATTGAATTACTATACAAAGGTTAAGAAGTTAATTCCAAAAGATTATGAGTATCCATTTTCTGAAATTGGTTATCAAATCAAGAATTACATTCCGACTAAGTTCGTAATTGAAAATGAGGAAATAAAATCAATTGTGGCTATGAAAGATTTTGATTCTCCCGAGCAGGAGTATGCTAGAGATATATGGCTTCTTTTATACCGATGTAATGGAAGCAACTTTGCTGATTTGTTAAGACTCAAGTGGAGTAATATGGACAATAAGCATATACAGTTCTACAGGAAGAAGACTGAAACAACCAGGAAAAAGAATGTCAAACAGATAACAGTACCGAGAACCCCAAAGGTCAATGATCTTCTTAATAAATTTAGAGGAAATGACAGCCCATTTGTGCTAGGTATGCTTAAGGAGGGGTATTCTGAGGAGACCTTTGTAAATTTATCTAATAAAAAGAGGTTAGAACTTAATGTCCACCTTAAAGTTATAACGGAAAAACTCAATCTTTCACATCCATTAAGAATTAATAAAGCACGAGAATGTTACGCAACAACCCTTAGTAGAGCTCAAAAACCAATTGATAAGATTAGCGATGGTATGGGGCATTCTTCAATTGCCGTTACAAAAAATTACTATGTAGGAAATATGAATTCCGAGGAGATTTTTGAGTTAAATGATGCGTTATTTTGATGCGCTAGGATTGGCGCTAGGAATAAAGAAAAAAGGTGAAAACCCAGGAAAACCAGAAAACATAACAAATTGAAAATGAAAACCAGTGATAACCAGTAATAGTCTGTAAATCAGTAATTATTCCGTTCATAATCATGAGGTCCCCGGTTCAATCCCGGGTCTCGCTACAACAGAAGCCTTCCCGTGATAACGGGAGGGCTTTTATGTTTTGAAGCATCCTGAACTCGCCTGTGCAATGTGCAAAGACATTAAGACCGAAGTGTGGCGAATATGCATACGTGATATTAATGAACTTTATGGTTGTCAGTTTCCGATATTGACAAATATGAATTATTTTTATCACATCGCTTTTGAGCAGTTAAACTGATTTACCGGATAATTTAAAATATAAACATCCCATGGAAAATAAGAAAGATACCCGCCGCGACTTCCTCAGGAAGGCAGGCCTGGGGACAGCACTGGCAGCTTTTGGAACAACCGGGGCATTCCCCGCTTTTTCCGGCAAAGGAAAGAAAATGACAGAAGGAAAATTAAAATTAAATCTCGGTCTTCAGGAAGGAGTCGCACCTGGCAAAACCCTGAATGAGAAACTTGATTTCCTGGAAGCCAATGAGGTCTACGGACTTGAAGTAGGAGGAGGAAAACTTGCATCAAGGGTGACAGAATTGCAAAATGCACTGAGTAACCGGAAAGTGAAAATATCAGCCATCTGTGCAGGATTCAGCGGCTGGCTGATCGCCACTGATGTGAATGAAAGGAAGAAATGCATTGATACATCAAAGGAGATACTTGAAGCTGCCGGTGCCCTGGGGTCATACGGGATGATCCTTGTCCCGGGCTTTAACAATCAGCAGCCTTCTTTCCCTTTTGTCGAAGCAAGAGCAATACTTATCGACCAGCTTAAGGAACTCGGAGAATTTGCCGTAAGGAATAAGACCACCATAATCCTTGAACCCCTTAACAGGAAGGAAGCATGGTTCCTTCGCCAGGTTGCCGATGCTGCTGCAATTTGCAGGGATGTCGACAGCCCGGGCGTAACCTGTATGGGTGATTTCTGGCATATGACATGGGAAGAGACTGATGATATGGGCGCATTCATCTCAGGTCAGAAATACCTCAACCATGTTCATATTGCAAGCCGCAGAACAAGAAATACCCCTGGTGAAGATGAGGGAGACAATTATATTACTGGTTTCAAGGCTCTCAAAATGATCAATTACAATCATTTTGTAAGTTTTGAGTGCGGATCGAAGGGCGATAAAAAAGTGGTTGTGCCTGCTGCCCTTAAACTTCTCAGGCAACAATGGGATCTTGCCTGAAAAAATTATATTGAACAGCTGTTTTACCTTTACCATGCATTTACTTTGTGAATCCTTTGTGCAAACCTTTGTGTCGCTCGTGGTTAGATAGTTTTTACCACAAAGTCACAAAAAGGTCATAGCAAAGTGAGACAAAGAAATGGAGTATAATAATTCTTAAAAAATAAACAGATTAATATTCACATAACTGATGAAAAAGAGTCATTTACTTGTTTCACTTGCTTTAATTGTAATCTCATGCACAAAAGCACCGGTTGTCACCGACATTCCTCTTAAAGAACATCCCCGTCCGGATTTTGAAAGAGCAGTATGGCAGAACCTTAACGGTTACTGGCGGTTTGCTCCTGATTCTGCGAACGTCGGAGAAAGGGATAACTGGCAGAACACTCCCGACAAATTCCCGTCGAAAATACTTGTTCCCTTTTCCTGGGCAAGTCCGATGAGCGGGGTTGCCCTTCCAAAGGTAAATGTAGGATGGTATTCACGCAATTTTCCGGTAGTTGGAAAAGAATGGGCCGGGAAGGACATTTACATCGTCTTCGGGGCAAGCGATTTTTATACGAAAGTCTGGATCAACGGAAAAGTGGCCGGCGAACATAAAGGAGGTTACGTTCCTTTTGAATTCAACATTACTGAATATCTCAAAAGAGGTAACAACGAAATTGTTGTAAGGGTTGAAGATGAGGAACTTGATAACAGGCCATCCGGCAAACAATACTATGGAAATGCAAAGGGTATCTGGCAAACAGTGTATCTGGAACCAAGGAGCAGCATTTTTATTTCAGCACTGCGCTTCACTCCCGATATTGACAACAGTAAAGTAAATGTTTCTGTTGACCTGTCAGCCCCTGCACCTGAAGGATTGGTGTTCAGGCTTACAGGAAAAGGAAACGGGATAAACTTTGAGTCTCCTGTTGAAAAGGGCAAAAACACAGCTTCCTGGGATGTCCCTGTTGAAAGTGTTAAGCTCTGGAGCCCCGATGACCCCTTCCTTTATGAGGTGAATGCGTCAGTTGCAGCATCAGGGATCGACGACAATGTCAGTTCGTATTTCGGCATGCGCAAGTTCTCGGCCGTCAGGATCCCGGGCAAGGATTTTGAATATGTGGCCCTTAACAACAAACCGATATATTTAAAACTTACACTTGACCAGAGTTATCATCCGGAAGGATTCTATACTTTCCCTTCTGACCAGTTCATGAAGGAAGAGATACTTAGGGCCAAAGAGCTTGGTATCAATGGTCTCAGGATCCACATTAAGGCCGAGATACCCCGCAAACTGTACTGGGCCGACAAGCTTGGCCTGCTTATCATGGAGGATATACCCAATTTCTGGGGAGAACCAACAAAGGAAGCAAAGGCTAACTGGGAATATGTTGCCGAAAACGAGATCAGGAGAGACTATAACCATCCATCGATATTTTCATGGGTGTTGTTCAATGAAACCTGGGGCCTCTTCAGCAGGGATTCGGTAACCGGAAAAAGATCATATACCGCGGCAACACAGGACTGGGTCAGGTCGTGGTATCATAAGGCAAAAACACTTGATCCGACAAGGCTTGTGGAGGATAATTCACCCTGCAACCTCGATCACGTAATAACCGATCTGAATACATGGCATTCATACAATCCTGCCAGGCAATGGGCCGGATTGTTTGACGAGATTGTAAGTAAAACTTATCCCGGATCGACATACAATTATATTGGCGGAAATGTCCAGGGAAATGAACCTATGCTTAACTCCGAATGCGGTGCTGTGTGGGGATACAGCGGAAGCACAGGTGATATAGACCTTACATGGGAATATCATATTATGATGAATGAATTCCGCAAAAGGCCGAAAATCGCAGGGTATCTTTTTACGGAATTCCATGATGTCATAAATGAATGGAACGGATATTACCGATTTGACAGGACCAAAAAGGATTTCGGATTCGACGAGCTTTGCCCTGGCATGACGATGAAGGATCTTCAACAGGATTTATACGTTGTTGCCGGAGACGATTTCTTCAAAATATATAAGGGAGGGTCGTCGGTTCTGATACCAGTCGGTGTTAGTGCAGTGACATCAACAATACCGGAAAACCTGAAGGTGGAATATTCTGTTTACGGATGGGATGAAACAGGCGAAAAATTCGACTGGACAAGGGGGGAAATCCCTGCCATGGCAGAGCCATTCAGCTTTGTAAAACTGGATCCCGTCAGTATTAAGCTTCCTGATTTAAATTCGGTCATGATTTTTGCAACCAGGCTTAAAGATGGCGCCGGAAATACCCTTCAGAAGAATTTTGTGCCATTCAGGGTCGGGGGGAAACATGCCGATGGACTGTTAATGATTTCACAATCACCGGCATCATTTAAAAATTCATCGTGGAGCATCAGACAACTTGCAGCGCAGAACGGGAGAAAAGTGTGGGGTATGGGAACCGGATTCTTTGAATATGAGTTTCCTCTCCCTGCAAATCTTGATACTGCAGCAATAAAATCACTGGAATTCAGGGCCGAGCTTGCAGCAAGGTATCCCCAGGAAAAATACCTTGAGGAGGGTGCTGCTGAAGGGATAGGAATGACAGTTATGACTGACAAGGGAAGGATCCCTGGTTATGGAAAGAACAGTTATCCCCAGACCGATGAGAAGAAATACAGCTCGAAAGTCGCTATAAGCATAAATGGCGAAAAGTCAACAGAGGTTTCATTGCCCGACGATCCTGCAGATCACAGGGGAATACTGTCGTGGGTGAACCAGGAACCCGGATGGGCATGGGGCAGCACTGATCGAAGCAAAAAATGGCTTCTCGACGAAGCCGGATCCTATGGTTATCTGGTAACGGCTGCCCTGAATAAAAACCAGATAAAGAAAGCTGTTGAGGCAGGAAAGATATTGATACGGCTTCAGGTGGATGAGTATGGATCGAACAATGGCGGATTATCTGTTTATGGAAAGGAATCGGGAAGGTTTCCGTTTGATCCTGCGATTTTTATAAAGAAGTAAATATCTGACAGGTTTTTACCCCCTTCCCTCTAAAGGGGGTTTAACAAATTCTCTTCAATGGGATTTAGGGGTAAACAAAAAAGGGGAGTCTTTAACGACCACCCCTTTTCTTTTTATAAGTAGTTCTTATTACATAAGTATGTTCCTTGCATACTGAACGCAGGTCTTAACCTCCTTGACGGCATCAGACCAAGGTTTGATCTCATATTCAAGTTCAATATCGCAGGGGATTGCCCATTTGTTCTTTTTAATAAGGAGAAGGACATCAGCCAGAGGCATTTCTCCCTGTCCCCATACCTGGTTTGTATTGGCAGGATCGGTATTAGGGCCTGTTTTGTCTTTAATGTGAATGCTGAAAATCCTGTCGTGATATTTCTCGATAATAGTATTGGGATGTATTCCTGTTGACCCGAAGAAATGGCCAGCATCGAAATTCATCATAACGGCAGGTGACACGGCAAGGAAAGGATCATAGCTGAATCCTTCTGTCGCAAATTGCATATGGTTGTGGAAAATTGCGTACATGCCGTGTTTCTCTGCGAACGGGGCAAGTTTTTTGACAGCTTCCTCGCCTATCTCCTCGCATACTCCTTTTGCGCCCATTGCCTTGGCTGCCTTGAAAGCATAGTCGATCTCCTCGTCGGACCAGCGCGATGGTGAGAATTTAACAATGTGAACATCTATTCCGGCGTCGTTAAAAAGTTTGCGGGCGGCTTCGACCTTTTCCATCGGAAGGCTGAGTCTCCAATCTTTCAGCTCCTGGTTGTATTTTGCTATGGCTGCTTCCTGTTCGGGAGTAAGCTGGGGCCTCTGAAAACCTCCCGCGGGAGCTCCACCCGGAGCACCGGCTGGTCTTTGACCGCCAGGCTGAGGGCCTCCGGCAGGTGCGCCGGCCGGCCTTTGTCCTCCCTGGACCGGTGCACCCTGAGGTGCTCCTGCAGGAGCAGGACCGGCAGGACGGGGACCGCCGAACATTCCGGCTCTTGGATTTTTCGGTGCACCCAGATAATCTTCAAGGTCGTTGCTCATAAGCTCAATTGCGCTTACTCCGGCTTCCTTGCAATATTTAATTATATTTTCAACGCCTCCCGGCATGCTTCGCCAGCTATATGTGATTGCACCTATTGTGACCCCGCCGAATACCGAATTGGGCTTATCGGAGGCCACTGGTTCCGCTACTGCAGCAGGCTTGCTTTTACATGCAAATGAAACAGGTACCATTGTGATTGCAGCGGCTGCAGCAGTAGTTCCAAGAAACCTTCTGCGCGAGATGCCGCCTTTTGAATTTTCTGTGTTTTTCATAAATTATAAGGTTTAGGTTTTTTACTGAGTTATAAAATTAGATAAAAGTAAATATCAAAGTAATCTGGCCACGTTAATTAAATTTAAAAAATCTGCAGACTATTGTAATTCTTAAAAATATTGGGTTAATTAATGTCATCCTAAACCTTACTGCTTATTTAATTGTCAAACTTCCAAATCTGGACATATGAAACTGAGAACCAGTGTTATCCTCTCTGCAATGATGTTCCTTCAATATTATATATGGGGTTCATGGTACGTAACAATGGGAACATTCATGACAAAAATCCTTGGCGCCACCGGAATTCAAATCGGTGCGGCATACAGTGCTCTCGCGATTGCGACAATGATATCACCGTTTTTTGTAGGGATGATTGCTGACAGGTTCTTTGCGGCTCAAAAGGTTATGGGGGTGCTCCATGTCATTGGCGCGTTATTGCTGTTTCTTGCATCCAGGGTTTCGTCAAACAGCACTTTCTACTGGGTGATAATGTTGTATTCACTAGCCTACATGCCGACAATTGCCCTTTCGAACAGCGTTGCATTCAGGCAGATGACCGATCCGGGAAAACAGTTTCCCGTTGTAAGGGTATTCGGTACAGTCGGATGGGTGATATCCGGATTCATGATAGCCCTGTTCGGGATAGAACAGACTCCGAACACATTCCTGATGGCCGCAATTGTCTCTGCGGCCCTTGGCCTTTACAGCTTCTTTCTTCCTGATACTCCGCCACTTGCAGCAACAAAGACAACGACCGCAAAATCGGTAATGGGTATTGATGCCTTTGTCCTTTTCAGGGACAAACCCTATCTCATCTTTTTCATTGCTGCTGTGTTCGTGTGCATACCTCTTTCATTCTATTTCGGATTTGCCAATCTTTACCTTAACCAGTCGGGAATGCAGAATGCTGCAGGCAAAATGGTAATGGGACAGATATCAGAAGCACTCTTTATCCTGGCAATCCCGTTCCTTTTCAACAGGATTGGAGTCAAAAACATGGTGCTCATCGGGATGACGGCATGGCTGCTCAGGTATCTGTGCTTCGCCTTCGGTGATATGGGCCCGAACGTCTGGATGTTATATGCAGGTATAATATTACATGGCGTATGTTATGATTTCTTCTTTGTGACAGGTTATATGTACACCGAAAAGAAATCAAACGAGAGGATCAAGAGCGCTTCGCAGGGTTTGTTCACATTTGTTACCTACGGGCTTGGAATGTTTATCGGCACATGGTTCTCTGGATTTACGACTTCTTTTTATACCGTGAATGGCGCTTACCAGTGGAGAAGCATATGGATGATACCTGCATATATAGCAGTGGCTGTACTGATATCCTTTGTTTTCTTCTTTAAGGAGAAAAGAAACATTGAAATCGCGAAATAATATTTATCTCCCGGTTATTTAAAAGGGTCCGACACTTTCAATTTCTGCTGTGGAAGACGGCAAACCTTCGGTGGATGCCTTTAGAACGATTTTACCGCCTTTTGCATCCGATTTGATAACCACAAGACATCTCCCATGCCATGCCTGGCGGCGGGGCAAAGTGTAACTTTCAAGGCTTACCGGATTGCCGTTTCCGACAGCGATAATAGTACCCGGTCCTTCGATTGTGAATGTTACCGGGTTTTCTGCCCTGGGATTCCGAATCCCGTTTTTATCGGTAAGTTCAACAGTTACATAACTGAGATCCTGTCCATCAGCCTTTATCTGATTTCTGTCGGCCGTTAATTTTATGGCCTCGGGTTCACCTGCTGTCATAAGTACTGCCTCTGCAACCTTCTTTTTGCCATTGAAACCTGTAGCGTGCAGAATGCCAGGCTGATAAGACACCTGCCACGTTGCCATAAATTCTGTCGACCGGTTAGTCGGTTTCTTACCGAGTGATTTACCGTTCAGGAAGAGTTCCGCCTGCCCGCATGAAGAATAAACAGTAACCTCAACTATTTTGCCTTCATTGCCTTCCCAGTTCCAGCTGTCAGCGGCATCATGCCAGTGCCATTTCGACCAGTCCTGCCTGTCGGGATTTACCGGAAACGATGGCTGAGGAGGTTTTACCCATATTGAGATCTGATTCTGTTTCCATAAAACATCCCTGTAATACGACTGTGGCCTTTTCCATCCGCAGATATCAATATCGCCGCAATATGCGAGGTTCCATGGAAAAAAATCCTGTTTCTGCCAGTAGCCTCTCCAGCCGATGCTTGCTTCACCGATATAATCGAAGGCTGTCCAGACAAAATCACCTATCACAAAACTGTTGTCAATGACATCCATCCATGCCCTGCAGGCCTCAAGGGCATACGACTCCGTACCGACCATGATCCGCTCCGGTACACGTTTATGATCCTGTTCATAGATGCCATGCTGACTATGATCTCCGCCTGAAGCATAATTGTAACCTGCAATATCAAGAGTGGCAAAATATGCATCCTGATAAGGTTTCAGGTCGTTCACTGCGGAAGTGACAGGACGTGTCGGGTCAAGCTTTCTGACACAGCCGGCGAGTTTTGCAGCCGTTTCAACAACTTCGGGCCTTTGCCTGCCTGGGATCTCATTCCCTATGCTCCACATTATTATTGAAGGATGGTTCCTGTCTCGCAGCACCATGTTCTCAATGTCTTTTTTCCACCAATCATCGAACCAGAGATGATAATCATTCGGATTCTTCGGGTCGCTCCACATGTCGAATGCTTCATCCATTACGAGCATGCCAAGACGATCGCAGGCATCAAGAAAAGCAGGGGAGGGAGGATTATGTGAACATCTTACAGCATTGAAACCACTGGCTTTCAGAAGCTCAATCCGCCTTTCCTCAGCTCGGTCGTATGCCCGTGCCCCAAGGGGCCCGTTGTCATGATGTACACATCCGCCCTTAAGTTTCATTGGTTTTCCGTTCAGAAGAAATCCTTCCGCCACGCTGAAGGATATGCTCCTTATACCGAAAGTTGTTTCTTTCCGGTCGACGAGTTCATTTCCCGACCAGATCTCGGAAATTGCCCTGTAAAGTACAGGTGTTTCGGTATTCCATAACTCAGGATTCATGATTCTTATCTGCTGAACCGGGGATATTTTACTGCCAGGTACAATATTTACCGGGGATTCAGTCTGTGCAACCTGCCTGAACTTATTGTCAATGACAGTTGTGACAAGCCTGAGCGATCTGTCTCCTTCGCTTTCATTTTCGATTGCTGTCTCAATCCTCACCTCTGCTTCATCCTTTGATATGACACGAGTTGTAATGTATGTGCCCCAGGTCCCGATATGTACAGGAGGGAGGACCTCAAGCCAGACATGTCGGTAAATTCCTGATCCTGAGTACCACCTGCTGTTCTCTCCTTCATTTTTGACTTTTACGGCTATAATATTTTCATCATCAAACCTGAGATTTTTTGTTATATCGAACCAGAAGCCCGAATATCCATATGGGTGGTTTCCAATATACTCTCCGTTCAGCCAGGTCTCAGAGTTCATATAGGCACCTTCAAAACATATCCGGAAAGACTTCCCGTTCAGTTCGGGTGGAAGGCTGAATGTCTTTCTGTACCATCCTGTTCCGCCTGTTGTGAATCCACCGTTTACCTGACTGATGGCGTTGATATTGAAAGGAGAATCTGTCCCGGGAAGATCCTCAATGCTCCAGTCATGAGGGAGATCGACAATCCTCCATCCTGAGTCATCAAATAAGGGATTTTCAGCGCCCTGGGCTCCGCCACGGTGAAATTTCCATCCGGTATCAAACAGATAAGCTCTTTTGTCTGTATTCTGAGCCTGAACAGTTAACATTGTTAAAAACATTGTTCCCGCGATCAGGAGAATTCTCATTTCCGTGAAGGCCATGATGTCTGGTTTTTAAGTTCATACCAAGTTATAAAATGAATTTGGACTTTTGACCGGATGGCTTAACTTTACGTAAAAAACACAAGCCATGATAGTGACATGCGTTCATGTACATGTAAAACCTGAGGCAATTGATGATTTCATTGAAGCCTCACGGGAGAATCATCTTGGATCCGTTAAGGAACCGGGGAACCTTCGATTTGACTTTGTTCAGCAGGCGGATGATCCCACCCGTTTTATGCTGTATGAGGCATTTGAAACTGAGGAGGCGGCTGCGGCGCACAAGACGACCGGGCACTACCTTAAATGGCGTGATACTGTCGGGGGTATGATGGCCGGGCCGAGGTACGGAGTAAAATACAATATTCTGGAACCAAAGGAAAGATCAAAATGGTGAAACCTTTCAGTTTTTCAAAACTCCCCCTGATCGGGTTCGGGCCAGGGAAGCTGGATCTTTTACCCGGAATGATCTCGCGGTTTGGAAAGAAGATCATCGTTGTCGCGAATCAAAGATCATTTACCGGTACGGAAGCTGCATCGGTACTTTTTGAAACGCTTGAGAGGAATGATATAAGTTTTTCTGTTGTAAATATCCCGGGAGAACCATCTCCTGAGATGATAGATGTTGCTGTTGCCGGATTCAGGAGCGAAAAGATCGATGCAGTGGTCTCTGTCGGAGGAGGGAGTGTGTTGGATGCAGGGAAGGCTATATCGGCTATGCTGTGTGTAAAAGGATCAGTGAAGGAATTCCTTGAAGGAGTCGGTACCCGGGAACATCCCGGAATGAAGGTTCCTTTTATAGCTGTCCCGACAACATCCGGTACAGGAAGCGAAGCCACAAGTAATGCCGTGTTGTCGGAAACCGGTAAAAACGGTTTCAAGAGATCACTTCGTCATGATAATTTTGTACCCGATGTGGCGATTGTTGATCCTGTCCTCACGGTTGGCTGTCCTCCTGAGGTTACTGCTGCCAGCGGGATGGATTGTTTTTCCCAGCTTGCTGAAGCGTTTCTTTCCGTTAAATCGTGCGAATACACAGATGCCCTTGCTGTTGAAGGTCTTAAGGCTGTTAAGGACAGTCTCCAAAGAAGTTTTTCAGATGGTACCGATATTACGGCCCGGAGCCGGATGTCATTTGCAGCACTAACATCGGGGATCTGTCTCGCCAATGCCGGTCTGGGTGTTGTTCACGGATTTGCGTCATCAATCGGAGGGATGGTCAGCATTCCTCATGGTGTCGTCTGCGGAACACTGATGGCTTCCGCAAATGAGGCCACCGTAAGGGCGCTCAGAAAAAGTTCAAAGGACAGTGCAGCCCTGCAAAAATATGCAATGCTTGGAAGAATGTTCATTGAATCGACTGTCAGTTCGGATGATTTTTATATTGATGGCTATATTGATTATCTCAAGGAACTTACATCCTTTCTTAATTTGCCACGACTGGGCAGTTTCGGAATAAAACCAGAAGATATGGATGCCATCTGCAGGAACACTGGGCAAAAGAACAATCCTGTCAGGCTTGATTATGATGCACTCATCGAGATTTTAACAGCACGAATTTGAACTTACAGCCTGAACCACCGGCAACAGGGTCGCCAGAATTCAGATTTATCGCTGATGAACATCTTGGACGGCTTGCAAAATACCTCAGGTTATGCGGATTTGATACGATATTTGCCGATTCACTTAGCGACAGGAATATTATTGAAATTGCATTGAATGAGCACAGGATTATTCTTTCGAGAGACAAGGAACTGATGTCGAATAAAAAAGTCACAAGAGGCTTCAGGATACTGTCTGAAAGTCCTGCAGGGCAACTTACTGAAGTGATAAACAACTATGGCCTCAGGGAATATTTTAAGCCTTTTTCGCGGTGTACAAAATGTAACGGGCTGCTTGCAACTGTGCAGGAAGAAGAGATTGCAGGCCAGCTCCCGCAGCGTACAAGGGCCTTCTTTTCTCATTTCAGAAGATGCGGTTCATGCGGAAAAATATACTGGGAAGGCTCTCATTATGACAGGATGAAAAAATTCATAAGCAGCCTTTAGTCACGACATTTTTTATATCTTCAAACCAGTAACCACTAACCAGTAAACGATGAAAACAAAAGCTATCGGACTTGTGATCCTGACGGCAGGATTGTTAATATTTTCACAAACACTTCCGGCCCAGCTTCCTAAAGAAACTGAGGCACAGAAAATGCAAAGAATGCTTTGGTGGACTGATGCCCGTTTCGGGATGTTCATACACTGGGGACTATATGCTTTACCTGCACGTCATGAATGGGTAAAGAACAGGGAACGAATGACAAATGAACAATATCAGAAGTACTTTGAAAATTTCAACCCCGATCTGTACAATCCCCGTGAGTGGGCAAAAATGGCAAAGGAAGCAGGCATGAAATATGTCGTGCTTACGGCAAAGCATCACGAGGGATTCTGTCTGTGGGATTCAAAATATACTGATTATAAAGCAACAAATACACCAATAGGGAAAGACCTGATAAAAGAATATGTTGAAGCTTTCAGGGCCGAGGGTCTGAAAGTGGGATTTTATTATTCACTGATCGACTGGCATCATCCCGATTACACCATCGACAGCCGCCATCCGCTCCGTCAGGAGTCGGATACCGCTTATGCACGGCTGAATAAGGGGAAGGATATGGGCAGGTACAGGGAGTATATGAAGAACCAGGTCAGGGAGCTTCTTACAAATTATGGTGAAATAAGCATAATTTGGTTCGATTTTTCATTTCCTGGGAAAAACGGCAAGGGACATGATGACTGGGATTCAGAAGGACTGCTTAAACTTGCAAGATCACTTCAGCCAGGAATAATTGTCGACGATCGTCTTGACCTGAAGGATGTTGAGGGTGGCTGGGATTTCACCACCCCTGAACAGGTTAAGGTTGCCAAATGGCCTGAGTACAAAGGAAAGAAAATTCCATGGGAAACCTGCCAGACATTTTCAGGTTCGTGGGGATATTATCGTGATGAAACTACATGGAAAAGCCCGGCTCAGCTTCTCGAGTTGCTTATAGAATCTGTGAGCAAAGGAGGGAATCTTCTTCTGAATGTTGGCCCTACAGCAAGGGGAACTTTTGACTACAGGGCTCAGGAGAGGCTCAAAGCAATGGGAGAATGGATGAAATATAACAGCAGGTCGGTCTATGGCTGCACTGAAGCTCCTGCTGAATTCAAAGCTCCTGCAAATACACTTCTGACATATAACCCCTTAACAAAAAGGCTTTACATCCATCTTCTTGCTTATCCGATGGGTGCCGTTACACTTGAAGATATGGCCGGCAGGGTGAAGTATGTCCAGTTCCTTCACGATGCTTCGGAAATCCGTTTTACAACAGGAAACGATGAATTTAAAAACAACCTTAACCTACAGCTTCCTGTTCTGAAACCTCCGGTAGAGATCCCGGTGCTTGAGGTATTTCTGAAATAAACCCTGCTTACAGCCCGACAGTATCGTAAACAACCACGCGTTCCCACAGATCCTGGCAATCTTTTATAAATTCAAGGTGGACCGGATGTGTCTGATAAATATCCTGGTCAGCTTTGTTTTTGAAGGTCGCAAGCAGTGAATATGTATAGGTATTATCGATGACATCCCTGTCAGTCGGGGCAGGGATGCCAAGATGGTAATCAACGATTGTCTCAACTCTGACAAGCTTTCTGAGCGCATTTTCGAATTTCCTGCGGATTTCGTCAGTAACAGGTTTTTTAAGCCAGAAAAATACATGATGAACAAATACTGAATCCAATCCGGAAATTTCGTTTTTTGGGAAAAAAGGGGTACTTATTATGCCAGCTGCTGCAATTCCCTTTGCTGAGTTTTCAATAAAACTCCTTCTGTCATATTTTTTGCTCATGGGATGCTGTTTCATGTTTCCAATACAATGATAGTATCCGTATCATCAAGACTTTCGGAAGGAACTGAAATTGAAATTCCGAAACCATCCTGTTTGAATTTCAGTTTTGAACCAGTCTGGTAGAGAGTGACATTTTTAACTTTTTTGCCGAAATCGGGAAGGAGAAGATTATTGTCCTCAGGATTCAGGAGATGTACATAGACCTTATTTCCTTTCCGCGTTGTCACACCCCAGGAACGTGGCGTTACAGGACCTCCCCTGGTTCCATATATTGTCTCTCCGTATTTGTCCATCCAGGCTCCCAACTCCCTGAGGGTAGCCACAAATTCAGGCTGTATTTTGCCGTTTGGCATCGGACCTACATTAAGAAGGAAGTTTGAATTATACCCCGCAGCTTTTACAAGATACTGAATAAGGCTTTTTGTGGATTTGTAATTCTTGTCCTGTAGGTTGAATCCCCAGGAGTTGTTCATTGTTTCGCATGTTTCGAAAGGCAGTTCTCCGACTTTTTGTTCCGGATTGAAGCCTGTGGTTTTTTGTCCGGGAAGATCTTTCTCGAACATCTGGAAATCCTCTCCGTCGAAAGGTGCAAGATGATGGTTGTTGCCGATGAGGCAGGCCGGCTGGAGACTGTGTATAAGGCTGTACGTTTTTTCGAGTCTCCAGTCGGCATCCTTTTTGTCCCAGTGACCGTCGAACCAGATACCTCCGATTTCACCATAGTTTGTAAGGAGCTCTGTGAGCTGGCCATCCATATAATCGAGGTATTTATACCAGTCTCCACTTTCGGGCCGTCCGGCTGTATGTCCTGTATTACCCCTCGGGAAATAATTCTCCTGGAACCAGTCGAGATGAGAATGGTAGAAGAACAGCTTTATTCCCTGTTTCCTGCATTCCCCCGCGAGCATTTTGATAATATCCTTACCGTATGGTGTGCGGTCAACTATATCCCAGTCGGTGAGCTTTGAATCCCACATGGCAAATCCGTCGTGATGCTTGCTCGTGATGGTAATGTATTTCATCCCGGCAGCCTTTGCCAGTGAAACCCATTCCTTCGGATCATAACCTGTGGGATTGAAGAATGCCGGCAGCTTCTGATAGGTCCCCCTGTCAATCCTTTGGTTGTTCATAACCCACTCCCCGTCACCGGGCACGCTGTATACACCCCAGTGGATGAACATTCCGAATTTCGCATCCTGGAACCATTCGCGGGCTTTAAGATTTTCAGGTGCCGGTACATAACGCGACTGTGCATTCAGCGGAAGCTGAATGCAAATAATTAAAAAAGCGAAAATGATCTTTTTCATATTATTACCATGTTGGAATCTGACGCACCGGACAATTATTCCGGTTTATTCTGTGTATTAAACCTTTCACTCACAAGGTCAGGCCATTTAAGATCGAGATCCTCAAGTGTCTTAAGCACCGCTTCTGCAACAACATACAGCTTCTGCCAGTTTTTATCTGCAGGGACGATGTGCCAGGGTATAACATTGCAGGTGTTTATTATCCTTTCGTAGACTTCGAGATATTCGTCAAATTTTTCCCGTGTGTCCCAGTCCCCGTCCTTATGCTTCCAGTGTTTTTCCTTCAACTCTATCCTCTCAATGAGTCTTTCCTTCTGAGCTTCCCTGGATACGTTCAGAAAGAATTTGAGAACCTTTGTGCCATTCGTTTCAAGAAGTCGTTCAAAATCGTTTATTACTTCATATCTCTTTTCTATCACATCGGAGGGGATAAATTTCTCCACGGTTGGTACCAGGATATCTTCATAATGTGACCTGATAAAAACCTGGAATTCTCCCTTGCGGGGCACCACCTGATGGACTCTCCAGAGGAAATCATGGGCATATTCGTTTTCAGTTGGTTTTTTAAAGCTGAAAATCTTTATGCCCAGCGGATTGCAGTATTTCACCAAACCTTTCGTTATCCCGTCTTTCCCGGAAGCATCTGTCCCCTGAAGCACCAGAAGAATGCTGAATTTGTTCTGGGCATACATCTTGTTCTGAAGCCTGCCGATCTTCTTAAGCATCTTTTTTGTCTTTTCCTCGGTTTCCTTTCGGTCCCATTCCTTATTGAAGGTAGGGTGATCAGAGATTTTGATTTTCATAGCTCCTTGTTATTTAGAAATTAATTTAAACTGTTACCGGCTGACGTTTGCATGTTACTTGTCAAAAGCTGCGGGGTTGGTGGTACGGGAAGTGAGGATATGCAGCATTCAATAACCCTGTACCTCATACCCGGTACCTATTTTATCGCTTCCTCCAGTTTGTTCAGTATTGGCTGAGCCGAAATCTTCGATCCCACTGCACCCGTCATCCATTGCTGTGGTGTAAGCCTGCCCTGGCTGAACATCCTGTCGATTTCATCGGGCAGTTTTTTCCCTTTCAGGTATTCTTCAATCTGGAACTGTACTATCTGACCGTATGAGTAATTAGCGAGGTACAGAGGAGAATTTACCATGTGTGAGTAAATGGCAAGTATCGGTGAATCTTTAACTCCCAATACAGGTGAAAAGTATTTATTCCAGGTTTCTGTTGCAATTGATATTACTGCATCCCTGAACTGTGCCGGAGTAGCGTCAGGGTTTGAATAAAGCCATTTCCAGGCTTTCATGTCGACCATTCCCACACCCATGATCTCCATAAGTGACCATGCTGCATCGAGGGTTTCCATTTTTTCTTTTTCAGGATTATTGTCATTCAGCCCAAGGAGGAAAAGGTCGCGATTCTGGAAGACAAATGCCAGAGCTTCGGTTATTGCAGTATTTGGCACTCCCGACATCATATAATAATCGACATCGTATAATGAGATAGTCTGCTCGACGCAATGTCCGAATTCATGAACAGCGATGTTATAGCCTTTGAAGTCCATGCCTTTTTCCGGGATCCTTGTTCTGAGGTGTGAAACAGATCCCTTCATCGCTGCACCCCAGGCATGGCCTGAACCGCGGGCAGGATCGACAACGATTTTATCAGAAATATACCGGGTTCTGTCAGGGCTCCAGCCAAGCTTTTGGAGCATTCCGGGCATTCCGGCCCTGAAAGCTGCAGGAGTGGGATAGAGGACAGATGTTTTGGCTGTAAGCTGCTCTTCCGGGAAACCGGTCCTTGCCCTGAAACCGCTGTACCAGATATCGTAAGGCCTGAGATCGCGGCCCAGTCTTTCTTTCACGATCTGACCAACTTTCACAAGCAGCGGAGAACTAAGGTAACTATCAAATAGTGCTTCAACCTCTTCCTGTGAGATTTCCATCTCAACCGAAAATTTACGGAGAATTGCCGTGTTCATTTCCGGATTATAAGGATCAATATCTTTCATGGCCCGGAAGATGTTCAATATATGGGAATAACGGGTGTCAGGTTCTGGCTTTGAATCAACTGTCTTCCCGTTAAGAGTTACTTCGTTGGAAAATGGGGCCCATTCATAATCGTGATTGTTAATCACTTCCTGAGGTATGTCCTGTCTGATTATGTGTTCCATCACCTTGTAGATCATTTCCTGCTTTGCCTGGCCGCTGACACGATCAGCATAGTCGGCTTTAAGTTCATCCCTGAGGTTCCAGTGAGACAACAGCAGCATGCCGTCGGGAAAGATCTGTTTCCCGTCATCTGTGCGCAGCTTGTCCATGCAAATATTGTAATCGGCTATATACATGTCGGCGTTCCCTCCGGCTACCGCCAGTGCCTGATTCAGTTCAGCCGGAACCCTTGACACGAAATAGTCGCCAAGCCTTGCCATTGCCCATTCTTCACGGGTCCATGACGGGCCAAGTCTTTCCTTTTCCTCAAGAGTGAAATAAGGAAAGTTAAGTGCTATGACGAAAGCGATCTTATTGGAATAAAGATCATCGGAAAGATGTGCGCCGACAGAATAATTTCCAAACATCCTGTCTGTCTCATCAATCTCTCCTGCGGCTTCGTCCAGATTTTTCTTCAGGTCGACGGTGATCTCGTTATAATTGCCGTTGATCGATTCAAAATACTTGCTTATCTTTTTAAATACAGCAGATCTTTTACCCGGATCACCGATATAGTTGCTTTTGACGAATGCTGAGAAATCTTCTGCAGTGCCGTCTTCAGCCCTCCATAAAGAAGCAGCATGACTGATCCCCTTTTCCAGGAGTATCTTATCTGCTGAAGGATTCATTAATTTCATACTATCAGTAAGAACACTCACTGTATTCTGACTGATAAATGAGGAACCTGCTGTACTCTTTTTCTTCGTTTCAGGCGAAGTACATGCAGCAAGTGCAAGAAGGATCAGTATCAAGGATCGTTTCATTGTTTTGGTTTTAACCCCGGATTGCACGGCCAAACATGGGAAGAGTTGGGTAATCGTAAGTCTTGCTTCGTGTTATCCGCGGAGAATTAAATTGAAAAATTATTGAACAAATTGCTTAGCGTAGTATTTGGCTGTCAGCTTTTCACCAGTCGATTTCTCGATCATTTCATTCCAGTAATACCTGGCACCCGGTTTAAACACTCTTTCCCTGAGGTAATCACCAACGGCTTTTTCTCCCACAAAGGAAGGATTATCTGTGATATTGGTTGTAATGTAGTAATACCATTGTGACGCGAGAAGCTCTCCAAGCAGATAATTATGATAATAACATGGGTAAAGAGCGATATGTATCTTTGTTGCCCAGTCTGGCATATTCCTTCCTTCAGGTTTTGAAAGCATCTGGTATTTTGACACAATATCCCACCAGAGCTGATTAAGGTCCTGATTGGGATTCTCATACATCGATTTCTCAAATCTGTACATTACCTGTGCCCACCTGCTGAATACGAGCATCTGAAGCTTTAGTGCCTTGCGGCTTACATCGGCGATCTTTGCACTTTCAGAAGAGTCAATAAGTCCCATGTTGAGCATCCAGACAGGATCTGTCGCAAAACGGCCAAACATATTGGCAATAGCCTCTGTGGTAAAGGTATGCGCTGCATCCCTTAAAGTGAAAGGGAGTTCCCTGTCATTATAGTATGAATACACGCCGTGACCTAATTCGTGAAGAAGCGTGTTCATCCAGTATGAGTCAGGTTTGACGTTATCAAGGGTTCTGACATCACCTTCCCGGTCGATATCAGTGCTGAATGCATGCTGGTTTTTTCCCGGTTTTTCATAAAGGTCGCTCTTTGCAAGTATCGCATCAACATTAAGGCCTATACCGTCATAAAAGGCGGCTGCAAGTTTCACCGGATCCTTACTTTCATAATATTTGTCAAAATCAACAGGGTAAATTTCGGGGGCTTCCTGAAAATACCTGTTCTGATAATGCCATGGTCTAAGGTCGGCCGTCCTGATATTGTAACGTTTGGCAAAATAAGTATCAATATCATTCTTTAACTGTGCAAAATTATCTCTTGTCAGATTGTCGAGTTCATCGAAAATAGCTGTTACCTCAACAGGATCCTGGCCTGAGAGTTTAAGACTCATTTCATGATAGTTGCTGAAGCCGATCTTCTGTGCTATCATGTTCCTGTGTTTTACCAGCTTTAAAATATCTTCTGCAACCACCGGACCTATAAGCTTATGTCCTTCCCATGCTGACTGTAGCTCCCTGCTGTCGGTTGAATTTCTGAGGATATCCTCCACCTGGTTGTCAGAGAGCTCTTTCCCATTTACCTTTGCTCTGAAATTTGAGTATTTTTTACTTATCTCTGTTTCCATTCTGATCTGCTCGGCCAGAAGATCCGGATCGACCTGTCCGCCCAGGTATGAATTATAAATAAGCTCAAGCTGTCGCGACAGAAGCGGATCCTTTACCTCTCCTGATTCCTTTATTTCCCTTAGTTCTGAAAATGCGACACTGTCGGTATAGATCCTTGCAAGTTCAAATGATGCCTTTTCACTTAAGGCATAATCCTTGTCGGTCCCGGTAACGTTTGCATTCCACGATGCCAGGGCAGCTTCCCTGTACAGCGGGATTATCCTGGCTTCGTAGTCAGTAATGAACTGTTTAAGCCGGTTTTCGTATTTTTCCTGCCGGGAGGTGCAGGAAAACATCGTAACTGCTGTCACTAACAAAGTGATGCCCAGAATATAACTTTTCATATGCTGTATTTGATTTACACAAATATAGTAGCTTTTTTATTCAAGAGGGCCTGTTACCTTTTCAACTTCATGAAGTATTTCGCACGATTTTACCAGTTCCTTCATCTTTGTATGATCGGGATACAGTGGCCGGTCAATGTCAAGGAAGTCGACATATTTTCTTATAACATCCTTTGCTTTCTGCACTCCAACTCCGAATTTGTATTCTTCCTTTCTGAAATCGAGAGCCTGTGCCGCAGCCATAAATTCAATGCCAAGAATGCCATAGGCGCAATCGAGGATCTGATTATTCTTTATTGCTGTATTCATCCCCATTGATACGAAATCCTCCTGGTCGGCTGCAGCCGGTATCGACTGTATTGATGCAGGTACCGAGAGTATCCTCTGCTCGACGATAAGGGTGTCGGCAGTGTACTGGCTCAGCATCATCCCGGAGAACATACCTGCTCCCTTTGTCAGGAAGTCGGGAAGTCCGACGCTAAGTGCCTGGTTGTTAAGGCGGTTCATCCTTCTTTCCGACATTACGCTGACCATTGTTATGCATGCCCCTGCCATGTCCATCGGCACACTAACGGGTGTGCCCTGGAAGTTTGCCCCCGAAAGCTGGATGTTTTTATCAGGGAAGAATATCGGGTTGTCACCAACACCGTTGAGCTCTGTTTCGACCTGCGACCTGGCATATGCAAGCATGTCGTGTGCGGCCCCGATAACCTGGGGAGTAGATCTCATTGAATAGGCATCCTGAACCTTCGATTTAACCCGTCCTTCCTTAAGATCACCGCCCGAAATGCATTTATTTATTGCATTGGCGCTTCTGACAGCGCCTTTGAAACCCCTGACCTCGTGCAGGAGCGGGGTGTATGGCTTCATATTTGCCTTAAGGGCTTCGAGCGACATTGATGCTGCAATTTCAGCCTGTTTTAGCCAGTTGTTGGCATCGACAAGCCAGATGGCGCTCATGGCAGTAAGCATGTTCGAACCGTTTATCGCTGCAAGGCCGTCACGGGCCTGGAGCCCCGGAACAGGAATCCCTGCCCTTCTCATCGCTTCTGCTCCTTCAAGAAGCTCTCCTTCATAATATGCTTTCCCTTCCCCCAGAAGAAGAAGTGCAATCTGCGACATCGGGGCAAGGTCGCCTGAAGCCCCCACCGACCCTTTCTGGCACACATACGGGGTGACGCCTTTGTTAAGCATTTCCACAAGTGTTTCGGTGATCTCGAGCCTGTTGCCTGAATTGCCATGTGCATGGACATTTATACGGCCAAGCATTGCCCCCCTGACTATCTCTGTTGATGCAGGTTCACCTATCCCTGCAGCATGATTGTATACAAGGTATTTCTGGAAATCCTTTATCTGGTCGTCATTAAGAACTATTTCCGAGAATTCGCCAATGCCGGTGTTGACGCCGTACATAATCTCATGGGCGGCAATCTTTTTTTCAAGCATGGCCCTGCATTCTTTTATCCTTTTTCCTGCTTCAGGATGCAGTTCAACCTTTTGCCCATAACGGGCCACGTTAACCACATCAGTTACTTTTAAATCATTTCCGGTTATTATTAATGTTTCCATAGAGTTTTTTGTATTTCAGTAATCACGAATCTTTATCAATATTAATCTCCATACAGGTCTTACCCCCTTCCCGGCCCCCGCCATCGCGGGGCAGGCTTTCCCACAAAGGGGAAGGAGAGCTTCAAGCGGCATTTCCCTCCCGGTGGGAAACGGGATAGGGAGTCTGAAATGAAAGATTGAAAAAAGGGCGCCCTCCCGGCTGGTCAGCATAGGCCGGAGCGGTTGATCTTGATCTTGTATTCAAGAATCCAGGTGAATTCCATAATAGTGGATATTGATATCAAAATTATGAAAAAACAATCTGACTGTTTATCCGATGACTAATTATTTATCGAAAAGTGACGAAAGAGTACCTGCAGGTCCTGAAAGTCGTGCAGACAGGGTCTTCAGCCCGTCAAATTTACAGGTCGCAAGATCAGCTCACAAAAAGTATTTTTCTTTCTTCCCGTTTGCTTTTTGGAAAATCACCTTGGTTTTTCTTAATTTAACTGATCATATTTAAAACCTGAACCATGATAAAAAAGATTCTTATTTCGCTTCTGATGCTTTCTTCACCAGCATTGTATTCACAGAAATACAAGGCTGACTGGAAATCTCTTGACAAAAGGCCGGTACCGGAATGGTTTGAAGATTCAAAATTCGGGATCTTCATTCACTGGGGGCTGTATTCCGTTCCTTCATGGGGCCCGACTGGCAGGGATATAGGGGTTTATGACAAATATGCCGAGTGGTACTGGAACAAACTCCTGAACACCGGAAGCAAGGTCAACAGGAATTTCACCGAGTTTCATAACAGGGTTTATGGTGAGGATTTCAAATATCAGGATTTCGCTTCCATGTTCAGGGCCGAATTGTTCGATCCCAATCAGTGGGCCGGGCTTTTTAAGGAATCGGGAGCAAAATATGTTGTTCTGACATCAAAACATCATGAAGGATTCACACTATGGCCCAGCGCTCAGAGCTGGAACTGGAACAGTGTCGATGTCGGTCCGCACCGTGATCTCTGCGGCGACCTGACGGCTTCTGTCAAAAATGCCGGTCTTCACATGGGATTCTATTATTCACTTTATGAATGGTATAATCCTTTGTACAGGACTGACCTTGAAAAATATGTCGATGATCACATGATACCGCAACTTAAAGATCTGGTGACACGTTATACACCTGATATCGTCTGGACGGACGGTGAGTGGGACAAGACAAGCAGGGAATGGAAAAGCGAGGAGTTTCTGGCATGGCTCTATAACGATTCGCCTGTACGGGAGAATGTTGTCGTCAATGACCGCTGGGGAAGTGAAACCAGAAGTAAACATGGAGGATTTTACACGTCTGAGTACGGCCTTGTCGGTGACACGGAGGGAACTGAAGATAAAATGGAAAAGCCATGGGAAGAATGCAGGGGAATAGGAACTTCCTTCGGCTATAACAGGGCTGAAAACCTCGACAGTTATGCTTCCGGAAAAGACCTTGTTAAACTCCTTGTTTCGACAGTGGCAAAAGGAGGAAATCTTCTTCTTGATATCGGACCTGCAGCCGACGGGACAATACCCGTTATCATGCAGCAACGGCTGATGGAAATCGGAAACTGGCTGAAAGTAAATGGCGAAGCTATTTACGGGACAAGAGCCTTTATCAGGGGTAAAAAGGATGAGAAAATTAATCCTTCAGTCAGCAAGGACTTGTTTTTCACACGGAAAGGCAGAGATCTTTATGTTATCTGCACTTCGTGGCCTGAAAACAATATTCTCCTTAATGACCTGAGATCAAGGGGTGATGTAAAGGTCTCGATGCTGGGTACAGATAAACCGGTTGGCATGAAAAGCACGGGAGGAAACACTGTGATAATCCCTCCGAAGCTTTCACCGGATGATTACCAGCCGGCTTATGTTTTCAAACTCACCAATATTTTGAAATAAAATTAAGAATGAGATCACAGCCAGTTTGCATACTGCTGATCCTTTCATCAATGCTGCCCGGGTGCCGCGGAAAACAGACTGAAGCCGTAAAAGAAAGGCCCGGCCCCGTACAACTTAGGGACAGTACGTATCTTTTCAATGGCAAAACACTCGATGGCTGGGAGATCACAGATTTCGGAACACAGGGGCCGGTTTATGTATCCGATGATGAGATCATCCTCGGCATGGGAGACGGCTGTACGGGGATTACATGGAAAGGAAAATTCCCTGTTTCAGATTATGAGGTAACTCTTGAAGCAAAAAAGATTGACGGAAATGATTTTTTCTGCGGAATGACTTTCCCTGCAGGCAAATATCCTTGTACCCTGATAGTCGGAGGATGGGGCGGAACGGTTGTGGGACTTAGCAGCATCAACGGCATGGATGCTTCGGAGAATGAGACAACGATCAACAGATCCTTCCGGAAGGACCGCTGGTACAAAATATGTTTGAGAGTGACTCATTCAAAGATCGAAGCGCGGATCGATGACGAGATTGTTATTGATTTCACAATTGGAGGCAATGTTCTTTCGATAAGGCCCGAGGTGGATTTGTCCTTGCCTTTCGGTATAGCATCGTGGAGAACCACTGCAGCATTAAGGAATATCAGGCTGTTACCCATCAGCGGCAATAATTAAAAACCTTTTATCCTGTTTATATCCAAAATCCTGACATATGAGAAATCTCATTATATGTTTGTTTTGTGCGACCCTGTTGATTTCATGTAAAACGAATCAGCTCCACCTTGATGTTACCAGGCCGGCTCCGGTCACCCTTCCTTCATGCATAAGCAAGGCAGGCATTATCAATCCATTATTCCGACTGATGAAACAGACGTTGCGGATGCCCTCGGCAGGGTACTGACACTCGGGGGAGCCAATCTCGATAGTGACGTGGCATGGGAGAGCATCGCGGGGCTTGCCGGGGAACTGAAGGCAAATGAAAGATTTTCAAAAGTAAAGGAATTCAAAGACTTCCGGGCTGAGACTGACAAGGGACTATTTTGTAAAAGGAACCGATAATTTTAAAATTGCAAAGAGGAAAGCCCGGAGCGGCAAATGGAATGAGGCCGGCTCCCTGTGGAAAAGAGAGGTCAGCAATCCAAAAATGAAAATTGCAGGCAGGGCCTGTTACAATAGGGCGATAATGAATGAAATAAACGGATCTCTCGATGAAGCCCCGGGCTGTGCTCAGAAATCATACCAAGACTATGGCATCAGGCCTGCCCTGAAATCTATAAGGATACAGGAAGACAGGAAAGCCGGCGACGAACTACTTGCTATACAGGAGATTGCTGAATGGATTTGGTGCCTGGTGAAATAAGCCGCCCCAACCTCGAGGGGATCTTAAACTTCGGTCAAAACTCACCGGTCTTCCGTCTTTTCAGAATATCCTTCAATACCTTTGGAAAACTGAAATTTATTTTTCTTAATTTCATAAGTCAATTTTCAAACCATTAAACCAGATCATGAAATACCAGCTTTTTGCTCTTCTTCCGGAATCAGGAGCATTTTTTACTTTTTCCTGCACCAGCCCTGAATCAGGTACTCCAGGGGGTTCTCCGTAAAAGAAAGATATCTAATCGTTCCATGACTGCCGGACCCTCAATGCCAAAGGCTGATCGTCCGGATGGCCTGATATCGGGCAGAAGGATGGCTGCCTCGGCTTCTGAAAACCGGCCGGGAAATGGCATCCGCTCATTGTCACACTGTGCCGGCAGCATTCAGTCTTGATCCCGAACGGAGTAAAGATCATTTATAACATTCCGTTTTTACTGTCTGGCTCGAGGACCTGTCCAGACTGATGTTTTTGCTCTTCGTCAGATATTTCTTCCACAGACCGTACAAAAGCCTTTTTACAGGAATATAATGCATAAACCGATTGTCTATAATTAAAAATCCTGATAGGACCACAGATTATATTCCTGTTTCCCGGATTCAGACCTGATCATTCATTCTTCCGGAATGTCAATTATGAAAAACCTCATGAGAAAAAAATATATTTCAACCATACTCATTCTGTTTGCCTCATTCTCTTTATGGGGAATTGAGGCAAATTGTTCAGGCAATGACACTATTGACGTTCAAAAGCTCTTTAACGGCCGGGCCTGGAAAAATTTATATTACAAGATCAAAGGAGATCAGTTTCTTTTTACGCCCGACTTCATAACAGGAAATGTGACGATAGATAATAGGGAATACAGAAATCTCAGGCTGAAATATGACATTTATAATGATGAACTGATCTCCATAAATGATCATGGCATCATGCTTCAGATGAATAAGGAACTGATCGACAGGTTCAGCCTGAATTACAATGGCCGCTCATACAACTTTAAAAGGATCGACTCGGATTCGACAGGTTCAATGAAAGGATTTGTCAATATTCTGTATGAAGGAAAGTCAGCACTTTATGTAAAATATATGAAAGAGATACTGCTTCTGGCAGTTGAAAACAAATACGATTTGTTCAATCAGGTAATAAGGGTGTACTTTGGGAAGGAGGGGTCAGTTTACAGGATAAACAGCAAAAGGGAATTCATGGGACTTATCAAAGATCACAAAGCGGAAGTCCGCCAGTTTATGAGAAACAATAAGGTCAGGCTTTCGAAAAAGATCCCTGAGAGTTTTAAGCCAGTTGTTGAATATTATGATAAAATGCGTCAATAGCATGTCAAGATGAAATTCAAGATACTCATTCTGGCCATTCCCTTATTTGTTTCAGGCCTCCTGAAGGCCCAGGAGGAGATGAGAATAAGCTGGGATTATAAGGATATGTCATTCAGCCAGTTTGTAACTGAGGCGGAAAACCTCCTAAACCTGAGATTCTTTTACCGGGAAGAATGGGTAAAGGATCTTGATCCGGGCAATTTCCCCGGAATGTCCTCGCTCACTGAATTGCTTGATAACCTGTTCAGGAATAAATCACTGTTTTATTACATTGATGATTACGGGAATGTTGTTATTACAAAGGATTTTGCAGTGAAAGGCGCCGGGATCACAAAAGCCGGAGGTCAGGATTTCATCGCGCCGACTGAGTTTTACGATTCCCAGGATAAGCAAAAGCTGGCAGGCAACCTTTTTGTTGATATTGGCAATCCGGCCGACAGGTTTAAATCAGGTAATGTCACAATCTCCGGATACATTACCAACCGTGACACAAAAGAACCGGTTGCAGGAGTGACGGTACTGGTACAAAAACTGTCATTGGGAACAGTTTCGAATCAGTATGGATATTATTCCCTGACGCTTCCCAGAGGTGTCCACCTGCTGCAGTTTTCTTTTATCGGCATGAAGGAAAAGCAGGTCAATATAAACCTTTACGGGCCGGGGGAGATGAACATAGACATGAACAGCATGCTTATCCCGTTAAAGGAAACTACCATCTCAGCTCAGAAAAATGTTATTTTCCAGCGTTATGAAGTAGGTGTGGAGAAGGTCGACATCACTTCCTTTAAGCTGCTGCCGACATCGATGGGGGAATCGGACATTATAAAAAGCGTTCTTCTGATACCCGGAGTGCAATCGGTTGGAGAGGGATCGGCAGGATTCAATGTCCGTGGCGGTTCATCCGACCAGAATCTTATCCTTCTGTATGGCGCCCCGGTTTATAACTCATCGCATTTCTTTGGTTTCTTCTCAGCTGTAAATTCAGATATAATAAGGGATGTTACACTTTATAAAGGAGGTATTCCCGGCCGTTTTGGTGGAAGGATATCGTCAGTACTCGATATAACCTCGAGGGACGGAAACAGGAAAGAATTCAACGGGAACGCTGGCATAAGCCCGATCACCGCGCATCTGATGGCCGAAGGCCCTCTAATTGAAGATACCCTGACCTTTTTGTTCGCCGGTCGTACAACATATTCCAACTGGGTGCTTGACGTAATTGACAACCATTTTCTGAAAAACAGCAGCGCAACATTTTATGACGTTAACGGGAGGATCACTTACGATCCTGATAAGAACAACAAAATTGAATTATCGGCTTACCTGAGCCACGATGCCTTCAGGCTGAACTCGGATACCCTCTATAGTTACAATAACAGGATTTTTGCCCTGAGATGGCGCCATTTCTTCAACAGCAGATTCTTTTCACAGGTCTCGCTTAACAACAGTAATTATGACTACAATGTGACCAGCCAGAGCACACCCGTGGAAGCGTTTTCAATGTCGCACGAAACAAACAGCACAAACCTCAAGGCAGATTTCAACTGGTATCAGGGAAGAAATGAAGTCAACTATGGGATCGATATTACAGGTTATGTGGTCAGGCCCGGAAGTTACCTTCCGGCAAACGACTCTTCACTTGTTGTTCCTGAGATAATCCGGAAAGAAAGAGGCCTTGAGGCAGCCGCCTATATTGAGGATAAATTTGTCGTGACCGACTATCTGTCGGTTAATGCCGGCATCAGGTTCTCATCATTCTTTGCGATGGGACCTTGTTCTTTTCCATTGTATGATCCTTCATATACAAAAAGCCGCTCAACAATAACCGATACAATCACCTTCGGAGCGAATGAATTTTATAAATCATATGCCGGCCCTGAGTTCAGGACTTCACTGAATTTCAGGACCGGTCAGTCGAGCTCATTAAAGCTTAACTATAACAGGACACGGCAGTACCTTCATCTTCTTTCAAATACAACATCTGTTTCTCCCACCGACACCTGGAAGCTGAGCGACTATTATCTGAAACCGCAGGTCGGAGATCAGTATGCCATAGGTTTTTATCAGATGCTTTTTGACAACAGCATCGAAACATCCGTGGAAGTTTATTATAAAAAGATACAGAACATGCTTGACTTCAAGGGAGGCACCGACCTGGTGATGGCTGATAATGTTGAAATAGATATTGTCAATGTAAGAGGCAAGGCTTACGGCCTTGAACTGTCATTGAAAAGAAATGAGGGAAGGGTGAGATGGAGTGTCGGATATACATATTCAAGGACATTCCTTAAAAGCACGGGAAAGTTCAGCGATGAGATTATAAACGGGGGCAGATGGTTCCCTGCCAACTTTGACAAGCCAAATGACCTTACAGCAACTTTTAATTTTCTTTTCTCGCGCCGTTTCAGCCTTTCATCCAATTACACCTACAGTACAGGCAGGCCCATAACATACCCGGTGGCCATTTACTACCAGGGGGATATGCTCCTTGTACATTATTCTGACCGTAATAAGTATCGGATTCCGGATTATATGCGACTCGACCTGTCATTCAGGGTGAGCGGAAACCTGAAATCACACAAGATCGCAAATCCACACTGGATATTTTCAGTTTATAACCTTCTCGGGAGGGAAAATGTTTATTCGGTCTATTTCAGGAATGAAAACAAAACAGTAAATGGCTATAAGCTTTCGGTTTTTGGAGAAGCCATTCCGTCAGTTAGTTTCAACTTCGATTTTTGACAAACATGAATCCAAAAAGATTAATCATTTTACTGTTAAGTCTTTCTGCAGCCGGATGCATTACCCAGTTTGTCCCCGAAACAGATGAGGATAAGGATATTCTGGTGGTTGAAGGAATGATAACTGATCAGCCGGAGACATATACGGTAAAGCTTTCACGATCTATGCCTCTTGGAAAAAAAGCAACTTTGAAACCATTAACCGGATGCACTGTTTCTGTCAGTGACGACAGAGGGAATTATTACCTGTTCAATGAGTCGTCGACAGCCGGAACCTACCAGTCAGACAAGTCTGTTTTCATAGGGATGGCCGGCAGAAAATATAAACTCCATGTCTTTACCAATAATGCCACAACCAGGCATTATTCATACGAATCGCTTCCAATGGAACTGATCTCAACCCCCCCTATTGACAGCCTGTATTATGAGAAAGTGGTAATAAAGGAAAAGGATGAATATTCCGGGTTAAAAGAGGGATGCCAGATTTACCTGAATACTCATGATGAATCAGGTAACTGCAAGTATTACAGGTGGGATTACACTGAAACCTGGGAATTCCGGCTTCCGTACATGGTTACAAACCATATTTGCTGGATCACAAATAATTCGAATGTGATAAAGATAAAAAACACTTCAGTGCTTTCGGAAAACATTATCAGAAAGTATCCGCTGAATTTCATTTCAGGCGAGACCGACAGATTAAGTCAAAAATACAGCCTGCTGGTAAATCAGTATTCCCTAAATGAGGATGAGTTCACTTACTGGGAAAAACTGCAGAATGTCTCGCAGGATGTAGGTGGTTTGTATGATGTTATTCCTTCATCAATATCCGGGAATATTTTTTGTGTGGAAGATCCTGCTGAAAGAGTTCTGGGATATTTCAGCGTCTCCGGAAAAACATCGGAGAGGATCTTCATAAAGGAGAATATCAGGGGATTGATAAACCTTTACAGACAATGTCCGGTCGACACCATTTTCGGGAACAAGCCGGTTCCAAACCTGAATTCATCAGTTTGGGTGATAGTCGATGAGCCTTATTCCATGCCGCCATACAAAATAATCACCGATAAGAAATACTGTGCCGATTGTACAACCCGAGGCGTTACAATAAAACCTGATTTCTGGGATGAAGACAACTGATAAACGTACTATTTATAAGCCGAAACCGGTTAATCAGGCATTAATATTCAGCTTTTTCCTGCTGATGGCTCCGGTTTCAGGACAATCGCAGACCGGTTTTACAGATGTCCTTTCAAAAAAACTTGCCGAATATGCAAGGCGATTCCCCCGTGAGGAAATCTATATTCATACCGACAGACAGGATTATATCGCCGGTGAAGATATCTGGTTCAAAATATATGCATTTGACAGGCAAATTCTCAGACCTCTCACCGGTAATGGAATAGTATATTTCGAGATCCTGAATCCCGAGAACAGACCGGTCGTCCAGAAGAGAATTGGAATTTCTGACGGAGCGGGGCCCGGATATGTTTCTCTTTCCGATACCATCAGCTCAGGGATCTACATGATCAGAGCTTATACAAACTGGATGAAAAACTTCATGCCGTACAACTGCTTTTCAAAGAATATCTATGTCTATAATCCATTGAAAAACAGGAGCTTTAAGAATAAACGAATTGAGGTGGAAACTCAGCCGGGAAATGGTAAAGTGTTGCAGCAGCCCGGACTGGCACTAAATGTAATACGTGATGGAGACCGGAATGCTGTCATTGAAATTACTTCTTCCCCTGAATATCGTTCTGCAAAGGGTGTAACTCATTATCTGTCAGTTCAAACCCGGGGATCAATGAACTTTGCATCACCGGTCAGCATTACAGGAGATATTACAGATATCGAGATCCGGGGCAATCTTCTTACTCCTGGCATCAATCAGATTACATTGTTCAACATTTCGGGAAGACCGGTGTGCGAGAAATACATTTACACACCTTTTAATAGTGCAGGTATGGAGGTTTCGTCACCTGAAAGCTATAACACGAGGGACAGAGTTGCCGCTTCATTTGAAGCTGAGCCCGGGTCTTTTGAAATAGAAAATGATCTTAAAGCAAGCGTTTCAGTTGTTCCTGCGGGGAGTGACAGTTTTCCCGACATTGCAGACTATCTTGTTTTTGGCTCGGAATTCGGCACTCTGCCGGGCGAGCTTTTTCATTCTGATCTGGATGAAATGGAGAGTGATACCCTTGATGCCATCCTGCGGGGCCTTAAAAGCAACTGGATTGACTGGGAAGGGATTTTGTCGGGGAAATATCCGGATATAACCTATAAAAAGGAAAAAGAAGACCATTTTCTGTACGGACGGTTACTGAATAAGAATACACAGAAACCCGACAGCGGACATTACGTATTTCTTTCAATCCCGGGGAAAAATGCATATTTTCAGTATGCACTGACCAACGGAAAGGGTGAGTTCTGCTTTGCTTTGCCTTTGGATGAAAACCTGCGGGATCTGATCATTCAACCGGAGGATCCCGAAAGAAACAATAATCTGGAAATAGAAAACTCCTTTTCCCTGAAATATCCTGTCAGTTCGGCTACCGGTGACAACACAGAAATGACTGTCACCGGGGAATTGTCAAGGTTTGGAGTAAATTATCAGGTCATGAAAATTTACACTTCGGCGGATATTGGTGAAACTCATCCCCAGGTTGTTTTATCCTCAGGAAGAAAAAGGTTTTACGGGAAGCCTGATATTGAGCTTGTCATGGATGACTATATAAAACTGCCAGTGATGCAGGAAGTATTTTTTGAACTGATGCCGGGGGTTTCCCTGAAGAAGAGGAAATCGGATTATGAAATTGCAATACTTGATCCTGTCGAAAACAAGTTCTTCGACAGGCCTCCGGTGTTGTTTGCAGATGGTGTGATTATAAAGGATCCGGCAACAATAGCGAACCTCGACCCTGAACTTGTGGAAAAGGTTGATGCCATCAAAGCAAGGTATTTTGTAGGCGATTATATGTTTTACGGACTCGTAAATGTAATTACGAGGTCAGGTGATTTCAGCCATTTTACACTTCCGGATTATGCCGTCAGGATCCGATACAGGGCGGTTGAAGAGACAAAGTCCTTTTCCTCACCGGATTACAGCTCTGCGGAAAAGACACAAAGCAGGCTGCCTGACTTCCGAAACACATTATACTGGAATCCGGAGTTAAAATTTAACAGCGAAGGCAGGTGTTCAGCTGAGTTTTATGCTTCCGACATAAAGTCAGACTATAAAATCGTGATACAGGGTGTTTCCAAAAAAGGACATTTATTTTCTGCAGAAAAAATAATCAGGGTACAGTAGTGTCAGGTCCCGGGATATTTGGGATCTTACATCTAAAAATCATCAGATCATGAAACAGACCAGAAGAGAATTCGTCAGCACTCTGATAATGGCCGGGGCAGCTGTTCCGTTCACTTCAAACTTCAGCCAGGGAAGTGACGGATCTCCGGTAAATAATTATCCTGTCCGCCTTTTTTCAAAGCCCCTTGATGCCTACGAATTTGATTTCATGTGCGAATGCCTTGTCCGTTCAGGTATACGGGGATTTGACCTTACCGTAAGGCCAGGTGGCAGAGCTGAACCATCACATGTTGAATCAGTTCTTCCACGGCTTGTTGAAGAAGCCGATAAGCACGGGCTGAAGCTTGATATGATGGTGACCGGTATTTTATCGGCCAGTGATCCGTTTACGGAAAAGGTACTTAAGACTGCATCCGGCCTTGGTATAAAGTATTACAGGCTCGGGTGGTATGATTATGATCTTACGGCAGGTATCAGGAAGTCGATTCAGAAATGCCGGAATGAACTTGAGAAAATTGCAGCCCTGAACCGAAAATACAAGATTAGCGCGGGTTATCAGAATCATTCAGGAACAAGGATAGGAGGACCGGTCTGGGATATTAACGAACTCCTTCAGGGCCTCCCTTCTGAATATATGGGTTGCCAGTATGATGTCCGCCATGCTGCAGTCGAGGGAGCCGATACATGGATACTTGGCATGAGGCTGCTTGCTGGTCGGATAACCAGTCTGGCAATCAAGGATTTCACATGGAAGACAGTTAATGGGAAGCCTGTGGCAGTTACTGTACCGTTAGGAGAAGGTATTATAAACTGGGATCTTTATTTTCAGACAATAAAGGAGCTTAATATAAAAGGGCCTGTTAGTCTTCACATTGAATATCCTCTTCTTGAAAGAGATGAGGAAAATTTGCCGCTTAAGCAACAGCAGGATATCATAGTCGGCAAACTTAAAAAAGACATTGATTTCCTTGACAACTGTCTGAGAAAGTATCAGCTGGTCTGAAAGCAGTTTTAACAATTACGGCTGATTTTGAGGATTAGAATAATTTCGCTGATCTTTGAGCCGGGTCATTTGTCATCAATGTTAAAGATCGGCTCATTTGTATGCCCGTTCCCTGATCTGCTAAAATGACGGAGGGCTCATGCGGAACAGGGTAAATGTCAGAACTTGTTTTGCGTATTCAATTGGTTTATTGAGTTTTGTGTCAGTCAGCCGCCCTCCGGGCAGAAGTTCATCAACGGATCAGTGCTTGCGCCATCCTTCAATTAAGCTTACGGAATATGGGGATATTTCGAAATTACTTTGCGCCTTTATTACTTTTTCTTTTTCAATGCCGGTCCACCTTGAATTTGAGACTGCATCCGGATATGTCTCTGAATCCAGTGTTCTTATCCTGAATAACCCTGAGCAACATTCAAGAGAAACCGTCCGGATGCCATCTGTGAAGTTGACAAGTATGATCCTTGCCTGTTTGCCATCGGAAAGTGCAAAACAATCAACTTCAGTGGGTTTTGAGCTAATGCTTTTTATTCCGGTAAGTGATTTATTCCCGAGTATAAACCTGAGGACATGGTAAACAGGGAATATCATGCCCCTGCATGATCTGAAAATGCCAGGCCACCGGCTGTCGCTGTCGCCCTGGATAATCCCTCGTTCACCGGCAGTCTCGTAAAATGTTACACTGTCTGCGCCTGCTTCGCTAAGGTATTTTAAACTTATTGCAGTCCAGCAAGCCCCGAAAAGAGACATCTGGCGGGCGTCAACATCAGAAGGAAGGCAGTAAGGGGCCTTTTTCGTCATTTCATGCTGATCCTCTTTCCTGAGGCGTCCGTGAATATTCACAGGCGAAACCACTATTTTTTTATTTCCCGAGAAGCCCTTGGCACTTCTTACAGCATCCCCCTGGGCCCTTAAATTAGCTGCAACTGTCAGGTCATCCGATAAAAAAACCTGTGGCGTTACCGAGAAGCAAACGGAGTCATTTCTTGAATCTCCGGGCCTTTCCCGGTTAAGGTGCAAAAAATCTGAATTAGTCCCCGTGGCGACATTAATCTGTGGATCTTTATCCCTGAGAAGCCTGATAATCTGCCCTGATCGTTCATCGGGAATAACAGGTAAGGAAACATGAAACAGCAGGACATTGGATATTAGTATCTTTGCTTCAGATTGCCAGCTGATAAAATCCTTTATTTCTGCTTCATAATGATCGTCAAAAAACAGTGCGGCTTCCACAGGGATGCCAAGATCATGTGATTCGGCGGAAGCAATGTCGGCTTCTTTGCGCCATTCCGGTTTTGACAGATGAAAGTCTACCCTGTAATGATCGAAACGAAGCGGACGAAGTAATTTAATTTCGTTTTCCGAAAGAATGCATCCATCCTCTGACTTTCTACAGGTACCGATCCCTGGCAATCTGAAAGTCTCTTCAGGAAAAAGTCTGACAATCACTCTGTTGTCCTGCATTCGAGGAGTGTCAAAATTCCCGCTGACATTCAGCTGTACCTTCTGGAATATTTTTGAACCCTTTTCGATCCATACGGGATGGGGGAGGCTTAGTGGTGTGCTATAGGTCTTAAATGAGGCATCTGTCCAGTTTCTCTGATCCTCAGTTTCAAAAACATCTCCTTCGAAATCCAGTTTGCAGCTGATTCCTTCCCTTGTCCAGCTCATTGATCGAATGTTGGTAAAAACCTGGAAAGGACTTACTGCCAATGGAAAAACAGAATGTTCAAATGTTCCGTTCCTGAGTTCCACCAGACATTTCTCACCTGCGTTTCCTTCAACCGGATGAAGTACGCACCATCCCAGCCGGTTCTTCTGAAAGCTTTCAAGGGCCTGGCCTTCCATTGTAACTATTATGCTGTTCTCACCTGTTCCCTCATACAAGTAGTCAGCCACGAAATCAATCTCACTTGTTTTGTAGCGGCATCTCAGTTTCACTGAAAAGGAGGTTTTATCTTGCAGAACCTCTTCATTTATCACTTCCGGACTGACTGCCTGCCACTTACTGTCACGGAGGGCGGGGTAAATCATTGTCAAAAGCTCAATGCCTGCTGCTTTTATGAATCTCAGGCTAATGCCATCACAAATGGCTGTCACATTTCCGGCAGAAAGGACCTTCATCGGAGCTTCCTCCCTCTCGCTTCCCGTCTGAATTGTCCTGACCGGCAAACTTTCGGCAAATTCCTTTATATGGTTCATTTTTAGTTATTTATCTATCCTTGTCGCTCTCACTGCCATATATGGCAACCCGGGAAGCGCAATCTCGACTCTTCCGCTGAACACGCCATCTACCGGTTTGATTGTCATATTCCACGCGTCAATTATTTCAAGCCTGTACTTGTATTCTTTTGGAAGGAAAAGTCTTGCAGCAGCCTGCTGGCTGTTTCCAAAATAATAAAGATAATACTCATTGTCTTTTATAAGGTATGTTTCTTTGTTCCACTTGCTATGAAACGGATATACACTGTCTGGCGGAGCTTCAGTCATTATTTTATGTAGAAATGCTATCCTTTCAGGACTTTTCCCGTAAAGTTTTCCGCCCTTAGACCACCATAGGATATTTTCGGGATGGATATATGTTTCGCCATGAGTGCAGTATGCACCTCTGCAATATGATATCCAGAACCGGTTAACCATTTCTTCAGGTGTCAGATTTCCCCAGTCGTTCGGAATATTTCCCTCGTAAACACATTCATCAATAATTACAGGTTTATGGTACAGTTCCCGCCAGTCCTGGATATCCTGCAGATAGGCTGTCTGAACGCTGAGGTGTGTAATCCAGGGTAAGGAGTGGTTATACCAGCCCATGCCATTGTGAATGCTGCGAAGGTGAGAATATGGATCATAAGACTGGATGACCCTGAAATATTTTTCCCATTCCTGGTCCGGCTTTTTCATTATATCGTATTCGTTTGCCATCGACCACCATACATTCCGGTATGCAGCAATCCGGGCAATAAGATAGCGCAGATAAAATACCGCCTCTTCAGAGTTCATCTTATCAAAGTTCCATTTTCCCCGGTCATAGGGGTGAAAAAGGATAATATCTGCTTCTATTCCGAGTTTTTGCAGTTCAAGGATTTTCTGTTCGAAATTCCTGAAAAAGGCGGGGTCAGGTCTAAAGAAATCCCATTTACCCTGGCTGGATTTTTCAAAAGGATAAAACGGAGGTTCGTTGTTAATGTAAACGTCATAATTCTTAGGCATAACTGTCATCCTTATTTTGTTGAATGCAGTTTTCTTAAGTGTGGCGAGTGTCTCTTTAACAAGCTCCTCCGGCTGGTGAACCCAGGCGTAGCATGTAGTACCAACAGGATAAAATGGTGTTCCGTCGGCATATCCAAAGTCGAAGGTGTTCCGGACTTTTACAGGCCCGTGATTTCCCGCTGCAGCGGCGACGCATGTAAAACTGCCTTTCTTTAAATCCAGTTCCTTAATGTTGCTTTTTGTAATGTATGTCCACTTCCCCGGTTCATCGGGCATGAACCTGATCCTGTATATCCCGTTCCCATCGTAAAATCCTTCACAGAACATGGTTCTGTTGAGATGGGAGAATTCGGCAGAGATATGAACATCGGTGAAAGGATTTCCTGTTGACGGACCTTTAAGTTCGAGTTCAAAAACCGTGTATTGTTCAACCCCGGCGGCTGAAACAAGGGTTGAAAACATTATCGCCACAATGAAAACAGCTGAGTTTTTCATACCAGTATGTTTGAAGTTATTGTCCTTTAATGATCAGTGCAAGATCTTCTTCGATGCGTGATGCACTGAATACATAAATGCCTCCTTCATGGTTTTTTACAGCTACCGGCGACCGGCTGCCTGTAACCGGGTCAATCCATTCACAGTAATAATTGCCTGCAGGAAGATAAACAGGGAGAGAAACACCATCTGAGAAATTTTCACCTGATAATAAGGTATCACTCCTCTCAGAAGCCTGATTATTTATATAAACAAGATATTGTTTACCTTCTTCAGAGAGGATTCTGACGGTCGCATGCAAAGGGATCGTTGCCTGCTGGGAATAAACGGCAGGGGTCATCCTGACGAAATCGAGATCATTAAATACATCCTTTAATATCCTGAGCTGATTTCGCAATACCTTGCCTCCCCCTCCCGGCTGTGTTCCGGGGAACTGAAAGCTCCCGTCTTCATTTTCTGTTGTAAAGGAGTAATCCAGGTTATTGAAAAGAGCTCCTCCTGCAGTCATAAAATCCCAGCCTTCTGTCCTGTAATGTACATCCTCAATACCTCTGAAACCTGTTTCGTTGTCACCGATTGGCCTATTCAACCCATAGTTCATTTCAACTGTCACGGGTGGCTGCGCATAGTGGAAGTTGAAAACAGAAACGGCCGGATGAGGGTTTTCAATTTTCAATGAGAAGTTCTCGATGTTATGTGAAATAAGATGTTTTTTGGGCAATCCCTTTTCGATACTGTCAATGACCCCGGTCATGTGTTCCTCCCATGCATCAAGAGCCTCTTTATCACCGAAATAGGGCTCGTTGCAGACCTCGTAATACAGATTGTCGAAGGAGTTGCATTCTTCGAGGATCTTTTTTACCATCTCCTCCTGAATCTTTAAAATACGGGGATGACGTAATGACAATACCTCCCTGTGGTCCTTAACCGGTTTAAAGCCATTGATATTATTTGAATAATACAAAGGACTCAGCTTCCACTGTACCGTATCATAAAAGTTCGAGAACAGATCGAGTTCAACCACTATATTGCGCTTCCCGGCTTCAGCAATAAAATCCTTTAAACGTGCGAAATATTGAGGATCCCATTTTGTAAGGTCGAATTTGTTGCCTCCGCCCGCATACCCGGGTTCACTGCTTCTTGCCCACGGGCAGATGAATTTACCCTCTGCCGGGGCCAGTGTGTTTTTGGAAATATTGAAGGCGCCCTGCGGTTCAACATATATTCCTGAAAATGTACGTGTTATGTTGAGTCCGCATGAGGCCAGTTCGTCAAGATATTTTGTATAATCGAAATCGAGGTTCATCACTGCACCATAGTGTTCGGTGGAGCCTATTAGAACAGAAGGTTTTCCCCTGAAAAGAAAATAGTGGTTGTTCCCGGGATGGAGGCTTAATGGCTGATACTCTTTCGAACACGAAGTAAATGCCAGCACTATGGCGATAATTGCACCGTGGGAGAATCTGTTCTTCATCAGATTTCGTTTTATTTTAAAAGATGAATCGAAATTTGATCAGGTCAGAAAATGATATTTCATCCGAAAATCCTTTTTGCCTCTTCAATCATTGCTGCAGTGGCAGTGGCCCCGCACCTTGAGATGCCAAGTTCCTTAAGTTTCAGCAGGTCAGACAGTGTCCTGACTCCGCCGGCAGCTTTTATTTTTACATGTGGAGGGCAATGTTTCCGCATAAGCTCAATATCATGAGCAGTAGCGCCGGTATATGAATATTTGCCGTCGGCCCCTTTAACGAATCCGTAGCCGGTTGACGTTTTCACATAATCGGCTCCGGCCCCCGAACAAATTTCACAGAGTCTGATCTTTTGTTCATCCCTTGTGACATAATCAGTCTCAAAAATCACTTTAGTGATGGCTCCATATTTATGTGATGCATCAACTACCGCCCTTACTTCCCGTGCGATATAATCCCAGTCCCCCTGAAGCGCCTTGCCTATATTGATCACCATGTCGATCTCTTTTGCTCCGTCGCGGCATGCGGTTTCAGTCTCAAAGACTTTCACTTCAATAGCAGAATTTCCTGCCGGAAATCCTATGACGGCGCCGACAAGAACATCGCTTCCTTTTAGCAGTTCTGCCGCCATGCCGACAGCGTAAGGTTTCACACACACAGAGGCCACATCATACTTTACTGCTGTTTCGCACTCCCTTCTCAGATCATCATCAGTAAATGTCGGATGAAGAATTGAATGATCTATCATTTTGGCAATTTCCTTTACCTTATCCATGTTGTTATTTTTTATTGAGTGTCATTAATCATTAACAAAGATATATTAACAATCATTAATGACTTATTTTCAATCATTTTCTTCTTTTATCAATGCCCCCCTTTCCCGTTTCCCCCAAAGGAGAAAAGCTTTTCTTGAGGCCAGGGGTGTAGAAAAAGTAAAATATACCATGATATTGCCTTTGTGTACCTTTAGGTTGTGCTTTGTGATCCTTTGTGGTTAAATGACTTATATTTAACCACAAAGGATCACGAAGGATTCACGAAGGTGCATAAAGGACTCTTTCTACAGGCCCCTTTGGAAGGGGCTAAACTTCAAATAGTTTTTCTTTTATTTATAATTACCGATACTCGTTTTGTAAATTTCTTACAGTTTTATCAGGTTGATGTTCCTTTGATCTAAAGGTAAGAGAAATTTTTTTCATACTTTGGTAATGGGAAAATGAATATGTAATTCCCCAAACATAAAACGAAATACTCACTTATATGGATAAAGCCGGAAAATTCCTTAAGGCTCACGGACTGAGCGCCTCTGATACAGATGCTGACAAATTTATCGAAGTGTTTCTGTCTGATATGGATAAAGGCCTCAGGGGTGAGCCTGACTCGCTGAGAATGATCCCGACATACATTGAAGCGGATAATGAGTTTCTGACTGACACTCCGGTTATAGCAATCGACGCCGGAGGAACGAATTTCAGATGTTCTCTGGTGTCATTCACGAAAAGCGGCAGACTTGAAATGGACGACATAAGGAATTTTGGAATGCCTGGTCTCGACAGGGAAGTGTCGAAAAAAGAATTCTTTGATGTTATGGCAGGATATATCAGACCTATAGCCTCAAAATCCGATAGAATAGGTTTTTGCTTTTCCTATCCGACAGAGATATTTCCTGACAAGGATGGAAGGCTCCTTCAGTTTTGCAAGGAAGTTCAGGCTCCGGAAGTGATAGGACAAACCATAGGCAGGTCACTCCTTGAAGCGCTTGGAACCCCGGAAAAGAAAATAGTTCTTCTTAACGACACTGTTGCCACCCTACTGGCAGGAAAATCGGCTGCATTTGGCAGACCATATGATTCATACATCGGATTTATCCTTGGAACCGGAACAAATATGTGCTACATCGAGTCGAACAGGAATATTATAAAGAACAGCGAGCTTGATCCTGTCGGGAGCATGATAATTAATATTGAATCGGGTAATTTTGGCAAGGCTCCCAGGACGGACCTCGATATAGCCTTCGACCGTACCACCATGAATCCTGATAATTACACTTTCGAAAAGATGTTTTCGGGTGGGTATTTCGGAGGGCTCTGCCTTTTCATTCTGAAAAAAGCTGCTGAGGAAGGAGTGTTTTCAGTGAAGGCAGCAGAAGCTCTTATGAAAATCAGTGAACTTACCTCTGAACAGGCCGGCAGTTTTGTGGAGGATAGCGGAAAAAACGGAAACATTCTGTATGAATGTTTTACAACCCGTGAAGATATCCTTAATGCCGTAAGTATAATCGACAATATGATAAACCGTTCGGCCAGACTTGTTGCCGCCAGTCTGGCTGCTGTTGTCCTGAAGACAGGAAAAGGGAACGAACCGGGCAAACCAATACTTATTACAATTGAAGGTACTACTTTCTATAAGCTTTTCAGACTAAGGGAAAGATTCGAAAAGTACTTTTTTGCCTTACTTGCCGGCGACAGAAAACGGTATGTTGAGTTCACAGAGGTAAGGCAGTCAAGCCTTATCGGCGCCGCCCTTGCCGGATTAACAGATTAACTAAAAATAAAACAACAGGAATTATGAAACTTGGATTTGTCAGCGCCATTTTGCCCGAGCTAAGCTTTGAAGAGCTTATTGATCTGGCATCGGATTATGGATTCTCATGTGTTGAAGTATGCTGCTGGCCCATCGGAAAAGCAGAACGCAGGTATGCAGGAGTGACGCATATCGACGTTGAAACGCTCGATGAACAGAGAGCACGGACAATAAACGAACATTGCCGTAACAGGGGAGTTGAAATTTCAGCCCTGGGCTATTACCCTAATCCCCTCGATCCCGATGAGGAGAAAAGCAGGTTTTTTATTGGCCATATTAAGAAAGTAATAGATGCTTCGGCAATGCTTGGCGTAAATAAGATAAATACATTCATCGGGAGGGATAAGAATAAAAATACTGACCGGAATTTTGAGGCATTCAGGAAGGTATGGCCCGAAATCATCTGGCATGCAGGAGAGAAAGGAGTGAAGATAGGTATTGAAAATTGTCCCATGATCTTTACAAACGATGAATGGCCCGGTGGAAATAACCTTGCAACAACACCTGCAATATGGAGGAAAATGTTCTCTGAGATCAGCAGCGGTCATTTTGGTTTGAATTATGATCCTTCACACCTCCTCTGGCAGCAGATGGATTATGTAAAACCGATATATGAGTTCAGGGATAAGCTGTTTCATGTTCATCTAAAGGATGCAAAGCTGTATCGCGACAAACTTGATAATGTTGGCATCATGGCCACGCCCCTCGAATTCCACTCACCAAAGCTCCCGGGTCTCGGAGATATTGACTGGTCAAAGTTTTTCTCAGCGCTTTACGACATAAGGTATGATGGTCCGGTTTGCATCGAGGTCGAAGACAAGGCTTTTGAAGATACCCTTGAAAACCGGAAAAAAGCGCTTGCCCTTACAAAGAGATATCTAAGCCGGTTTGTATAGTGTATTTTGCCATGAGATTCCTGTTCATTTCTTTTTTTATAATTGTTTCAGGCCTTTCCATGCCAGTCAGGGCCGAAGGGCACAAATTTTATGTCTCACCCGCGGGAAATGATTCCGGCGCCGGGACAATTGACAAACCTTTAGGGACCCTGGCTGCAGCCGTTGCCAGAGCAGGGGAATACAGGAAGCAAAATAATCCCGGATCTCCGGTCGAGATAATCGCGCTTCCGGGGGAGTATTTCATGATGCAGCCTCTGATGCTCCGGCCTGAAGATTCCGGCACTATAACGGCTCCCCTGATCATAAGAGGCGACAGTTCGGGGAAGGCAATATTCCGGGGAGGAATACCCGTTACAGGCTGGGAGATAGCCGGTGAAAAACTGTGGAAGACATTTATACCACAGGTCGCATATTATAATTCTTATTTTGAACAGCTGTACGTAAACGGGAAAAGGGCAACAAGGGCAAGAACCCCCAATGAAGGATTTTTCAGGGTGAAAAATGTTTCGGAGACTATCCTGGAAAAGGGGACAGGAAGATCACCGGAACTGGCAGTTCAGCTTATCGGTCTCGACTCCCTCGATGCACGGTGTTTTTCGGCTTTCGGTGATGACGATTACAATGATGCTTTGATGATATTCTATCATAACTGGGACAATACAAGGAAACGAATCACAGGATTTTCAAAAGAATCGTCCTCTGTTTATACCGTGGGGGAGGGCATGAAACCCTGGAATCCCATCAACGCAAAATCACGCTGGCTGGTTGAAAACTTCAGATCGGCCCTTGATGCTCCCGGTGAATGGTTCCTTGAAAGGACCGGCTACCTGTATTATATTCCGCGGGAAGGCGAGACATTGTCAAATACAACTTTCCATATTCCTGTCCTTAAGGAGTTTATTACTGTCAAGGGAGATGAGATGACAGGTAAAAAAGTTGAAAATATTCAATTCAGGGACCTTTCTTTTGAAGTTGCAGGCTATCTGACGCCTTCAAACGGTAACGAACCTGCACAGGCTGCAGCACCTGTGGATGCGGTGATAACTTTGGATTTCGCAAATAATATAGGATTCGAAAGATGCGAGATCGCCCATACGGGAACATATGGTTTCTGGTTCAGAAGAGCATGCAGCAATTGTACGGTAAGCCAGTGTTATCTGCATGACCTTGGTGCTGGTGGGATCAAAATAGGAGAAACTGTTATTCGTCCTGATCAGGATGAAATCACAAATCACATAACAGCCGACAACAACATCATCAGGGATGCCGGCCGTGTTTTCCCGTGTGCCGTAGGTGTGATAATATTCAACGCAAGCGACAACAAGATTACCCATAATGAAATTGCCGATCTCAGATATACGGGTATCTCAGTAGGGTGGGTATGGGGATATGCATACAGTCCGACGAAACGTAACACAATAAGTTACAACCATATCCACCATCTTGGATGGGGAGAGCTTTGCGATATGGGGGGTGTTTATACTCTCGGAGCTTCAGAAGGCACTGTCGTTTCGAATAATCATATCCATCATGTGTATTCGTTCGATTACGGAGGCTGGGGACTTTATACAGATGAAGGTTCATTCGATATTACGATGGAGAACAATCTTGTTTATGTATGCAAGAATTCAGGGTTCCATCAGCATTACGGAAAGGAGAATATAATACGGAACAATATTTTTGCCTTCAACATTCGATCGCAGTTGCAGGCTACAAGGATTGAAGAGCATAGGTCGCTTTCATTTACAAACAACATTGTTTATTTTGACAAGGGCACACTTTTGAGCAGCAACTGGCACAAGTTCAATCTTTTCACAGACTATAATATTTACTGGGACACAAGGACAAAAGACATAAGTTTCGGCGATATGGCTTTCGATGCCTGGAAAAAGTCAGGGAAAGATACTCATTCAATAATTGCAGATCCTCTTTTTGTCAATGCACCTGCATTTGATTTTCATTTCAAAAGGAACAGTCCTGTCAGAAAGATAAAATTCGTGCCTTTTGATTATACACAGGCAGGGGTTTACGGGAGTGAAGAATGGAAAAATCTGGCACGCTTTGATCCTGAACTTAAATTGAAATTCGACAGGGTAATAGAAGCTAACGAAAGGAAATAAATACTTACCAGATAAATGTAGCCACTGCACCTGGTTTCATGGCAGCTTCTATTCTTCTGTCATTTAGTACTATCATTACCATCCGGTCTGAGCCGGAATCATTAAGTGCTATCACAACAATCTTTCCCTCAGGCGTTCTGAAAGCCACATTCGGAATTTTATCCGGTATGTTTGAAGCTACCCTGACAGATCCCGGAGCTACAAACTTCGATGCATGGGCAATTATGTAATAAGCAGGATTCCTTGTTATGGTATTCCCATCGATTGTCAGCGCCCCCAGGCACTCCGTACATCCTCCTTCGGTATGGGGATCCTGTTTGGGATCGGCAGCAAGGTTCCATTCAATAACATTTTTGCACCAGTTCCGGACGGCCCCAATAATGAGTGTTTTGGTGTGCCATCTTAAATCCCCGGCAAAATCGCCCGGAGCTCCTACCCACTGCTCGGTGAAATAAAGGTTTTTGTCGGGATGTGCCTTCTTTACATCCGATATTGCATCCACTTCTCCTTCATACATATGGAAAGCGGTTCCGTCGACATACCTGCGGGCAGCGGTATCATTGAGCACAGTGATCGGATAATCGGTCCTGTTCGGATTGTGATCATAAATAATGATTTTCGTTTTTATCCCTGCATTTTTAAACGCCGGCCCCAGACTGGACTTTATAAAGGCTGCCTGTTCCTCCGGGGGCATATACATACTCGGATTATTTCCGGGATGCAGTGGTTCATTCTGAATTGTAATTGCATCGATTGTAATTCCTTCAGCCTTCATTGCCTCAATATATTTCACGAAATACAGGGCATAGGCATCGTAAAACTCAGGTTTAAGGCTTCCTCCCTTTGAATTTCCTTTGGTTTTCATCCATACAGGAGGAGACCAGGGTGAGCCGAGTATCTTTACTTCGGGATTTATGGCTATTATTTCCTTAAGTACAGGAATAAGATCCTTCTTTTCAGGATCGATGCTGAATTTCTTCATTTCGGGATCAGTCTCACCCACAGGCAGGTCATCATAGCTGAACACCCTGTCGCTCAGGTCCGATGCACCGATGCTTATCCTGAGGTATGAGACGCTGATTGAACTGTCGCCCTGCCCGAATAACTCATGAAGGAGCTCTTTTCGTGAGGCAGGCTCCATGGCATTGATATGAATTGCGCTTCCTCCTGTAAGGGCATAGCCAAAACCATCCATCTGCTGAAAAGCTGAGAACTCATCAACAACTATGGCCGTGGAATCATCGCCGCGGCTCCTTTCAGTGCTTAAGGGGACCTGCCTGGCCAGGAGTGCCGATTTGTCGGGGTTTGTCAGATACCATTCAACCTTTTCATTGCTTCCGGTTCGGCATGAAAATGGCATTGTTGCCAGTAATCCCAGAAATAAAAGAGTGTTGAGGAATTTTGCAGAAGTCGGGAAGTGAACTTTCATCGGGGTAGTTTATTTATCAGTTAAGTAAAGTTCAGTTTATGAAATAAGTTTTCCAAAAAAATCGAACATAAAATCGTATATATCATGCAATACCATATATAAATAAATTAATTATTATTGTATTTTGGTTCTCTGAAAACCCATAAAATCAAATTTTTATGAAATCATCCACCGGTTCTGCAACAGGACGGATCATTCCCTGGGTACTGACACTTGTAAGAATAGTAATAGGATGGCATTTCCTTTATGAGGGAATTGCAAAGATCGTGGCATCAGGTTGGAGTTCTGCTCCCTATCTGGCGGGTTCCAAATGGATTTTTGCGCCGCTGTTCACGGCAATGGCAGGTAACCAGTCGGTAGTTTCGGTTGTCGATTTCATAAACATATGGGGAATGATACTTGTCGGGCTGGGACTTATTACCGGCCTCTTTACGAGATGGGCCAGCCTTGCAGGAGCCATAATGTTATTCTTCTATTTTGTTGCATATCCTCCGATTCCCGGATATATGTTCGGTGTGCCTGTTGAGGGAAGTTACCTGTGGGTAAACAGAAACCTTATTGAGTTCTTTGCACTTTCTGTCTTTATTTTCCTTTCACCCGGGTCCCAGTTCGGGATCGACAGGCTCCTGCAAAGATGGAAATCTGAAAAAGCAAGAAAACCGGTAGGGGAGATGCCCGCCGATCAGGCCTTAGGTGTGGGACGAAGGGAGGTCCTGCGTGACCTTATTTCAGTTCCGGCCCTCGGAGCTTTTGCCTATGCCCTTTACAGGAAAAGGAAATGGGACAGCTTTGAGGAGAAGCTTCTGGCAATCGACGGTATGGATGCAAACTCAGGAGCCACCCTTCTTAAATTCAATTATTCAACCCTTAAGGACCTTAAAGGACAGGTTCCCAAGGGAGTAATAAAATATACCGATAAGAACGGCAATCTCGCTGATTTTGAGCTGAGCCGGCTGCTTATGGGAGGCAATCTTATAGGCGGATGGGCACATGCCAGGGATCTTATATATGTTTCAAAACTTGTTAAGACTTATCACACCGACGAAAAGGTGCTTCAGACGCTGGCTCTTGGCGAGAAATGCGGGATGAATGCAATAATTTCAAATCCGCAGATGGGCAGGATATTCCAGAAATACAGGCATGAGTTCAGGGGTAAGATGAAATTCATTTCCGACTGCGGGACGAACCTCGATTTCCAGCAGGGAATAAAAATGTCGCTTGCCGCCGACTGGGATGCACTCTATTGCCAGGGAGAGATCACCGACCGTTTTACGAATCCCGACTGGGACGATCCTAAAAAGAGAACCCTTGCCGAGCGGATGGAGCTTATCAGGGCAGGCCTCGAAGAGATACGTTCGAATGGCAAGCCGGCAGGCATTGGGGCTCACAGGATTGAAGCCATAAAGGCGTGTGTTGATTACGGACTTAAACCTGATTTCTGGGTAAAGACATGTCATAACTATAATTACTGGTCAGCACAGACGAACCAGGATTGGAATGATAATAAGTTTGATTTCAATCCTGAAGAGACGGTCCGTTATATGGGCACTTTAAAGGAGCCATGGATTGCATTTAAAGTGCTTGCTGCCGGGGCGATTAAGCCTGAAGACGGACTTAAATATGCCTTCGACAACGGGGCAGATTTCGTCTGCCTCGGCATGTACGATTTCCAGATCGTCGAGGATGTGAATATTGCCCTCGATGCAATCGCCGGAGCCCGCAACCGTACCTCAAGGCCCTGGCTCGCATAAACATCCGTGCATCCGTGGCTAAAAAAAAGAAAAGTTTGCCCCCATGATCCATTTATAAATGCAATGCCATCAAGCAGGGATCCATGCATCCGTGGCGAACAAGAAAAAATTGCCACGGATACACGGATAAAGAAAATGCATCAGGCAGACATCCGTGTATCCGTGGCTAAAAAAAAAGAAAAGTTTGCCCCCATGATCCATTTATAAATGCAATGCCATCAAGCAGGGATCCATGCATCCGTGGCGAACAAGAAAAAGTTGCCACGGATACACGGATAAAGCAGATGCCTGTTATTAAAACATCCGTGTATGCGTGGCGAATTTTTTTTAATTTAGATCAGCATTTTTAAACCAAATATTATGACCAGACTTATCAGCCTGCCGTTAATGTTATTTGTTTGTATTGGGGCATCGGCACAATCTTATCCTTTCCGCGACAAAAACCTCCCTGAAGATGTCAGGATAAAGAACCTTATTTCTCTGATGACACTTGATGAAAAGATCTCCTGCCTTTCACCGCGACTGGCAGTCCCGAGACTTGGCATAAAAGGAACAATGACAATAGAAGGATTGCATGGGCTCGCATACAGCGGTCCTGCCAACTGGGCCGTGAAAGGACCCAAAGCTTCGCCGACAACCACTTTCCCCCAGGCTATCGGCCTTGCCCAGATGTGGGACCCTGAGCTCCTGAAAAGGGTGGCAGACTGGCAGGCCACTGAAGCAAGATACCTTGCCCAGAACCAGCGTTTCGGAACATCCGGACTGATTGTCTTCGCCCCGAATGCCGACATGGGCAGGGACATACGATGGGGCAGGACAGAGGAATGTTATGGAGAAGATCCGTTCCTTAATGCAACTCTTGTAACTGCATTTGTTAAGGGCCTCCAGGGGAGTGATCCTGTTTACTGGAAAACAGCTTCTCTTATGAAACATTTCCTTGCAAACAGCAACGAGAATAACCGGTCATACAACAGCTCCGACTTTGATGACCGGCTGTTCAGGGAATACTATTCATATGCTTTCTATAAAGGAGTTGCCGAAGGAGGATCACAATGCTTCATGGCTGCTTACAACAAATACAACGGGATACCCTGCACAGTTCATCCTGTTCTGAGGAACGTGGCAATGAAGGACTGGGGCCTGAGAGGAATAATCTGTACCGACGGGGGCGCTTACCGCCAGCTTCTTTCAACCCATGCCCACTTCCCATCACTTGAAGTTGCTGCTGCCGAATGCATAAAAGCCGGGATAACCGTTTTCCTTGATAACTACATGGCTCCTCTTCGTGAAGCACTGTCTAAGGGACTGGTCTCTGAGGCAGAAATTGATGAAGCAATTTATGGTAACCTCAGGATCCTTCTGAAACTTGGGTTGCTCGATGATCAGCCTGGTGATCCTTACAACAAGATCGGTATCAGTGACACAATTGCACCATGGAACAAACCCGAAGCCCGCGAGCTTGCACGCATGGCAACGCGTAAATCCGTCGTTCTCTTAAAAAACCAGAACGCGTTGCTTCCCCTGAAGAAGGATAAAATAAAGTCGATAGCGGTTATCGGACCCTCTGCAAACAAAGTCATCTCCGACTGGTATTCCGGCACGCCTCCTTACAATGTCAATATCCTGAATGGCATAAAGAATGCTGCAGGGGATGACATTAAAATCAGGTTTGCCATGAGCAACAAAGCGGATTCTGCTGTCATTGCAGCATCACAGAGCGATGTTGCAATAGTATGTGTCGGCAACCACCCTTTAAGTTACGGCCTCGGATGGGGACAGAATTATGTCGCGAGCGACGGCAGGGAAGATGTCGACAGGCAGGCAATTTCCCTGGAACAGGAGGATCTTGTAAAACTTGTTTATAAGGCAAATCCGAATACTGTCATGGTGATAGTATCAAGTTTCCCTTATTCCATCACATGGTCGAAAGAGAATATCCCGGCAATACTGCATGTGTCGCAATCGAGCCAGGAACTGGGTAACGGCCTTGCAGATATTATATTCGGGAAAGAAAGCCCTTCCGGAAGGCTGGTACAGACATGGGTCTCATCGATTGATGCCCTTCCGCCGATCCTTGATTACAATATCCGTCATGGCAGGACCTACATGTACGACAAGTCGGTTCCGCTTTTCCCTTTTGGTTTCGGCCTTACATATACGGGCTTCAGCTATTCGGATCTTAAAACGGATAGCAGGACAATTTCAAAAGACGGAACTGTCAAAGTCAGTTTCAGAATAAAGAATACAGGCAATTATGACAGCGATGAGGTGCCTCAGTTGTATGTTAGTTTCCCCGGTTCGAAGGTTGAGAGGGCTCCAAAGGCGCTGAAAGGATTTGCAAGGGTTATGGTCAGAAAAGGTGAAGAAAAGCTTGTCACAATCCCGGTTAAAGCCGGTGACCTTACATACTGGGATCCTGAATCGGGGAAATGGGTTCTTGAACCAGGGAAAATTGATTTCTTTGTGGGGACATCCTCTTCGGATGCTAAACTGAAAGGTACTTTGCTAGTCGAATCCAGATGAGCCTGAACACATTTTATTCGAACGAGGCTATGTCAGAAATCATTTGAGATCCCCTTTGGCATTCTTTTTATTCCCCCTTCAGGGGATAAGGGGCAAAACAAACAGAGGATCCCTTGATTTCCGACTTAATGAAAAATCTTAATAATTAAGGTGTCGCTTTAATATATTAAGAAAAACTGTTATTTTTGCGCCTGAAATTTTAAAGCAAAGCGTAAAAAGTAACAAATTGAAAAATAAAGAAAGGAAGTACGGGAAGATTGCAATCAAGGTTGGGAGCAATGTTATTACCCAGGGCGACGGTTCGCTGAATGTGGGCAGGATGCTCAGGATAGTTGAGGATGTTGCTGTTCTTGTAAAACAGGGACTAGAAGTTGTTCTTATCTCGTCGGGTGCCGTAGCTGCCGGAAGAAATTCGATCGTACCTTCAAAAAGGACAAATATTGTCTCGGCAAAGCAGATATGGGCCGCCATTGGCCAGGTAAAGCTCATGTGGACTTATCAGTGGCTTTTCGAAAAATACGGGATCAATGCCGGGCAGCTTCTTGCAACAAAGGAAAGCTTCCGCGACCGCAGGCATTACCTGAATATGAAAAACTGCATATCGGCAATGATAGAAAACAAAGTGCTGCCAATAGTAAATGAGAATGATACTGTTTCTGTCAATGAGCTTATGTTTACAGATAACGATGAATTATCGGGGCTGATATCATCCCTTATGGACAGCGAGGCCCTTTTCCTGCTGTCAAATGTCGACGGCATTTTCAATGGCAAGCCCGGTGACAGTAATGCAACGTTAATCAGGGAGATCAACAGCGAAACAGGCGATATAGGAAAATTCATTACGAAGGGAAAATCAGGATTCGGAAGGGGCGGAATGCTCACAAAATATTCCACAGCCCGCAAGATCGCATCAGAAGGTATTGATGTTTTCATTGCCAACGGGAGCCGCGACTTCATAGTTACCGATATCCTGAAAGGAAGGGATGTACCTTATACTCATTTTGCTGCGAACCTTAACATTAAAACAAGTGTTAAGAAATGGTTGTACCATTCCGAGACATTTGCCAAGGGCGCGCTCTATATTAATCAGGGAGCAAAAGATGTCCTCCTGAAAGAAAAGGCAAGCCTTCTTATGATTGGTGTGACAAAGGTGGAAGGATTCTTCATGACCGGAGATATCGTGAGGATACTTGATGAGGATGGCAACAGCCTCGGATTGGGAAAATCACAGTTTGATTCCAAAAAGGCAGAGCAGAGTATAGGTCAGAAACTAAATAAACCAATAGTCCACTATGACTATCTTGTTATAAATGATGATATCAGGAACAGCTCCGGCCTTTCCTGAAAGAGTATAATCCGAAGCAAACAGGAATGATTCTGAAAAAAACATTAGCAGATGCCAAAGCTGCCAGCAGGTCTTTGCAGGCCCTCGACCAGGATACCGTAAGTTCAGTTCTTCTTAAGATCTCCGGTGAGGCTATGGTCAGATCCGGCTACATTCTTGATGAAAACAGAAAGGATCTTTCCCTTATGGAGAAAGACGATCCCCGCTATGACCGCCTCATGCTGACGGAAAGCAGGATCAAAGCCATATCAGACGACATTGCATCTGTTGCACGGATGAAGTCGCCTGTTGGCAGGATATTGTCGCGGTACATAAGACCTGATGGTCTGAAGATATCAAGGATATCTGTCCCGTTCGGTGTCATTGGTGTAATTTATGAGTCGAGGCCTAATGTCACATTCGATGTATTTTCACTTTGTTTCAAGTCAGGAAACGCAGTCATCCTGCGAGGTGGAAAAGAAGCCGTTAATTCAAATCAGGCCATAGTAAACCTCATAAAGGATGTTCTGGAGGAGTCAGGTATCGATCAGGATATTCTGACACTGATAACAGGAAGCAGGAATGACACGCTGAAGCTTCTGCGTGCACGGGATTTCATCGATCTTATAATACCGAGGGGAAGCAGGGGGCTTATTGATTTTGTTCGTAAGAATTCTTCCATACCTGTCATTGAAACAGGCGCAGGGATATGCCATACATATTTTGATGAATATGGAGACAGAACCATTGGTCAGGCAATAATCAACAATGCAAAGACCAGAAGGGTCAGTGTCTGCAACGCACTGGATTGTCTGATAATTCATGAAAAACGTCTTGATGATCTCGGATTTCTTGTTGAACTGTGTTCCGCCTCCCGCGTGGAAATATTTGCCGACACCAAAGCCTTTAAAGCCCTTTCCGGCAAATACCCTCCAGAACTTCTGCATAAGGCAACGAAAGATTCATTCGGGACAGAATTCCTGTCGTATAAAATGGCAGTGAAAACCGTTTCGTCATTTGATGAGGCACTTGCCCATATTGAACTTTACGGTTCAAAGCACAGCGAAGCTGTTGTGACAGAAAACTCTGAGCGGAGAGATTTGTTTTTTAAAATGGTGGATGCTTCATCTGTCTATTCAAATGCGTCAACAGCATTTACCGACGGAGGAGAATTCGGCCTGGGAGCCGAGATAGGCATCTCGACGCAAAAGCTTCATGCAAGGGGCCCGATGGCTCTTGAGGAGCTTACAACATATAAATGGATAATCGAAGGAAATGGCCAGATAAGAAAATGACACGGAGAAATGATATTTGATAAGGAAATAATCAGTTCATTTTACAGATCGCTGCCTGAGAAAATAAACTATGTCAGGGACAGGTTGCAAAGGCCTCTTACGCTGGCGGAAAAGATCCTTTATGCACATCTGTCTGATATGAATGTTCTTGCAGGTCTCAGGAGAGGTGTTGATTATGCCGAATTCACTCCCGACCGTGTTGCCATGCAGGATGCCACAGCACAAATGGCTCTGCTTCAGTTTATTGTTACCGGCAGGGAGCGGACAGCCGTTCCTGCCACCGTTCATTGCGACCATCTTATCACCGGTCACAGGGATGGTGAATCGGATCTCAGGACAGCCCTTGATCTGAACAGCGAAGTATATGATTTTCTGAGCTCTGTTTGCAGCAAATACGGTATAGGATTCTGGAAACCGGGGGCAGGAATAATACATCAGGTCATCCTTGAAAACTATGCTTTTCCGGGAGGGCTTATCATCGGAACCGACTCCCATACTCCCACGGCAGGAGGTCTTGGCATGCTGGCAGTAGGAGCAGGCGGTGCTGATGCTTCCGACGTAATGGCCGGGCTGGGATGGGAACTTAAAGTGCCCGGTATCATTGGCGTCAGGCTTACTGGCACCCTCAGTGGATGGGCGTCGCCGAAAGATGTGATCCTGAAGCTGGCAGGCCTGCTTACTGTAAAAGGAGGGACTGACATGATTATAGAGTATTTCGGCGAAGGAGCCCGTTCAATCTCATGCACCGGAAAGGCCACAATTTGTAATATGGGTGCAGAAACAGGGGCCACCTGTTCTGTATTCGGATACGATAAACCCATGTCAGACTATCTGCGTGCCACAGGAAGAGCCTTTGTAGCTGATATCGCTGATGGAACAGGCTCTCTTCTGAACAGCGATCCTGAAGTCAATGATTTTCCAGAAAAGTATTTTGACAGGGTAATCGAAATAAACCTTTCGGAACTTGAGCCTCATATAAACGGACCTTTCACCCCCGACAGGGCAATACCGGTTTCCAATCTAAAGGAGGAAGCAGAAAAAAACGGCTGGCCCCTCAAAATAAGTGCCGGGCTGATCGGATCCTGTACAAATTCATCCTTTGAGGATCTTTCCAGAGCTGCATCTGTAATCAGGAACGCACTATCATCAGGCCTTGGCCTGAAATCGGAATTCATAGTCATCCCGGGTTCCGAAAAGATCAGAAATATTGCCGAAAAGAAAGGAGTCCTGGATGTTTTCCAAAAAGCGGGCGGCAGGATATTTGCCAATGCTTGCGGCCCCTGTATCGGGCAGTGGCTTAGGGATGACGGTACGGAGATGAAGGTAAATACAATTATCCACTCCTTTAACAGGAATTTTGCAAAACGGGCTGATGGCAACCCTGAGACACATGCCTTTGTCGCGTCGCCTGAAATAGTGACAGCCATGTCTGTGGCTGGCGACCTGACTTTTAATCCACTCAGGGACACTGTTTTGAATTCAGAAGGCAGGGAGGTTAAACTGCCTGAACCGGAAGGAGTCCCTTTGCCGGAAAAAGGATTTGAGGAATCCATGAATGGTTACCAGGAACCTGCAAAGGATAAATCTGATGTTGAGGTAAAAATAAGACCCGGGTCTGAACGGCTTCAGCTTCTTACTCCTTTCGAAGAATTTGATCCGAAAAACTTCAGGAACATGATACTGCTCATCAAGGCAAAAGGGAAATGTACAACCGATCATATCTCGATGGCCGGTCCATGGCTGAAGTTCCGCGGTCATCTTGAAAATATATCAGAAAATTACATGACCGGCGCAGTTAACTGGTTCAACGGTCTTACCAATATTGCTGTAAATCAGCTGACCGGGGAAGCAGGGACAGTGCCGTCTGTCGCACGAGCTTACAAATCGGCCGGTTTAAGTTCCGTTGTTGTTGGAGAGGAAAATTTCGGAGAGGGATCTTCGCGCGAACATGCTGCTCTTGAGCCACGATACCTTGGGGTTAAGGTGATAATAGTAAAGTCGTTTGCAAGGATTCATGAAACCAACCTGAAGAAGCAGGGCATACTGGCGCTGACTTTTGCACAGGGCGATGATTTTGAAAGGATCAGGGAGGATGACAGATTTGATGTTGAAGGACTGGAAAGCTTCGCAGAAGGAAGCAGGATACAGCTTAAGGTCATTCATTCGGATGGTTCATCAGAATATATTGAAACAAAGCATTCATACAATGAGAACCAGATCTCATGGTTTAAAGCCGGAAGCGCACTGAATTTAATAAGAAAATCAAATACATAAAATTCTTCAATGGCTGGTGAAAAGATAAGAATTTCAGAAGGCAGGCTTGTTGTCCCGGATAATCCTGTAGTACCATTTATTGAAGGCGACGGTACAGGACCGGATATCTGGAAGGCATCTGTAAAGGTATTTGATGCTGCAGTAAGCAAAGCTTATAACAGCAAAAGGAAAATTGAATGGAAAGAGCTTCTGGCCGGAGAGAAGGCATTCAGGCTGACCGGAAGCTGGCTCCCTCAGGAGACACTTGAAGGTTTCAGGGATCTTCTTGTGGGAATAAAAGGCCCGCTCACAACTCCGGTAGGAGAGGGGATGCGCTCACTGAACGTGGCACTGAGGCAGGAACTCGACCTTTATACATGTTACCGTCCGGTCCGTTATTTTAACGGGGTCCCCAGCCCGGTGAAACATCCTGAAAATGTTAATATGCACATTTTCAGGGAAAACACCGAAGATATCTATGCAGGTATCGAATATATGCATGGCGAACCTGCAACAGAAAAAGTAAAGAAATTCCTTATTGGCGAAATGGGAGTAAAGTCGATAAGATTTCCTTCCACCTCATCAATAGGCATCAAACCCGTATCTGTTGAGGGTACCGAGCGCCTTGTCAGGCAGGCGGTGAAATTTGCAATAGAACGGAAACTGCCATCGGTGACTCTTGTACACAAGGGAAATATAATGAAGTATACCGAAGGGTCATTCATGAAATGGGGTTATGCACTTGCTGAGAGGGAATTTGAAGATAATGTATTTACATGGAAGCAGCATAAACGTATTTCTGATGAAAAGGGGGAGGATGCGGCGAATGAGCTGATGAAAAAGGCAGAAAATGAAGGTAAGATAATAATCAAGGACGTAATAGCGGATGCATTTCTTCAGCAGATACTTACACGGCCGGCTGATTATTCAGTTATTGCCACTCTGAATCTTAACGGCGACTATATTTCTGACGCACTTGCTGCAATTGTAGGTGGGATAGGGATAGCCCCCGGCGCCAATATAAATTTTGAAACAGGTCATGCCATATTTGAAGCAACCCACGGAACAGCCCCAAAATATGCCGGTCAGGATAAGGTAAATCCAGGGTCGGTTATTCTTTCAGGGGCTCTTATGTTTGAATACCTGGGATGGCAGCAAGCCGCTGATCTTATTTATAAAGGTCTCGAATCAACAATCATGGATAAAACTGTAACCTATGATTTTCACAGGCTGATGGTGAATGCCACTCTTGTAAAGACATCAGAGTTTGCTGATGCAATAATTTCGAATATAAATACCTGATAACTATATATACAATGGAAGGTAACAATTTTATTTCAAAGCTTGAAAGTCCGGTCAGAGATGCCTGTCAGATAGAAAGCTCACTTTTTGAAACCTACGACGTAAAAAGAGGACTCAGGAACGCTGACGGCACCGGGGTGCTTGTAGGTCTCACAAATATCGGTGATGTTGTCGGATACCGGAAGGAAAACGGGAAAGTTGTTGCAATACCCGGTAAGCTGTATTACAGGGGTATTGATATAGAAGATATAACAGCCGGGTTCCAGCATGAAAACAGGCATGGCTTTGATGAAACCGTCTACCTTCTTCTGACAGGTCATCTGCCGACAAGCAATCAGCTTATGGAATTCTCGGCATATATGAGTTCCCTCCGCCCTCTTCCCGACGATTTTGTAAAGGACATGATACTTTCGATGAAAGGGAAGGATGTACTTAACATCCTTGCACGGTCGGTCCTCGGACTTTATATACTCGACAGCAGACCTGATGATATAACCCTTGAGAACATGATAAGGCAATCTCTTAACCTGATTGCCAAGTTTCCGACCATAGTGGCATATTCATATCAGGCCATGAGGCATCTTTATAAAGGCAAAACACTTTCGATACGTCATCCGCAGGCAGGGCTGAGCACTGCTGAGAACTTCCTTTACCTTATAAAAGGAGATAACAAGGGGTTTTCGAAACTTGAGGCGGATCTGCTCGACCTGATGCTTGTACTTCACGCCGAACATGGCGGAGGAAACAACTCAACATTCACAATGAGGGTTACAAGTTCGTCGGAAACAGATATTTATTCAGCAGTTACCTCCGCCATAGGTTCGCTTAAGGGGCCCCTTCACGGAGGAGCCAATGTCAGAGTACTTGAGATGATGGACAACATAAAGGCGAATGTAAAGGACTGGACAAACGAGCAGGAAGTTGAGAATTACCTTCTTAAGATCCTGAGAAAGGAAGCAAATGACAATTCAGGAAAGATTTATGGCATTGGACATGCTGTTTATACCATTTCCGATCCGCGGGCAGGTATTCTCAAGACAAAGGCACGCGAGCTTGCCATAGAGAAAGGAAGGCTTGCTGAATTTGAGCTCTATTCGCTTGTTGAACGTATGACACCTGAAGTTATAAGGGTTTTCAAGGGTGAAAGACTGACAAAGCCGGTTTGCATAAATGTTGATTTTTATTCGGGCTTCGTTTATTCCTGCCTTGAAATAGCTAAAGAACTTTATACACCATTGTTTGCTGTTGCAAGGGTGTCAGGATGGTGCGCTCACCGTATAGAAGAGCTTACGTTTTCAGCAAAAAGAATAATCCGTCCGGCTTTCAAATATGTATATGGCCGCAAAGATTACGTTCCCATCGGATGCAGATAGCTCTGGTTTTTAGGTCCCCGCGTAAACAAGAAATGCAAGTCCTGCAAGATATGCGAGGAACATGAAGAGAATAAGGATTTTTACCTGCAAGGAAGAGCCTTTAAACTCTTTCCAGATAAAGACTCCCCATAATGCCGCGATAAGTGTTGCGCCCTGGCCAAGCCCGTAAGAGATTGCATATCCTGCTTTGCCTGATGCTATTATGCTCATCGACATGCCAAGGTTCCATATCGCGCCTCCGAGTATCCCTGTAAGGTGTACGCCGGCGCTGCCTGCCTTGTAGTCGTTGAAGGTCAGCGGTGTCCCTTCAAAGGGCTTTTTCATTATGAAATAGTTGAAAAACATGTTGCTTATTACAACACCGATGGCAAAGTAAAATACCGCGGAATATGGTGTCAGCATGCCAGCTTCCGGATTTGCAAAATCAGATGCCATGGAGCTTGCCACAAACCTGTAGAACAGAGCCATCAGAACACCTGCCGAAACCGAGAGGATAATCCCTTTCCCAGATACCTTTTGCAGGGAGGCACTATGCTTTTTGTATGCAATGGCATCAATTATGATGGCTGCAACAATAAGTGCAATTCCGGCGAAAAGAAGGGAGGGATCACCTTTTGGAGCAAAAATATAATTGATTATGACCCCAAGTGCCAGTGCTATTCCAACTCCGACGGGAAAGGCAACAGCCATTCCTGCAATTGCCATCGCTGCAACAAGCAGTATGTTGGAAGCATTAAATATTACTCCTCCCAGCATTGCCCTTAAAATGTTTCCGGGATCAGCCTGTAAAAGATCAGGAATGAATTTTCTTCCTTCGTCACCTGTGCTTCCAAGCGTCAGGCCAAGAAGTATTGAGAAAATAAGTATTCCGGTTACATAGTCCCAGTAAAAGAGTTCGAAGCGCCACGATTTTCCGGCAAGCTTCTGGGTATTGCCCCACGATCCCCAGCAGATCATTGTGACAATGCAGAGGATAACGGCAAGTGAATAGGTTTGGGGGATGAACATGCTTTTGAAGTTTAGAGTGAGCTAAAGCTCAGAGTTCTTAAAGTTGAAATGAAGGAATTTCAAATTATGAAAACTGTTATTTTTCAAATGAAAATTTGAAGTTTTCATTCCGTTTAGGTTCAGTACGGAAAATTGTTGCCGAGGTGAGATAGACTCTTGATCCTTTCGATTCGGGCCTCTTTTCTCCTTTAACAACAATTTTCACCTTATGATCGCCCGGGGCCAGGTTTGTGACATGCCATATGCTTTCGGTATGCTGCTGGTTGGCAAAGAAGTAATAGGTATCAATACTCCGGTTCAGGCTGCCGTCGACATATATATCGGCCTTGCCGCCATCGCACCACCAGTTGCCCTTGATTGAGATCCCGGTTCCCGTGAAGCTTATCTCGGCTTCATCACCGGCACTATCCGACCACAATGACTGATCACGTTTCTGGCCCTCAGAACCGGTCTGATATACGTTCCATTTCCCGGTGAACTTCCAGTTTCCCTTGTCAAATACGGGCACAGATTTGTCGAAAACAAGTTTCGGAAATGATATTTCTGGTGAAGGTGCGACAGGTTCCTCGGGAGCAACAGTGATCTTCTTATCGGTAATCTCACCACCCGATTTTTTGATGAGGTCAGCAGCATATTTGCAGGTAGTCTCAACGGCTGAATTAAATGAAAAGGTTGTATGGATAAACAATGAGTCGCCTATAGCCTTAACACCTTCCTGCATTTCTGAGGGCAGCCCGCTGAATCCCTTTATCACACCCAGGACTGCAAGTGCGTTTGAAGGGTTGCAGTCAGAATCCTGTCCGCAGCGTGTCGATATTTCAAGGGTTTTATAGGGATCGCCATCCCCATAAAGCAGCCCCATTACAATGTAGGCTCCGTTAAGCTTCGCGTCGATATTGAAAGGTGAACCTGCGCCGCAGATATCGACATTACCCCATTTATTCTCGAGTTCCTGCCATGCGGCATGCCAGTCGGAAGGATGATGTTCGTGAAGGATAATCACGTCCCTTACGGCCTTGTAATAATCGCTTTCCCGGGGAATCGATCTTAATGCCTTTTCGATAATCTTAAGGATATCGGTTTCAAAGTAAGCTTCTGAGTAAAGAGCGGCCACAAAAATACCGCCATATACTCCGTCGCCGTAATTCATAATATGTCCGATCTTGTCAGCGATTTTTGAAGCTGTGTTGGGCATGGCAGGGCACATGAACCCTATATAGTCGGCCTCGATCTGAAAATCAATATCATCAGCATGGATGTTATATTCCGGATTTCCTGAAAGCGGTGCAAAGATACTGTCGTAATAGTTTTTCCTTGCCTGCATATTTGCATGCCACAGCGGATAGCCTGCTTTGGCAAACATCTCCTGGAACTTTTTTGCAGGAGCATCAATGCCATATTTATCCATTGCCATCAGAAATGTTAACTGAACGTAGATGTCATCCTGCCACAGGCTGCCCTTTATGTCGGCCGGCTTCCATTTTATTGAATCGTCATATGTGCTTTCCTGTGCGCGGAATTCAGTCGGGGCGCCATATGTCACACCAGCCATTTTCCCGGCCCAGCCCCCGGCTATCTTGTCCTTAAGAACCTCCGGATTTATTGTTAGATGCTGTCGATCCGATGTCTTGCATGAGAAGCAAAAGATAAACAGGAGAAAAGTCGCATAGAATGTTGTCTTTTTCATAATTAATAATGTTTACATATTGGATTTTAGCCCCCCTTCAGGGGGGATGGGGGGCAGCTCAAAATGACCGGATTTTTCACTTTGCAGTCTCTTCCGTCACAGGAATATGCATCATCCTGTCCTCAATAAACCTTGTCATTTCCGGTACAGGCATTTTCCGAATAACGTACAAATGTTTCCCTTCAGGGTCATCTTTCCACTCGTTGCTGCCATCGGCATTTATGAGCATTGTACCTCTTTTGGTATCGAAGAAGCCTTCAGTACCGTATACACCTATAAGCACTGCCGTTTGATCCCAGCTCATACGTCCGTTCCTGTCTTCAGCGGAGAGAGGGATGCTTATCCTGAACACATCCTTTACCGGGCTGTTAATGGCGGATGAATTAATAAGGCGTAACCCTGTAAATATCTCCCTGCCGATCTCGAAACCTGTGAATATCACTTCTCCGGGCCAGTTCTCAAATACATATTTGGATGCGGTTGAATCGATATAAACATTGAATTCCTTTCCTTTCGGGAACCAGCCCGCCATTGAGACAAGCCTTTTTATTTTCTTTTCAACGAGATCTCTTCCGTAAAGGGGACTGATGTCATCGGGACCTGATTTTAAAAGATTGCCCAGGTTGGTAAGGAACCCAACTGTTACTATAGTAACACTGCCGTCGGGCTGGCCCTGCAGTATCTTTCTGTATACCGAAACAGCATCCGGAGCATCAGATGTTGACCTTGTAAGGTGCGGATATATTGCAACTATTGAATCGGCCCAGTGCTGTGATGATCCCATTGAGGCACCGCTGCCTTTCGGAGCACCAAGAGGAATATCCGGACGATTGAAGTAGGTGTTTATAACCTCAATTGAAGGTACAACGAGCTCATGTTTGTTTGATGACAATGTGGCCAGTATCTCAGCTTTTCCGCTGTCGGCCATTGCGTGAAGGAATGCAAGTGCCCCGACATCGTCATAGTCCGGACCCAGGTCGGTATCAAAAATAATCTTCACGGGTTCGCCGGGGTTGGACTGCCTTTTGATCTGGCAACCAGATAAAAAGGCAAGGCATAAAAAAAGAATAATCAGTCTGATTCTCATGTCTTGTATCTTTAAATTTCTTTCCTGTATGGTGCTGAAGCCTGGGCCCCCATGCGTGTAACCGATATTGAAGCTGCCTTGTTTGCAAAGACAACGGCCTCTTCAAGACCTTTTCCTTCGGAAATTGCCACTGCAAGTGCGCCATTGAAAACATCACCTGCTGCTGTAGTATCGACAGCCCTTACCGGGACCACCGGTATCAGCTTTGAGATTTTATCCGTAAGAAGAAAGGCTCCTGCAGCACCCATCGTTATTATCACGTTCCTAACCCCTGTCGACCTTAGTTTTTCAGCAGCTACTTCAGCAGAAGCAGCATCAATGACCTTAATGCCGGTAAGGATCTCTGCTTCAACCTCATTTGGCGTAATTATGTCAATGCAGGTCAGAAGGTCATCCGAAAGCTGCCGGGCCGGGGCAGGGTTCAGGATGACCCTGTTCTTTCTTTCATATACTTTCTGGGCAACGAACTCGACAGTGCTTACCGGGACTTCAAGCTGCATCAGGAAAACATCTGACGGGTCATTGCCATAGACCTCCTCGGCAATATCATATGCCGACAGAGTGCCGTTTGAGCCGGGGGCTACCACAATGCAGTTTTCTCCTTCCTGGTCAACCATTATCAGGGCAATACCGGAAGGATTTTTTGGATCGTTGACTATAAATCTTGTATCGATACCTTCGAAATCGAAAATGTGTTTTGCCTGTTCCCCGAAAAGATCATTTCCTGTTTTTGTAACAAATGTTACATTTCCATTCAGTCTTGCCGCTGCCACAGCCTGGTTCGCTCCTTTCCCGCCCGGGTTCATCATAAAAGTCCCTCCCAGAATTGTCTCACCCGGGGATGGGATCTTTTTTGACTTCACCACCATGTCGGTATTGGTGCTGCCTATAACAACTATTTTACCCATAGAATATTAGATGTTCAGATTTCAGGTTTAATTATTCAAAACCAAGATATGATTAAATTTTGAATATTAGCCATTCAGCTATCGGTTCGATTAATTATATTTAAAGTACAGTTAACCTAAAGAAAAAATACACAAATGGGAAAGAAAATAGTGACTTTCGGGGAAATTATGCTGCGTCTGGCAACACCTGAACATCAGAGGTTTACCCAGGCAACTTCGCTTAATGCAACTTTCGGGGGAGGTGAAGCCAATGTTGCTGTATCGACTGCAAACTATGGTCTGCCAACCGAGTATGTCACACGTCTGCCCGAGAATGAACTGGGGCATTCTGTTATAATGGACCTGAGAAAACATAATGTGGGGACCAACTACATAATATACGGAGGCAAAAGGCTTGGGATTTATTTTCTTGAGACTGGCGCTGTCGCCAGACCAAGCAAAGTAATCTATGACCGCGAAAATTCGGCAATTGCCGAGATACTACCCGGGATGATAAACTGGGATGAAGTATTTGAGGATGCCCTATGGTTTCACTGGACCGGAATAACACCAGCAATTTCTGAAGGTGCAGCAAATGTATGCCTCGAAGCTATAAATTCTGCGAATAAAAAAGGCATTACTGTTTCATGCGATCTTAATTACCGGAAAAATCTCTGGAAATGGGGAAAGAAGGCAGGGGAGGTAATGCCTGAACTTGTAAGCGGTTGCGATATAATACTGGGAAATGAGGAAGATGCTGAAAAGGTTTTCGGGATAAAGGCTGAAGATACAAACGTCTCATCGGGACAGATTGATTCATCAAAATATGAACAGGTGTGTGTCAGCCTTATGGAGAAGTTTCCGAAAGCCCGGAAAGTGATAATCACCCTTCGCGGTTCAATAAATGCTGATCACAATACCTGGTCGGGTGTGCTTTATGACGGGAACATGCTTTTTAAAGCGCCTGAATATCAGATAACTGATATCGTTGACCGTGTCGGGGGAGGCGACTCTTTTATGGGAGGACTAATCTATGGACTTGTGACCTGGCCCGGCGACGATCAGAAGGCCCTGAATTTTGCCGTAGCCGCATCGTGCCTCAAGCATACTATTCACGGCGATTACAATATGGTCACCGTTGCCGAGGTCGAGCAGCTTATGAAAGGTGATGCCTCGGGACGTGTTGTACGTTGAAGTTTTAAACGGCGGAAGCCTTGGTTCCTGACTTGTAACGTTTCACTAAATTAGTGCGGTATTATTTTATAACACACTGAATATGAGTAGTGGAAAAATCCTAAAATTAGTTTTATCGCACTAACTCATATTTTTGTTCCGATCTAAGCATCAGAAGTCTTAAGACAAAGTCAGTATTTACGGCTCGGCCATCTTTCTTTCGCGGGAAGAAACATAGTGGGTTGATTGTTGAAAGAGGCCTGTCGACTTTAGAATAAGTTCAGAGGATCATGGTACCAATCAGGTATTTAGTTTACCTTTAACAGGCAGACATATGGTTTTATAACTTTCCCCTCCTTGCGAAGGAGGGGTGGCCCGGGCAGTTGGTTATTTCGGGCCGGAATTCGATCCCGGGCCGGGGTGGTTGATCAGTTGTTAAGTTAAATTACTCTGATGAAAAACAGCAAGCTCTTTAACAGAAAATACCTCAAGCCGGTCAGGTCATTCATGAGGAATAATTCTACCAATGCCGAAGCTGTCTTGTGGACATATTTAAAATCAGCCGGCATTGATGGCAGAAAATTCAGAAGGCAGCACAGTATAGGAAAATACATTGCTGACTTTTACTGTCCGTCAGAAAAGCTTATCGTTGAACTTGATGGGGAACCTCATGGTGATTATATCCGGATTGAAAAAGATAAAATAAGGGACAAGTTCCTTAAGGGTCTCGGACTTACTGTACTTAGATTTGAAAACAGACTGGTATTTCAGGATCCTGAATTCATACTTAAAGAAATAAGAAATGCATTTAAAGGAGAGGACGGATGTTCTTAATTCTAGTTTAAATGCTATCAACAGCAATAACCACCCCGGCCCGGAAGTAAATCCCGTATGGTTCAAAAAGCAGTAGCCGGGCCACCCCTCCTTGCGAAGGAGGGGAAAGTGCCATAGTCACTTACTCGGTCAGGTTGGTATGAAATGAGCCTGAATACATACCTGACGTACTAGTTGTCACAAGTCGGGAATCATACAATTCACGGCGATTACAATATGGTCTCTGTTGTTGAAGTTGAACAACTTATGAAAGGCGATGCTTCGGGGCGTGTTGTACGCTGAGTACCTTATCAGGCGTAAGCCTTTGTAGTGCTGCCTTTTATGGCAACTATCGTCAATACTGATGAGACCAGGAGCGAGCCGGCCATGAAAATATATGATGCTCCGAAGCCTCCCGTTGTCCCGTTCAGGTAACCAACTATATATGCACCAGCAAAGGATCCCAATGCGCCCATACTGTTAATAAGCGCTATTGCACCGGGCGACACATTCTTTGGAAGGATTTCTGTTATGACTGCAAAGAATGGCCCGTATGGTGCATACATCGTTCCTCCGGCGACGACAAGGAGAAAATAGGAGAGCCAGAAATTGCTCGGTCCTATGAGATAAGACCCATAAAAGGAGAATGCCCCGATCAGCAGAAAAGGCCATATAAAAATACTTCTTCTCAGCATTTTGTCGGAGAAATATGATGCAACAAGCATTCCGATTATGGCCAGAAGATAAGGTACAGATGCCAGCCAGCCGGTTTTTACAATATTAGAGTCGGGTGAAGCATTTATTATCGAAGGCAGCCACATCACAAACCCATAGACTCCGATACACCACAGGAAATACTGGAGGCAAAGAAGAATCACCACTCGCGATCTGAAAGCCACGGCATAATTTCTTACAGGTTTGATTGATTGCTGTTCAATATCGAGTTCAGCCTGCAAATCGTCTTTTTCATCCTTTGTCAGCCATTTAGCCTGGGCCGGTTTGTCAACAACAAGCCGCCACCAGAAAAATGCCCATATAATTGCCGGAAATCCTTCAAGAATAAACATCCAGCGCCATCCGAGGGCATCGACAAGGTAGCCTGAAAGAATTGACATCCACAGAATTGTCACAGGATTACCAAGTATAAGGAAGGTGTTGGCTCTCGAACGTTCATGTTTAGTGAACCAGTTGCTCAGAAATACAAGCATGGAAGGCATCACGGCACTTTCCACAACGCCAAGCATGAACCTTATTACAATAAGTCCTTTCACGTTGTTTGTCATCCCTGTTGCCATTGCCAGGGCTCCCCAGAGGATGAGAGACCAGAAAATAAGCTTTCTGGCACTGTTCCTCGCGGCATATACTGTGCCCGGTATCTGGAAAAAGAAATAGCCAAGGAAGAAAAGTGATCCCAGCAGAGACGATGTTGCTGCATTAATATCGAGGTCTCTTGCCATTCCGCCTGCTGCGGCAAAACCGAAATTAGCCCGGTCGAGATAAGCAAGGCTATATGTAATAAAGGCAATTGGGACTAATCTGTACCAACGTTTTCCGGAAAGCTGATTTGCCATATGAATGAAATTGTTACAGGGCTGTTAACTCCACAATCTGTCGTGTGATCTCTTATCGTCCCATTCGGGTGTGGGTTCGAAATACCCTTTTGCCCTGGGATGGAGATGTTTCTTTACTTCTTCCTCATTGAGTTCAATACCAAGGCCCGGTGAGTCGAGAGGCACATTGGCAAAGCCATTTGTGACCATCGGCTGGGAGCCGGTCATCTTTACGAGGTTTCCCCACCATGGTGAATCGACGCTGTGATGTTCGAGTGCAAGAAAATTCTGTGTAGCTGCGGCGCAATGAACATTAGCCATGAATGTTACGGGCGTCCCTGCCATATGCATCGCCATAGCAACACCGCATTCTTCAGCATAGTCGCCGATACGTTTTGTTTCGAGAAGACCTCCCGACGTTGCCAGGTCGGGTTGTATTATATCAACTGCACGTGCATCAAGAAGGGGCTTAAAGCCATTTTTCAGAAGATATATATCTTCGCCGGTACATGTTGGAGTTTCCAGGGCATCGGATACAGTTTTCCACTGGTCGGTATAGAACCATGGCACCATATCTTCGAGCCATGCAAGCCTGTATTTTTCCATTGCCCTGCCGAACCTGATGGAGTTGTTTATATCAAAATGTCCGAAATGGTCAGCGCATAAGGGCATTTCATAGCCGACTGCATTTCGTACCTGTTCAACATATTCTGCAAGTCCTTCAAGTCCCTTTTCGGTAATCTGGACCTGCGTGAAGGGATGCAAAGTATTGCCATAGCCCATATAATCCCGCAGATCATATTGTCCGGCAGCGCCGTCCCAGAATTTGCTGTTAACTATTGTATCTGTTTCTTTTGCAACGACATGTATCCCAAGGTCCATTTTCAGCCAGGTGAATCCCTGTTCTTCAACCCGCCTTTTCATAGTCTGGGCGAAAGCAACAGGATCATTTGCTCCGGGAGTATCGGCATAGAGCCTGATCTTATCGCGGTATCTTCCGCCCAGGAGCTGCCAGGCAGGAACGCCGTATGCCTTTCCGCAAAGATCCCATAAGGCCATCTCGACAGCACATACCCCGCCACCCTGACGGCCATGATAGCCAAACTGCCTGATTATCCTGAATATCATTTCAACGTTGCATGGATTCAAGCCGAGTATCCTGCTTTTCAGCATGAGTGCATATCGCTCATCGGCGCCGTCGCGAACCTCTCCAAGGCCGTAGATACCCTGGTTGGTGTCGATTCTGATTATTGCGGTGCGGCCCACATTACCCACCACGGCAACCCTCATGTCGGTGATCTTAAGATCCGAAGGACTTGAGGCACGGCTCACTTTCGAAGTAGTCTGTGCAATTGTATCTTCAACCGACATATGCATCAGACCACCAAGGGCAATGCCTCCGAGGGCGCCTTTCTTAAGGAAGTCCCTTCTGGAAGTTCCTGTTTTTTTGACGGATTCCTTTTCTGTCGTGGCCCCAGGTCTTTCCATCAATGAGTTTTGTTGCTGTATCTCTTTAATAATGCTTTTCATCATGGATAAATTTTGGTTCTGTTGTTGCTTGTTGCCAGCCTTCGCTGAAGCTGCGGCTGGTAAAACTGGGTGCTGGTTGCTTGTTACTGCTTCAAGGTTCAAAATTCAAGGTTCGATATTCAAGGTTCAAAGTTTAAAGTTCAAAGTTCAAAGTTCAAAGTTCTTGGCTCACTACTCACAACTCACTACCGGCTCTCTGCTCCCTGCTCCCCGCCCTGTGCCCTGAGCCCTGTGCCATCACCAGTTTCTCTCTTTAAAATAATTGTCAAGTTCAGTTTTTGTCATCGGCAGTTTCCCGGGATAGTTATTAAGCCAGTCGACGAAATCCTTTTTTATCTCATCGCTCCACTGGCTGTCGATCTGGCCGGGCTTGTACTTTCCTTCCCTCAGGCGCTGGTGCCCGAACTGGTCGCGCAGAGCCGTGACTTCGGAAGTTATTACAAGTTCTTCAACAAGGTGGGCCGGGATGAAGATCACCCCGTATTTCTTTGCAAGTACCACATCGCCGGGAAGCACAACGGCCCTGCCTATACGGATCGGAGCGTTAATAGATACCAGGCTCATTTGCATTATATATGAAGGATCCTGTCCTTTTATCCAGCCGTTGAACCCTTTGATTTCGCTGAGGCCTTCCTGATCCCTTACGGATCCGTTGAATATCACCCCTCTCTTCGATTTTGCATATATGGAATTACCGAGGTTGTCGCCGATAAGGGTTCCGTCGACTATTTTGCCATAGCTGTCGGCGACATATACATCACCTTCAACAAGGACATCAATGGGCCATGAATTTGTTCCACCCTGCTGTGCCCGTCCTTCAGCCTTGCCTTTTTCTTTAATATACTTCTCAAGATCGGGACGAAGCGGCATAAACTGTGCCGTGACAACGCGTCCGGTCATGGGTTGCTCAGGATTAATAATCTCCCATCCGCTTTCAAACTGGTTCTGATATCCCTTGTTCCTGAGCACTCCCCATGCTTCTTCAATGGAGATATTCTTGAGACGTTCGAGTAATGCATCGGAGACCTTTGGCCGTCCGTCGGGAAAGCGTTCTCCTTTCCATTCGGAGGTGAGAGCCTTTATATATTCTGGCGAGGATCCGACATTCTGGGCACTTACCAGAAACCCGGAAAGAATAAATAATGTCAGAAAAAAGATCTTTTTGTTCATGGATAAATGGTTTTAATATAGGTAGATAAATTTAGTGTTTTTTGAATTAAATATTCATGTTTTGAAATATTGCGAAATGCATTTGACCGGAAAATTCCTATATTTCTGATCAGATACTATTAGTTATCAATTTTATAAATAAAAGAATAATGAAAATCAAAATTTACTCTTCAGTCTTAATTTTCACTTTATTATTTACCGCATGTCAGAAGGAAAAGCCAATAATCGAAATCATCGACAGCTCGCTTGCTTTCGCTGCGAAGCAATACACTGCAATGGCCGAAGTGATGAAAGATAAGCCGGGACTACTTCCACGTACTATTGATACTACCGGCGCACTTATCACATCCAATACAGGCTGGTGGACAAGCGGTTTTGTTCCAGGAAGCCTCTGGTATCTTTACGATTATACAAAAGATGAAAAATTCAGGGAATATGCGTCGCGCATGACATCCTATATTGAAAAGGAAAAGTACAACAAGGGAACTCATGATCTTGGATTTATGCTTTATTGCAGCTTTGGCAACGGACTGAGACTTACAAATGATACCAGTTACAAAGAGGTTCTCCTTACAGGTGCAAAGTCTCTTTCTACAAGGTTCAGGCCGAATGTTGGTTGTATACAATCTTGGGGAAGCAGAAAGGGATGGCAGTGTCCGGTTATAATTGACAACATGATGAATCTAGAATTTCTCATGTGGGCATTTAAAAATTCAGGCGATTCGTCTTTTTATAAGATAGCTGTAATACATTCAGATACAACAATTAAAAACCATTTCCGTCCCGACTACAGCACCTGGCATGTTGTATCGTATGATACAATCTCCGGAAAAGTTGAGACAAAGCAGACTGCACAGGGCGCAGCTGACGGATCGGCATGGGCGCGCGGTCAGAGCTGGGGCCTGTACGGCTATACTGTAATGTACAGGGAGACAGGTCTTCAAAGATATCTCGATCAGGCAGTCCATATTGCAGATTTTCTTATAAATCATTCCAACCTGCCCGAGGATAAGATACCATACTGGGATTATGATGCTCCGGGAATTCCTGATGCAAAAAGAGATGCATCAGCCGGCGCCATAATGGCTTCAGCTCTTATTGAACTTAGCGGATTTGTTGATCAGGTTAAGAAACAGGAATATCTTGGTGTGGCAGAAAAACAGATACGCAGCCTGGCATCACCGGAATATATGGCAAAGTATGGTGAAAACGGCAATTTCATCCTTATGCACAGTGTCGGATCACTGCCTGCAAACAGCGAAGTGGACGTTCCGCTTACCTATGCCGACTATTATTTCATTGAGGCTTTGCTGAGATACAAACGATTGTTGGGATCACTGTAGTTTGGGAAGAAGCAGGGAGCAGAGAGCCAGTAGTGAGTAGTGAGTGGTGAGTCAGGAACTTTGAACCTTGAACCTTGAACTTTGAACCAGCAGCAAGCACCCGGTCAGCTTTTTAAAAGTCAATCATCGCCTTCATAACCCCGTCGCCGTATGATGCGACAAGGTCGAATGCTTCTTTTGTTCCGGCGAAGGGGAACCTGTGTGTCACCATACGTGAGACATCGATTTTACCGTTGCTCATCATTTCAAGAGCGGGTTCAACACAGCCCACCTGACGGCGTATAAACTGTACCGACAGTTCATGCCTGCGGGTGATATCGACATTCAGGCTCCAGCGTTCAAATTCGGGGATGCCAACTATAATAAGCCTTCCACCGGGTTTCAGTATTTCGCATGCCTGATCAACAGCCTCCTGCCGGCCGCAGCATTCAAATACCACATCGATCCCTTCAGGCACCTCCTTCCTTAGACTTTCGACAATATTTTCCTTTAAAGGGTTACCGGTCCATGTTGCTTTTTCTGAAGATGCTATTGCAAGCCTTTCATCTATTTTGTCAGTCACATAAACCGAGTCAGCCTCAGCTGCTTTTAAAGCCAGCATTACGCTCATTCCAATGGGACCGAATCCCAGAATTGCAGCTTTCAGACCTTTGGTTTCACCGGCTTTTTTTACAGAATAAACACCAATCGCAAGGGGTTCGGAAATTGATCCATGATCGGCAGAAAGATTTTCAGGCATCGGAAAGCAACTTGATTCGGGCATTACAATATATTCCGAAAGAGTTCCTTCTGCCTGACCGGGACATCCCAGAAACTTAAGCTTTCTGCAGGTGTGATGCCTTCCTGAAAGACACTGGTCGCATTTTCCGCACCACATTGCGGGTTCAACGGCAATTATATCCCCTTTTTTTACACGTTTCACCTCTCTTCCGGTCTCAACAACCATACCCGCGCTCTCATGACCTACAGTGAATGGATAAACAACTTTTTGGGAACCTATGTTACCCTTTGTATAATAATGTATATCCGAACCGCAGACACCGACTGTCATTATACGGATTTTTACATCATATGGGCCCGAAATAACAGGTTCGGGAACTTCCATCATCTGCATTTCACGTATGCCCGTAAGCTTCATTGATTTCATATTCCATATATTTAGATCAGGAACAAATATATGATATTTCGGATTCCGGAATTGTGATTTCGGAATGTCAGGAATTCGGATTTCGGAAGGTGGATTTCGGAATTAGCTACTTGTAAAATCCGAAATCAAAAATCCGAATTCCGAAATCATAAAATTCCCATCATCTTGTTCAGCGATGACATTTTGTTTTGGTATTTTAATGCCTATCACAGGTACAACTTTAATATAAATTTGTATATTCACTTTGTTACATATTACCAGTTTGCCAAATAAAATCAGTTATGAGAAAGATTTATGGAATAGGGGAGACAGTCTTTGACATAATTTTCAAGAACGGACAGCCTCAGGCGGCTAAACCCGGGGGAGCCATGCTCAACAGCATTGTTTCGCTTGGAAGGATCGGTCAGCCGGTACATTTCATAAGCGAGTATGCCGGTGATGATGTCGGAGGCCTTATTGACTCTTTTCTTCATTCAAATGGTGTCGATACCTCCTATGTCCATCATTACAGGGACGGGAAGACAAAGCTTGCCCTGGCTTTCCTCAATGAAAGGAATGATGCTTCATATACATTTTATGAGAAATATTCTGAAAAGCGGCTTGACATTGAACTACCGGGAATAGCCGCAAACGATATCCTTCTATGCGGTTCGATATATGCAATAACCGATGAGATAAGAGATAAGTTCAGAAGCCTTGTCGGAGCAGCATACAGGAACGGGGCAATAGTCATTTATGATCCCAATTTCAGAAGCGCTCACCGCCATGAGCTCGACAGGCTGAAACCGCTGATAGTTGAAAACATGTCGATGGCAAGTCTCGTAAGGGGATCGGATGAGGATTTCAGCAATATCTTCGGGGCAATGAATCCCGACGAAGCGTGGAATGCCGTAAGGAACTACTGCAAATGCCTTGTATATACTGCAAATGCGGAGGGAGTGTTTGTCAGGACCGGAAAATTCAGCGGCAGATTTCCTGTGAAAAAGTTAACACCGGTGAGCACAATAGGTGCCGGCGATAATTTCAATGCAGGAATGATGGCTGCAATTTATATTAATGAAATTAAAAAGGACCAGCTTGAAATAATGGGAGAGGAGATGTGGTCTAAGGTTGTCTCTATGGGTGTAGATTTTGCCAGCGAAGTATGCATGAGCTATGATAATTATATCTCGGAAGATTTTGCTCATCGTTTAAGAACCGGGAAATAGAAAACAGATTTTCTTTTTGAGGCTTTCTGCCTCGTGCGGATTGTCGAAATGTCAAACAGGCCGCGCTGACGGCGCTCCAGCCTCCGTTATGGCATCATAATCCTGCAAACAGGCCGCCTCCACGGGTCTCAGAACTATGTTGTGCCTGCCAATACGGATAGCCCCTTCAGGTGGTTGAGGGCTAAACAGGTTTTGCCTTTTCGAGAATGTATTTCTCAGCCTCCAGGTTCCAGATATAGTCATTCCCCGATACTATCTCATGCAGGCCTGCATAAAAGGGATCATCTTTCCCCAGTTCCCCGAGTTTGTACAACGATACCAGAGGCATCGAAATGTTTGTGTAAATTAGTTTTTTGCCTCCCGGGATCTTAGGCAGATTTAAAGTGGTATCAACCACAGCATCCAGCCCTCCCACATGGGTTATCATGACAGCCGGATTTATCCTTCCGCTTTCCATAAGCTTCAATGATTCACGCATATCGTCTGTATTTCCTCCGGACGTTCCGACAATATGCGTGAAAGCATAATGTACATTGTAAAAATTGAATTCCGCCTTGAACTCCGGATTGGTGGGGCCGGCAAAGAAATTAAGGCATCCGTCGAATCCGAGGATGGAATCTCCCTGTTCGACAACCTGTTTTACAGGGGCAAAGACAAAAACGTCGTCGAAACCTTTACCGCCCGTAAGATCACGGAGATGGCCAGTGGGATTGTCAAGTTTCCCGGTATTCACATAAATAAGCCTTATCCCTTCTTTTAGAGCATCTTCAGGGGTGAAAAGGCATGCCGCCCTGGCAAGACGGCTGTCGTCAATATCAGTGACTACAAGCATCCCGGGCTTCCTGTCGTGATGAAGGGCATAATCGATGGCCCCAAGTCCCATTGGCCCGACACCGGCCAGGATCGCCATATTTCCGCCTTCCCTTATGCCCATTACATGATTATAAGTTCCCGGAGTTACATGATAACATGCATGAAAAGCTCCCACAATGCATGACATTGGCTCTGACAGTGATGCCGGATAAAATGCTTCTCCTTCATAGGGGAGAAGAGAGCCTGCCTCCATCACTATATTTGGAATTATGATGTGTGTTGCGTCACCCCCTATATACCTGAATGAATATCCCGGAGCATCCAGTGTGCCCATATGGTTCATGGCCGGTTGTATCGAGAATTTTTGTCCGGGTGCAAATTTATTCTGCCATTTTTTCCCGACTTCCAGGATTATGCCTGCAAATTCATGCCCGATAATTGTCGGATTTATGTGTATGTCGCCAGGTACCCGCTTATGGTCGGCACCCTGCAGGGCTGCTTTGTGCGACGACATGCAGATGCTGTCGGAGACCACCCGGGCAAGTATCTCATCTTCCCTTATTTCCGGAAGCTCAAATTCCTCAAGTCTGAGGTCTTTCTTGCCATAAATACGAACTGCTTTGGTTTTCATAACTTAAAATTTACATCCCCCTTGCCCTCTTCAAAGGGGGAATCTTAGATTTAGCCCCCTTCAGGGGGGATGGGGGGGTTTACCCGAGCATCACCTGCCCTCCCGTGACAGGTATTGCCTGTCCGGTTTCATATTCCTGGTCAATAATATAGAAAAGAGCTTTTACCAGGTCTTCTATCCGGCATCCACGTTTCAGAGGAACCTGATCTTCATAAAACTTACGTACATCCTCAATGGTTTTTGCACCGGGAACCTTACCTGTTTTCAGGTACTGAACAAAAAGTCCGTTTTTGGGATCGGACCAAAGAGGTCCTTCATAGAAATTCCCGGGGCAGATTGCATTGACCTTTATCCTGTAAGGTGCCAACTCAAGTGCAAATGATTGTGTGAGTCCTATGCCTCCGAATTTTGATCCCGCGTAGGCAAAATTCCTGTTGCTTCCCCTTATCCCTGACTTTGAATTGATCTGGATTATATCCGTAAAGTATCCGGGTTTTTCTGTATTCTGGATCTTCATTACTTCTGATGCATACTTTGCGCAATAGAAGTAACCGTTATAATTAATATCTGTTATTCTGGAAAACTGCCCGGGCTCAATCTCATCCAGTCCTCCGGCTTTGAGGATCCCGGCATTGCTTATCATAATATCCAGTCCTCCGAATTCCTTTACGGCAGATTCGACGAGGTTTTTTACATTTACCGGATCAGAAACATCGGTTTTAATAAAGATGGCCTTGTTAGGCAGCCTGTATTTAAGCAGTTCACCGACGAAAAGGTTCCCTGTAACCTCATTGAGATCGGCTATGACCACGTTTACTCCTTTCCTGTACAAAGATTCGGCAACACCCGCCCCGAAACCCTGGGCTCCACCGGTTATTATTGCAGTTTTGTTGCTGAGCCTGTTTTCCGGTTCTGATTTCTGTGCAACTTTGCGCCTGTAGTTTTCAACCTCCCATTTATCGATAAACATTGTCTGATCGGGGGTCAGTGCTTTTGTTCCCCCGCACAATGATGAGTAATGGCTGACTTTGATCAGGTCTTCGAACACTTCCAGGACCGTGTCGGCAGCGGCTGCGGAATTATCAGCCGACAGTATGCCGGCATCCTTAATTACTATCACTTTTGGAAGATATCCGTATTCATCCCTGAATCTCGGGAGTTGCATCCGAAGCGAATCAAGTATTTTTTCAGCAGATCCCGACTGGGCGATATACATGTATCTTGTTTTGCAGTAAACAATAATGTCGGGAGTGAGAGGCAAGGATATCTTGTGGAATTCCTTTTCGTTCTGGTAATAATTTGCTATGAGAGAGTTATGTCTGTATCTTATCACTTTGGGCTTCTCATCTGAAAGCATCATTCTCAGTGCCGGAAGGACCTTGTTCAGAACAGGGTTGAAAGGTATCTGTTCAGGTTCGGGAAGCGGTTGTATGATTGTGTTTACAGATGACAGGATCTCATCATAAATCTGCTTTATTTCATCAACAGAATTTCCGCTGACGAATGAGCCGTGGTTTTCCAGGAAGATAATCTGCGGATCTGAAGAATATTTTTCCCTCCATGAGAGGATCTGCGATTCCAGTGATTTAAATAATGTATAGCCCGGGTCGGTGTAAGGCACAAACAAGGCCTTTTCACCAAAAAGTCTGGTCACGGTGTTCCTTGCATTCCTGCTGCACAATATGCCATTTATAAGTGAAGGATGGAGGTGTACAACAAATCTGTACCTTATGAGGTCATGAAGGGAAGTTTCAACAGAAGGCCTGAGGTTTTGTTGCGGATCAATAATGGCTGCATAAAGATCGTTCTTAACCTGATCCTCACGTATTATTGTATCGTCAGAATACACTTTCCGGGATATTATCCTCAGCTTGTCCCTGTTCAGCGCCACCAGCCCCTTTTCGTCAAGTCGGGCAAGCGGGGTTCCGCTGGCTTTTATCCAGAGAGTATTTTCATCCTTGAAGGAAGTGTTGCCCCCGCCTGCAATCACGTAATCTCTGTTGCTTCCGTAAAACCGGGAAACATTTATCAGGTCATTAAGTTCCGGCCGCATATATTCAGTTATTTGATAAAAAGTATTCGATCACCAGTCTGCCCAGATATGTCAGTTCTCTTTTCTGATCAAAACTCGGGGTGCCGTCGGCAAGTATATAACCCTGCATTCCCCTGGCCCTTAAATACTGATGGGCCGCGGTTATGCATGCACCCTCCCATGCTATTGTCCTGAGCTCTTCACTCACCTCGACCGTTCCGCGGGCAGTTACCCTGAGGGGAATCATTTCGGGAGTATTATGCTCAGTGCCAAAGAGGACAACATAATTCTTACCGTGAAAATACTTCACGAATTTATCAAGTATCCCGGCATCGTTTCTTCCGGGAATAAGTTCAATGCAGCCAATCTTCATGGAGGAGAGAGAGGAATGCAGCTTTTCCATATCCCTTTCGAATTCGGTGAAATTCCCCGAAGGGTCGTCAAGAAGCACAGGATAGCATGGGATTCCGCCTGCATCAAGGATCAGCTTTATGATTTTCCCGACGGGCAGGAATGATTCTTCTTTTTCCTCGACAAATGCTGCTCCCCCGCTTTTGAGCAGGTTCGAACGGATCTCATTTTCCAGTCTTGCCGGATTCCCTATCCCAGCCAGGGATTTTTTGCCGCCATAGATCTGTTCAATGAATTTCAGCCTCTCAACAGGATCGGGATAATGTTTTTCCGCAAGAGTCCTGACTGCTTTTGCCAGGTGTCTTTCCCTGACAAGCTCACGGGCAAATTCCTTCTTCACGGTTTCATAGGAAAGTGAAAGAGAGGGATTTACTGCCGTAATGATGCTGTTCATTTTACCTATCATCGCCCTGATCTGGTATTGGGTTTCTCTTTTTACCGACCTGAGTCGGAGCTTCTGGAAAAACCCCGGGTTGAATGGATAGTCGAGGCCTTTCCCGCTGAAATAAATCCTGCCGGGATTGTTCGGATCGTTGATTCGGATCCCTTTAAGCTGCTCGTTTTTCATCAATCCGATGAATTCGATATTGAAAAGAGGGAATATCCTGTTTTTCAGTGAACCGGCGTAAAAATCATCATAACCATCGGTGACAAAGAAATCATTGATGCCAAGAACCGAAATATTCTCCTGCTTTCCCATGGTGAAAACGGTTTCCATGTCAGGAAATGCGCTGAAGGAAAATGGTGTATGAATATGGCTGTTGGCTTCGCGGTAAACGGGAATGTTGTTCCTGTCAAACTTCTTCATGAGCTCGGCAGGTGAAGGCAGATCTTCGAGAAAATGTTTATTCACAATAAAATATTTAAGTAAAATCTTTCAGTGTTTGTTAATAGTTTATCCTTTATCAGATAGATAATATGTTATCTGAACAATTTATCTATTTCGCTTATTTTTTCTGGTGACAATGGCGTGGCCCCGCCCTTCATTTCAACAACCATGGTCATTTTTGCAGCATTTTCAAGTACTTCAAGCCTGTCGAATGCCTGAAGAAGTGAAGAGCCGGCGGCAAGTATGCCATGGTTTTCAAGGAGCAGTATGTCGGACCCTGAAATGCAATCCGAAACAAGTTCAGCAAGCTCTGAAGTACCCATCATGGCATACGGGACAAATGCAGGATCACCGCATACAGCTCTGGCTTCAGCTGTGAGGCTTGTGTTTATTTTCGGCTTCATCGCTGTGAAAGCTGTGGCAAAAAGTGGATGGGCATGTACAATTGCCGAGACATGTTTATTTTTCCTGTAAATTAAAAGATGCATTCCCAGCTCAATTGATGGTTTAAGTCCGGGAGTCAGATTCTCTCCGTTCATTTTGATTATCGCGACTTCCTTCCATCTCATCCTTCCCTTATCGGTTGCAGACGGGGTGATAATCACGGTATCTTCCGTGATCCTGCAGCTGATATTTCCTCCCGATGTTGTTGTAAGACCCTGCCTGTAAAGACGCCTCATGAACCTGGCGACTTCCTTGCGCTCATTCTTATATGGGCCTTCCTTTTCCATTGATTCATATCACTTAACGAGATCAATAACTCCGTCAAGAATATAGTGAGGCCTGTATGGAAACCTGTCAATCTCTTCGCGTGAAGTGATACCGCTTAGCACAAGAAGCGTATCAATTTCTGACTCGAGTCCGCATCTTACGTCGGTATCCATCCTGTCGCCTATAACGATTGCATCTTCCCTGCTGACCATTAATTTTCTGAGGGCGATCCTCATCATGAGCGGATTGGGCTTGCCTACAAAATATGCCTTTCTTCCTGTAGCTATTTCTATAGGGGCGATCAATGCTTTGGTAGAAGGGGCAATGCCGTTTTCCACCGGACCGCTGACATCGGGGTTTGCGCCAATAAGCCTTGCTCCCTTGAGAACAAGGTTCACAGCTGTCTGGATGCTTTCGAAATTATAGTTATGAGTGTCACCTACAACAACATAGTCGGGGTTCACATTATTGATTGTATAACCAAAGCTGTACAGGGCATGAATCAGTCCGGCATCTCCGATAATATAAGCGCTTCCGTTTGGTTTCTGGCTTGCAAGGAATCCGGCTGTTGCAAGGGCGCTTGTGTAGAAATGTTCCTCGCCTACATCTATTCCAAGCCTGTTAAGCTTTTCATGTAGTTCTTTTGGGGTTCTTTCACTCGAATTTGTGAGGAACAGAAATTTCTTCCCCGAGTTTTCAAGCCATTTAAGGAATTCAGGTACTCCGGGAAGAAGTTTGTTCCCGTGGTAGATCACACCGTCCATGTCGATGATGAAGCCCGATTTTGACTTTATCTTTTGAATTATACTTTCCATATAGTTTTTGTTCTGCCCCGTAAAGATATAAAAAGGAACTAAACACCTTCCCTGTTAAGCTTCAAAGACTTTTCGGGAGAAAGGTCTGATACGGACTGATGACCCTTCAGAGGGATTATTTTCTCATGTATGGCATCAATTATCCATCCGGGCTGAGGGAAAAAATATGTTTCCATTTCGTGAGCCGGTATGATCCAGTTCCTTGAGCCCACCACCACAGGCGGTGCATCAAGATAATCGAAGGCAAGCTCGGTAACTGTCTGTGCCATTTCCTTCAGGAATGATCCCCTTGAAGAAGCATCGCTGGCAAGGACAATCCTGCCGGTTTTCCTGACAGACTCAATAACCGGTTCATAATTAAACGGAACAAGAGTTCGTGCATCGATGACCTCTGTGCTCATGCCGTATTTTTCGTGCAGTATGTCGGCAGCCCTGAGCGCCTGGTACAGCGTTGCTCCGATTGTCAGTATTGTTATATCATTACCGGTTCTTTTAATATCGGGTTCACCAAGCGGTATTTCGTAATATCCTTCAGGGACTCCCGGTTTATGGAACATTTCGCCAATATCATAGATCCTCTGGCTTTCGAAGAAAATAACAGGGTCAGTCCCCTGAAGGGCGCTGTTCATAAGCCCCTTTGCATCATACGGTGTGGCAGGGAAGACAACCTTCAGCCCGGGTATGTGTGCAACCAGCGAAGACCAGTCCTGGGAATGCTGGGCACCATACTTCGATCCGACCGAGACCCTTATCACGACGGGCATTTTAATGAGGTTTCCGCTCATTGCCTGCCATTTCGGAAGCTGGTTGAAAACCTCATCTCCCGAGCGGCCAAGGAAATCGCAATACATTATCTCGGCAATCACTCTTCCTCCGCACATGCCGTAACCGATTGCTGTTCCAACTATTGCACCTTCCGAGATGGGGGAATTGAAAAGCCGGTGATACGGAAGAGCCTCGGTCAATCCACGGTAAACGGCAAATGCACCTCCCCAGTCACGGTTTTCTTCACCCCATGCTGCAAGCGTCGGGTCCTTGTAAAAACGGTCGATAACTGCTTCGAAGATTCCGTCACGAAGCTGGTATGTTCTGGTTTTTGATACAGGTTTTCCTTCACTGTCGAGATGAAATCTTTCTTTGGTTTTTATCGATTTCACCCTTGGATTTTCTTCCATCGGCATCAGGACATCCGGTTTTCTGTCCTCCATTCTTTCAACCGACCGGTTTGAAAACATCATCCTTCCGATAGCATCCGGATCGCTGATCAGGTCGAGCCGCGGAGAGATTTCATCACTCACCGTCAGTTTGAGGATATGGGCAAGAAGTTCGCCAGCATCTGAACGAATTTCGTCAAGGAGGTCAGCCTTTGCAATACCAGCTGCAATAAGCTGTTCCCCGTATGTGGTTATTGAATCGACTTTCTGCCATGCTTCAATTTCTTCCTTCGACCTGTATGATGAAGCATCGGAAGGGGAGTGGCCGCTTATTCTGTATGTAAGGGTATCAAGTAATACGGGCCCCCGCCTTTTTTCAAGGATCTCCCTTTTTCTTCTGAAGGCGTCAATGACTGCCAGCGGATTGTAGCCGTCGATCCTTTCGGCATGCATCATGTCGGGATTTACGCCTGCTCCGATTCTTGCCAGAATTCCGAAACCCATTGTCTCGCCCATCGTCTGGCCGCCCATGCCATAAAGGTTATCCATGAAGTTGAAAATAAGGGGAAGTCCGCCCATATAATCACCCTGCCAGAGCTTTGTGTACTGATCCATCGTGGCAAATGAGATGCCCTCCCAGACAGGTCCGCAGCCCATTGACGCATCGCCTATATTGCAAACGACAATTCCGGGTTTTTTGTTTATCTTTTTATAAAGTGCGGCGCCGACCGATATGTCGCCAGATCCGCCTACTATTGCATTGTTTGGATATATTCCAAACGGGGTAAAAAAGGCATGCATTGAACCGCCAAGGCCTTTGTTGAATCCGTTTTCCCTGGCAAAAATCTCTGCCAGAGCACCGTAAAGAAGGAAATGAACCGCCAGATCCTTTACCGAACCTGAAAAACCCTTTTCGACGACTGACAGAGCCCTCCCTTCGAAATAGTTCTGCATTATACTGTAAAGGCTGTCTTCATCAAGCTTGTGGATAGCCGATAAACCTTTTGCAAGTATTTCGCCATGGCTCCGGTGCGAACCGAAAATATAATCATCAATGCCAAGGGTGTATGCCATGCCGACTGCAGCAGCTTCCTGTCCGATTGAAAGATGAGCCGGACCGGGATGATTATAGGATATTCCCCTGTATTCGTTCGTTGTCTTTATAAGGTTGAGCATTGTTTCAAATTCCCTGATGATGACCATGTCGTGATAGATCCTTACGAAATCATCAGTAGTGAAGTTCTTTTTTTCCTGTTCAATTGTAAGATTATACTGGTTGACAGGTATCCTTCCGAATTCAATGAATTGTGGTCTGCGTACATCTTCCGGATTTATGTTCTGACTCTTAGGCATATTTAAAGCTTTATTATTCTTTTTACTACTTGCTACTTACTACTTACTATTTACCAACCGCGGCCTCCGGCATAAAACCCTCAATCTCTTTCCTGATCTCCCTCAGGAACAGTGTTGCCGGTCCTCCGTCAATGGCACGATGGTCGTAGGTGAGTGACAGGCCGAGATAAGGGACGAATCCGAATGTATTGTTCCCCAGGTCAGCAGGCCGGTTTATTATTGTGCAAACACCGAGGATGGCGCTCTGAGGAAGGTTTATTACCGGAGTGAACATTTCCACACCATAGTTTCCCAGGTTTGAGACGGTGAAAGAAGCTGCAGTGCTCTTTATGAGTTCGGGATCGATGCTGCCCTTTTTGCAGTTGTCGGCGACCGTTTTCAGTGAACGGGAAAGAGCAACAATGTCCATGCTGTCGGCATTTCTGACTGCCGGGACCATCAGTCCCCTTGGAGTGTCGACGGCTATCCCGAGGTGGACTCTTCTGAATATCCTCATATGGTCGTCAAGAAAATGACTGTTGGCTTCCGGGAACTTCAACAGAGCCTTTATGACACAATAGCAGATCATGTCATTCAGGGTAATGTCCTGTTCTGCCCTTCCTGCTGCCAGATTCTCCTTTACCCTGCGCCTTGCTTCCAGAAGACGTCTTGCGTCGGCGCTCATATGATGTGTAAGCTGTGCGGAGCTCATCAGCGAGGCATGCATCGAACGGGCGATCAGCTTCCTGATGTTTGTGAGAGGTCTATCCGTAAAATCATCACCGGCATTGGAAACCGCAGGAGAACCTGTATATGCTTCCTGACCTGCATTCATTATATCGCTGCAGAGAATTCTGCCATTGGGGCCGGATCCTCTGATTTTGCTGTAATCGATTCCTTTTTTTTCTGCAACACGTCTGGCCCGCGGTGATATCCTGATCCTTCCGGTGATGCTTTCTGATGGATGTGTCTGCCTTGCTTCAGAATAATTGCCGCTTTCAGGCCCCGGCATAATAACAGTTTTCTCTTCCTTTCCGGAAACGGGGCCCTCAGGAGGCCTGGATGATTCAGTTTTTTCACCCGGTGAACCTATTACCGCAACATTGGCAAGGACAGGCACTTCTGCTCCCTCCGGATAAAGGATGTCGAGAATTGTCCCATCAGCAGTCGCCTCGTAATCGAACGCCGCCTTGTCGGTTTCATAGGAGAACAATATATCCCCTGTTTTTACCCGCTCTCCCTTTTGCCTGAACCATTTTGTGATTATGCAGGTTTCAACTGACTGACCCTGCTTAGGCATTATTACAGGAATTGACATTATTGTAAAGGTTGTAGTTTGTTGATTAACTTGTTATTATAAGTTGATTAAAATCAATTAAATAACTGATCTATATCAATGATTTAACTGAAATTACAAAAATAAGTAATTAAACTTGTATTTACAAGTAAAATGTCTTATATTTACACGGAAAATACCCGGCGCAGGATATGGGATCTGTTCCGCAGTACAGAAGGCTTTATGAATTACTCCGCAGGCACATAAAAGATGGTGTTTACAGAGAAGGTGATCTTTTGCCGTCGGAGAATGAATTGTGCCGGATATATGAAATGACTCGTCCCACGGTACGTCAGGCCCTCGGATGTCTGGCAAACGACGGTTTTATAAGGAAGCATCAGGGGAAGGGAAGCATTGTTCAGAATCAGCAGAGGGATATAGGGATACTTTCGGTATCGGGAACCACTTCGGCTGCCGGAAGCAGGAACCTTAAGACAAGGATAATAGAAAAGCCGGTGATAATAAGATGGCCTGATGATTTCATGTTTCAGCTTTCGGACCTTGAAAAAGAATCGGGATGTATATATATGGAACGTTTACGTCTTATCGATGATTCACCGGTTTTTTTTGACATAAGTTATATTCCGAACATCAATTTGCCCAGAATAACAGCAAGGCAATTTGAGAACAGGTCTCTTTTCGGTGTCTTACGCGAGCATTACAACATAGAGATCAGGGGAGGTGAGCAGAGAATCAGGGCAATTACTCCGCCGGCCAGGATAAGAAAATTCCTGAGGCTTGTTAAAGATCAGCCGGTGTTGCATCTTGAAAGGAAGATAGAAACGAGCACAAACGGACTTTTCCTGTATTCTTCAATATTCTGTAATACCGGTAAATACTCGGTTTTCGGAAGATTCTGACTTTTTCAGTCTGACAGGTCAGGTATATAAAAAAAATTATAATTTTATGGTTGTTATTTTGTTGAAGAATGGCAATTGGGATTTATTCTGCCAATACTGATTCATAAAAGACATTAACCAGCTAACCTGTTTTTTAGATAATACAATAACTAACCAAAAACAAAACCAAAAATCAGTTTATGAAAGATCAGAAAAATTTATGGTCGCGGCGCCGGTTCCTTGGCTCTGCAGCCTTTGGAATGGCCGGAATGGTTATGATACCTGCGGTCGCAACATCGTGCAAGGGAAAAACAAAACCAGCGGCGGCTGAAAGTGGTGATGAGATCACCCTGGGGTTCATAGGCCTGGGGCAGCAGGCAATGTTCCTCCTCAGCGGGTTCCTTCAGGTTTCCGGGGTAAAGGTGGTGGCCGGATGTGATGTTTACGGCATCAAGCGGAAGCGTTTTGAAAAGAGGGTAACTGACTATTATACCAAGGCAGGCACCGGATTCAGGGTTGACACCTATGAAAAGTACCAGGATCTTCTGGCCAGGACGGATATTGATGCCGTTGTTATCGCTGTGCCTGATCATAACCATGCCATGATAGCAATCGCAGCATGCCAGGCCGGAAAGGATGTTTACCTTGAGAAACCGATGACATTCACAATATATGAAGGTCAGCAGCTTAAGAAGGTTGTCCGTGAGAACAACAGGGTTCTTGCGGTAGGCAGTCAACAGCGTTCGGACCCTGGTTTCCGGCATGCCGTCAATCTTGTTCTGACAGGCGCCCTTGGAAAGATAACCAAGGTCAATGCATATGTGGGTGCTCCCCCCAAGCCTTACGATCTTCCCGAAGAACCGCTTCCTGCCGATCTTAACTGGGATCTCTGGCTCGGCCCGCTTCCCGGCAATATACATTTCAACAATCAGCTTGATCCTCCCATATCACTCAATCCGGAAAAGAATGAGGAATTCTGGGGTGCATGGCGCTGGTATAAGGAAATGGGTGGCGGATTCACAACCGACTGGGGTGCACATATGTTCGATATTGCACAGTGGGGCCTGGGCATGGACAAGAGCGGGCCTGTTGAGATATCACCAATTGGTGACGGCACCGAATTCATAAGCTGGAAATATGCTAACGGAGTCGTAATGACATCCGAGCCTTTTGATGACAAGCTTACAAAAGGGGTTAAATTCTGGGGAGAAAACGGATGGATCGAGGTGTCGCGCGGCTATTTCAATGCTTCTGATCCTAAATTCAATCCTCCGGCATCTGCGGCATCAACAGAGGAAGGTCCATATGAGACAAGGATTCCTCATCAGGTTAATTTCATCGAATGCATCAGGTCGCGCCAGGATCCGGTTGCTTCAGTTGATATAGGGCACAGCAGTTGCACGGTATGCAATCTTGGAAATATTGCGGTTGACCTGAAGAGAACAATAAAATGGGACCCTGCCACCGAGACATTTATTGATGATACGGACGGTGAAGCTACAAAGCGTTTGCACTATACATACCGAAGCCCGTGGAAACTCATTTGAACAGATGCATAACAAACAGAAGAGGGTGTCTCAAAAGGGGCACCCTTTCTTTTTTAGTTGATTGTCACTTTCTTTTGCTCCTCCAAAAGAAAGTAACCAAAGAAAAAGAGTCCGGAAAAGACAACCGTTCCTGTTTTTCGCCAATTGC